>MDTD01201282.1_pt1 | contig 36116 bp, 35 predicted proteins | sample 811221 | NCBI WGS metagenome assembly MDTD01 (sample SAMN05326646, study PRJNA326480) | marine metagenome | isolation source: seawater | place: Pacific Ocean: South West | collected 2011
CGTTGATAGGCTGGATGTGGAAGCGCAGTAATGCGTGCAGCTGACCAGTACTAATAGCTCAATTGGCTTGATTTATGCACTGAAAAAAATTTTTAAATGTTATTGATATTATGAATTTGTTGAAATTTAGAAATAATAAATATTCACAAAATGGTGAGGACGGTGTTCTAGAATTTATTTTTCAGAAAATTAAAAAATTTCTTCCAGATCAAAAATGGTGTGTAGAGTTTGGAGCTTGGGATGGAAAACACCTCTCAAATACTTTTAACTTAGTCTCACAAGGTTGGAATGCAGTTTATATAGAGGGAGATCAAGAAAAATTTGATGATTTACTTTTAACAGTAAAGGAGTGGCCTAAAATCCGTCCTATTAATAAGTTTGTAAGCCATGAAAAAGACAGCAAAAATAGACTGGAAGTTCTTCTTGGTAAAACAGAAATTCCTACAGACTACGAACTTCTTTCTATAGATATCGACTCTTATGATTTAGATCTTTGGATGTCATATCCAGGCTCTCCAAAAGTTGTAGTAATAGAAATCGACTCAAAAATATTACCAGGAATATACAGGTGGTATAATGGAGGCACCAAAGACGGAAATTCATTTTCTTCCACTTTATCTGTAGCAAAAAACAAAGGTTATGAACTTGTTTGTCATACCGGAAACATGATTTTTGTCAGAAATGATTTAGTTAAGGAAATAGGATTAGACTCAAAATTTTTAGATTATCCCGAAAAACTATTTATAGAAGATTGGCTTCCAAAACAAGAAAAAGTTTCTTTTTTTATAAAGTTAGCTCGAATGTTACCTAGTGGAATAAAACAAACTATCAAAAAATTTTTAGGTAATAGTAAATAAAATTTTATAATTTTAATAAAGTTAATAATGCTAAAGGTTTTGAAACTTAAAACCCGTGATCACCAAATACATTACCATTTTTGGTATTATAACAAAGCCAAAAGGTATCACAAGTTGGCTGATCCGTTTTTATAATCCAACTACAAAATTCTGATTTCGGAATTTTAGTATTTTTCATAAGTTTTGAAAAAACTAAATTTTTAATCGACTCTGGTTGGATTCTAATTTTAAAAATTTTTCTAAAGTTTTTAGAAAAAATTGTTAATTTAGCCACACATTTTTTTGTTTCTTTTGGACTGTGACTTTTGTTTCTAAGGAATATACAAGTATCAAAATCTTTTTCAAATATACCGTGACCCCAATAAGTATATTTCGGCGGAAATAAAGATGATTTTGAACCGTCTGAAATGTCTGTTGAAAACATATTATCTTTAATCATCTTATTTTTTACGTAAAATTGATACGATATAGTCATTCTATTGGGAACTTTTTTACCTTTTAAGCATAGAGATAAAAATTTACTATTATCATCTAATATAATTTCATCTTTCCCTTTAATAAAATTCTGAATTTTTCTTTTATTTAAACGTCCGTCGTCTTTTTCTAATGAGTTATCATCATTTTTTTGAATATATATATCAGTAATCATGTCTGATTTATTGTAGTTGGGGAATGACCGCATTTTTAAACCAAGCAAATCTGATGTAAAGCCTGATATAGTTGATTGATAGTCATTAATATTATCTTGTTTGCAGTAATCCAAGTCTTTGTGAACAGGATAAGAATGAGTTACCTCATGAAAATCTTTTTTCTTAAAAAAATTGCCTACTACCAACCTAGGATAGATAGAATTATGTTCAGTCAATACTGAAAAAAAACAAGAATTATCAATTTTTTTTGATTTAAATAATTTATCTATGTAAAACGTCCTGCTTCCAAAATTGTTTATTGAACTAACATCAATTTTTTTTTTTTCCAATAATTTGCCATTTTTATTTAAAGCCTTAACTTCAATATACTTTTTAATAGGCTTAGAAGGTCCATTAAAATAATGAAAAAAAGGAGTTATATCTTTGGAAATTTTTATTTTCCAGTTACTTTCTTCTGAATATTCAATTTTTTGGTCCTCATCATGATTTTTTATTCTTCCAGCTGAATGGACTGCGCTATATAGATTATCAGATTTATATACAACTGTTATGGCTGGGAACGGAAATCGTAAATTTTGTGTTGAAATTAGTTCAAATTCTACTGTGCCTTTGAAATTATTTTTAAATAATTTATTTTTTTCTAAAATTTTTTTTATAGAAATTTGGTTGTGGAGATTAAGATCCTCATAAATAAAATTCTTAACTAAATGACCATCTGTATTTCTTATTTTTAAGACAAATAGCAATTTTTTTTTATTAATCTTATTTTTTAAGCTCCAATAGTTTAAAAATAATATAAATGTGTCATTATTTTTACTAATATAGATTGGAAATATGCTTGAAGCTCTTAAACAAAACGCCTCTCTTCTCTGTTTAAAAGCTTTTTTTAATGGAATTATTGGAGCTTTTCTCATTTAATTATTATTAGACATTAATAAATATAATCACTATTTCTTTAAAACAAAAGGATCTTTTAACATAGAAAAATCAAATTTTTCTTTAATATTAATTTTTTTTTTAAAGAATTCTTTTACTTTAACATCATTAAAATCAATAGCCTTAGAGTATCTAATCTCTTTTTCTCTATTTTGTTTTTCAGGTTTTATATCCAATAATTTTTTATTTTTAATCCTTTCGACAATTGAAATAAAAGCAGCTTTTACTGTCGACATTGTGTATTCAAAAGGATTATCATTTATGTTTGAAATTGCGTGATATAAGATTTGTCCTGAGTCAATACCTTTAGAGAGCATATGAATAGTAGCACCAACCAAATGTGGGTTGTTGTCATATAATGCCCAAAAATTACAATCAGTACCTCTGTAGTAAGGAGAAATACCCATGTGAATGTTAATTGCTTTTTTTTTAATTAAAAAATCAACTAAATCATTTTTTATATAACTTGAACCAAATACAATATATAAATCACTTTTTAAAAATTTACTTAAAGTTTTAATTTTTATAAAATTTAAATCTCCTTCTGCTATTGGAAAAATGTTTATATTTTTATTTTTACCTATTACGTACTTATTTCCAAAAATTTTTTTTTCAGCTTTTAAAACTTTTTCGAAATATTTTTCCATAATCTTTGATTTATCATAATGGCCTTTTACATAACCAGGAAATATGGTTCTCACCTCTTGAACAACAAAAAGTTCATCACAAATATTTGATAATTGATTGATAAAAAAATTATGTCTATCTTGATTAGCAGTAAATAAAGTGATTTTCATTTTATAATTGTTATTATACTAATAAATTATAAAAGAAAAAAATCTACATGTCATTTAATTAAAATGCGATCATTAAATATTTTATTTTTGGGAGGTGGAAGAAGAATAGCTTTAGCAAAAAATTTTCAATCAATTTTAAAAAAAAGATATAAAGTAAAAATATATTCTTATGAAATAGATAAAAATAATGCTTTTGAAAAAATTGGTAAAGTGATTCTTGGAAAGAAATGGAATGATTCAAAAATTATAAATGATCTTCATAATAAAATAAAAAAATTTCAAATACATTTAATAGTACCCTGTACAGATCCAGCAACAATCGTTTTAGCAAAATTAAAAGAAAAAAAAAAAAGTGAAAAAATAATATCCTCAAGTGTTGAAGCTGTAAAAATATGTTTTGATAAGATAAAAATGTATAATTATTTAAAAAAAAAAGATGATAAAATAAATCTAATACCTATCGAAAAAAAAACCTTTCCAATTTTTGTAAAACCTAGGGCTGGTTCTGCATCAATCAACACTGTCAAATTGAAAAATAGAAAAGAAATGAAAAATTTTTTAATTAACATAAATGAAAAAAATTATATTTTTCAAAAATTTTTAAAAGGTAAAGAGTATACAGTTGATACGTATGTTGATAAAAAAAATATAGTTGGAGGTATTATTGCTAGAGAAAGAGTAAGAGTCTTACACGGTGAGTCAATTTTTATGAAAACTTATCAAATAAAAAAAATTAACGAGGAAATATTTAAAATATTAAAAGCTTATAATTATGAACTAAAAGGACCAATAACATTTCAATTTATCGAATATAAGAAAAAATTTTATTTACTTGAAATTAACCCAAGAGTAAGTGGTGGTATTAACGCATCTATATATTCAGGATTAAATATTCCATTATATTTAGCATGGGATTATCTAAACTTAAAAAAAAAATATAAATTTAAATTTAAGCCTGTTAGAATGGTAAAGTATTTTGAGGAGACTATTATATGAGAATAATTTTAGATTTGGATGGGACGATATGTGATGAGAAGAATTTTTTTCAACGTCCATTAGCAAAATTAAAAAAAGGGGCAAGAAATGTTATCAATAGATTAAAAAAAAATGGACATACAGTTATCATATATTCTGCTCGTAGCTGGAATGAATTTGAAATAACTAAAAATTGGTTAAGAAAAAATAAAATTAAGTATGATCAGTTAGTTTTAGGTAAACCAGTGGGAGATTGGTGGATCGATGATAGAGCAATAAATTTTAAAAATTGGTCAAAAGTTGAGGATCAAATTTTTAAAATAAAAAAAAATAGAAAGAAATCCTAAATTGAAAACACTTATAATTGCTGAAATTGGGGTAAATCACAATGGGTCTAGAAATTTAGCTTTTAAACTTATTGATGCTGCAAAATTAGCTGGGGCAGATGTTGTGAAGTTTCAAACTGCAATCCCTGAAAAAGTTATGCTTAACCATGCTAAAAAGGCAAAATATCAAAAAAGAAATAAAAAGGATAAAGAGAGCCAAATTAATATGGCAAAAAAAATTCATTTAGAATTAAAAGATTTTTGCGTAATCAAAAAATATTGTAAAAAAAAAAAGATTAAATTCCTTAGCTCACCCTTTGATGATGAGAGCTTAAATGAATTAATAAAACTTGGATTAAACACTTTTAAAATTCCCTCTGGTGAAATTACAAATTTACCTTTTTTGAAAAGAATTTCCTCTCAAAAGAAAAAAATTTTATTATCAACTGGAATGGCAGAAATTTATGAAATTCAAAAAGCCATAAATACCATCATTTTAAATGGAACAAAAAAAAAAGACCTTACTATATTGCAATGTAATACAGCATACCCAACACCGTTTAAAGATGGAAATTTACCTCTAATTCAAAAATATCAAAAAATATTTAATACCAAGGTAGGTTATTCTGATCACACTTTAGGAATAGAAATGCCAATAGCTGCTGTTGCTTTGGGTGCAACAGTGATTGAAAAGCATTTTACTTTGGATAGAAAATTAGTTGGACCAGACCACAAAGCAAGTTTAGAACCTAAGGAATTTAAGAAAATGGTTGATTGTATAAGAAATGTAGAGCAAGGATTGATTGAAGTTAAAAAACCAACTAAAAGTGAAAAACAAAATTTACACATTGCCCGAAAGTCAATTGTTACATTGGAAGATATTAAAAAAGGCGAATATTTTAACAAAAAAAACATTGGGATTAAAAGGCCAGGAAATGGAATTTCTCCTTACAAATGGGAAAATTTAATAGGAACTAAATCCAGAAAAAATCATAAAAAAAATAAGTTACTAAAAATTTAATAATGAAAAAAAAAATTGCAGCAATAACTACATCTAGAGCTGATTTTGATCTTTTAGAACCAGTATTACAAGAGATGAATAAAAATAAAAATATTCAATTAAGATTAATTGTAAGCGGGAGTCATTTTGATAAGAAATTTGGTTATACATATAAAGATATTTTAAGATCAAAGTTAAACATAGATTTTAAACACAAAATATTTTTTAAAAAAATTTCAAAATCTGAATTAATTTCAAGTTTATCAAGCTATATAAGAAAACTATCGGTTTACTTGGAAAAAAAAAATTTTGATATGGTTTTAATATTGGGTGATAGGTATGAGACACTTATCAGTGCTTTTATAATGAATTTTCATAATATACCAATTGCACATATTTCGGGTGGAGAGGTTACCGAAGGCTCTAAAGATGACAGCTTCAGACATGCAATTTCAAAATTGTCTAAGTTTCATTTTGTTTCACATAAATTATATAAAAAAAGACTTATACAGTTAGGTGAGGAAAAAAAAAACATTTTTAATTATGGATCTTTAGGAAAAGAAAATATTGTTTCTGTAAAAGTTTTGAATAAATTGGCTATTCAAAAAAAATTAAAAATTAAATTTAATGATATAAATTTTTTAGCAACTTATCATCCTGAAACGATAGATACTAAAAACAACACAAAAAATTTTAAAATTTTAATTGAATCATTATTAAATTTTAAAGGTGCAAATATTTTTATTACTTCACCAAATGCAGATTATGGTAGCAGAGCAATATTTAATTATATAAATGAAATAAAAAAAAATAATAAAAATATTTTTTTTTTAAAAAGTTTAGGTAAAATAAATTATTTTTCTTTATTGTATCACTGTGATTTGTATATTGGAAATTCATCTAGTGGCGTAACAGAAGTTCCATATATTAAAAAGTATTCAATTAATTTAGGAGATAGGCAGAGAGGCAGAATTCTTCTGAAGAATGTAATTAATATTCCTTTTGATAGAAAAAAAATTATCAAAAAAATTGAGAAACTTATTAAAAAAAGACAAAATAATATTAAAAACATAAAAGTTAATTTTACATCAAAAAAAATTGCAAAAAAAATATCTAGCATCAAATTAAACTCATTCGTTCCAAAAAAATTTATAGATTTGAAAAATTTTATAAAATAGGTTAAACCATCGCGAAACTTTAATTATGTCAAAATTAACTAATTGTATCATTTGCGGATCTAAAACAAAAAAACTCAAAAAAGTTTTTTTATTTGAGAAGACTATAAACAAAGATAAAATGATTAAACTTAGAGAATGTATTAAAAATGACTGTAAACATATTTTTCAAGTTGATTATAATAAAAAAGATTTAGAAAATCATTATAAATACCCAAGACATATATCTTCACTAAATAATTTTGATCAGTTGTATTTTAAAGATAGAAAAAATTTCATAGTAAATAATTCAAATTATTCCAAAGTTTCAACAATGTTGGAGGTAGGTCCTGGCGATCAATATTTTCTTAAGCAATTCAACAATGTTGACCGTTATTACTTTGACTTAAATCCACAAACAAACAGAATACTAAAAAAATTTTATAAATTTAACAATATTTCATATTCCAAAAAAAAATTTGATTTGATTTGTATGTGTCATGTATTAGAGCATGTTTATAATCCAACTAAATTTTTAAATTTTTTAAAAAAAAAATTATCAATCAAAAAAAATTTTAATGGTATTTTTTTTATAGAAGTTCCGGATTTTACATACATGAATGAACCAGATAAAACTGATGGATTTATTTATGAACATTTGCACTATTTCAGTATGAAAAGTTTAATCAAACTTTTTGAAAGGGTTAATATCAATATTTTGTCGATAAGAATACATTTAGATACTAATAATAGATCATGTCAAAATTATATTCTACAAGCAGTATGTACATTGAATAATTTCAAAAAACGTTATGATTTAATTAGTTTATGGAAAAATAAAAATTTAGAAATAAAGAAAATTTTTTTAACAGCTTTAAGAGAAAATAAGAAAATTATTTTTTGGGGAATCGGTGGGAGTTTTTTCAAATTTGTTGAGGGCCTAAAGATCAAAAAATCACATAATATTACATTAATAGATCAAAGAGATTATGATAAAACTTTTAAAGGGCTATCAATTTTTAAGCAAAATTCTATTAAAAACAAAAAAGTAGATATCGTGATTGTTTGTACATCAGAATTAGAAAATGTTAAAATAAACTTAAAAAAATTAAAAGTTACTTACAAGAACATTTATCAAGTAAAAAGTTAGGCTAATTAATAATCTATGTTTTTTATATGAACGAAAAAAAAATTCTTAAATATTGTACCAAATGTCTAATGCCCAATACTAGACCCAGAATAACTTTTGATGAGAAAGGTGTTTGTAACGCTTGTTCATATAATGAATTAAAAAAAAAAAATAAAATTGATTGGAAAGATAGATGGAGCAAACTTGAAAAGTTGTGTGATAAATATAGAAAAAGAAACAAGGGTAGACATGATGTGCTTGTTCCTTATAGTGGTGGAAAAGATGGTGCTTATATAGCATATATGTTAAAAGAGAAATTAGGGATGAAACCTCTATGTGTTACAATTAGACCTCCCCTTGAAGAAGAGATCGGAATACAAAATATATATAACTTTATGGACAGAGGTTATGATCATGTTTTTATTACACCTAATAGAATAATAGAAAGGGAGATCGACAAAGAAAACTTCATTGAGAAGGGAATACCTATGCATGCATTTATGATTTTAGTTCAGACTGCTATAGCTCGAGCTTCCGTTGCTTTTGACATTCCTTTTGTTATGTTTGCTGAAGAAGGTGAGAGTGAATATGGAGGATCAAAAAAACTTGAAAACCAACACTATTATGATTTTGAAGACGGTATAAATTTTTATTTAAGTGGAGTAAATCCAAGTAAATATCTAAAAAAATATTCAAAAGAAGACTTGTATTGGTTTACTTATCCTGAAGAGGATGAAATGAAAAAAAGATGTAGGCCACTTTTATGTCATTGGTCTTATTTTAAGGATTTTGTAAACTATGAACATTATGTTCTTGCGAAAGAAAAACTAGGATTATTAGAAAAAGACACTAGAAACATGGGAGCAATAGAAAATTTTTCCTCAACAGATACCTATCTTATAAGATTATATTTTTACTTGATGTTTTTAAAGTTTGGTTTTGGTAGAGTTTCAAGTGAAGTTTCAAATGAAATACGAAGATCATCCATGACAAGAAATCAAGCAATCAACATTGCAAATGCTTTTGATGGAGAGGCCCCAGACGAAAATCATATAAAAAAATATCTTGATTATTATAAAATAAAAAAAAGTGAATTTGATGAAATCATTGATAGTCATGCTAATAAAGAACTTTTTTATAAAAATAATAATAATCAATGGACAAAAAAGTTTGAGATATACTAAGAAATGTCAATTAGTATTTTGGATATTGGTTTTGGAAATTTAGCTTCATTAAAAAATGCTTTTGATTTTTTAGGTATTAAAAATAAAATAATTAAACATGTTTCTGAGATTTCATCCTCAGAAAGCATTGTTTTGCCAGGCGATGGATCTTTTAAAGCAATTAAAACTATATATGAAAGAGGTTACCTTGAAGCATTGTGTAATCATATTGATAAAAAAAAACCAATTTTGGGTATTTGCTTAGGAATGCAATTTTTTGCGGACCTAAGTGATGAGGATAAAACAAATAAAGGTTTTGGTTGGATTCCTGGAAAAGTTATTAAGTTTAAGTCTAGTGATAAATTACAAGTTCCACATATTGGGTATAATAGTGTGGTACCAAAATTTGAACATAAGATATTTTCAAATCTAGATAAAAATTCTGACTTTTATTTTATCCATTCTTATTATTATTCACCAATTAATGCTGAACATACTTTAGCCAATACAGATTATGGAGAAAAATTTTCCTCTGTAATTTTAAAAGATAATATTTTAGGTGTACAATTCCATCCTGAAAAAAGTCAGCAAAATGGTCTAATATTTCTTAAAAATTTTTCTATATTCTCTGAAAGATTTCTTTATGGTTAAGAAGAGACTTTGTTTTACTTTACTTTATTCAGGCGGAAGTTTTTGTGTAAGTAGAAATTTTAAATTACAAAAAGTTGGAAATATTGATTGGCTTTTAGAGAATTATAATTTTGAGAAAATATTAGAGTATTTAGATGAATTAGTTATCCTTAATATTAATAAAGAAAATTCCAATAACATTTATGACAATATTTTTTTTGAAGATATTGATAAAATTTTAAAAAAATGTTTCTTACCTGTAGCTATAGGTGGTGGCATTAAGGAATTTGATGTTGCAAAAAAATTATTTAACTCTGGTGCTGATAAAGTGATATTGAACAGTGCATTCTCGAGTAATGAAAATTTGATTAGTGAAATATCTAATAACTATGGAAGTCAGTCAATAGTTTGCTCCATTGATTATAAAGGGTCTGGTTTAAAAAATATAGAAGTAATGATTGATAATGGTAATAAAAAAATTGACACCTCTCTTAAGGACTACGTATTAAAGATACAAAAACTTAACGCAGGAGAGTTATTACTTACTTCAATTGATAGAGATGGATTAGGATATGGTTATGATTACAATACAATTAAAGAAATAAGATCAATATGTAAAATACCAATTGTAGCAGCAGGTGGAGCAGATAATCATTTTGAACTTTTAAAAGGGATTGAGTCACCAGATATTAATGCAGTATCAACATCACATTTATTTAATTTTATGGGCGAAGGGATATTCCAAACTAGGTTAGAAATGATAAAAATGAAAGCCAATATTCCAATTAGAAATTTTAAAAAATAAAAAAATAAAAACTATTTTAAAAACTCAGATGAATCTCTTCTTGCAATCTCAAGATTTGAATTATTTATTTTTTTCATTCCGAGATTTTTTTCAATAAAGAGATGTTGTTTAAAACCTAAAGATATACCAATTTTTTTTAGTAACCTTAATGTTGATATACTGTAACTTCCACAGGGATGAGACATTGAATAAATATTTTTAGTAAATTTATTTAAATAGAATTTATTTTTTTTATATTCAGATTCTTGTTTTTTAATATTCAGTTTATTGAGTGTAGTTGGATGTGAATGAGAGTGTAATCCAATGATATGTCCATCTTTAACTAAATTTTTGATATCATTTTTTGTCATAAAGATTTTATTAAAATATTTTTTTGGTTTAAATTTTTTTTTTTTAAACAATTTTTTCATAATAAAATCATAATTCTTCCTTGTTAAAAAATCATCTCTTAAAATTCTGAACTTAATGTCATTAATTGAATAATAAGGGAAGGTTCTCATCATTTGAATCATCTTTTTTTTCTTACTGTTGAAGAAGGGGATTAGATCTATACTGATCTCAGAAAAAAACATTTCATAAAAATCATCAATATTTTTGAAATAATTACATCTAAAATATCTATAAATTTCAAGGTTGTCTGGTTTATTAGTAAGAATTGAAGAGTAAATAAAAAAAAAAGCTTTAACTTTAAATTTATTTAAAATAGGGATAGCAATATCGAATTGACTTTTAATTCCATCATCAAATGTCAAGCAAATATGTGTTTTTTTTAATTTGTTTTGTCTAATTTTTTTATAAAAATCATCGGCATTTAAAATATTTTTTTTTCTAAATTTTTTAATTATCTTTATTAAAATATTAGCTGAAAGAGAGCCTTGGCTTTTTTTATGTTTTTTATTATCATGAAAATGATGAAACATAATCCCGTGAGGAAAATTTATTTTCTTATTTTTTGGCATTAAATTGAAATTTTATCCATGCTATAGATTTAGTTGATTTTAAAAAGCCATAATAATATTTATTTGTTGATTATGATTTAATATAGATTTATAGAATTTATTTAAATTATGAAAGTACTTATTACAGGTTCTGAGGGTTTTATCGGATCTCACTTATTGGAAAAACTTGTAAAAAAAGGCCTGAAGGTTAGAGCTTTTACCCAATATCATTTTCAAAACAACAGAGGTTGTATTGAAGATATTGAAAAAAAAATTTTAAAAAATGTCGAAATTATATCTGGAGATTTAAGAGATCCCTTTGAAATGAACTTGGCAGTTAAAAATTGTGATTATGTAATTAATTTAGCTGCATTAATAGGCATTCCCTACTCTTTTGTTGCACCAAAAAATTACTTTGATACCAACGTCATTGGTACGATGAATCTTTTGGAAGCATCTAAGAAAAATAATGTAAAAAAAATAATTTTGACTTCTACAAGTGAAGTTTATGGGACAGCAAAAATTGTTCCAATTAAAGAAACTCATCCTTTAAATTCGCAGTCTCCATATGCAGCATCTAAAATTTCTAGTGATTTTTTGGGTTTATCTTATTTTTATAGTTACAACTTGCCCATAACCATTTTAAGACCATTCAATACATTTGGTCCAAGACAATCTGGAAGAGCAATTATACCATCAATATTAATACAAGTATTGGGTAATAAACAAATTATAGAGTTAGGAAATCTGAGTCCAAAAAGAGATTTTAATTATATTGATGACACGACAGATGCCTTTACTAAATGTATTACTTCTAATTCTAATTTAAATGGAAAAATATTTAACGTGTGTTCTAAATATGAAATCAGTATTTCAAGAGTTTGTGAATTGATAAAAAAAATAACAAAAAAAAAATTCGTAATTAAAAAGAAAAAATTAAGAATTCGAAGTAAAAGCACTGAAGTTGAAAGATTATTAGGTGATAATAGAAAAATAATAAAGCATCTTAAATGGAAACCTAATTATACTAAAGAGGCAGGGTTTATTAAAGGTTTGAAGAAAACAATCAGTTGGTTTGAAAGTAATGACAATTTATCAAAATACAAAAAAATTTACAATTTATAAATTAATTAAAGAATTAAAAAAATTTGTTTTTCAAAATCAAATTACTAATAACAAACCTGTAATTGGTAAAAATGATTTCAAATATTTAAAAAAATCAATATCAAATTTAGAAATTTCATCATATGGCTATTTCACAAGATTATTTGAAAAAAAAATCCAAAAATTTACTAAATCAAAATTTGTACTTTGCACAAATAGTGGAACTAGTGCATTACATTTGTCACTTTTAACTTTAGATATAAATAAAGATCATGAAGTTTTCTTACCTTCATTTAATTTTGTTTCTTCAGCAAATGCTATAAGATATTGTGGTGCAACTCCACATTTTTTAGATATAGAACCAGAGAATTTAAGTGTAGATCCCAAAAAAATGAATATTTATATAAAGAGACAATTTTTTTTTAAAAAGGGTAAATTAATCAATAAAAAAACAAAAAAACATCTAAAGGCCATTATTTTAGTTTATGCATATGGCCATCCTCCCAAAATGGATGAATTATTAATGATTTGTAAAAAATATAATATTAAAGTTATTGAAGACTCTGCCGAAGCTTTAGGTAGTCTTTATAAGAAAAAACATGCTGGAACATTTGGCGATTTTGGAGTTTTGAGTTTTAATGGTAATAAAATTATAACTACAGGAGCTGGTGGAGCAATTTTAACAAATTCTAAAATATTATATGAAAAAGTTAAAGCATTAGCTACTTTGGCTAAGGATAAAAGCAAGATCTACAACTACATTTCAGTTGGCTATAATTACAGAATGGCAAGTATTAATGCCTCATTGGGCTTGAGCCAGCTTAAAGACATAAATAGAAGGATTTTAAAAAGAAGGAAATTATATGAAAATTATAACAAACTTTTCAGTAAAGTGAGTGGAATGATATTATTTTCAGAACCAAAAAATGCTAAAAGTAATTATTGGTCACAATTATTAATTTTAAAAAGTGAATATAAAGATAAAAGAACTAATATTTTGAACAAACTTAATAAAAATAAAATTGAAAGTATTCAGGGATGGAATTTATTAAATAATCTTAATTATTTGAAAAAGTTTCCTAAATCTGATTTATCAAATTCAAAAAAAATATCAAAAACGATAATCAATCTTCCAAGTTTAAATTAATTATGAAAATAAATAAAATTAAACACTCCTCAAGTATTTTTGTATTAAAAAATACATCAATAAAACAAGCAATGAAAATTTTAAACTTTTCTAGATTTAAAACTTTATTGGTAGTCGAAAATTTAAAAGAAAAAAAATTAATCGGATCAGTTACAGATGGCGACATTCGGAGAGCTTTAATCAATGGTTTTAAATTAAACAATAAAGTTGAAAAAATTTCTTTTAAAAATTGTTTTTATATTATGAATTTAAGAGAAATTTACAAAAATATAAGGAAAATAAGAGAATATAGCATAGAAGTTGTTCCTTTGGTGAATAAGAAAAAGAGGATTGAAGAAATCTTCCATATAGAAAGAAAAGATAAAGATATAGATCAAAAACAAATATTAATAAATAAAAAAAACCCAATTTTACTAATGGCAGGAGGCAAAGGAACAAGATTGGGTGAGCTTACAAAAAAAAAACCAAAACCAATTTTAACAATCGAAAAAATTTCAATAATAGAAAGAATTTTGAATCAATTAATTGATCAGGGATATAATAACATCTACATATCAATTCATTACTTGGCTAGTAAAGTTAAAAAACATTTAAATAAATATAAGAATAGAGTTAAGATTAAGTATATTGAGGAAAAAAAACCTTTAGGAACTATTGGTTCATTTAGAAATATAAATGTAAAAAATAAAAGACCTATAATTATAATTTATTCGGATATTTTTACTAATTTTGACTTAGAAAAGATGCTGAATTTTCATGCTAAAACAAAATCGAAAATTACAATCATTGGAAAAAAACATTATATTCAAAATCCTTATGGAGTTTTAAAGATTAATAAAAAAGGAAAGCTTCTTAAAATTTTAGAAAAACCAAAAACTGAGACTTTGATATCAACTGGTATATTCGTTATTAATCATGAATTACAAAAATTTGTGAAAAGAAACACAAAAACTGAAATGGATTTTTTTTTAAATAAAATTTTAGAAAAAAAAATGAGAATTTCTGTCTTTAACCAAGATGATTATTGGTATGATCTTGGAAATAAAGTAAAATTTCAAAATTTTAAAACATTTCTGAATGATTATTAAAAAATGTTTAACAATTATTCCAGCAAGGATTGGATCAAAGGGTTTAAAAAAAAAAAATATTAAGAATTTTTGTGGAAAAAAATTGATTGAATGGAGCTTAAAAGCTGCAAAGAAATGCAGTTATTTGCAAAATATTGTTGTATCAACTGACTCTAAAGAAATTATAAACATATCAAAAAAGTACAAAGTTGAGGTACCTTTTTTAAGACCAAAAAATATTTCCAAAGACAATTCCTCAATGTATGAGGTTATAAAGCATTGCATTAATTTTTATAAAAAAGAAAATATTTTGTTTGAAAATATTGTTTTGTTAGAACCAACCTCGCCCATAAGAGAACCTGATGACTTAAATAAAGCGATGAAATTATTTCTAAATAAAAAAAATAAATATAAGTCCTTAGTTTCTATAGGCGAAGTTATTGAACATCCGGCTATTATTTTAAAGATTAAAGGAAAATTTATAAGATCTACAAATTTTATAAAAAAAAAATTTACACGAAGACAGGATTTACCCAAATACTATTTTCCTTATGGTTTGGTCTATATTAGTAAAACAAAAGAATATATTAAAAATAAATCTTTCATATCTAATTGTACAGGTTATTATTTGATCAAAAATTATCAAAATATTGAAATAGATAATATATATGATTTTCATAAAGCTGAAAAAATATTTAAATTAAAAAGATTAAACTTAAAATTATGAAATTTTTGATTATTGGATTAGGTTCTATGGGTCAAAGGAGAATTAGATGTCTTCAACATTTAAAATATTTTGATATTCACGGTTATGATGTTGATGATACAAAATTATTTAAAGCTAAGAATAAGTATAAAATAAATGTTGAAAAAAATTTTGAAAAAATTATTAAAAAAAAATATGATGCAATATTAATTTCCACAGATCCAAAGTATCATATGAAATATGCTTTCATTGCATTAAAAAAAGATACTCCATGTTTTATTGAAGCGTCAGTTACCAATATTAAACAATTGAAAAATCTTGTTAAAGAAAATAAAAAAAAAAAGAACCTAATTTTTCCATCTTGTACAATGGTTTTTAATGATGCAATCATGAAAATTAAAGATTTAATCAAAAAAAAAAAAATTGGAAAAGTATATTTTGGAAAATACCATGTTGGTCAATACTTACCTGATTGGCATCCATGGCAAAACATAAAAGATTTTTATGTTGGCCGAAAAGAAACAAATGGATGTAAAGAATTAATACCTTTTGAATTAAATTGGATGACCGATATTTTTGGTAAACCGAAATTAATTAATTCATATAAAAAAAAATTGTCAAATTTAAAAATAAAATTTCCTGATATTCAGAATTTTTCCGTATATTTTAAAAATAATATTTATTTTGATATTACAATTGAAATTTTATCTAGACCACAAGCTACCAGAGAGCTTCAAATTATTGGTTCAGAAGGAAAGATAATTTTAAGTTTTGATCAAGGCTTGATGAAATTTAGAAATATTAAAATGAAAAAATTTAAGATATTTCCCTTTAATAAAGGCAAGATTCAAAAAGGATATATTAACTCAGAGTTACCCTACATAAGAGAAGTTAAAACTTTTATAAAATCAATTAAATTAAAAAGTCAAAAGCTATTCCCACATTCTTTAGAAAAAGATATCAATTTATTAAAAATAACAAATGAAATAACAAAATGAAGAAAAAAATTAAATTAGAGAAATTTAAATTATCATTTTTAAAATCAACAGATTATCTAAAATGGTTAGAAAATTTGAATAATATAAAAACAATAGGTCGTGAAGATTTATTTTTATTAATTAAAAAAAAAAGAATTAAAAATTATGTAAAAAATGTAATTGAAAGTGAAGATGATTTTTTTTACTTAATTAGAAATGAAATTGGAACTCCAGTAGGCACTATTAAATTATCTCACATTGATTGGTATTCAAGAAATGCTGAAATTGGAGTTATGATTGATGAAAATTTTCGATCAAATGGATATGCTACTCTTGCTATTAATGCAGTATGTAAATTAGCCTTTGAAAAACTAGGTTTACATAAACTAACAGGGGGGTTTATGAACAAGAATATATCAATGAAAAAAGCATTTATTAAAAATCAATTTAAGATTGAAGGTTTGAGAAAAAAACATTTATATGCCCACGGTAAATATCATGACATGCTTATGGTAGGTTTGATTAATAAAAGAAATAACAAATGAATAGTGGACAAAAATTATTAAAAAAGGCTAAAAAAATTATTCCCGGTGGCAATCAATTGCTCTCAAAAAGAAGTGAGATGTTTTTACCAGATTTATGGCCAGCTTATTACAAAAAAGCCAAAGGTTGTAAAATTTGGGATTTAGATAATAAAGTATATTATGATTTTGCTGGAATGGGTGTTACTTCAAGCATTTTAGGTTACGCAGATCGAACTGTTAATAGTGCTTTGATTAAAGGCATTAAAAAGGCCTCCATGACTACACTAAACGCAACTGAGGAAGTAGATTTAGCAAAAAAACTTTTAAAAATACATAAATGGTCTGATATGGCAAAATTTTGTAAATCTGGTGGTGAAGCCTGTTTGGTTGCAATACGATTAGCAAGATCTTTTGCGAAAAAACAAAATATTGCCTTTTGTGGGTATCACGGATGGCATGATTGGTATTTAGCTGCTAATTTTCAAAGTCCAAAAAATCTTGATAAACAGCTTCTTAGTGGATTAAAAACAAAAGGGGTATCAAAATCATTTTCAAATTCAATTAAACCTTTTTTTTATAATGATATTAAATCATTAGAAAAATTATTTAAAAAAAAAAATCATGGTATCGGAATTATAATAATGGAGCCAATGAGAGCCATATTACCAAAAAAAAATTTTTTAAAAAAAGTAAAAATTTTGGCAAAAAAAAATAAAGCTGTTTTAATTTTTGATGAAATAACCTCAGGATTTAAAGATAACTATGGTGGAATTCATTTAAAATTTAAAGTTGATCCAGATATGGCAATATTTGGAAAATCGATTGGAAATGGATTTCCTATTTCTGCTGTTATTGGAAGGAAAAAAATTATGGATATGTCCCATGAAACATTCATCAGTTCTACAATGTGGACAGATAGATTGGGATTTATTGCTGCAAAAACAACTTTAGAAAAAATTAAAAAATTAGATATAAATAAAAAAATATCAAAATACGGAATAAAGATTAAGAAAGGTTGGGCAAAATTAGCAAAAAAAAATAATCTTAAAATTATTGTTTCTGGAATAGACTCTATTCCAAACTTTAAGTTCGATCACCCGGATAATTTAAAAATTTCCACTTTTTTTGTGCAAGAAATGTTGAAATTTGGCTATTTAGCCAATAATTCACTTGCAACTACTTACGCCTATAATGAGAAAATAATAGACAATTATTTAATGAAAGTTGACAAAGTTTTTAACAAAATAAGAATTAAATTAAAGACAAAAAGTTTACGGTTAGATGGGAAAGTTAAACATTCTACTTTTAGAAGAATTACAGGTTAAAATTGAAAACTGATTATCAAAAAAATAAATTATTTGAATTAATACTTTTTTTTAATAAAATTTTAGATAGAAAATTTAAGTTAAATTTATTCTTAATCATTGGAGTTTCTATTTTAAATAGCTTTGTTGAGATATTAGGGTTTGCTGCTTTAATACCTTTTTTAACATTCTTAAATAATGATAGTATTTATTCAAACAGTAATTTTTTAGCAATTAAGAATTTCTTAGAAATAGCAAATCCAGATATTCTGATCTTTTTTTTTGTTTTATCAGCATTAGTATTTTTTTTTGTAAGTATATTAATTAGTTATCTCATCAACTATTTAATTTTTAAATTTAGTTATAAATTTAATACTGAATTTGGAAAAAAATTAATACTTAGTTATCTTAAAGATAATCCTAATTTAATTGACCAAAATACCACAAGTGAAATGATAAATAAAATTACTCATGAAACTTCAAAACTTTGTGAAATGCTAAGTTCCTTGATACAATTTTTTTCAAAATTAATTTTTATATTAATAATTTTTATAATCTTATCATCTTATAAATTTAAATTATTATTGGTAATTTCAGCCATTGTAATTTTTTATTTCATTGTATTTAGATATTTAAAGAAATATATTATTAAATTAGCTAATCAGCTTTCAGTATCACAAAATAAAATAATTAATTTATCCTCAAATATAGTAGAGGCCTTTAAAGAAATTCATTCCTTGGGTATTAAAGATAAGATTTATAATGAATATTCTTTTTATAAAGAAAGATATGAGAAAATATTTTTTTTAAATACTTTATTTACAACATTCCCTAAAGTTCTTATAGAATTAATTGTTATATCAATAATCTTTATCTTTACTTTTTTAATATATTCTAATTATAATCTTGATATTTATAGGTCTTATTTTTTTGAAATATCTATTCTTTTTGTGGCTTTTGTGAGATTTAATCCATTAGCGAATATTATTTTTACCAATTATCAAATTATAAATAAATTTTCAAATGTAATCAAAATTTTTTCCAAAGACATAAAAGGAAAAATTAATATTAAAACAATAAATTCTTTAAAAGATTCAAAACACCATGAAGCAAAAATAAATAAAATTGTAATAAAGAATCTAAATTTTAAATATAGAAACTCTAAAAATAAAATTTTAAGTAATATAAATTTGACTTTTGAAAAAGGTAAAATGTATGGTATCATAGGCGAGAGTGGTTCTGGTAAATCTACTTTTGTGAATATAATTTCAAATTTTCTAAGATCTAAAGAAACACTTAATAAAATATTTTATATAGATAATCTGGGAAAAAAAATTGATAAAAATCTGTTAACAAATAAAATATTACTTTTATCACAAAAAACTTTTTTATTTAATACCAGTTTAAGAGAAAATATAACTTTGAAGCATAATAATGAATCAATAGATGATAAAAAATTTTTGAAGGTTATTAAGAGTGCAAATATTGAAAAATTTCGAGGTATTCAAAAAAAGAAATTTAAGGGTGAAATTTATTATAATTTTTCAGGAGGGGAAATACAAAGAATTGCGATCGCAAGAGCTTTTTATCAGGAAAAAGACCTTATTATTTTTGATGAGTCATTATCAAATTTAAATCAAAAAAAACAATATAAAATTATTAAAGAAATTAAAAAGTTAAAAAAAGAAAAAATAATTATAATGATTTCTCACGATATTCATTTAATGAAATATTTTGATAAGGTATATAATATTTCAAAAGGCAAATTATCAAAAATTAAAAATTTTTAAAAAACGATTTTAATTTATTAATTTTTGAGTAATTAATAAAAGAATAAGTGGAAAAAATTTCCTTTTCTTTTTTAAAAAAAATCCACTTTAAGTATCTAGATAAATCCACAAGATAAAATTTAAGAGATGGAGGTGTAAGTTTGTAAATAAGATTCAAAAAAAAATAATTGCTAAATTTCTTTTCTTTAATCTTTTTAAATCTTATATTTTCAAAATTTATTTTCTTAATTTCATTAAGCAAAGCTTCCGAACATTTTTTATTTTGATTTATATTAAATATATCTTTTAGAAATTTATCAACAGCTTTAATTTTTCTAAATGGTTTTTTTATTTCTTTTTTTAAGTCATTAATATTTTTGGGTTGAGGGAAATACTTATCAAAAGGCATATCGATAACATCGGAATTGAGTTTTTTTAAATTATCTTTATCTAAAAAGCGTTCTAAATTAATTACTTTTACTTTATTATTGTAAGCATAAATTTGAATTGTACTTTTATAAGATAACATTACATCAATCTTAGAGCAAAATTCATTAAAGGATAAAGAGTTGTCTATAAAAATTTTTTCATTTTCAAAATAGCTGTATATCTCTCTATCTTCAGAGGGATGATGTCTAATTACTACTTCATAATTTTTTTTTAATTCTTTCGTTATATCTAATAATTTTGACAAAAAATTAATTTCATAACCGTACAAAGCAGAAATATCAGAAGTTTTTTCAACAAATGGATTAGTATTTTTATATTCTTTATTTTTTTTTAAAGCATTTAAATCATATAAAATATTTTTACGACTAATTGATGTAATATGTCTCACTGTAGTTGCTATTCCAATTCTGATTTTTTTTCTTTTTTCTTTTTTTTTAATAATTTCATTTACCGGATGACCTGTAAGAATTAATTTGGTATTTCTTATTTTTTTTTTTAGAAAATTTAATTCTTTAGGTCCCCAACAACAAAAATAATCAGGTGTAACTTCGGAAATTGATTTATAGATTATATTTATATAATCTAAAAGTCCAGAGCAGGACTCAGCTCTTAAGAAAAAAATTTTAGCACTTTTTTTACACTCATTTAATCCAGGTGTTTTCCAAATCTGTCCAGCAATAACTATCTTTGGTTTATAATAGTTAAAAAAAGATAAAAAATTTTGTTTATTGCATAATTTTACATTATAGCTATGACTCTCAAAATCTTTTTTAAGCTTTAAAAAGCCCAAAAGTTCTCTATCAATACTATCAATAATAATAAGTATTCTAATATCTGATTTTTTTATAAACATTTTTATTTTATTAGAATATTAAATTAAATATTATGATATATAAATTTTTTATCAGAAATTTTTAAATAGTAAAATGAAAAAAAAAAACGAAATTTTTTTTATTGACTATCTGTGTGATAAATTAAAAAACAAAAGTATTAATAGGATAATTAGGACTAAATTATTTCAATATTTTATATTTTTAATTTTAGATAAAAAAAAAATAATTGATCAAAATTCAAGAGTAAGTGAATCTTATCTTAAAAAAAAATTAATTTATAAAATTTATTGGTATTTTAGATATAGAATTTATTTTTATTTCAAATACAGAATGTTCAGTTTTTTTTGGGTAAAAACACCCAAAAAATATCTTGAAATATTTATTTTGAATTTATTTGGATTGCAAATATTAAGAATTTTTTATTTTGAAATTAGATCATTTTTAAAAAAGATTTTTAATAAGAACAAAAATTTTTCTTGTGATTTTTTTTTAAAAGATGAAATTGAAGTTTTAAATAAAGATGGGGTAATAAAAAAAAATCACGTAATCACTGAAGATGAACGACTAAAGTTGATAGAGATTTTTAAAACAAATCAAAACAAATGTTTAATACTAAATAAAAAAAATCATAATACTAAAAAATTGATATTAAATAATTTAAGTAATTTGAATATTGAATTTATTCATGCAATTGAATTAAAAATGAGAAAGTTGGTTTGTGACCAATTAAATATAGAATTTATAAATATTAAACCAGAGATTTCAATTTTTGAAGATTTTTACGAAGATTATAAACCAGGTATATCAGATGATCAGGATAAACCACATACCGATGTTCCATATAAAACATTTAAAGCTTTTCTGTATCTTATTGATGTTGACGAGACCAATGGAGCATTTGCATATTATAAAAGCACCCAAAAAAAAATAAAATGGAATAGAATTTTAGGAGAATATCTAGCAAGCTTAACTTTCAAAAATGATCAAGAGGATTTAAAAAAAAACTATGCCTTCAAATTTTTTTCAAAATATAAAAGAACTAATTTTTGTGAAAAAAGTAGAACATTAATTTTTGCTGATACCAGTGGATATCATTGCAGGGGAGCTTTTTTAGAAAATAAAAAAGAAAGGATAATTTTGTATTTTAACTATAGATACTTAAATCAATTTTAATTTATTAAAGGTTTTCTTTTTTTTATAAAGTTTATAATCTTTTAAGGTATCCAACTCTAACCATTCTTGATTTATAAAAATTGGAGTTAATTTAATTTTATTACCAATTAGATATGTGAGAAAATCTGTCATAAATTTTTTTTTAAAATTTTTATTTTTACTAAATGCCATCAAAAACTTATAAAATTCATTAATTTTGTTTTTTTTAATTTTTACTAAACCAATATATTGGCCATTGAATTTTTTAATATTTGTACTTTTTTGGCCCAGCTCAATAATCTTACCTTTTTTAATTACGCAGGTTTCTGCATCTTCATAAATATTTTTGAATCTTCTTCTCCACAATTTTTTCCACTGCTTATCAATTACAATATTGTAGTTCTTTTTTGATTTAATCAATTTATTTAAAACTTTTTTTGAATAAATTATATCTCCATATGAAATAATTAAATCACCTTTACAATTTTTAATAAATTTTTTTGCAAGAAATAAAGTATATACCATATTAGTTTTTTTAAAATTTGGGTTTATGATCTTTTTAAAATTAAATTTATTAAAAAGTTTTTTTTGGTGTCCCAATAAAAAAGTTATGTCTTGAATTTTTTGTTTATTAAAAATATTTATTTGAAAATCTAAAAAACTAAACTTATTTATTTTTAATAAGGCTTTGTGATTATTGGTAGTTAAATTACCCAATCTAGAGCCTTTTCCTGCTAATAATATCAAAGCTTTAGTCAATTTAATTTACAAGTTTTAAGATTTTTTTAAACAGTTGATCTTTATTTTCTCTCTCTGGGTGCCACATCATACCGATTTGTTTTCTTTTTTTATTAATAAATACTTCGGAGGTCTTATTGAGAGTTTCATAAATATTTTCAAATGAGCTTTTCAAATCATTACCCAAGACGCCATATTCATGGTAACAAGTTACCAATTCATTTTTTGGAAGTCCTTTGATTTTTTTATTTATTTTAATTGGAATTTTTTTTCTAATTTGAAGTTTCGTTTTAATTAATTTTATTTTATAAAATTTTAATAAAGCTTGTGCTCCTCGACAAATGGCTAGTAATTTAATCTTATTTTTTAACGCTATTCTAATCAACATGAAAGATAACTTTAATCTTTTTTTTTCAAAAGATTTTATAGAGTTTATATCTCCTCCACCTGTTAGGATTATTATTTTGATTTTATTATTAAGGCAAAATTTTTCTAATTCTTTGATTTTATTAAATGAGTAGGAAGATAATAATAGGGGATTACAATTATTTTTTTGTAATTTTTTTAACCAGTTAATATCTATCTGTTCTCTTATCTCGCTGTAAAATTTATTTTTATCAATTCGAAGATCTAATAAAATATTTTTTTTACTCATAAAAAATCTTTTTGTTTTTGCAATCCAAAGATATTTTATCAGATTTTTTTAAATTATTGAAAATATCTTCACCGACTCCAATTGCAGCTGGAATATTTAGTTCTGCACATCTAATAGCCATATGTGAGTTGGCTCCACCATATTGAGTTATCAAACCTGAAATTTTATAGCCAAAAATCCAATCATAGCCGGGATCTGCTGACTCAATTATTATTATTCTATTTTTCAATTTTTTTAAAAATTGATTGTTACTTAAATAAACTTTTTTGTTTTTAGTTATTTGATTAGTAATAAAATTTCCTTTTTTTTCAAAAACTTCAAATTTATAAATGTCATTTGGACTATTTATGACATCGGGAAAAAGTAAAATATTATTTTGTTTGTTTAATTTATTTTGAGATATAATTTTTTTCTTTATTTTTGACTTATTATTTAAATTTATAATATCTTTAATATTCAATTTTGAAATCTCATTTAAATCGATTTTATTTTTTAATGAATAATTTTTTATCATGTCCAGTATTTCACTCAGAACTTTTGTAAAAATTAGCTTTGTAAATTCTCTATTTTGGATACCAATTTTTAGATGTTTAATAATATAATTCATATTATGATTAAAATTATCTTTTTTAAGTATTGTGTTAATCTTTTTTAAAACTAAGTTTGAAAAATTGAAATTTTGAGAGTGTATTTTTTTTGTAGATAAACTCTCAATAATTTGCTTAAAATTTAAATCTGCATATTTTTGTGAAACAATATTATAAGTATTTGGTCTTAAATGCCCATATTTTGTGAAAAAAGTTTTTATACTAATTTTTCTTTTTTTTAAAAAATAAATATCCTTAAGATATTCTTTTGAAACAGTTTTTAATGATAACATAAAATTATCAAATTGTTTTTGATTAATTATTTTTTTTTTTAATAAAGAGTTCAATATTGATATACTTACAAATCCTGCCCTTGCAGAATTTGCAAATACCAAAGTTCCATATTTTTTTAAAATTGGTATTATTTTAGAGATTTTATTGAAATTGTTTGTTTTTAATTTTTTAATATCATTCCACTTAATTTGTAATTTTTTAAGATTTGAATATACTTTTTCTTCTATTTGAAATGTTTTTTGTGTTGTTTTGATGAAGGAATTTTTTAGTGATTTTATTTCATTTTTTTTTAAGAACGGATATTTATTTTTGATATCGACATTAAAATTTAAATCATAACATGTCTTAACAATCTCAAATTCTATTTTATCATGTAAGTAATTTTTATTTTTTAAACTTATAATCGAGCTTTTTGTAATTTTTTTTCTTAATGAATTACTTATATTTTCTGGAAAAAAAGACATTATGGAATAAGTGCAGTTAATAAAATTTCTTCCATTAAATGTTTCCATTAATGGTTTATTGATGAAGTAATTTCCTATTTTTTTTCTTTGTAGGCTCCAAATTTTATCTGTAATTAATTCTTTATAAAGTGAAGTCGCTAAGTTGTTCGGATTTAGACCTAATATTTCAGCAGGATTCCAATCCGACATATTACTTAATATGACATTTTGATTTGTATAATTTTTAGCTTTTTTGAAATAATTTTTTAAATCTTTAAAATTTTTATCAGCAATTTTGTAATATTCTTTATCTGGAATATTATTCTTATTTACAAATAAGTATCTTGTCTGAAAAATAAAAATATTTTCTTTTTTTATAGCAAACTCAATATCAAGATTCTTTTGAGATATTAATTGTTCAATTTTATGCGCAATAGACAATAATTTTTTAAGATTTTTATCTTTTATTAACTTTATTTTATTTTTTAATACAAAGAATGTTTTTGATTTGAAGTTTGAACCTGATGTTATTGTATCTGTACGTCCAGTTTTATCGTCATAATTACATACATAATATGGTAAATTTGTTCCTAAAGTTCTCGTAAATAAAACACCTGATATATCAACTTTTTCAACATATTCTTGAATAAAAATTACATCTTCTGGATTATCTATTTTATAAGAATTAAAAACTTTGTTGATATTTTTTTCTAAAGACTTTTTATTCTTAGGTAAAATATTTCCTATAGAAAGATATTTTCCCGCATTTGACTGATTATCTTTATCCTCTAACAAACTAGAGCTTCTAATAATAATTTTCTTTTTTTTAAATTTTAGAATTATTTTTTTTAATAAATTTTTTTTATTTTTTTCCCAATCTTCTTTATTGATTAACAGTTGATCTATAAATTTAATTTCTGGAATTGATTTTGAAACTTTAAAAACTGTATCATGTTTTGATTTAAGAAAAAAATTTTTTTTATCCTCGGGACTATTAAATTCACACCAATTTCCTTTTACATCTATAATTTCAATAATACTTTCAATTTTAATTAATTCATTTAATAGATCTGGAATATTTAAAACAATTCTTTTTTTAATTATTTTTAAAAATTTAGGCAGTAGTTTTTTTGAAATTTTAAATAGGCCTGTGAATTCTTTTTGATTTAAAAAATTATCAGAATTTTTAATAAAATTTTTTGATTTTGTATCATATCTTTCTGATATAAATTTATCATTATGAGTTCTATTATCGTATCGACCCAACCAACTTGAATCAACACATATAGTTAAATTTGCTTTTGATTCTTTAACTTTTTCTACTATATTAAAATCATGTAATGTATCAGCATAAGTAATTATAGTTTCATTATCAAATTTAAATGTTTTTAAACTTTCTATAATATTTTTTTTCCATTTTTTGTTGTATAAAAATTTTACATTTTTTATATTTTTATCTAATAGATTAAATTTATAACCACCTATAAAAAAAATTTTCTGAATATCATTATTTAAAAAAGAATTCTTTTGCCAATAAAGAGAATTTATTTTCTTGGTAATTTTTTCAATATTAAATTTATTTTTTGTTTTACCAGCGCCTAAAATTAAAGCACTTATTTTATGTTTTTTCATAAACGCTTAATTAAGGAAGTAAAATTTTTTGCATAAATAGCAATACACCCAAATAGATAAGCAATTTTTAAATCATTAAAAATAATATAAATTAATAGTATTGCTAATGGTGAAGATACTCTAGTTGGAATTAAACTTTTGAAATTCAAAAAATATTTTCTGATATTAGTTTCTTCTAAAGATTGATTTGATTTATTTTTTATTTCCTCACTTTCAAAATGTAATATTTTTTCTGATTGTTCAAATAAATCTTTAAACATGTACATTGAAAAATAAATAAATAACAATAAATTTTCATTAAATAAGCTCATTTTTTGTTGAAAATAAAAAATAAAAACTGAGTATAAGATAAAAACAATACGATCAGTTAAAAAATCTAATCTTTTACCAATAAAGCTACTTTGATTTTTAATACGTGCAATTTTTCCATCAACAAAATCTAGTACGAAAAAAATAAAAATACCTATGATTAAAAAAATAAAATCTATTAAAAACGCCAAAGCTAAAAAAGAAATGGATATTATTAAATTGAATATAGTTATATGGTTTGCTGAAATCTTTGTTTTTTGCAATATGCAAGTAATTAGTATAGCAAATGGTTCAATAAAAAGTTTAATTATTAAATCCTTATTTTCGTCACTAAATTTTGTCAGTATGGTCTTATATGAATGATTTGTCATTAATAAATATAGTTTATATATATTGAGTTTAGTTTTTTTTCAAAAAGATTTTATGGAACTGACTGTAATATTACCTTTTTATAACAATGAAAAGTATATTCGGAAAAGTTTGATGAGTATATTAAATCAATCATATAAAAATTGGTTTCTAATTCTAATCAATGATGCTTCTACTGATAATAGTTTAAAAATAGTAAATGAAGTTTTAAAAAGTAAAAAAATTTCAAAAAAAAAATACAAATTAATTTTAAATAAAAAAAATCTTGGTATTACAAAAAGTCTAAATAAGGCTCTAAAAATATCTAAATCTAAATATATTGCTAGAGCAGATGCAGACGATTTTTATCATAAAGATAGATTTAAAATCCAGTTGAATTATTTAAATAAAAATACAAAAATAGATGTTGTTGGCTCTAACGCTAATATTGTCGATCTAAATGATAGAGTTATTGAAAAAATAGAAATGCCATATTTGGATATAGATATAAAAAATAGCTTAATTTTTAGAAATACTTTTTTTCATTCATCTATAGTTGCTAAACTCAATTTTTTTAAAAAAAATAAATTTTATAATAAAAATTATAAAAATGCACAAGATTATGACCTTTGGCTACGAAGCTTTAATAATTCTAAATACTCAAATATAAAAAATTATTTAATTTTTTATAGAAGAAATTATGAAAATTTTTCATTCTCAAAAATAAGATGTGCAACAATGATAAGATTAAGATTTTTAATAAGAGAAAAAATGTATATTAAAGGCTCTATTTCACTTATATATAATTTATTAATTGATTTGTACAAATATCTGAAAGGAAAATTAATTTGAAAATTGCTTTTTTCACGAACAATTTTGATCAACCTTCTTCGTACTTACATAAAGAATGTTTTTTTGAGGGTTCGCTTGAAATAGAAAAATTTAGTGAACAAAATATTGATAAATATGACTGGATTTTTGTGATGTCTTATGAAGATGATCTTAAGATTATGCATAAAATTGATAAATCAAAATATAAATTAAAGTTTGCTTTAATAGATCCTCGATTGCCAATCAAAAAAGATATTATAAGAAAAATTGATTTAATAATTCTTGATAGTTTAGAAATGGAGGATTTTTATATCAAATATAATATACCAATTTTTAAATACGTGGCTTATCCCAATATAAGGATACAAGATAAAAAAAACTCCGATAAAAAAGAAATAAATTTAGGTTATCATGGAAACTTTGATCATTTGAATGAAATGAGTGATTTTATAATAAATGCCTTGGAAAGACTTGGGGGTGAATTCCAGATCAATTTAAATTTACTTTATAATTTTGAAAAAAAAAAAAAATTTGAAAAAAAAATTAGAAACATAAAAATTAACCACATTCAGTGGAGTATTTCAAATTTCAAATCTTTTTTAGAAAATTGCGATATAGGGATTGTGCCAAATTTGAAAATTAATTTCTTTAATAAATTGAGAGAGAGCAGTAATCCAATTAACTACTCTTTAAAATTTAAATTATCTTCAGGCCCTGGAAGAATAATGCCATTTGTTATAAATTCTATACCAGTTGTATGTGATATGTATCCTTCAACAATCGCTTTAATAGATAATTATGAAAATGGATTTTTATGTTATTCAGAAAGTGCATGGTACAGAAGTATGAAAATATTATCCAGATCTATTGATACTAGAATTAAAATAGGTAAAAATTTAAATGAAAAACTTTTTCCCGAATATTCAATTATAAATCAAAATAATGCACTTAATAAATTTATTAAAGAAATATAATATTTATTTTATTTATAATCTTATCATTAAGTTTCAAATTAAATTTTTTAAGAAAAGAATACTTAAGAATATATATAAAACTAAATTTAAATTAAATGCTTTAGTCTATTTTAAATCTGATATTTTTTTCTCTAATTTAATTTTAAAGATGAGTACTCATACTAACAATATTGAAATAAAAGCTATCTGTGAAACTTTAAAAGATATGAATTACAATGTTTATTTGATTGATAGAGATGCTAAAATTCAGGAAATTGAAAACTTAAAAGAACAGGATTATGAAATATTCATTTCTAATGCCTCCGGAAATTCTGCTAAATTTCATGATTATATAATTGAAAACTTTTCTATTAAGAAAAAAATTTTTTATGCTTCTGGACCAGAGCCTCATTTTAGTAATGAATTGGTTTTAAGGCGACATACAGATTTTGATAAAAAACATAATTGTTTCACTGTAAGAAGAAGACTTGTAGATTTAAAAAAAAATTTAAATAGGCTAAAAAAAATTGATTGCATTTTTTATATTGGAAACAATTTTAGTAAATTGTCATATGAGAAACATCAAAAACCTCTTTATCAATTATTGCCAATAATAGAAAATAAAAATTTAATTACTGAAAACGAAATTAAAAATAAAAATAAATCTAATGTAGTTTATGTTGGTGGGACAGGTTTAATATGCAAAGGGCTTGATATAGTTTTAGATGCTTTTTTAGAATTACCAGATTTTAGATTAGATATTTTTGGACCAAGTGATGAAATTGATTTTTGGAATATTTATAGAAATAAAATTAAAGGAAAAAATATTTTTTTTCATGGTTTTGTAAGTCCTAATAGTTCTTTATTTAGGAACATAGTTAAAAAAGCAACTTATCATGTTAATTGTCCAGCAGCCGAAGGAATGGCAACATCAATTTTACTTACTAACTCTTTTGGGGTAATACCAATTGTCAGTTCTAGCAGTGGCATTGATACCCAAAATTTTGGCTATGAAATAAAAAATGAAAAAAATAACATTATCGAAAAATTTAATAGTTTGAAAAGCATTTCAATAGATGAAACATTAACAAGAATTAAGTCCACTCTTGAGTATTCTAAAAAATTTAATTCAAGTCTCTATAAAAAAAAATTAAGTTCTAATATTTCAAATCTTCTTCGTCAAAAGTAATATCAATATTATTAAGTAAGTTGGTTTCCCTTTTTTTGATAAAAAAATTCGTTAATTCATTATCGTTATATTCTCCATAATATCTCGAATCTCTAAAAACATAAATAATTCTTAAACTCCCTTTTTCTGATTTCTCTTTAAGTGGCCAATGTCTAAGAGTTCCAGGAAAAAAACAAAAACTATCATTAGATTTGTATATACTTTTATAAGAGTCAACCAATGACATAAGTCTATCTGATAAACTTCCATTTTTAATTCTAGACATTTTTCTATGTGAGGATGGAAAGATTCTAAGCATTTCATTATTTTCACCTATAGATGGATAGAAAATTAATTTATAAGATGGAAGCTTTGGTCCTTTCCATTCATTCATTTGATAATAAGAGTCTCTATGAGGCGCAATGTAGCCCCAGGGTTTAAACTTTTTATCTTTTTTAATTATCCTTGTTCTTATGTCTGTTAATATTAGATTTTGGTTAGTTACTGTGTCCAATATTTTTATTAAGCCAGTCTTAACCAATAAATCAAAAAAAACATTGTCGTAAGACCAGGTATTAGGCTTTAGATCAAACTGATTTTCATTTTGATTTTCAAAATAGTAATTATTGCTCTCTATTTTATTCTCATAAAATTTTTCAGAAATTTCATTTAACTTTCTTACTATCTCGTCATTATTAATTTTGCCAATTAAATATCCATTGAAAAAAAATCTTTCGCTTAATTTTAAAAAGTTATTTTTCATATTTTTTAATTCCTTCTTTTATATAATCTTTATGATCTATCAATATTTTTTGATTATTTGGATGTATTAATGGAAAATTTGCCAATGTTATTATTGAATTTAACATTATGATTAAACCAAATATTGAAAAAGTAATTTTATTAAATGGAATATAGTTAAAGTTATCCCAAATTCTATAAAGAATTATTCCTAATATTATTGCATAAACAAAATAAATATCTTTAGTCATATATGTCAAGTATTCTTTATTTGAAAAAATCATCTGTGCTATTGTTGATAAAATCAGTAAAACTAAAAAAACAGTGTATTTTTGATTGATAAGTTTAAGATTAAATTTTGCTAAATATATAATCATCATTATGAAAAAAATATAATAACTTTTAACAAATGTTAAAATACAAATTAAAAAACTTTTTAAATATAAATTAAAATCAGATATTTCAAAGGAATACCATCCATATATTTTTGCTTCTTTTGCTAAGGAATAATCTATATTTAGGTAGTTTTGATAAAATAAAGTCCACAAAGCTGTTGGAATGCAGAACAGTACTATAAATATGAAAGAAACTTTAAATTTTTTTAAATAGAATAAATGTAAAAAAATCGTTAATACGATTGCATAATTGTTTTTACTTAAAAAAAGAATACCTAAAAATAGCCCAAAGAAAAGAATATTAATTTTTTTTTCTAAAAATAAGATGTAGAAATAAGTTGATATGATAGGTAGTAAGAATTGTAATTCTGTCGTGTGAAAAGTTGTAATACTTTTAATAAGAATTGAATTCAAAAAAACTATTAATAAAACTATTTTTGTTTTATGATCTTTTAAATTTAAATATGAACATATTTTGATTAAACATATGCCACTAAAGATAAAAAAAACTAATTTCATTAAAAAATATGAAAATACAACAAAATATATAAAATCGAATTTTATTGGCGAGAGGAAATTAAAAAAGTGTCCTAAAGAATTTGCAATAAAAGGATACATGGGCCTTGTGACTCTTGTTGGTATCTCTCTAAATATTTCTGGAAAATAGGTAGCAGTGCCAAGTTCTAAAATAGAATCCACATCGTACTGCCAAAATAATGGAATACTTAAAACTTTAATTGCACCCCTTGAATCTGGATTTATCCATGCTAAGTTGGCAGATAATATAAAAATAACAATAATAATACTGATTAAAAAAATTAAATTTTTTTTTTCAGATACAGAAAGATACATTATAATTAATTAACACCAATATCAGATTTGTGAAAAAAAAAATACTTGTAATTGAACCCCATAGTGATGATGGAATTATTGGTGCTGGCGGATATTTTTTAAAGTTTAAAGAGGATTTTGACTTTTATTTCTGTCTTATTACTGCTTCGACTCTTAATTTAAATCATGGAAAAGTAACTAAAGACACTAGAATTCAAGAATATAAAAAATATGTAGAATTTTTCTCAGGAAAATTTATGAGAAGTTATAATGAAAATAAAGAATATCTACCACTCGATGAAGAATCAAAATTAGATCTTTTTGGAAAAGCAAAATTAATTAATATTATTGAAAATATAATTTCAGAGGTTAATCCTGACGTATTGATGGTTACTGGTCCATCATTTCACCAAGATCATCAAATTGTATATGAATCTACAGTAGCAGCAACAAGACCTACTAGAGCTTTATCGGTAAAAGAAATTTTGATAATGGAAAATCCAACATATGTTCACTCGCCTTATCAAAACTTTTTTAAACCAAATTTATATGTTGAATTAGATGAAAATTTGATTGATCAAAAATGTAAAGTTTTTGAGGATTTATTTCCATCTCAATATAGAAAAACAGGGAATTATTTATCTAAAGATGGAATTAAAAATCATGCTGCTTATAGAGGTGTAGAAGCAAGAGCTAAGTATGCAGAAGCATTTTATCAATTTACTAAAAAAATTTAACATTTTTTGATGTTTATTTCGATCCACCAACCAGAGCATTTGCCTTGGCCAGGTTTCTTTAATAAAATTAAATCGGTAGATCAATTTGTAATTTTAGATGATGTAGAATTTAGAAAAGGTTATTATCATAATCGTAACAAAATCTTAAATAATGTTAATGAAGAAGAATGGGTTACAATACCCATTATAAAATCTAGTAACAAGGATAAGATCAATCAAAAAAAAATAAAGATTGATGATTTTAAAAAAATAAATTTTTATAAGAATAAAATTTTTGATTCATACAAAAATACTGACTATTTTAAGCTTTATGAGGAGGAGTTTTTTAGTATCTACGAGGAAGATTACAAATATTTAATTGATTTAAACCTTAGTTTAATTAATTTTTTTTTAAAAAAGTTACAAATAGATACAAAAATAATTAAATCATCATCTTTAGATGTAGTGGGAAATAAATCAAATCTTATTTTAGAAATATGCAAAAAATTAAAAGGAACAAAATATTTATCCGGTGTAAGTGGAAAAAATTATTTAGATTTAGAATCTTTTAAAAAAGAAAATATAAAAGTTGTTTTTCAAAAATATGATTATCCTCAATATAAAAAAAATTTTAAATTTCCAAATCTTTCAACAATTGATATGCTTTTTAGGTTAGGACCAGAAGCAAAAAAATTTATATAATGAAGTCAGATGCAATAAAAAAAATTTTTTTGAAATTTAAAAAAAAAAAAATTTCATTCAAAAATTGGATTGTTTTAGAATTTTTTGCTAGAGATGGATCTTGGCACACTAATGATTATAATACCTTTGTTAAAAAAATTGTAGCATGGGAAATTAATAAAAAATTTAAGAAAAAATTTAAAGAAAATATTCCTAATTCTGAGTTTATAATTGGAGACTCTTTTAATCTTTTAAAAAGAAAAAAATATTTTGGTAAATTTAATTTAATAATTTTGGACAATCCACAATATTTTTATGGGAAGAATAAAGAGTATTGTGAACATTTTGAAGCTATAGAACTGATAAAAAAACTTTTTGTTAAAAAAAGATCTTATTTAATATTTAATATTAATAAAAAACCTTTCGATTATAAAAAATTAAAAAATTGGAGAAAAAAAAGAGATGAATATTATGGCTTTGACACTAAAAAAATCCCTACAAGAAAAATTATAAATTTTTATAGAAAAAAATTTAAAGAATTAGGTTATAAAGTTTTTGATTGTTTTGAGCAAAAAAGAAATAATGATTATTTAAGTTATTTAGTTCTATCTTTAAAAAAATAAATCTACCTTATTAAGCTTCTTATGATATTTTTTGTTTTTATGTAAATATTTGGAAAATAAAGAGAGATTTTCATAAATGTTTTAATGGTTAATTTTTTATTATCTTTATTTTTAGAATAAAGAAAGTTTTTATATTTTTCTTTTTTAATTTTACATTTATTTAAACCCTTAAAATAAAAATCATCATTTTTGATGTAATGAGCAGTTAAAGAAAATCTAGAATAGTTACGATTTAAAACACCAGCACTTCCATGGATTGTATTGCTATTCCATATTATTATGTCTCCCTTATTTAAGTAAGGTGCACTAATTTTTTTATGATCTTGAATAACTATTTGTTTCATTCTATTTAAATATTCTTTATGATTAGTTGTAATTTCAAGATTTTTGTAATTTGATTTATATTTTTGATGACTTTTATTTATTAAAAAAAATCTTCCAGCTTCTTTTTTTATATCCTCTAGAGCAAACCACACTCCTATCATTCCATCATTGTATCTTGAATTCATGTAATATGAATCTTGATGTGGCGGTGTACAAGGATCTATTTCAAATTGCATTGTTTGTATTAAAATAGGTTCTGATTTTAAAAAAAAACTTACCATTTTTTTAATTTTTGAAGACATAGTAATTTTTTTAACTTGATCAATATATGGTTTAAATTTTTTTTCGTCTAAATCTTGAATATTTTGAATAGGATTTAAGAGATAATTTTTATTAGTTAAGTAATTTTTTTCAACTAGTCCTGTATTTTGTCTGAATACTGCAACATCATTATTCTTAATAATTAGTTTTTTATAAAAGGTTTTTGCAAGATCAATATCTCTTTTATTAAGAAAATTTTTAATGACCACATAGCCATTTTTTTTAAAAATATTATAGTAAAATGCTTTATTTAAATAGTTTTTTTTATTGTTTGTAAAATTATTTAATTTTACATTTGTGTGATAATTTAAAAAACTATTAATGTTCATTTATTTTTGGAATTAATGTTAAGCCGTAAATAAAAAAAATTATACTAGCATTCCATGTAGAAAATATACTTCCAGTAATTTGTAATGGATTTAAAAATGTTAGTATCACAGCAATTATAGATAAATCATTATAGTTGTTAATTTTACTTTTAAAATTTGTCATTAACATAGATATAAAAAAATAATAATAAATCATTATTAAAATAATACCACCATCGTGAAGTAATTCTAAATAGAAATTATGTGGGTGAAGTGAACAATTGACTTTTTTAATTTCAAAACATCTATGTCTATATGATTTAATGCCATTACCAGCTATGAATTTATCTTTAGATAAATCTAAAGAATTTTGAAAAATTTTTGCATGAAAGCCGTTATTTAAATTCTTGAAAATACCATTAAATACATTCAGTTCTTCAGCGTTATCAATACCAATTAAGTGTGCTCCTGTATTGTAGATATATCTCTTTTTAAGACTTTCAGAGGAAATGATGATAGTTGATAAAATAATTAACATTATACCAGCTAAAGTAAAAATTTTTTTATTTTTAGATAAGAATATAAATATAATTATAGCAAAAATTGCATTCAAGAACGCCATTCTTTCACCACTAAGCAGAACCCCTAATACAATTATCATTGGTAAAGAAAATAAAAAATAATTTAAAATTTTTTTATTATAATTTTTATATATAAACAAAGATGCAAGGCTTAATGTTGTAAATTTAGATATAAATGATCCAGATATAAGCTCAGATCCAAAAAAACTTGAATTTCTCATACCGAAATTAGTATTTTCAAGCC
>MDTD01022890.1_pt1 | contig 36111 bp, 31 predicted proteins | sample 811221 | NCBI WGS metagenome assembly MDTD01 (sample SAMN05326646, study PRJNA326480) | marine metagenome | isolation source: seawater | place: Pacific Ocean: South West | collected 2011
CTGCCCAGGTGTACAGCAGGTTCTCGTTCTTCATCAGCCTCAACCCTGTGCGCTGCTTCAACGCCAAAAAATGCTTCTCACCTCAATCAATTCCCACCTTCTCAACCAACACAGGGATGAAAAACCGGAGGCGCTTGGGAGGGATTGATGGCAAAGGTCCTGACCTTGGACGATGTCAACGTCGACGGGAAAACCGTCCTGCTGCGCGTGGACATCAACAGCCCGCTCGACCCCGCCACCAAGGCCTTCCTTGACGACACGAGGATCCGTGCCATCCTGCCAACCATTCAGAAACTGGTCCGTGCCAAGGTCATCATCCTCGCTCACCAATCGCGCCCCGGTAAGGACGACTTCACCAGCACGCTTGGCCACGCCCGTGAACTGGGTCGCCTGCTCGGCCGTCAGGTCAAGTGGGTTGACGACATCCACGGCCCCAAAGCCATGAAGGCCATCGAGGACCTTGAGGTCGGCCAACTCCTGATGCTCAACAACGTCCGCATGGACGAAGAAGAGACCAGCGTCAAGGATGTGGCAGCGATGGGCGAAACGAAATTCGTTCAACACCTCGCCAGCGTAGCCGACCTCTTTGTCAACGACGCCTTTGCTTGCGCCCACCGAGCCACGCCCTCCATCATCGGTTTCACCGGCTTGCTGCCGTGCGTGGCGGGCGAACTGATGGGCAATGAAATCAGAAAGTTGGACCACGCCCTTGAGACACCTGAGCGCCCGTGCTTGGCGGTGCTTGGTGGCGTCAAGGTGGACGATTCCATTCAGGTCGCCGACAATATGCTGCGCAACGGCATCGCCGATGCGCTGTGGCCCACCGGCGGGGTCGCCAACCTGCTGCTGGATTTGGCCGGCTACGACATCGGTGAGCCAAACCGAGCCTTCCTCAAGAAAGAACTCGGCAAGAACTGGGCTTCCACCATCATGCTCGCCAAGGCCCTCATCGACGACCACGGCAACAAGGTTCACCTCCCCGTGGATTTGGCCGCCAACATCGAAGGCAACCGCGTGGACATTCCGCTGGCCGATTTCCCCATCGAAGCCTCGTTTTGGGACATCGGCATCACCTCCGTCTTCCACCTCTCGGCGGCCATCAAGAAGGCAGGAACCATCATCCTCAACGGGCCAGCAGGTGTGTTTGAGAACCCCGATTTCGCCTTGGGCACCATCGAGATGCTCAACGCCTGCGCCGAGTCCGATGGCTACGCCGTAATGGGCGGCGGCCACACCGCCACCCTCGTCGCACAGCGAGGTTTGGCTGACAAAATGGGCCACGTCTCCACCGGTGGCGGCGCCTGTTTGGATTACATCGCCGGGCGTCCGCTTCCTGCGGTGGTCAGCCTTGAGCAGAGCGCTGTGGCCTTTGGCATCGACATCAGCACGGCTGAAAGCGAAGCGTGAAGGAGCCACAGGGGAGACTCGAACTCCCGACCTTCTGATTACGAATCAGACGCTCTACCAACTAAGCCACAGTGGCGGCAAACTCCCCGCTGTCCCAATCAAACATAAGGCCCACGGTGCGAACCTCAGCGTTCATGAATCATGGCGAGCAGGCCCCACCATGAGCGATGCTCCCGTCCGCTACCGAAACACGGTCCTCTACGACCGTGGCGGGCAGAAGGCCGTGGGCGACGTCTTGCTTCACCCCGACGGTTCATGGACACCGTCCAAGGGCGACGAGGACGTCCTGGAGGACATCGACGGCTCTAAGCGACTCATCACCCGCAGTTTCCAGAATTGGCACACCCATCTCGCCATGCAACTCAACGCACGGGATTTCAGCGACGGCTTTCCCCTCCACCGCTGGCTCAACGAAGCCATCTTCCCCACGGAGTCCCGAATCACGCCCGACTATGTCCGCATGGGAAGCCGATGCGCTGCGGCCGAAATGATTCGCACCGGTAGCAGTTTTGCGGCTGACATGTACTTCTATCCCAGCGTGACGGGCGAGGTGTTGACCGATGCCGGCCTGCGTGGACTCGTCGGTGGACCGGTCAGCGATGCGGCGCTTCCAAGCCACCCCGACGCCGCATCGGCGCTCGAGGAACTCGACGGGTTGCTTGCCGCCAACAACGAAGACGACTTGGTGCAGTACGCCATCGCCACCCATTCGGTCTACCTGTGCAGCGAGGAGACCTTGCTGCGGGCTTCAGAACTCGCCGAACGCCGAAACGGTCGCCTCCACATCCACGTCAGTGAAACCCGCAAGGAGGTGGCCGACTGCCACGCCAAGACCGGCCTCTATCCCGTGGAATACCTCGACAGCATCGGTTTCTTCCAACCTGGAACCGTTTGCGCCCACGCCTCATGGGTGAAGAAGAACGAGATTCGGATGCTCAAGAAGCACGAGGCGACGGCGGTTCACTGCCCCTCCTCCAACATGAAGCTGGCCTGTGGAGGAACGCTCTCGTTGCCCGCCTACAGGGACGCCGGTGTGGACGTGCGACTCGGCACCGACGGCGCCGCCTCTTCAGGAAACGGTCTCAACATGCAGGCAGAGGCACGCTTGGCCTCCTTGGTCCAGCGCCACGACCACTGGGATTCAACCCTGCTTCCGGCCGTGGAAGCGATGGATTTGGCCACCACGGGAAGTCGGGACTGGGCCGTTTGGAACCTCGATGATGTGCGCATGCGCCCTCGTGGACGCTCGGACAACCGGCACCTGGCCAACCTCATCTTCAACGGGGCTGATTGCATGGACCTGTGGGTCGATGGAAGGGCGCTGCGCCGGGACGGTGTCACCCTCACCGTCGACGAGGCGGCGGTGCTTGACGAAATTGACGTCGCGGTAGCGAGTTATTACGAGGGCGTGGAATGATTCATTCCATACGCGTGTAGGCAAACCCAGCCATGCCCAACAAGGCGAAGAGGAAGTAAGCAACGAAGCCTGCTCGGAGGTGAACCTCGTAGTTCATGTTGACCTCCGTGCCCTCGGGCAGGGAATCACCAAACGTGCCGATGCCAGCAAAATAAACGCCGGCCTCAACGTCCCAGGTCAAGCCCTCGCTGCCGTCGGTTCCCGAGGCGATGATGTCACCATCGTACGGGGTGCAGGCCTTTGAGAGCGCTGGATTGGACAAGGCAGGAGGCGTGGCGTCGCAGGCGTTCCTCTCGTCTTCGTCTACGATGACCACGTAGATGTCGTCGCGGTCCCACGTCAAGGTCAAACTGGCCGAAACAAAAGCGGTCAGTCCGTTTTCAGGAAGCGGTTCATCACCGAAGAAGGTCCGTTCAGGAACGTTCGGGGTCGGTACATCGTTGACCTGCCCTTCGAGAACAAAACCCACCGTACCGACCAGGCCGAGCAACACCGCCACCACGACCATGCCGTAGCCAATTTTCTGTTGCTTTCTCATGATGATTCCGCCTCGTTCGTTTGACCGAGCGATGCGCATCAATCGTCATCGGATTTCCGCTTCACGGCGCGACGCTTCACGGGCGCTTTGCGAGGGGCAGCTCGGCGGCCGACCTTTCGGGCGGGTCGCTTCCTGGGCTTGTCCTCCTCGTCATCGTCGTCGTCATCGTCGTCGTCATCGTCATCGTCATCATCGTCGTCGTCGTCATCGTCTTCAGGCTCTTCCTTCTTCTTTCGACGGCGCGACTTGCGTTGAACGACGTTGATGGCAAAGGGATCGTCATCGTCCTCTTCTGGAGCGGCGGTCTTCGTTTCCTCTTTCTTTTCCTCTTCAGGAGAAGCGGCACTGCCCGTGCCGGTAACAGCGTCCATGTCAAGGTCCTGGCTGGTGCCAATGAATTCAGCCATCCACGATTCGTCGTCTTCGTCGTCGTCTCCTCGTTTCTTCTTCTTGGGACCGGACATGCTTGTTTGGACGATCATGAGCGAAACGACGATGGCCAGCACGTTCACGATACCGATGATCCAGACCAACACGTAGGGTGGGTCGCTGTAGGAAGGTGTGATGGTTTCAGGCTCAACCGGTGGCTTCAGTCCTTCTTCATAGGAACACACGGTGGTACCGTCAATTCGATTGCGACAGAAATCAACGATGAAGTTGACATTTTGGGTGACTTCGTTGCCTGCGGCATCCGTGGCTCGGATGCTCAATCGGTGGAGGCCTGGCTCAAAATCACCAGCTGACTTTTCCATATCAGCGCTCAGGCTACGGTTGTTTTCATCGAGGTACGTGATGCCCGTCAAATCGGTCCAAGCGCCGATGTCCGAATCACCGGTCGTACCACCAAAGTGGGCGGTGAAGCGGTATTGGAAGGAGGTCACGACCACGTCGTCTTCTACACCGACAAGAACGTTGATTTTGTTGCCATAGAGGTACTTTGAGCCGTCGGTTGAGGGCGTGGGTGAAAAGATGTCGATGGTGGGAACCTTGGCGTCAATGGCGAGGTGGTCCCAACTTTGGTTGACCTGATTGTTTGACTCGTCTTCCATGATGACATAAACGGTCATATCACCAGCCTCAGAACTGGAAAGAATGCTGAAGTCGTAGGTGTAGAGGGGCCCCAAATTGGGGTTGTTTCGGTTGTCGTTCAACATGGACAACGGTTCGTCTTCGCCGGTCAACACGCCGCCTTCGGAGGTGGTGATGTAGATGGTCGGCGTTGTGCCGAGGTCTTCGTTGACCTGGACACGCAGCGAATACTGTCCGGCCACCAAGGTGGTCCCGTCGTAGAGTTCACCGTCGTCGTTGAACACGGTGAGGCTTGCGTTGGGCAACAAGGTGTCTTCGGCGACCTTGAAGGCGTTTCCACCGAAACCGGCAAAGATTTCGCCGTTGAAATTGCCCCACTCGTCGGTGATGGTCACGGCGTACCAGACGTTTCGGTCAACGTCGGCGGGGATGGCAAACTCTCGTGTGAGGGTGTCGCTGACGGTGAAGGTTGCGTCAATGTCCATGAGAACGGGCTCCCAGCCGTCGCTTTCGATGGTGGAGACATCGTTCTCGTCCTCGCCGAATGGCTCGCCATAATGGCGCCAAATGGAGTAAGACTCGTTGTTCTCGTCTTCGTTGAACCACTCTAGACTCACCAAGTTGAGTGAACCGATGGAAAAGGCGTTCTTGATGCGAGGTGGGTTGGGTGCTCGGGTGTCTTCAAAGGGAACTTGGAAGAAATTCTGAACCAGCCCGGTGTAGTGATAGGTGCCGTTGACATTGCCGTAAAGCGCTTCTGAGGTGACGAAGTAAAACGAGTTGGTGCGGTATTCGTCGTCGGGCACTTCAGCATCAAAGTAGCCGATGCCATCGCCCACCGTTCCTAGGTAGGTCATGGTCTCGTTCTCAACAAATTGCCCAGCGCCTACGCGATAGGTGGTGTACCAGATGTGGTAGATTTCACCTTCAATACCGAGTTGGTCATCCCAGGTGATCCGAGTGGTTCGGTCGCCAATGAACTCCGCATGGACATTGGTTGGCTCAGCCACCCAACCGTAGAAGGCGTTCTCTTCAATGCCGTTGGTGCAGGAATCACCGGTGGTGTCGGTGTTGATGACGCCCGTCGCGTCGACAGTTACCACGCAATAGTACGAAAAGCCAAGGAAACCCTGCGGCACTTGTACTTCGTAGGAATTGATGCCTTCCAAAATGCCCTCAACGAGGAGGAACACGTCGTTTCGCAAAATGGTGGTGAAGGCTTGGTCGGAGCGGTAGACCCGGTAGGTCTCGCCCGTTTCAGCGGCGACATCCCCCCACGTAATGGTGGTCGCGCCCGTGCCGTCGGCGTTGGAAGTGAATTCAGCCGAAAGGAGGATGGGTTGGGCGGGCGGGCGGTTGTCCTCAACCACGGGTTCGGCCAAGGTGTTGTCGCCAACGAATCGAATGTCCTCGTAATCATCACCGTTCTCGGTGTAGTTGGGCAACAGGTAGGTGATGGAGTAGTAGCTGTTGCGCTCTGTGTTGGGTGGAACGTCAACCGTGTAGGTGCTCTCCGTCGCATTGAGAACAGCGATGGGTGTCTCTTGAGTGATGAGGTAGGTCCCGAGTTCACGGGTGATTTGGTAGTCCGTTCGCCAGACTCGGATTTGCAGGGCATCAGGGCCGGTGGTGGGCAGGATGTTGTTGATTTGGTTGTAGTTGAGCCAATTCAAGGTCGTTTGACTGCTCGCAGCGTCAAAAATCGCTGAGATGATGAAAGGCGTGTAAACTGAGCGAGTGATTTCCTCCACCGGCTCGTATGTTTGGGAACCGTTGAACAGCAATTCGGCTGCCTCGGTGCCGTTGGCCAATAACGTGGTGATGGCGTAGTAGAACGTCCCGTTGGTTCCTGGGGCAACGGGGAAGGTCACGGTGTGCCCTGAGTGGGTGCCGCCCTGACAGTTGAACGGGTTTCCGCCCGCTTCGCCAGCATCGCAGGCATCCACTTCAGCAAAGTGCTCAAGCGAATCCAAGTTGGAGGCGTCAATCGGCGCAGTATGTCGGTAGAGCATGTAGGTCGCACTGAACAGGCCGTTGAGTTCAGAGCCACCCGTAGCGATGTTCTCCCACGTGATGAGGGTGGTTTCGGAGGTGTTATCGAACACCGCCTGGATGTTTTGTGCCTGCAAATTGGTGGGTTCACCTTCGCTGTCGTTGGCGTGAACCGGGCTCAATGGAGCCAGTGCAAGAAGCATGACTGCGGTAAGAATGACGGCGCGCAGACCACCGTTTCGTTCAGCCTTTGGGCTACCCATCATCAACTATGTCGCCTTCGTCCGTTATGACTATGTCGCTTCAAACGACGAAAAACAGCCCATCAACGGACTGTTTTGGGTGGACCCACGCATCACGAATCTGACTCGTTTTCAATGCCCGGTTGAGGCAAGGGGTCTGCAGCGTCAAGCGCCTGAATTTCTCCTTTGGCTTGGAGGAAGCGCACGACGAAGGTCCACAGTCCACCGAGACCGGAAATGAAGACGATGAGACTCAACGGGTTCACGTCGATGTGGTCAAACCATCCCGGATAGGTGGCTCCAATGCTCCAACCGGCCAACACCATCACGCCCATGACCACCAAGGAGAGGAGGGTGAGGATGGTTCGGTCGGCTCGTGAGAAGCCTCGGTAATTTCTGGCACCGGCCACGGCTTGGGCTTGGGTGCCCATGTAGGAGCCCAGCAAGGTCAGAAACGCCGCGGCAAACCCGAGGGTCATGTCGCCGACGAACACCGAGGCACTGATGCACACGACCCAAACACCGTCGAGCACGCGGTCGATGGTGTGGTCGAGGTAGTCACCCCAGCGCGTGACTTGGCCTTTGGCCCGAGCCAGCGAGCCATCAAGTCCGTCAAAGAGCATCGCCAATGCGATCATGATGGCCGCACTGAGCAGCCATCCACCGCCCGTGGTATCGTCGGGGGCGTACATCGCCAACAAACCGCCCGCGACACCGAACGGGAGGGCCAACCATGTCACCGTTGACGGCGATAATTTGTAGAACGCGGTCAGGAGAGGTTGGAGCCACGCTTCCCAGCGACGACGCATTTTCTCAAGGGCCATGGAATGACGAATTCCGTGGAGGTGTTATGGTTTGTGGAGCGAGAGGCGGTCAATCATGCGATTCGCCGAGCCAGTCGATGGCGTCAACGGCCCCGTCTTCAATGCTCTGTGAAGGCAGACCTTCCCCGCACCACGCCTCCACTTCATCGACCAGTTCCTCCGTGGAAAGGCGTCCCGCATCCAGTTCAAGAACAGGAAGTTCAACCTCAAATTCAAGCAGTTCTGCCCAGTGACCTGCGGTCATTTCCCATTCAACGTTCGCTCGAACTTTTCCTGCTGGATAACCCCGCGCCTCAAGCCGTTGCTTCAGCGTAGATGGTGCGCACCGAAGAAGGACAATTCCGCTGACATCGAGCAGATGCGAGAGATGACCGTCGACGACCCAGCGCCCAGAAGACGATGCTTCCCATGCTTCGGCGAGCCGATGAATATCGATGGGGGCAGCACCATCCTCGGTATCGATATCGTCCAAGCACCCGTGCTCGTCAGCCAATGACGCTAAGGAAAGCACGCTCCATCCGCGTTCCTCAAGCATCGCACAAAGGCTGGATTTTCCAACACCCGGCGTGCCCGATATCGCCAAGACGCAGTTCTCGTCCATGAACGACCCTCGCCAGCGGTGGTCAATAAACGCAGAAGGCCCACAACGGGCCGAGGATGCAAAGGCATCATAGCCTCGGGCGTGTTCAGGTGAATCGGTAGCATGTTCGGGATGCAGGACCCAGCACAAACCCTGCATCAAATTGAACGCTACATGCAGGAAGGCCGACTGGAACTCTCCGAGGTTATGGCGACCCAATTTTGCGACATGATGTTGGGGCGGAAAAAGCGAGAGCCTCAGGATCAGATTTTCCTGCTCAAGGGACTGCGATTGATGTGCGATATCTACCTGATGCGAGGAAAGGCCGACCAGAGCATAGCCACCATCAAGCGAATGCACGGGGAGCGGAAGGCGCTGGTCAAGGTGTTGCAGAAGCATGCGCCGCAGATGCTGGCTTCCATGCAACCCGAGCACGAAGACCACCTGCGCGCCGGGCGCCTGTGGGCTGCTGCGGGCAAAGGCCGAAAGGCGGCCAAAGCCTTCGCCGTGTGCGAGAAGTTGGTGCCTGGCCATTTGGCAGCGGCTCGGGCAGCGGTCGAGGCCTTGCCCAACAAGGGGCATGCAGAACGGTTGCTCAGGGCGATTGCTGCGGCGGGCGATGTGATTCAAGCCAACGGCGCCTTCCAACTTGACCCTCCCGGCTCGCCGCCCGTTTCGCTTCACGACGTGTTGACCACCCTGCACAACGGTGCCACAACAATTCCTTCCTACGCCGACAAATTTCAAGCAGAACGAGCACGCCTTGAGGCGCAACAAGCGGCCATCATCGCAGGTGAACAAGCTGCCAATGCGCGGCTCCAGACGGCGCTTGACAGCCTGCAGCCGAAGCACGACTACTACCAGTATGGGTGATGGTAGCGAGGGATGGATTTGAACCATCGATCTCCGGGTTATGAGCCCGACGGGATATCCAGACTACCCCACCTCGCTACTTTGCCCGCCACGGTTCACCGTTTTCAAACCACCGTCTCCAGCCCATCATGAAAACGGGTGGTTTCATGAGGTGGTGCGACCTACCATGCCCATGCGAGCCGAGCGCACCAAGACGATGGCCGTGCTCGCCGTTCTTCTTGCAGCCTCACTGGCGGGTTGTCTCGGAGGCGAGGGCAGCGAGGATGACAACAACCCCATCTCCATGAACGTCCACTACGATGCGACGGCTGGCACCATCACCGAGCGCATCCAAAACGGTGCTGTCTTGTCCACCTCCGGCGTGGAATTGTCCTTTGATTTCGCTCGGGTCACCTCAAAGGCTGGCATGATGAAGACGTTCACCTTTGACCCCGGTGATGACGAAGAGGGTATCAACGCCGTGACCGTCAACGCCAACGACCAAGCAGAAATCACCTACACCTACCAAACTCATGGTATGTTCACGGCCATTTTATCGGCGACGGATGAGAGCGGCAACGAAGCGTCGATGGAACTCATCTTGCGCATTGACAAGGAAATTGACTGGACCCAAACGAACACCGACGAACCAGATGCCATGGTGTTGGCGACCTCGCCCGATTGCGAATGCCCAACACCCGAACATTTGGCCGTTCAGTCCACCATCACGAACCGGAACGAAATCATCCCTGGAACACAAATTACAGTCACCTGGCACCTCAATGACCCTGGAGGTGAAGAGCAAGCCTTCCACACCGAACAGATTGGCGACGGTCAGGAAGCGTCGTGGGCTCACAACCAGTACAACGTGGAGGGCGGGGATTGGAACCTCAATGTCACCATCGATGCTGGAAACGATTCCATCGATATACATCACATTGTAACCATCGCCTACGAGACCGTAGAGTCTCCGCCCAACCCGCTGGCAACGGAAGGGACGGAGCAGGAATCTGATTCACTTTCAGTTTTACAAAATCAAAACGGAAAGTGAACCATTCGTTGCACTGCTCGGCCATCGGCGAGCCATACTCGAGAACAAAGAGGATGTCTTCGGGCCGAGCCCTCCTTCGTTTCTTCATATAGGGAAGCAGACCACCATCGGGGTGAAGGGATGGAACATGCCAACAAAATCAAAGAAAAAAGTCAGCATTGAAGTTGAAAAGAATGAAGCACCGGTGGAAGAAGAGGTCATGCCAATGACCGAGGAAGAAGAGGTCAAAGTGACCATCGAAGACCTCCCAGGTGTTGGACCTGCGACCGCAGAAAAGTTGCGAGAAGCCGGTTTTGAAGAACTCCTGGGCCTCGCCGTCATGTCGCCTGCCGACCTTGCGGAAGAAGCAGAACTCGGTGAAGCGGTTTCGGCCAAAATCATCGCCGCAGCCAAGAAGATGGCCAATATCGGTGGCTTCGTTTCCGGTGATGCGCTCCTCGAGCGCCGCCGTGAAGTCCAGAAACTCTCCTCCAAGGTACAGTCCATTGACGACCTCCTCGGTGGTGGATTCGAAACCCAAGCTTTGGTGGAAGTCTACGGTGAATTCGGTAGCGGAAAGACCCAGATTGGCCATCAACTCGCCGTGAATTGCACCCTACCGGTTGACCAAGGTGGCCTCGACGGCGATGTCTTCTACATCGACACGGAAGACACCTTCCGCCCGGAGCGCATCACACAGATGGCCCGCGGACACGGTTTGGACCCCGATTATGTCCTTTCACGAATTCACGTCGCCCGTGCGTACAACTCCGCACACCAAATGCTCCTGGCCGATGAAATCAAGCGAATGAGCAAGGGGCTGAACGTCAAGATGATCATCGTCGACTCCTTGCCCAGCCACTTCCGTGCCGAGTTCATTGGACGAGGCATGCTCGCCCGACGCCAGCAAAAGCTCAACAGCCACCTGAAGGACCTGAAGAAACTCGCCGACGTCAACAACGCACTCGTGCTTGTCACCAACCAGGTGCACTCCAAGCCTGACGCCATGTGGGGCGACCCGACCAAGCCCATCGGCGGCCACATCCTCGCCCACGCCAGCACCTTCCGCCTCTACCTGCGCAAAGCCAAGGGTGGACGACGAATCGCTCGTTTGGTCGACTCGCCGAACCTCCCCGACGGTGAGTGCGTCTACCAGGTGTGCGAAGAAGGACTACGCGATTGATTCGGCTTCCGTTCACGGCCCCGAAAACTCGGCTCCTGTGCCCCTGTGAGGGCGGCACATTGAAAATGTCCACAACCGAAAATGTGGCCATGCGCCATTTGATTGAACGGGTACTGGAACTCTCCGAAGAGGAACAACGTGTGGTCCAACACGATGAGGTCCCCGGCCAAGGCTCTGATGAAGAACTGAAGGCACTCCTTGAGTCTCTTCAACCTCGAATCCGAGTCTACGGTGTCGGTGGTGCAGGATGCAACGCCATCAACCGCTTATTCGACGAGAAGTTGTTTGAGTCCTCCTACGTGACCGGTTACGCCATCAACACGGATGCACAGGCTCTGCTTCAATCACCCATCCAAGAAAAAGTCCTGATCGGCCGCACGGCACGAGGACGAGGTGCTGGTGGCGACCCAACCAAGGGTGAAGCCGCTGCGCTGGAATCCGAACGCGTGTTGCGACGCATCACCAACGACACCCAACTTGCCATCATCACAGCCGGCATGGGAGGAGGTTCAGGAACGGGAGCTGCGGGCCACATTGCCCGGCTCGCCAAAGCCCAAGGCGCCATGACCATCGCCGTGGTCACCTACCCCTTCAAATCCGAAGGTTCCCTTCGCAAGCAAAACGCAGAATGGGGGCTGGAGCGTCTTCGTGAGCACTGCGACACCATCTTGGTCATCCCCAACGAACGTCTGCTTGAGATTGAGGGCGTCAAGGACCTGCCCATCGCCAGTGCGTTCCGAGTGGGTGATGAATTATTGGTGCGCTCCATCACCGGTGTCACCGAATTGCTGACAACCGACGGTATGGTCAACCTTGACTTTGAAGACCTGAAGTCCATCGTCAATTCCGGCGCTGGCGTGGCCATGATTGGACTTGGCAGTGCCAAAGGCCCGGGTCGAGCCGACGCTGCGACCATGGAAGCCTTGCACTCGCCGCTGCTTGATTTGGACATGAGCGATGCCCGTGGAGCTCTCATCAACGTGGTGGGCGGAAGCAGTCTGACCTTGGGTGAGGCTGAGCGTTGTTCGCAACTTATCAAGGAACAAATCTCACCGAATGCCAAGATCATCTGGGGCGCCGCTGTACGAGAAGAACTCGGCGATGAACTCCGTGTCATGTTGGTGCTCACCGGCGTGAAGAGCGACCAAATTCACGGTTCCACCGAAAACCGCCAACTCCGAGCGCTTCGCAACCGACAAATCGAGTTCGTCAACTGATCAGGGCCGGGCCACTGACCAGAGGAACCCGAGAATGAGCAAAAGACCTGCAACGAGGACGATACGGTCCGTTTGACTCACACCATCGATGCCCTCTTCGGGCGAAAGGTCGCCTTCGTAAAGCACACCTGGAACAACCGTTTCCAGCGTTGACCATGCATCGCCCGTCTGTGCGTTATTTCCGTTGACGGCATTGCCGTGGACGGTGAACGTGGTTGTGCTGTCGTTGTTGGCTGGCGATGTCCATGTCAACGTCCATGTTCGCTGGTATGAGCCGTTGTTCGTATGCGTCCACCCGTTGTCCAGGTGTTGAACGGAGACGTTATCGTAGGTCATGGTGCCCTCAGACACCAGCAATCTGAACCCACCTTGAGAGCGGTCGTCCACCGCTTCAACCGCGCTGATGACCTCCAACGTCAAGTGATAGGTGGTGTTGGCTTCGTAGGCTTCCGGTAGTCCAGAAAGTTGGACCTGTGTGGTGTCCACAGCTGTATGGCAAAGGCATCCCTCGTTGGCTTCTGCCCCCAAACCGTTTGGTGAAGCAATGACGCCTTGATTTATCAACAAGCCGAGGAAAAGGGCCGCCACAATCAGCGTGCGTCGGCCGAACATGATGCTTCCAGTATGCGGGTCGGTATGAGGCTTGCTTTTTGCTTGAAACCATGATGCACGAAGGTTCAACAGAAACCATGCATTAAGTATGAAGAGATTGCGAATAATTACCATGATTGATGCGTTCACTCTCCCCGATACGGAAGAAGAAGACATCGATATTTACGATGCATTGGGCCTGAACACCCCGGTTTCAACCGACGAGGCGCCCACCCAAGCCTACGACCCACTCGCTGCGTTCATGGACGATGACGACGAAGAGGAAGAAGAAACGGTTCACGACATGTTCGCACCCACGCCCGTCGTATCAAGCGAGACGATTGAAGCCCTCCTGGCTACGCTCGCCCGTGACCTGCTTGACCACGAGCGCCTCGCCGCATCCGTCTCAGGAGGCCGTGTAGACATGACCAGCCTCAAAGTTCAACGCGACCGAGATGCCTACCACCTTTCGCTGATCATCGACATGGGCGGGGAGCAAATCAAGCCCTTCGCCACGGTCCTGGCGGTTGAGGATGCTTGGAAGCCAATGGCCGCGCCTCGTGGTCTGCACGCCCGATGGAAACCGGTGTACGATTCCCTGTGCAAGGCCCTGACCGATGCACTCTCCCAACAAGGACGGCCATCAAGCCTCTGAAGACGAATGGATTTCCACACGCCAGTCAATGGCCATGTCGGGGTCCAACGTTGCCGACACGCTGCAGTACTTCTCGTGGCTTTTGGCCACCACGCGCTCCACCAACTTCTGCGGGACATCGCCCACGACGTGATAGACCATGGTGATGGAGGTGAAGCGACGAGGCTTCGTTTCTGCTCGGGTTGAATCCAAGTCCACCCAGGCCTTGGTGAACGGACGTTCTTTGAGTCCAATGACCACGTCAACCAGCGAACACGCACCGACCATTTGAAGGGTCAATTGCATGGGCGAAGGGCCCGTTTCCCAATCCATCGCGATTCGTTGACCTGCTGCGTTGATGCCGTCCATTGAGGTCCCGCCCGTCCACTCCACGCGTCCTTGCATGCACAGGGCAGGGGCGGTTCATTCTTGAAGGAGAGGTTGGTGGGCGATGATGAGAGACATGACAGGTACACCGGTAACCATGGAAGACGGCCAGCTCAAGGTCCCCAACGACCCCGTAATTCACTACATTGAGGGTGACGGTATCGGCGTCGACATCACGCCCGTCATGATTCGCGTGGTCAACGCCGCCGTCGAGAAAGCCTACGGCGGCGAGAAAGGCATCGTCTGGTCTGAAGTGCTCGCTGGCGAGAAAGCCTTCAACGCCACCGGCGAATGGCTTCCACAAGCCACCCTTGACGCCATGAAGTCCGGTTTGGTTTCCATCAAGGGACCCTTGACCACGCCCGTCGGCGGCGGTATTCGCTCGCTCAACGTCGCCCTGCGACAGAAACTCGACCTCTACGCCTGTGTGCGTCCCGTGCGCTGGTACGACGGTACGCCTTCACCGGTCAAGGCGCCCCAAGACGTTGACATGATCATCTTCCGAGAGAACAGCGAAGACGTCTATGCGGGCATTGAATGGGAAGCGGAAAGCGACGGAGTGAAGCGCGTCATCGATTTCCTGCAAAACGAGATGGGCGTTGACAAGATTCGATTCCCCGACACCTCGGGCATCGGCATCAAGCCCGTATCCAAGGAAGGTACGGCTCGCATCGTTCGTGCAGCCATCCAGTACGCTATCGACAACGACCAACCAAGCGTCACCTTGGTGCACAAGGGCAACATCATGAAGTTCACCGAGGGCGGTTTCCGCGACTGGGGCTACACGCTCGCTCAGGAAGAGTTCGGCGCAACCGAACTTGATGGTGGCCCGTGGTGCACGCTCACCAACCCGAACACCGGCAACGAGATCATCATCAAGGATGTCATCGCCGACGCCATGCTTCAACAAATTATCACCCGGCCTGCCGAGTACAGCGTGCTGACCACGATGAACCTCAACGGCGACTACATTTCCGACGCTCTGGCTGCACAGGTCGGTGGCATTGGTATCGCTCCGGGCGCCAACATCAACTACGACACGGGCATTTCCATCTTCGAAGCCACCCACGGAACAGCCCCGAAGTACGCTGGACAGGACAAGGTCAACCCCGGCTCCCTCATCCTCTCGGCCGAGATGATGCTGCGCCACATGGGATGGCGAGAAGCCGCCGACCTCATCGTCAAGGGCATGGAAGGTGCCATCTCCAACAAGACGGTCACCTACGACTTCGAGCGCTTGATGGACGACGCCACGCTGCTCTCTTGCAGCGCCTTTGGCGAAGCCATGATTCAACACATGTGAGTTGAGACGTCAACGACCCCGTTGCCCTCGACGATAGCGGCGTGAGCTGTGTGCACAACCAAACGAGATGATGTTCAGTTGGACTGACGCTTCAACCACGGTTTGAGTGAGCGGTGGTTCTTGGCCACGCTGAAGCCGAAGCGTTCCTCGATGGCTCGGTCGACCAGGGTGAAATCACCGTCCATGGTCGCCACCAAGACCGCTCCAATGGAGGGGAGCGGGAGCGAAGCGAGGTGCATGGCCAAACGGTAGATGTCAAGGTCGGTGGATTCGGGGTAGATTTCCCGTCCTTCCAATGTGGTTCGGTAGGTGATGCCCCGATAGCCCTTGAGTTCACTCAGTTCCTCAAACACATCGCTGTGTCGCAGCAAGAACGCGTTGAGTTCCTCTGAATCGCTGGGAACATCGGCCAACATGTCGGCGCTTGGACTCCACGTACTGTATTCGGAGAGCACCTCGTCCACGAGTTTCAACATCACCTTCTCGCTGAGCGTTTCTTCAAGGGTGGAGGCATCGACCATGGCGCCTTTGAAACGAGGCAGCAAGCGCTGGTCCTTGGCAAACTGCTTGAGTTCGCCTCGAACATCCTCGGGGATCATCATAACCAAACGCTTGGCTTGGGCGTGATGAAGCAGAATGCGATGGAACTGGTTGGCGCCGATGATGTTCACGTTGGTTTCAAGCACCAAATTCATCCGCTGGTACATGCGTTCCACGAGCGCATCGACGAGGACGTTGGTGTCAACGATGACCAGGGGCGTTAGAGAGAGGTTGTGCAAGAACCGACGCTTTGAGGTTGGAATGTCGTCTTTGTACTGCGAGAACAAGGACTGCTCAACACCAGCGAGACGGTTGCGTGCCGTGATGGAGAATTTGTTGGAGTTCTGCGCCCGCTCAAGGTACATCAAGCCCTCAAAGGCACCTTCTTCAGCAGCGTTCTTGGCAATCTCGTAAATCTCCTCCATGGAAGGTGAACTTCCTTGCATGGCTTGCCTGAACTGGTGCTCGTATTGGGTTCTTGAGCGGCGGAGGTCTCGACTGATGTGGGTTGAAGCAGCCGTAACTCGACCGAGGAAAGGTTCGGGTGGAAGAAGGTGGGCTTGCTCAAACGGATAGTTGCGCAGCAGGTCAAGTTCCTCCTCATTGTAGGTGGTTCGGGTCTTCTCCACCATGTTGCCTTCAACGTCTTCTTCGAGGACGGTCTTTCGCTGCTGGACATGCTTTCGGACCAAACGAGCGGCGGCGTTGGTGTCTTTTCCAGCCATGTGGCAGACCCGCAGGTAGAGTTTGAAGCGCTCCGTAATGGCCGTTTTCAGTGAAGGGACGCGCTCCAACAATTCCACGGCCTCAGACCATGAAGTGGCGTGCGCATAGTGGATGAGGGATTTGCGATACAGCATCAACGGCAACGAGAGGACGAAGTCGTTGTCCTCACTGTCGGAAGCCCAATCGGTTGATTCACCGCCAGTTTTCCGTTGCTTGTTGAACAATTCAGCCGCCCGTGAGTATTCGCGTGCAGAATTCAACTCATCACCATCGGAAGCAAAGTGAGCTGCTCGAGCAAGCGGCGCCCAAGGCGAGAGCGGGTCGTTCTTTTGGTACCAAGCGACCAAATTTGCCAGCCCCAAATCGTGTTCAACCATGAGAATGGAAAAGGATTGAATCAGGCGAAGAGGGAGGGTGGAGTTGACCAAGAGTTGGTCCAACTCGTTGATATCGTCGGACTTGGCCATACCGATGTTGAACGCCTGAAGATGTCGGTTCATCGTCAAAGTCAACAGCATGACATCAAACAAACGTCGCTCGATGGTGGAGAGTTCAAGTTCATCCAAACTGGCGCCCATTTTGCGAATTTCCGTGGCGGTAACGACCCCTTTGTGAGCGAGCGCACGGCTGATGGGTGAGAATGCTTTCACGGCTTTTGCGTTGAGTACGTCAACCACTTCGGGTGTTTCCTTGTAGATGCCTTCCATCAGGAGAAGCAGGTGCAGGGCAAGAGGGCTCAGCACCTCCGGCACTTCCGCGCCGTGGATGGCCTGCATGGCTTGGCTGCGGCATGCGTAGATGTGGGGGCGCAGAGAGGCATCAATGCTGGCGGGAGCCAGGTGGCTCACGAGCAACGACATGTAAGGGTGAGAAAGCGACAGCATGTTGTCGCCGGCGAAGACACGAGCGAGACGGTCGACATCCAGTTCCTCGACCAACAGTGTCAGCACCACCGAGCGACTCTCCTCCCACATCGCACCCTGTTCATCGCACAGACGTTGCGCCGCCTTTCGGCGGAGTGAAGAGGCCAAGGCCGTTTCGTGAACGATGTGGTAAAGCGCTTGGTCGTCCACGTCACCCATGAAACGCATCAACCACGCATTGGCTTGTTCACTGTCAAGTGAAACGACCAGTGGAAGCAATTCGGAAACATCTGAAGACGCATCGAGGCGACGCTCTTCAAGAACGCTCACCGCCTCGTCCTGCTTCCCTTCGTTGAGCAAGGCGTTCAGCCTCCACCATGTCAAACGGTCTCGGCCTTCGTGGACGCCGGCTTGTTCAAGCAAGGCCAAACCCGCTTCAAGCTCGCTTGAGTTGCACGCTTCGGCTTCAGCGGGAGCGTGTTGCCAGCCCAAGGTGCGCCGAGCAACCGAGAGCGAATCGTCCCGGTTCAACACCAGAAGCGAAGGCCAGTCCTTGACGGTTCCAGCCGCAAGGTGCTCAAAATCCTCAAGCGCATCCAACAGGTCGCCATCGGCTTTTTTGCAGGCTTTTCTGGCTGCTGAAGGAACATCGTGGCCTGCATGAAGCGCCAACAAGACTGTGATGAAGGCCATGGAACCCTCAAGAGCGTTCAAGGGAGCGTCCAAATCGAGCGAACGGCCACCTGATATCTGGTTGGTGGCCTTCTGCATGGCGACCTTGATATCGGGGTCGTTGACGCCCGCACTGGCCAATTTCAGCACGGTGACGATGGCGTCTTTATCCCGTGGGTCAATCCAAAAGAAATCCGTACCCATGGCGGTGGTTTCCTTGACCTTGGTCGCTTTGGCCTTCGGGAAGGCGAGGAATTGGCCGAGAAGAGGCGTCTTTTCTCCGATGGTGTGCCAAACCGGATGGACACCCTCAACCATGCACGTCTCTCGTAGCAAGTTTTCGTGAGCGTTCCATGCCTCGTCCCAGTTGTCTTCGTCGAGCTGCTTGTGGACCAGCAAGGTGGCCAACTGATAGGCCGTCGACAAGGGAGATTCGTCGATGATTTCCTTTGGTTTGTGAAGCCATGTCATGTGGGGCGGCCCTGTTTGACGGCCAGACCGGCGCATGCGACCTCGGGGGCGATTCATCATTGGTCGTCGAGGAGATGCGTCTTCATCGTCGTCGGAAGCCGGTGGCTCCTGTTCGTGAGCAGCGATGACCAAATGGGCACGGAGAGGTTTCTCCAGCATTTTCCATGCGGATTCACGGTTCATGACCGAAACGCGAACAGCACCCGACCTGGGTTTTGAAAACGCTGCCTTGAGACAGGTTTCCATGTACTGTTCGTCCAACCCTTCATCCCCTCATTTTCCCCCACGACGAGAGCCCTTTCAACCCACCGATGGACTGGTTTGCCCAATTTAGAGACAAGAGGCATACCTCCATGAACCCGAGACCTTTCGCCTTCGTTGAGTCAAGATGGAACTTGTGCCCACCGTCGCTCTGCTCCTCCACCCGCTTCTTGCAAGCGCTTTGGTGGTCTGGATGTGGTGGCAATACGCTTGGCGAAAGAAGTCGTACGAACTCAAAGGTGAGGAGCGGGCGCTCCACTTGGCGCGACACGAAACCAACGGGGAGCGGCTCCTGTGGGCGACCGGTCTGGTCATCCTCGTGGCGTTTGTCGCACGGGGCTTCACCGGTTGGTACGCCGGTGAAGGCATCCTATCCTCGATGGTTCCACAATCCCTTCACGGCTACATGGGTCCCGTCGGCTTTGGTTTGATGGTTTTCATGACGCGTCTGGGCAAACAGGCTCGAACACAGCGGGAGGCTGGAGAATCCTTCGCTGTGGCCAAACTCAAGCACGGACGGGCCGCTGACCTCATCATCTACCTCGTGTTCATTCACGCCTTCCTTGGCTTCATCTACACGTTCGACGTGTTGATGTGAGCCAGCCTCCGGCCCGGTGGGCCGGCGCAAAAGCCGTCAAGGACGCAGCACTCAGAAGATGTTGCTGAACAACCAACCGAAGGTCGATTGGTCGCCTGGGCCAAGGTAGAACATCAACATGAACACGGCGATACCGTACATGATGGGGCCTGGCTCGTCGGCCTTGCCCATGCCCAACTTGATGGCCACGTAGGAGATAACACCCCAAGCGATACCGTCAGCGATGGAGTAGGTGAACGGCATCAAGACCATGGTCAAGAACGCTGGCAACACCATTTCCTTGTCGTCCCAGTCAATCTCTGTTGCTTGCTTCATCATGGTTGCACCAACGATGACCAAGGCACAGGCTGCGGCGAAGGTCGGGATGGCTTGGAAGATGCCCGAAAGGAACAGACCGGAGAGCATCAGCACACCGACGACGACCGCCGTCAATCCGGTCTTACCGCCTTCTTCGACACCTGCAGCGGATTCGATGTAGGTGGTGGTCGTGCTCGTACCGGTGATGGCACCAACGATGGTGGCGGCAGCATCGGACATGAAGGCCTCGTCAGAGTTCTGGAGTTCATCGTCCTCGTTGACGTAGCCGGCTTGGCGGCCCACGGAATAAAGGGTACCTGCAGTGTCAAAGATATCGACAAAGAGGAAGGCGATCATGACCAGCATGAAATCGGCTAGGTTATTGGAGATGTCGCCAAAGGCACCAAAGGCGGCCCCAAGGGTTTCTTCTGGCATGCCGACAAATCCAAAGATTTCCTCTGGCCAAGATGCCTCAGCAGCAGCCCAACCTGCACCGCCAGCGGCGAAGTCGTTGTAGGGATCGTAGGCACCGACAAGCCAACCGAACACGGATGCACCGAGGATACCGTAGATGATGGCCCCCTTGATGCCTCGAGCCATCATGACGGCGATGGCGAGAAGGGCGACCATCGAAATCACAGCACCATGCTGCCAAATGGCGTAGCCTCCCGAGCCGAAGGCTTCGGTCGTGGCGAGGTTGACCAGCGTAGCGCCGTCGTCTTGGATCCAACCCATTTCTCGAAGACCGATGATGGCGAGGAACATACCGATACCGGCACCCGTGGCAATCTTCAAGTCCTTTGGAATGGCGTTGATCATCTTGGTTCGCCAACCGACTTGCGGCAACGAAATGATAACGAAGATGATACCTTCAACCAAAACAGCGGCAAGGGCGATTTCCCACGGAATCCCCATGCCGAGCACGACTGCGAAAGTGAAGTAGGCGTTGAGGCCCATTCCCGGTGCCAAGGCAAAGGGAAGGTTGGCCCACAGGCCCATCACAACACAACCGACGAAGGCGGCGATGGCGGTGGCGAAGAGGGCGTCGTCGTATGGAATACCGGTCGCACCAAAGTTGTGCAACATCGACGGGTTCACAATGAGGATGTAGGCCATCGTCAGGAAGGTCGTTAATCCGGCTCTCAATTCACCGTTTAAGGTGGCATCTCGTTCTTCAAATTTGAAGTAATTCGCTATATTTTGTTCAAATCCCATGTTCATTTCTCCTATAGGGTTAGTAACCTCTTCTCATGGAGGGGTTAATATAATTCGGGTGCCAAAACAGCCAAAAAACACTCAAAAAAGGACTTTTTTGAAGCCGTCAAGATTCGTAATCCACCAGGGTGATGAGTGGGGCGTCCACCGCCTCGCGGCCGTTGAGGAAGGACAGTTCAACGACAAGGGCGCACCCTGCAACTTCGGCGCCCGATTGACGGCACAGTTCAACAGAGGCGGCGAGCGTCCCTCCCGTCGCCAGCAGGTCATCGAGTATCACGACTCGTTGGCCTTCGGACAATGCATCAGCTTGAATTTCAATGGTGTCCGTGCCGTATTCCAAATCATAGGTCAGCGAATTCGTTGGACCGGGTAATTTGCCTGCTTTTCGTATCATCATCATCGGAAGTCCCATCCGCTGAGCGAGGGGGGCGGCAAACAGAAAACCGCGACTTTCGATGCCGGCAAGAACATCCGGTTGCCACGCCGCCATCGCTGCTTCGAATTGGTCCAAACAATACGCCATGGCCGTTGGTTCCCGTAGAAGGGTGGCGATATCGTAGAACAGAATGCCTTCAATTGGAAAATCTGGAACACCCCGGATATGGTCCTTGAGGTTCATGAGTGTGGAAACAACGGTCGGTTCATGAACGTGACCCACCTCCTGAGGCGGTGATTTGGTCAACACCTGGTGTTGAGTCCCAAGACGCCGATTCAAATACACCGTTTTTTTCGGTGCGTTTCATGGAGGGCGCCACCGACCCTGAGGTTCTGAAAAATCGGGCGTTTTTCAAACTCGGCTTGTTCATTCACGACCACCGCAGAGCGATGATGGCCTTTGGCTTGGTCTCCTGTATTCTCATGACGGGCCTCATGTCCATGGGAGCCGATTGGGCGGAAGGCTTTGGCGAAGACGACGTGGAATCGGTGAACGCAGGTCGGTTGATTTCCGAGCGCTTTGCCAGCGACGGCGATGAAGGCGGCCAATCCTTCCGCTACCTGGTCTTCCACCCAACCCTCAACGATAGCAGCGAGCAGTGGAGAACGGCCGTTGAGGAAGCGTTGGCGTCCTTTGCGTCGCACAGCAAAGTCACCATCGAGTATTCCTGGGACGTCGCCGAGGTGGACCGAAACGATGTCGTGGCGACGGATGATGACGGTACCTACGCCATCAACAAGGTCACCTTCGCAACCGACCGAAAAGAGGCAAAATCGCTGCTGAATGACCTGCACGAAACGCTGTCCATCAGCGGTGATTTTGAAGCATGGATGACCGACGGCATCGCCGTTGACTGGACCTTTGACGACCGCATCAAGAACGACCTCATCAAGGCCGAGTTGGTTTCAGGCCCTCTCTCCATCCTCATTCTCGGCATTGTGTTTGGCTCCATCGTCGCCGCCCTGCTCCCGGTCGGCGTTGGTGTTGGAACCGTGTTGGCCGCCATCGGCATGACGATTTGGCTCTCCAACGTAACCGATGTGACCGTCTACGCCACGAACATCATCTCGCTCATCGGCATCGGCGTCTCCATCGACTACTCGCTCTTCCTCGTCAACAGGTTCCGCGAAGAGTTGGCCCGAGGTCACGATGTCAGGACGGCGACAGCGATGAGTTGTGCAACGGCTGGAAAGGCCGTGTTTTACTCGGGCATTACGGTCGCCATCGGCCTCATGGGCATGCTCTTTTTCACCAACACCTCCCTCCCATCGTTGGGAATTGGGGGCACCATTGCAGTGACCATCGCCATGGTCTATTCCACCATCGTCCTCCCCGCCGTGATGGCGTGGTTGGGCCCGCGTGTCAACAAAGGAAACATTCCTTTCGCCCTCGACATGAGTGCTAAGGAAGACGGTGTATGGGCTCGCATTGCCAAGCGCGTGATGGACCGCCCATGGGCCGTGCTCATTCCGACGCTGGTGTTGCTCATCGGTGCCGGTTTACCGTTCGCCTATGCTGAGTTCTCGCTCTCCTCGTGGAAGGCACTTCCCCCCGATGACGAATCTCGCCAAGGCATGGAATTGATTGACGAACAGTGGCCCGACCAGGCCGCGAACTCCATTTTCCTCGTCATCGACACCGACGGTGCAGATCCGCTCTCGGCCGACAACCTCCGAGCCCAGCATGCCTACCTGTCGGACCTGTTGAACGATTCACGGGTCTCGGGCGGTATCGGTGTGGGCTTACCTTCACCGGGAATGAGCGCTGAGGACGTGGTGCAATTCTGGGCAGCACCCGACGAAGCCTTACCACCCGAACAGGTCGCTGTGCGCGAAAGCCTGCGAGCGGCCTTCGTCGGCGAGGACGCGACGATGATGTCGGTTCAACTCGTCGGTGCTCAAACCAACGTTGACTCCCGCAAAGTGGTGGAGGAAATTCGAGATGAGCGGGCGGCCTTCCTCGACGACCTCAGCGGCGAGAACGACCGGTTATTGGTCGCAGGGTTCGCCGCTTACAACGCCGATAACCTCGACGCCATCGCCGATAACCTGCCCAGGGCACTGGCGTTCATTCTCATCGCCACCATGGTGCTGATTTTCCTTCAGGTTCGGTCGATCATCATCCCCATCAAGGCCATCGCCATGAACATCCTCTCCATCTCAGCCTCCTTCGGCATGCTGGTGTGGGTCTTCCAATGGGGCTACGGTGAATCCCTGCTCAACTTCACCGCCCAACCCATTGATTCGGGCAATCCCGTCATCATGTTCTGCATCGTGTTCGGGTTGTCAATGGATTACGAAGTGCTGATGCTCTCAAGAATCCACGAGGAATGGGAGCGAACCGGCGACAACACCCTCGCCGTGGCCAACGGCCTGCAAAAAACGGGCGGACTCATCACCGGAGCAGCCGCCATCATGGTCGTGGTGTTCAGCGCTTTCGGCTTGTCGTCGGTCATCATCCTGAAACAGATCGGTTTGGGCTTGGCACTGGCCATCCTCATCGATGCAACCCTTGTACGCGCCCTGGTGGTGCCGTCAACCATGCGGCTCATGGGCAAATGGAATTGGTGGGCGCCGGCCTTCATGCGTGCTGCTCAACCAACACCCGGCTCGGCCATGGAACCCATCACCATCGCCGCTTCAACAGCCGAAAACGAGCAAGAGTGACCTCCTTTTCCGGTGGAGAACCTTCAAATCAAGGCGGGTGGACGGAAGAGCATGGCACGACAGGACCGTACCCTGAAGAAAGTCAACAAGGTGTTGGCTCGTGTTGAGAAGCACATCGAGGAAACGCGAGATGCTTTGGAAGACCTTGAAATTGAATTTGAGGTGCTCAAGGCGACCGTCAAGCGGTTGAAGGCCGCCTCCGTTGAGTCCCAAGAGCCGGTTGAGGAAACCGACGGGGACATGGACATTGAGAACTCCTCAAACATCACGGTGACCCGTAAGTTCTGATTCAGAGCTTCAGCACAACGTCCCGGTTGGCCCACATCGATAGCCAGTGCTCCATGTTGGCCTCGAGGCCCGGCGGTTGAATTCTGCAACCACAAGCGTTGGCATGCCCGCCGCCCGTGGGGTCCAACGACGTGGCCATTCTGGACAGGTCGTATCGTCCTTGCCCGCCCGGCAGGAAGGAGTTGGCGTAGAAACTGGCCCCGAGCGGTGGGCGGTCGGGGGTCTCCAGATGACCATCCGCATAGCCGTGAACGATGCAGCACGCATCAGCCGCTTCCCCAACCCATGCGGTGACCAAGTAGCCGTTGCTTCGCAGGGATGTTTCATCCATTCGACACACGGCCAAACGGTCGTGGACCGTGGTGTTCTCTTCCACGTGGCGTTGAGCAGCAGCCCGTTCAGCAGCGGCTTGTTGGCACCGTGCGTGGACGATGGGGTCGGCGAGCAGGACCTCAAAGGAGGCACCGTTGGCCAGCAACTTGACCAGATGCAGCATGTACTCGGGGTCGCGAGACGTGCAGGTTCGCGCAAGTTGCAACAACGGGCCATCGGCCAGAAAATCTTCCTTGCTGATGCCGCCAGAATCCAAGGCGTCAACAACGGGCATCATCGGCGCCAAATGGTCCATGTCAGTGATTTCTGCGAGCAATTCGTACGCCAGCCGGGCCGCTGATGGGGTGGCTTCCCAGTGTTGAGTGCCACCGTCCGCTTTGAACATCTGAGCCTCGTCGTCGTTTGGTCGGTTGGTCAAGTGGTGGTCAACAAACCAACCGCAGGCCGGGTGAAAGGGCAAATCGACGAGCACCGTGTCACGACCGATGACCTCGTCGACCAGTCCGGCTCGCAGAGCAGCGGCGTGGGTGAAGGTCACGGCCGCATCGGGGCGAAAGGCCTTGAGCACGGCTGCGCCGAACAGACCGTCCATATCCGAATCGGCCACGATGCGATTGTACTGGGGCACCTCCTCAACGCTCAACGGAAGGATGCCCATGCTTCATCGCCAATCGCCCATGTCCATCAAGGTTGGGTGGTGCTCACCCGTTATGACCATGAATGAGAAGCGATGAGGACCCAACCATGGAAACCTCATGCGGGGTGGTGCTGGTCAATTACGGGACGGTGCTGTTGTTGCAATACCCGCAAGGGCACTGGGATCTTCCAAAAGGGCATGTTGAGGCGGATGACCCGAACCGACAGGCCACGATGCTTCGGGAACTCGCTGAGGAAACCGGCATCCGAGACGTGGCCATTTTGGAAGGTTTTGAGGAGCGGACCGAATACTCCTTTCGACACAAAGGTAAGCGCCAATCCAAGGAAGTCTACTGGTACATCGCCGAAACCGATGAGATGGAGGTAGAACTCTCGCATGAACATCGAGGCTACCTCTGGTTGGATTGGGAACAAGCCCTGGACACCATCACCCATGATGAAACGCGAACCGTTGTTCGCTTGGCTCAGCAATTTGTGCAGCTGCACGGTACGCAATAGTGGGGTCAAAGCGACGAGAAGTCATCATCGCTGGCTTTCATTTGTTCAACCCGATGCGCGACCCCTTTCTCAGCCGGTCGCTTTCCGAGAGGAACCCACAACGCCTCTTCTTCGTTCAACATCGTGCTGACCCAGCGACCCATAACGAACAACCAATCGGAAAGGCGGTTGACGTACACCTTGACGAGCGGGCGGACGGCCGCTTCCCCTTCATGCTCCTGAAGTTGCACGATGTCCCGTTCAAGTCGGCGCACGACCGTACGAGCGACCTGCAAACACGCCACCGGTGGTGAGCCTGCGGGGAGAATGAAACTGGTCAATTCGGGAAGCGTGGTCAGCCAGGCGTCCATTTCCGCCATCAACACGTCCGTCTGGCCTTGCGAGAGGAGCACCATGTACTCTGGCAACCTTTCCGGTGGGCAAGCCAATTCAGCACCGAGGTCAAACAATTCGTTTTGGACGCGAGCGAGGGCTTCGTTGAGCACCGTTTGAACCCGTTGAACGCTGGTTCGCGCTCCACCGTCTTCGTGGTCGGGAACACGGTTGATTTCGGCCAACACCATCCCGAGCCAACTGTTGGCCTCGTCGCATGTCCCGACCACGCTGAACCGGGGGTCTGATTTTCTGCGACGCGACCCGTCAACCAGCGAGGATTCGCCGTCGTCGCCGCCGCCCGTGTACACGCGATTGATCTTGACCATGGACCGACCTCAGCCCTGCGACATCATGCCTCTATGAGGGGTTTGCGGGAGGGGAAGCCCTCTTCCATGCGATAATACCACTCGATGTCGGCCTCGCCAACCGCCCAAGAAAACAAGGCCATACGGTGGTCGACCACCCCGTACCATTCCAAACGCCCGGGGTCCATGGAGACGATGCGGGCGCCAATGCTCTCGAGGCGAGCGACGCTCGCTTGCCACTGGGTGACCAGTTGTCCGAGGTGTTCAGCCACTTCCATCACGTGCGGATGCGTCATGGTGTAGCGGTCGAGGAGCAGTTCCAACTCGTTGGTCAAATCGTGCGCTTCATCGCTCATGGCCTGAAGGACCATGAGGACGTTGCTTGCCTCTGGTAGCGAGGCTCGCGCCTGTTCAATGGTGACCACAAGCGCACCCTCCGGCAGCGGGTAGGGCAACGCTGCCTCGGGGGAAAGCTCGTCCAACTCCATCGGTAGTCCCGAATAGAGAGGTTCGTCGGAAGGTGTAGTCACGGCTACTCCTTCACTTGACGCTTCTTTTACTCATCGGAGGTTGCGCATGAAGAATCTTCGTTTTTTGACGAAAAATCAACTTCCGAGTGAAGTTGCTCAAGTTGGAGTAACCGGCACGGACGGCGAGGTTCGACGGGAGCGACGAGAGCGACTGATTTTGAGCCAACCCATAACAAGTAGCCCCCCCCACATCACGAGTTCAAGGACGACCACCAGGTAGTAGACGGGGCCGAGGGACTTCAGCATGGAAACGGCATCGTAGGGAAGGCCGTGAATGGCCATGTAGGCTGATTGCGAAAGTAAACTTGAGGAGAACCAAACGAGCACGGCGAACCAAAGGATGTTACCCATTGGCCAATCATCTGGTGCTTCCTGCAGGTGCTTCATGATGCTACATCGACCTCGAGGGATATAAGTCCTCGTTTAATTTGTATCACTTTTCCCCGAAAAAGTGTAAACTCAACCCTCTTCCGTACCCGAAACTGGACTCAACGTGGTGAAATCTGCACCCATTTCGGTTAAGGCTTCGTGGATGGCTCCGATCCATTCGGGCGCAACCGCTGCCTCACCGCCAGCGTCCTCAAAGGCTTCCAGCCACCGACGTGCCTCCTTGGGCTGGTCAAGAAAGACGTGAATGCGGTGCAAAGCGACATACGCCATCGGATTGAGGTGTTCTTCATCGGCGTCCCAGCCTCGCTCAAAACAGGCGATGGCCCCGTGCGGGCCGTGGAGTTGACGACGTTGGAGGGCGACCATGCCCGCTTGGCTCCATGCAAGGGGAAGGCGCCCAATCAACAGGCCTCGAAACACCATCCAAGTTTGGCCGCCACCCAGCAGCACCAGCAGGAGAAAACCAGCCCACTGTTCAAGCGTGTTCAAATCCGGCCATGTCATGATCATCAGACCGCCTGCACCGGTGCAAAACACAAAACCGGACATGGGGGCGATAAACACGTCCCGGCGTGTGCGAACCATGTGGTGCACCCCGACGAGCACGCCATAACTGCCCAAGCCAAACACCACAATGAGCAACGCAGTCAAGGACATTGGGCGGGGAGCGGATTCACCCAAAGCGAGAAGTCCCGTGATGCTCGCTAAAATCCAGCCAAAACGGCCGGAGATTTCGGGGAAGGGTTGGTGGCGACTGCCTGCGATGAGCGAGGTGGATACGACTGCGAGGACGGCCAAGGCAAGCCATTTTCCCGAAGTTTCGTCCAGAAACATCGCATCCATTGGTCGCCCCTACCGGCCCACCGATATCATGCTTTGTGATAACCCGAACCGCGCTGGACTTCGCTGGCCCTGTAGAGTTGTTCAACCAGCATGACCGCAGCCAATTCATGAGGGAAGGTCATGGCGGAGAGGGAAAGCCGCTCCAAACGTTCCAGCCCTGCATGAGCAGGCCAACCTTCGGCAGGACCCAAGGCAAGGTGAACCGCCTCGCTACCCAACTGCCACGTGTCGTATCGGGTTGCAAAGGCCAGTGAAGGTTCCTGCACACCTGCTTCGTCGAGGAGAATCAAACGTCCCCGCTTGGAGAGCAAGCGCTCAGCGTACGTGGTGGCGTCCATCTTTGCAGCGTGATGTTCAACGCTCACGCCTCGGCCTTTGAGGCGCTCACCGTACATCTCGATGAGGTGTTTCATCGCCTTTTCTTTGGGAACCCCATGCGTGTGGACGGTTAATCGGGCCATGGACTGCTCTCACAAAGCCGCCTCTTGAATTCGTTGGCGCATGGACAAGACCATGAACCAACGACAACAACCGATGTTCATGGGCTGGTGGCCGTTTGGGAAAAAGGCCAAGAAAACCTCCAACAGCAACGACCCGATTCTGAAAGACACGCGCACCTGGTTGGCGGAACTGCGTGATGCGTGCGAGATGAATTTCGACCAGCCAGAAGAAGCCCGCCGTCGTATTCGCCACATGCAGGTGGAATGGAAAGAAGCCATGGACAGGGGTGACATGTCGCCTTCGCTTCGAGAAGGATTGGAAGGCCGTGCGTTCCGTTTGCTCAACTGCACCGACAAAGAATGGCTGGGTTGGTTGGACGACCTCAGTTTTTGGAAAGCGGGATGGAAACCGGGCCTTGATGAAGAGAACGAGGCTTGAAGAAGGTCATGCCTGCAGGACAGACCATGGGTCAAACCCCCACCTTGCACCTCCTCTATTCCTGCCCGTTCTGCTGGAAAGTACGGGGTTTGCTTGAGCACCTCAACGTGGACACAACCTACGTCCCCGTCAACGGGATGCGCATCAAGAAGGACGTGGCGTTCACGGGCGACTGGGGGAAGGTGCCGGTGTTCACCGATGAACAGGGCCAACACCACGTGGATTCTACACCCATTCTCCGTGTCATCGACGAGAAGTACAACGGCGGAAAAATGGCCGCTCAAGGCGACAAAGCCCGCCAGGACACCTGGATGCAATGGGTTGACACACACCTGTCGAAGGCCACCGTGCCCATTCTCTATGGCAGCCTTGGCTCGGCGCTGAAAACGACCACGCGCATCTCAAAAATTGAGAACTTTGGCTTCATCTCCAAGCGACTCTACGCCTGGGCAGGCTTCCCCATCATGTGGGGCATCATCGCCCGAAAGCGAGTCAAGAACGACGGCCGAAAACCCAAGCAACTCTGGCACGACCTGTTGACGGAATTCACCGATGCTCACGATGGAAAGCCGTTCTTTGGAGGCGATTCACCGGACCTGGTTGACTTTGCTGCGTTCGGCTACATGCGCTCTGTCTCCCCCTATCCACAATTCGAACAACTGACCGACCACGCCAACGGATTGGCATGGTACAAGCGCATGGAAGGATCGTTGAATTGAGGGGTCGTCGTGAGCATCAGCCTCAACGGTCTTGAATTCGTTCAGGTGGAATCGACCACCACCGTCATGGGCACCACCAAGGGCGGCTGGGTCTATGCGGGCCAGCGACCGTGTTATGAAGCAAAAACGCCGACTTTCTACGTCATGCCCTCGCCGCTCACCGACGGCGAAGTCGCCAACGCCATGGGCGTGAATGGCGACGGGGATGAGCAGCAACGCGCCACGGAAACGCTGACCTCCCTCGAACTTTGCGAACTGGCCGACCATCTGATGAAGTCGCCTGCATTTGACGAGGCGGTGAACCAACTCGGTGGCCAGTGGGAACTCCGCGGCCTCACCCAAGCCGAATGGCGAGCAGCACGCGACCAAAACGTGCTCCTGCTCGAAAACGGACTGACCGAACGCTTGGCCGACGCCCCGTCCTCCAATAACCGAGGGGCGATGATGGACGGACGACCCCGCCCCAACGAGCTGCTCGGTCCCGCGGCGGCGCAAAGCGCTGCCATCGCCGTTCACCCCCGCAACGAGACCATCACCGCCATGACCAGCGTGCCGCTGGACAGACCGTTGCCCAAGGTCGTGGCCAGGCTGGCGTTCACACCCGTTCGCACCGAGGAACCCAAACGGGTCCCTGAGAACACCGACCGATGGAAGAACGTCCGCTCAGAACTCCTTTGGACGACCCTGTTGGGCATCGTTCCTTCCTTCCTTATTCCGGTGCTCAGAGGCATGGGCGACTACGCCACCGAAGGATGGGTTAACCTCCTGTTCGGAGGGTTGTGCGCCGGTTTCTTCACCGGTGCTATCTGGCGACCCCGACGACCGGTTTTGCGCTACGACGAAGTGGAGTCGTCGTCGATGAGCGTCGCCCAATAAGTGTCCTTCCGAATGGCATCAGCCGTGCAAATCGTGGCCATGTTGACGATGTGACGCACACCGTCTTGGCGAGCGACCAGCTGCACGGGGTGAGCCATGCCTTCGAGGATGGGGCCCGTCATTTCGGCATCGCCGAGCTCCTCGAGGAGTTTGTAGGCGATGTTGGCCGAAGCGAGATTGGGCAGAATCAACACGTTGGCCGGCCCAACGAGTTTCATGAACGGGTATTCTTCCTGAATGGTTGGGTTGAGGGCGGTGTCGCTCTGCATGGGTCCGTCGATCATCAGCGTCGGGTCCAGCGTTCGGGCCATGACGACCGCTTCCTCAATCCGTTCTGAACGCTGCGCTCGAGTTGAACCGAAATTGGAAAACGAGAGCATGGCGACGCGCGGAGCAACCCCGAAACGGCGAGCAACTTTGGCGGTCTGGACGGCAATTTCCGCCAGCGTTCGGCTGTCTGGATAGACATTCACCGTGGCGTCGGCGAGGAAAATCGTGCGGCCTTTGATGTTCATCATGTAACAACCGATGACGCAGTGGGCATCGTCGGCCTTGCCAATGAGTTCCAGCGTTGGCCTGAGCACATCTGCGTAATTTCGACTGACGCCTCCCACGAAGCCGTCTGCATCACCAGCGTGGACCATTTGGGCGGCGAAGTAGGGCCGGCTCTTGAGCAGGCGAGCCGCATCGGGCCAGGTTGTTCCTTTGCGTTGCCGGCGTTTGAAAAAGGCGTTGGCGTACTCCGTTTTTCGTCGCTCGTCGTAGCGAGGGTCGTAGGCTTCGTATTCGAAGTTCAGGCCCAATTCCTCCACCATCCGGTCGATGCGGTCCACCGGACCGAGGAGGATGGGATGGCAGATGTTTTGCTCCACCAGTTGAGCGGCTGCTCGCAACACGGGTTCTTTGTCGCCTTCAGGGAAGACGATGCGCTTGCCTTTGCCCTTGACCTGGTTGATCATTTGACGCATTACGGAGTAGGATTCTCCCAAACGAGCCTCGAGTTCCTCTTTGTATCGGTCGATGTTGAATTCCTCAGCCGAAACGCCGGCAATGCCCTCGTCGATGGCGGCCTGCGCTACTGCGGCGGCCTCCCAAAGAAGCACCCGTCGGTCGAAGGGTTTGGGGATGATGTATTCGGGCCCGTATTGCATGACCACCCCATCGTAGGCGGCCGAGATGTAATCGGGTACAGGCTCCTTTGCAAGGGCTGCGAGCGCTTTGGTGGCAGCCATTTTCATGTTCTGCGTGATGTCTCGGGCACGAACGTCCAGAGCACCACGGAAAATGTAGGGGAAACCGAGCACGTTGTTCACTTGATTCGGGTAATCGGAGCGTCCCGTGGCGATGATGGCGTCCTTGCGGACCTGAAGCACCTGTTCGGGGAGGATTTCTGGGGTCGGGTTGGCCAGTGCGAAGATGATGGGTTTGTCCGCCATGCTCGCGACCATGTCCTTGGTGACCAAACCACCGCGAGAAAGACCCAACATGACGTCAGCACCCTTCAGAGCGTCCGCCAAGTCACCGGCGGGACGGTCCTGCGCAAAGGGCGCCTTGTACTCGTTCAATTCACCCGCATCCAAGCGAGCCTTGGTGATGATGCCTTGGCTGTCGACCAGGGTGATGTTGTCCATGCTCACACCTACGGCGACGTAGTGGTTCGCACAGGCGATGGCCGATGCCCCGGCGCCGATGACGACCACGGAGAGGTCGGCGAGGTCCTTGCCTTGGAGTTCGGCGGCGTTGAGCAGGGCCGCTGCGGAGATGATGGCCGTACCGTGCTGGTCGTCGTGCATGACGGGTATGTCGGTCGCTTCCGCAATGCGGCGTTCGATTTCAAAACACTCCGGGGCTTTGATGTCCTCGAGGTTGATGCCGCCGAAGGTCTTCGAAATGTTGACCACGGTGTTGATGAATTCCTCAGGGTCTTCGGTGTCCACTTCGATGTCAAACACGTCAATACCTGCGAAGGTCTTGAGCAGCAACCCCTTGCCTTCCATGACGGGTTTGCTGGCCAAAGCGCCGATGTTGCCCAAGCCGAGCACGGCCGTGCCGTTGGAAATCACGGCGACCAAGTTACCTTTGGAGGTGTAGCGGTAAGCGTCTTCTGGTCGCTTCTCAATTTCCAAACAGGGATAGGCCACACCGGGAGAATAGGCCAAACTCAACTCGTGAGCGGTGGCATGGGGTTTGGTCGGTACAACCTTGATTTTCCCTTGCGGTTCAGCCTCGTGATACTCAAGCGCTTCCTTGCGCAGCATCCGGTCTTTTTTGCTCATGGACATGGGCTTCCCCGAAAAAAGGGAAAGAAGGCAGGGTTTGATTGTTGTGCGAAGTTGAAGCCGTCGTGATGCTCTTTCAGCACGGCAAAACCATACCCGCACCCATGCTTGTACTTACTGAAGTTGGTCTAGATATTGCTTGATTCGCTTCAGAAAATAGGTGTTCTTGGCGGCGTCCGATGATGCGACCGTGGTGCCGTCTCTCCTTTTGACGACCAACCAATACTCTGTTTTCGAATCTGTGTGATCGTAGTCGGCGGCGTGATGCCCACCGAAATGTGTCGTTTCAGACTGAATGAGAATTTGATCGCGAGGCTCGGATGTGTATGCAAACATGGTGCTTCGTTCGTCGCTGTTTCGAATGCCTTCGAACACCTCCACGCGCCGCTCATCTTGACGCCACGAAATCACCACGGTTTTCCGATACTGAAAGTAGCCATACCAAGGGAGAACAAGAGCGACAACACCGAAGCCGAACAACTCGGGGCTGAATTCAATGCCATCACTGCGAGCTTCAGAAATGAGTGAAAAGACGATGAGAACAAAGAGAAGGATGCCTCCAATCATCATCAGAGGGGAGCCGTAGATGATGTGCTCAGTTTGTGAGGACGGTTGAGAGGGTGTGGGGGAGGTGGTGTCAGCAGCGTTGTTTGCGTTGTCGTCGCCACCGTCGTCTGCCTTCCAAAACGCTTCTTCCATGGTTGAAAAGAAAGGCCACATGACGAAAAGATTCCCCCGATATTCCCCTAGCGAGCGTTGGATTTCCCTTGAGCATTGTACAGACAGCGAAGGCTTCCCTTCAAATAAGTGAAAAATTCACCACAACGCATGAAACTCACCCGGAAAGGTGACCGTCTTGGTCCTCGTCGCCAACGAGCCCTTTCCATGGTCGTCCTGATGGTGCTCATGTCCATGGGTCCGCTCTTGACAACACCGGTCGTTTCAGCACACGCTGAACCAAGCGGCGTAACATGGCCACTGCAGGGAAGCAACGACACCGGTTGGGTCACCTTGGACACCGTTGGAGCGGTTCCTGAAACTGGCCAACGAGCGAGCGCTGACTGGGAATTGGCCTTCGCACCCGGTGCCGAATTGTCCAACGTCACCCTCGAAATCCGTGCCAGCGGCCAAGACGGTTTGACCATTGAAGAGCCACAACTCGTGATTGAAGGAATGGGGACCTCGCTGTTTGACTGGCGAGGCCTCGGCGTACTGGGCGAAGCCGGCGGGTTCACCACCGGCAGCACCTACAGTGGCCGACTCAACCCCAACAGCAACTCAGGCGCCGGATGGGACCTGCCATCGGACGCTGAAATCACCAAGATGGTCATCGAAGCACTGGCACCAGCCGACCCATTGGTTTCCTTGACGCCGTTTGATGTTGATATCCACGACCACATCGTCAACCCCACCACCGGTTTGCTCTACCTCGCCGTCAACGACCAGCTCTACATCCTCCACGCCAGCAACAACCCGAACATCATCGACGTGTACGACTACTCCAACGAGGGCGGTGTGCTTGACATGGTGATGGACAGCAGCACCGGTGTCCTTCACCTTCTGCTGGCTGACGGTACCTTCCGCGCCCTCTTGACCACCGACGGCAGTTTCGTCACCCCGCTCGCCGACGGTGATGTTCAACGCTTCCTCATGACCGGTGCGGGCGAGGTGTTCGCTGCCAGTGGTCTGGACCTCGTGAAGTGGGACGGTGCTGCTTGGAACACCGTCGCCTCTGTCCCCACCATCGATGGTGGTACGCAGGCTCTGTCCATGCTCGAAGTCAGCGGCGTCGTGTATGCGGCCGTTGAAGGCGTAGGTGTGCTGAGGTACGATACGAGTGCCGGAACGGCACTCTCCACTTGGAGTTCAGCCAACAACCTTCACTCTGACCGAATCACCCACATGATCACGTCGGGCAATCAACTTCTCCTCGGCTCTCCCGACAACGGACTGGCTCGATTTGACGTTGCTGCTGGCTTCTGGTTGTCCACTTGGAACTCCGGAAATTGGCTCGCCAGTGATGAAGTTGCTGGCCTGGCCCGTGTGGGTCCAAGCCTCTTCATCCTCAGCGGCGACTCCCTCCACACTTACAACACGACCAACGGCGTCTTCGCCACGACCTACGATCTCGCAACCCTCGGCCTCGCTAACGACGGTGCCTCGCTTTTGCACTGGCCGGCAACCGGCGGTGCTTCTCCTCCGGTTGACGCCCTTCTGGTGGACGACGGAAGCGGCAATTTGATTCATCTCTCACCAAATCAATCTCCGTTTATTGAAGGGAACATCCGACTCGCCAGTGCACCATCAACCAACGACATGACGGCGCTTGCCGAGATGGACAACATCCTCTACGTCGGCACCGGAGACAACTCGATGGAAGTATTGCGCTATGACATCGGTGCAACGGCGTGGCTCACGCCCTTGAGCGTCAACGACAACGTGATTGACATGGTGGTCGGACCCGGTGCACAACAAGGCACCAACTCGTTGTTCTTCGCCATGGAAGTCTCCCCCGTTGTTGAGGAAATGGACGGAAACGGAAACAGTCTCCAAACATACGATGGAACATCTGGATGTTATCCTTCGACGGCCAACCTCCTCGACCTTGCCGTGGACGCCGACAGCGTCGCCTTCTCCCTCGAAAGTGGCGTCTTCGTCCATTTTGACCGTGCGAGCGGAGCCTGCACCTCCTATGACACCACCAACGGCCTGCCAACCTCTTTCGTGGGCGATGTTGCGCTGTTTGGAGACACCGCTTACATGGCCACCGAAGACAAAGGTCTGCTCCGCTACGACATCACCAACGACACTTGGCTCGAACCGTGGGGCTCCACCGGTATCAATGGCGTCAACAACGCGCCTGTCGCCATGGTCGGCGACATCCTCCACCTCGGCCTGCAGGGCTACGGTGTGGTGAGAAAAGACCTCAGCACCGGTGAAATCCTTGCGCCCCTGACCGCAGGCAACCGTGGTGGTCTGCTCCCCTCCGACCAAATTTACGCCTTGGAGACCGACGGCACCAACCTCTACATCGGCACCCAACAAGGTGCCCGCAAGTGGGACGGCAACCAAATGACCAATTTTGGCCAGGGGTCGTCCTGGCAAACGCGCCCCCAGCAATTCTTCGACTTCGCCGTTGAGGGCAGCATCAGCGGTGGCAGCCTC
>MDTD01128761.1_pt1 | contig 36108 bp, 25 predicted proteins | sample 811221 | NCBI WGS metagenome assembly MDTD01 (sample SAMN05326646, study PRJNA326480) | marine metagenome | isolation source: seawater | place: Pacific Ocean: South West | collected 2011
TGACAACAATAGGAAAACCTTGGGCCTCTAATTTTTCAATTCCTTCAAGGATTGTAGGAAATTTTTCTAAGACTGACCTAGGAACATCGGGAAGAGTGATTTCTTCAAGAATAATTTGATTTTTTACAGCTCTTTCAAAGATTTCAGAAAGGCATTGAACACGGGCCTCATAAATAGTATTCCCAGCGCTCATTCCGTTACTTACAAAGATGTTTCCAATAAGGTTAACAGGAATATAAACTGTTTTTTTATCTGATTGACGCTCATAAGGAAGTGCGCAGATTCCGCGCTCTTCATTTCCTGAGTTTGAATCAATTAAATGAGAAGACTTAAGTTCGTTTTCTGGGTTATATATATTTAAAAAATGCTCATCCATTAGTCCTTCTGGAAGGGAATCATTAATTCCTGGCTTAAACCACTTTTCATTAGGGTAATGAACAAATTCACCCTGACTAATGTCTTCACCTAGAAAGTAATCATTATAAAAATAATTGGTGCTTAAACGCTCTAAGTATTCACCAAGAGCAGAACAAAGGGCAGCGTCTTTGGTTGCACCCTTACCATTACTAAAGCACATGGGTGAATCAGCGTCTCTTATATGAACAGACCACACGTGAGGGATGTTATTTCTCCAAGAAGCGATTTCAATTTTGATTCCAAGGGATTCAATAAGCGCCGTCATATTTTTGATCGTCTCTTCTAAAGAGCAATCCTTTCCTAAAATCATTGTTTTGGCCTCTGGGTCACCTTGGCCTTCATACAGGAGTCCAGATTCTTTTCCTAAAACATTGATAGCGTTAACTTTAAAGCCTGGATTATTTTGAATGACTCTTTTTACGGTACAACGGTTCATGGAGGCGATAATGCCCTCACGGTCTTTTTCTGAGATGCTTTCGGGAAGCTCCGCTCTAATTTGAAATGTTTGCTGATATCTATTTTCTGGATCTACGATATTGTCTTGGGTGATGCTTATGTCGTCCGTAGAAATATCTCTTGCTTTACAGTAAACCTTAACAAAATAAGCAGCACAAAGGGCCGAAGAAGCTAGAAAGTAGTCAAAAGGGCCTGGGGCCGTACCATCACCTTTGTAGCGGATGGGTTGGTCTGTGATGATGCTGAAGTCATCAAAATTGGCCTCTAATTTTAGATTGTCTAAAAAGCGTACTTTTACTTGCATAGATTGCACCCTATTTTTTTGTTTGAGAGTGGTTAACTATCACTATAAAGTGAGCTTTACAATGACTTGGCTGGGGTTGGGTAAGAATTGCAAGTATTTGAATACAGGGTTATTCCCCTAGGCTAAGACCCTCTCCGCGGGGGTCAGAAACACCTCTTAAGACAGCTCCCTCATCGGCAATTGCTTGAATTTTGCAGCCTAGAGGTTTGAATTTCACTTTGTGTCCTTTCTTTTCGAGGTCAGAAATGATGGAAGTGGGAAAGGGGTTACTTCCAACTCGGATCTCATTAGGGGACCATTGGTGGTGGAAACGAGTCGCTGCCACGGCTTCATAGAGGTCCATTTCAAAAGTTAAGTAGTTGATGATGGTTTGGGCGACACAAGTGAGGATCCTCGTTCCTGAGGGAGTCCCTAGTGCCAGCTTAACTTTTCCGTCTTTTAAGATAATAGTTGGAGACATGCTGCTTAAAGGTCTCTTTTTTGGCTCAATCAGGTTTTTTTCACCCCCAAAGGCCTCAAAAAGGTTACTGGCTCCTACTTTTTGAGCGAAGTCGTCCATTTCATTATTTAGAATAACCCCTGTTCCTGGGACTACAAAGCCTGAACCCATCCAGCCATTGATCGTTTGAGTAGAGCTTACAGTCCATCCCGACTTATCCATTATGGTAAAGTGGGTGGTTTCATCAGATTCTTTTGGAAAGGGGCCTCTCATTTTTGATTCTTCAAAAGTTTGAGCGCTGTTGGCCTTAATCCTACTTCTAAGCATCTTTGCGTAATTTTTAGAAATAAGTTTTTGAGTAGGGACCTTAACAAAGTCAGAGTCCCCAAGGTGAAAGGCCCTGTCGACAAAGGCGGTTTGCATGGCCGAACTTATAAGGTGGATGGAATCAGCTGAACCATAACCCATTTTTTTTAAGGGATCATTTTCAATGATATTGAGTATTTGGAGTATATGAATCCCACCAGAGCTTGGAGGCCCCATAGAGTAGACATCATAACCTTTATAACTTCCTTTAACGGGTTTTCTTTCTTTAACTTTATAATTAGCGAGGTCTTCTAAACTTATGATCCCTCCTTCTTTTTGGTTTTCTATGGCAATTTGATTTCCTACAAAACCTCCGTAAAAGCCCTTTTTTCCAAAGTGAGAAATCAACCTTAGCGTTTTAGCGAGGTCTTCTTGAATAAGGCGGTCCCCAACTTTTAAGGGTTCTCCGTTTTTAAAGAATAATTTTTTTGAGCTTGGGTATTTTTTTAAAACGGATGCTCTGGCCTTAATGGCCCTCGCTAGGTGAGGGTAAACCGGAAATCCTTCCTCTGCCATTTTTGCAGCTGGTTCTATAAGTGTCTCCATGGGAAGAGTGCCAAACTTTTTGTGGATATGAAAAAGTCCCGCTACAAGACCTGGAACTCCCGCTGAGAGAGGGCCATTAATAGATTTTCCCTTTTGTTCTTCACCACTAGGGCCTAAAAACATTTTTTGGTGAGACTTATTTGGCGCCATTTCTCTAAAGTCAAAAGAGAGTGGGGTTGGACTTTCTGGGGTTTTAAGAAGCAGGAAGCCTCCACCACCAAGGCCTGTTGATTGAGGCCTTTCGACGGAAATGGCAAAGCTTACGGCAATGGCGGCGTCAACAGCATTTCCACCCTTTTTAAAGATAAGCTGGCCAGCTTTGGTTGAAAGGGGTCCTTGGGTTGAAATCATAGAACGCTTGCCGGTGGCCCCATATTTTTTATAACTTTTCGTTTTTTTGTAACTCTTGGAGGGGCAGCCAAATAAAAAGAGAAGCCCTAACCAGAGGGGGGCCTTTTTCAAAAGAGAAAGAAGCTTAGAAGAAAAAGTCACAGTGAAAGTCCTTTTTAAAAATTAAAATGAAATTGAACCTTAAGGGGTTATAAATATTTCATGAGTTTAGGCACTTTTTAAAGTTAATTTATTGTTTTTTTTGAAAAAAATAATTTCCTTTTGCGCTCTTAGGCAAGGAGTGGAATAAGAATTTCATGAAAGTAACGTTTATAAGACCCTCCATGGGACCCCATAGAAACAGTGATGCAATGGAACCATTGGCATTTGCCCTCCTTGCTAGTTATTCCCCTCCTTTTGTTGAGCACAAGTTCTACGATAATAGGATTGAAGATATTCCTTACGATGAGGAAACGGACCTTGTTGCCATTACGGTTGAAACCTACACGGCCAGAAGGGCCTACGAAATAGCGACGGAGTATAAAAAAAGAGGCGTGAAGGTTGTTATGGGAGGTTACCACCCGACTTTCGTTCCTGAAGAGTCTCTTCTCTACGCTGATTGTATTGTGTCTGGGGACGCTGAAGAACTCTGGCCAAAACTTATTCACGATTTTAAAAAAGGCAAACTCCAAAAAATTTACCGCTCCAATAACCTAAGTTCTCTTGAAGGAATCAGGCCTGACAGGTCTATTTTTAAAGGGAAAAGATATGCTCCCATTCATCTCGTTCAATATGGTAGAGGGTGCAGGTTTAACTGTGACTTCTGTTCTATCAAGACCTTCTACGGGTCTTATCTAGGTCAAAGACCTATCAAAGACGTGGTGAGAGAAATTGAAGAGCTGCGTTTTAAGCATATATTTATCGTTGATGATAATATTTTTAGCTATAAAAAGCAGGCGATGGAGTTTTTTAGGGCGCTTATTCCTCTCAATGTTAGATGGTCTGGTCAAGTCAGTATTGATGTGACTCAAGATGATGAGTTGATGGACCTCATGCAAAAGAGTGGGTGTCTTAGCGTTGTCGTTGGCTTTGAGTCCATGGATATAAAAAGCCTTATTCAAATGAAAAAGGGCTGGAACCTCCGTTATGGAACTTACACCGATGCCATAAAGAAGTTTAGGGATCATGGCATTATGGTTTATGGAACGTTTGTTCATGGCTATGACCATGATACTTTGGATAGCTTTAAATACAATTTAGAGTTTGCTTTAGAGTCAAAATTCTATTTAGCGAACTTTAACCCTTTGACGCCAACTCCTGGTGCTCCTCTATATGATCGGCTTAAAAAAGAGGGCCGTCTTATTAACGACCCTTGGTGGCTGGACCCTGACTTTAAATATGGGCAGGCCCAATTTATCCCAAAAAATATGACCCCAGCGGAATTAACAGAGGGGTGTTTTAAGGCAAGGACTGAGTTTAATAGTTTTTCTAATATTTTTAAAAGAAGTCTAGATCTTAAGGCCAATTTTAGTTCTCCCTATCACGCAGCTATGTTTTTGGCGTCTAACCTTATTTCTAAAAGAGAGATCAGAAAGAAGCAGGGAAGAGATTTAGCGGACCAGGATAAATCTTTTTTTATTCAAAAACCGAGGTCAATATGAAACTCACTTTAATTAAGCCTAATATTGGAAGGCAAGAAGACCATCTTTATATTGATAAAGGAAGGATGGAGCCCCTTCAGCTTGGTGTTTTAGCGGGCATGACTCCAGAAGACGTCGATGTGATTATGTACGATGACCGTATGGAAGAAATTCCTTTTGATGAGCCGACAGACCTTGTGGGAATAACAGTTGAGGTTTATACGGCCAGGCGCTCTTACGAGATCGCTGCTGAGTATAGGCGTCGTGGAATTCCTGTCATTATGGGAGGCTTTCACCCAACTCTTGTTCCTGAAGAGGTGTCCCTTTATTGCGACTCTATTTTAACGGGAGATGCGGGGTGGATGTGGCAGGAAGTTATTCACGATTTTAAAACGACCGGTAAGTTAAAAAAGCATTACAAATCGCAAGTCGGAGCTCCTCAGGCCAATAAGTATTTTCCTAAAAGAGATATTTTTAAAGGGAAGGGTTATTTAGACATTGGCCTTATTCAGTTTGGAAGAGGCTGTAAGTTCACTTGTAGCTTTTGCGCGATCAGCGTCTTTTTTGATAGGCAGCAATTCACCAGGGACCTTTCTCAAGTTATTCAAGAGATGAAAGAGTCTGGTAAAAAAATGTTTTTCTTTGTTGATGACAATATTTGTGCTGACTTTGAAGCTTTAAAAGAGCTTTGCAGGGCCCTTATTCCTTTAAAAATTAATTGGGTAAGTCAGGGTAGTATGGATATGACAAGAGACAAAGAGCTTATGGGTCTTCTTGTTAAAAGTGGGTGCCTTGGGAATGTCATTGGTTTTGAGACGATTAACCCCAATAATATGAAGCAGGTTAAAAAAGCCCCTAACGCGAAAGGGGCCAGATTTCATCAGTATTCAAAAGAAATCGAAGTTTTGAGAGATTATGGCATCCAGACCTGGGCCGCTTTTACGCTTGGCTATGACCACGACACTCTTGATTCAATTAAAGAAACTGTCGATTACGCTATTGCTAATAAATTTTGCTTTGCTGCTTTTAATATTTTAATGCCTTACCCTAATACGCCCCTTTACAGGCAACTTCAAAAAGAAGACCGATTGCTTTTTGATGGAAAGTGGTGGCTTCACCCAGAGTACCGTTTTAACCATGCAGCTTTTAAACCAAAAAATATGACGCCAGAAGAGCTGACTCAAGCTTGCTTGGATTGCCGTGACCAGTGGAACTCTATGGGGAGTGTTATTCAAAGGTTTTTTGATTTTAAAACACACTGGAGGAGCTTGGCCAATATGTACCTCTATTGGAAGTATAATCCTATATATGCATCTGAAAACGATGAGAAGCATGGTATGGCCTTTGGTCGGTTTAATCACCTTTACCCAAGTGGTCCTAAACACGAAAACAAAGACATTTTGTTAAACTCACGCCTCGATAATATTAAAGACATTTTACCAACTTATAAAAACTTTGAGTTGGTTTAAAGGACAGTAGAGGAGGGAGTGGCAATGAGTTTAAAAAAAAAATCATCCTATCCCGAGTCTTGGTATCCCCTTTGCTACTCGAAAGAATTAAAAAAGGGTGTCCCCCAACTTATTGAGGTCTTTGATGATAAGCTTGTCCTTTTTAGAAATGAAGATGGCGCTCCCACGGTTGTCTCACGGTTCTGTCCTCATATGGGAACAGATTTATCCAAAGGGGCCGTCATTGACGGCGAGTTGAGGTGTCCTTTTCACCACCGGACTTATGGAAAAAAAGGTGAGTGTTTAAAGGTACCAGGGCTAAACGAAGACTTTAAAGGGCCTGGTTTAAAAAGTTACCCTGCTGTAGAAAAGTTTGGCCTCATTTTTATGTACTTAGGTCAAAGGCCTCTTTTTGACTTTCCTGTTTTTCCGAGAGTTAAAGGAGAAGCGGCTTTTAGTATGGCCTTAAGAAAAAATTTAAAAACACCTTATTCTTCATTACTTTTTAATGGCTTTGATACCCACCACCTTACCTGTATCCATAATAGAGAAATCATCGCTCCGCCAATAATGGGTTCCGATTCTCCTTATCATTTAAGAGCATCATTTTCGATGAAAGTCCTTGTTGAAAGGTTTTATGATATTGCGGTAAAATTTTTTGGTGTAAGGGTTGTTGATGTGGTGCTTGATTGCTGGGGTGGGAACTTTTTAATTATTACGAATAAAAAGACTAAGGATAATATCCTTATAACTTCTGTTCCGAGAGATACTCAAAATAGCACCTTTTTTCTTACCGCAGTAACAAATAAGGCGGAAGGTGGGCTATTAAACGATTTATTTCAAAGACTTAGGCTAAAATTAACAACTTATTTAGGAATGGCATTTTTAAAGCCCGACGAAGTGATTGTTGAAGAGATGGAGCCTGACTTGAGGTCTCTCCACCCTCAACAAGATTTATGTGTTCTTAAGTTTTGGGAGTTTTGGCGTTCTTTGCCTAAAAAAACCCTATAAAGCGCAATGCTTTGCGTTTTAAAGCTGAATTTTTTACTCTTTTTCGCAAAAGGTAAGGAAAAAAAAACTCTTGGTGTTTTAAAAAAAAAACATTTATGCTATCAATGCTTTAGGCTTTTTAAGGGCCGGCAATTTTATTGATATTTAGATTTAGAGGTTACGAATGAATTCAAAGCTTTACGTAGGAAATCTTGCTTGGGCAATCGAAGAAAAAGAACTTGAAACTGTTTTTGCAAATTACGGAGAGGTTCTTTCTGTAAAAATTATCAAAGACAGAGACACTGGAAGAAGTAAAGGCTTCTCCTTTGTTGAAATGGAAAGCGCAGATGCTGCTCAAGCGGCTATCGAAGGGCTAGACGGTACAGACCTTGGTGGAAGAAACCTTAAGGTTAATATTGCACAAGACAGACCAAAAAGAGAAAGAAACTTTAATAGCAACCAAAGATGGAGATAATCCACTTTATTTGTTAGTGCAGTAACTTTCAAAAAAGAGAATAAAAACCCCAGCATAGTTTCTGGGGTTTTTTTTGTCCTTTTTTTCCTTTTAGATTCCTTATTTAAGAAATTACTAAATTTTTTTCTAAAAGAGTCTTCTATTCTAGAGAATCAAGTTTAAGGAAAAAGATATTCCATTAAAAAAAAAAAAGTGATTAAATAGATCTCCCTAATGAGACTAAAAAAAATTAAGTCTCTCAAAAAGTTTGTGGAGGCCTTCTATGAAGCACTACTTTTTTCCTTTATTTTTTTTACTTTTTATTTCTTGTATAAAAGAAGACAATAAAAACTTCGCAGATTCCTTGAGCAACGTCCATGGTGTTGAGTATAAGATTGTAAAACAAGACACCCTTCAAGAGGGATTTGTTGTGGTAAAAAATCAGCAAACCGGTGCCTACACAGCTTATAATTTATCCGGCTATAGTTCATCCATGAATCAAAATGAATTTAAAAAGTATTTAGACTCTTTGCCGCCTGAAGGAAAGGTAACTAATTTAGAAAAAGGTATTGAAGAAGTTAATCAAAGTGTTACTGAATGGGTAGATACCTCACACTACGGCCATGAATGGGTTTATGATGAAGAATCCGGAGGATATGTAGAGTCGCCCGTTTGGATTGAAGAGGGTCACTGGGAAACCTATGATAAAAAAGTTAAGATGACCGTGTATAAGGCACAAAATGGTCTGATGTTTGAAGAAGATACATATCTTAGTAAGGACTTAGAAAAATGGGGTGCCCTTTTAGAGAAATCTAAGGAAGAGGTATTTCAATCTATCCTTATTAATCAGTTTGGTCTCTCTGAAAAGAGGTCTGTGGATGTCTCAAGGATATTAATTAATATTAAAAAGATTCGGGCAAAAAGATCTCTTAGAGAAGAGGATATGAAAAATTTATCTCTTACTCTTTTTGGTGTCCCTTTTTCTTTTTTGAAAAAGTCCTATGCTGATGGCTCAGAAAGAGAAAAAGATGAAATTATTTCACAGGTAGCAGAGTTTAACGAAACGGACCCTGAGTCTATTAAGAAAATTTTAAACTTAGCTTTTACAGTTCAAATATGATTTCGTTAGTTAAAACTATTGACTGCAAACATGAAGTTCTATATTTTTTTTCTTCAAGATTTTAATTAATTTTTTTTAAGGGGATTAACATGAAAAAATTTATTGTTTTGTTGATGGCATTAGGTTTAGGCTCTACAGCTTTGGCGAGAGTTCAAGGTGAAGTTACTATTGGAAGTAAAAAGATTGTTAAAAGTGTTAAAAACCTCCTTAAAGACGGATCCCTTAATGCAAAAGAAACTTGTCTTGATGAGTATCTAGCGAGGCATAGACAACTTGCCAAGATGACCGGCTTTGGTCCTCTTGCAGGAGTTACTGGCACAGCAGCTACAACTGCAGCTGGCGTGGGTACAGGTGTCGTGGCCGGAGGCTATTTAGCAGGTCCTTTGGGTGCTGTAGTTGCTGGTTCAATTGGTGGAGTTGCTTTAGGTGGAGCTGGCGCAGCGACTTTTGTTGGTTACCAAACTTATGCAATAACTCAGCTCATTCAAAATAGATACCTTATGAAAGTTATTTCTAACGCTAGAGATGGAAGAGGAAAAAGCTTAAAGAGGTTTACAAAAAGCGTAAATAGAAGGAATAAAGGCTTAAACGCTTCTCGCTCTTTAGTTGCTGATATGATTGTAAAAGCTGATATAGACGGAACTCTTTGTAATGGAAGTATCGTAAGAAAGGGTAAAAAGAAAAGGCTTACAAAGATTAGACATTACCTCGCGAATAAGAGAGAGATTATTAAATATTTAGGACAGACACTCTAACACTATATCAGATAAGAGTTTCTTTAAGGGGTCACCTAGGTTTGGCCCTTTTTTTACTAAAGCTCTAAACTTCGTATATTCCTACACCAAAATTTATGACCGTGAGTAGAAAATAATAACAAATTTGATTAAAACTAAAGAACAAAAAGAGTTAAAGCCGGAACGTTAATCCGTTAATAAGGATAAAAAAAATAAGAGCTTCTTTTAACAAACTCACTTTATTTATTATTTTATCTATTTTTTTCCAAACTTTAGGAACAGAGGTTGCTGCCAGTTGGTCCAAAGAAGAAGAAGCTCATATAAAATCTTTTAATTCAAAAATAAAAGATCCTTTTATCTTAACACTGAAGACTTATACCGAAAAACCCTCGTTTGTTATTCCTAAAAATCGTAAAACAAAAATAAGGAAACATTTTATTTCTTCTAAATATTTTAAAAGCGGAAAAATTCCTTACCTCCTAGGAGAAGTTAAAAATGATAATAAAGTAAGGCCCCTCTTAGTTTATATGCCTGGAACTTTTTCAAAAGTTTTTTCGCAAATGACAAAAGATTTTCATTTAAGGCTTGTAAGAATAGGGTACAGAGTGATCTCTTTTGAAAACATTTTTTATTATAAAGCAATTAAAAGAGAACCTCTTTTTAACCTTTTTAATATTGAAATCCAAGCAAAAGCTTATTTAGACGCTGTTCAAAAAATTCACCTTAAACTTTTTAAGCAAGGTAAAGTTAACGATCAAGTGACCCTTATTGGTCAAAGCTATGGAGGGTTTCTCGCAAGCGCAATGTTTTCTTTGGATGATGAAGTATCCGAAGGCCAGGACAGTGTTTTTTTTAATGGCGGCCTTCATGTTTATTCACCCCCCTTTGATTTTTCTAAATCAATTGAAATCTTTGACAAAATGCTTTTTAAGGCAAAAAAAGATAAGGGCTTTGGTAGCTTAACAAAATATTTAATCACCTATATGGAGTTAGGCAAAATTGATGATGAGGCCGAGATTACGGAAAGCTTAAGAAAAAAAGCTTTACCGCTTTTTATTGATTACGGGTTTAGGATCTATATTGATGATGCCTTAGAAAGTATCAATGACTTAAAAGGTGGAAAGCTCCTTCCCAAAGCCCGAAAAGAGAGGGCTGAGTTTCTTAAAAACCTCTCTTTTGCTGAGGCCTTTCATATCGTTGATGAGGTGGCCTTCGATAATTTCAAAAACAGTCAAGAAAGGAAGATTTCTTATTGGATAAAAAAAGCCATTCAAAAGGGTAGGGACAATATTAGAATCCTCTCAAGTGACGATGACATGATAAATACCAAAGTCGACACAGATTTAATCGACACTCCTTATTTGCTAACCATTCCTCACGGGGGCCACTTTGGTTACCGCCAAATGGCCTGGTTTGACGAGCTCCTTATAAGAAGCTTGACCCTAAGTGAATCCGATAGCGAAGATAAATTTAAGCTTGCTCTCTTTCAGAAACAAGAGGGTCAATGATATCAGTAAGCCTTAGTGCAAACTTTTCATTTAGAACAACAACTTCCCCTTTCGCAGCAATTCTGTCACTGATAATAAACTCTAATGGCTCCCCAGCAAGCTTGTTTAACTCAATTGTTGAACCCACATGAAGGGTTAAAAGGTCTTTTACATTCAATTCCGTTTGACCTAGCTCAACGACAATATTTAGAGGAACATTATGAAGAAGGCTCAAGTCGACAAGTTTTCTTCCTTCTAACTCATCATCTTCCTTTTTTTTAGGGGAGTCGTCCTGGGAATCTAAAAAATCACCTTCTTTTTCCATATAGGTACCTCCTGAATCTAGTCCTCATACAAATTTTACACTAAATTTTGTTTAGATTGGGGCGAATTCAACTTCTTTTTTCATTTTAAGTTGGCATTTAGCTACATATCGGAGGGGAGTTAGTCGAAAAGACCATATAAAACGGTTTAGTTTATAATGGAAAAAATGAGATATTTAACTCACAACTTTTTGTCGTTAGGGCTCGTCATATGCTTAGTGATCTGGCCGATCTATGCCTTTTCACAAAATCAACCATCGGCAAAAGGGAGCTTTTTAAAAGAACGTAAAGAGGCTTCCGAACAAACACTTTTTGAAAAAATGTCCAACCACAAAGTCCTTGGAGAAAGGATTAAAAATTGCCAAAAGTACTTTATCGATACGAGAGGTGTCCATGCTGAAAAAGAAAGGCTTGCCAATTGTGTCTGGGAAGGCGCCACAGGAAACGATGGGAGTGAGATAATAAAAAAGCTAAACGGTGAAGAAAAGGAAAAATACTATATAGACCTTGGTCTCAACAAAAAAGGCGGAGCTCTAAAAAAGGAGGTCAAAGAAAAAACTTATATAGGTGTTGAAGGAGTTGGTATTGATAAAAAAATAAAGGAGCCCCAAGATAGCGCCTTAAATGCCCTTTCTAACTACTTAAGTAAAAAGTTAAAGGATCATTTTCTGAAGGATTTGACCGAAGAGCAAAAAAAGAAAGGTGTTCTTATCGACCATGCCTCGTTTAATAAGATTTATAAAACAAGGATCAGTAAAAATATTATAAGTTCTATTTCCTCCTATTGTTTAAATGCCACTCCAGAAGGATTTCTACACTACAGTCCATACGACAAGAAAAATTTAGACCCCGAAAACTTAATTCAGAAAAATAGAAAGGCCAACCTTAAAAAGTTAAACGAGTTTCATGAATCTGAAAAAAAGGACGTTAATAAGGCTTTTTTGCATTGGAGTAAGTGCCTCAAACAAATTAAGTATATCTGTAGACAACAAAAGCTCTATAAAAATGAAACTGACGAGGAAAAAGAAGCCCTCAAGAAGAGGCTTGTAACATGGTATGGGGATAGATCAGATGACAATCAGAATAAGTCAGATTTTGATTACACTTCGGATACCGCTTGCCTTGTTAATAGCACAATTAAAGGCCTTAGGCGAGTTCTCATGAAAGTTAAAGATATTGAAAAAGACTATAAAGAATCGGGAAAAGGTGGTTACGGATTTAAAGATTCGGGAATCGAAGTTTTAGAAGCAAAAGACCTTGATGGAGCAACTTCTTTGACTTCAGGAGAGTTTGAAAAGTCAGGCTTCAAAGAAGAAAGTGCAAAGATGGCAGAGAATTTAGAGAAAAACTGTAGGGAAAACAAAGCAACTAATGAGTGTTTAAATTATGTCAATATTGGAAAATCGGCTCAAAGTGAAGACGCCGCCTTTTTAGAATATAAAACAAGGCTTGATGGACTTCAACAAAAGCTTGATAACTTAGATGAAGAAGCCGTAAAAAAATATTTAAAAGAGAATAAGTATATTGATAAAAATACAGAACAGTCTTTGACGGAGGACCAGCTCCTTAAGATTCAGGAGGAAATGAAAGCAGAGTATGAAAATGAAAAAAAGGCCCTTATTTCTCGGATGAATAGAAAGATTAAAGGAAGATCAGTGCAATCTTCTGAAGGAAATGATCTAGAAATTGACTTTAAGAAAAGCGAGGAGACTTTTGAGCAGATTGAAGTTGGTCTTAGGTCCCGAGCGAAGGAGTACACCGAGCTCCTTCACTTTAACAATATTGTTTCTGGCTTTCTTGATATTACTAAAAAAGAAGACCAAGGAGATACTGAGAAAGAAAGAGTTAAGATTTCAAACATCAGAACCATAAAAAGAGAAATGAAGTCCTTGGCCAAGGGCACACTTTACGAGTCAGAGGAAGGTGAAGAAGGAGTTCGCTCAGCAGTAGGTCCCAAGAGAAAGCCCTCAGAAGATGAAAAACCCCTTGAAGAGCTTGAAAAAAGGCTTAAAAAGTCAGGCGGAAGTAAAGATTCCAAAAATAATACTGATCTTGGGATGAACGTAGAAGATATTAGTGATAAAATATTGCAGTACGATACTATTGAGAAGGCAAAAGAAAGAAACGATACTGATACACCATCACCCTGATTTTCCTTCGACATGCCTTTTAGTTCTGGTTCATTAATGATAAAAAAACACTTTATTAACCTCCACTTATCAAAGGATTTGTTGTGAATTTTTACAGCGATGAAAAGGAATGGAAATGGCTTTTTAAAAATGCTATTGACTGGGACAAACTTCTCCCCCTCTTCTACCCCGAATACCCCACAGAGGACGGGTTTGAATCAAAACAAGAGGTGATGGAATTTTTAGAAGAGCTTCTAGTTAGTACTGGGGATTGGGCCGGAAAATCTATTGCCGCTAGGGCCGAAAGGCTTGATAGGGAGGGCGCAGGAAAAATAGAAAATGGTCGGACCATCCCCGGTGAGGCACTCTCTGAGCTCTATCGTGAAGCGACAGAACTCTCAATCTTTGGAGTTACACTACCAAGAAAGTACGGTGGCCTAGAAACTCCCACAACTGGACCGCTTATTGGCCTAGCGGCCATGGCAAGAGGTTGCATTGCGACTTCAACTCAGATTGCTTTTTTTACTTCTATTGGGGAAATGATCAACCGTTTTTGTGATGAAAAAACGGCCGAAAGAATTATTCCAAAAATTATTTCCGGAGAAACTTCAGGGGCGATGTGCTTGACTGAGCCAGGCTGTGGCTCCGACTTAGGTTCACTAAGAACATCCGCTACTCTTCAAGAAGATGGAACCTACCTCATTAATGGAAATAAAATCTTTATTACAAATGGAGGAGGAGGAATCTGCCTCGTTCTTGCAAGAATCAAAGATGCACCTGAAGGCCTTGAAGGCATTTCTATGTTTTTGGTTGAGCAGGATGTCCCCGGGAAAGAAGGCATCAATTACGTCGTTGCTAAAAATGAAGACAAAATGGGAATGCATGGCTCATTCACCACTGAACTGGTTTTTGAAAATTCCGTAGGACAATTGATTGGAAAGGCCAATGAAGGCTTTAAGCAAATGCTTCACCTCATGAATGAAGCAAGGCTTGTCACGGCCCTTCAGGCCCTCGGTGGAATTGAAGCTTCCCTTTCCTACGCTAGAAAATATGCTGGCGAAAGAACTCAATTTGGGAAACCAATTGAAGAACTCCCTTTAATGAAAAGAAACCTGGAAGACTTTGAAGCTGAAAGAGATGGTCTTAGGGCGCTTTTAGTTGATACAATGACTCATTTTGATATTTATCAAAGACTGGAACTTAAAAAGCAACAGACTAATGACCTTACGAAGGAAGAAGAAGAATTATTTGAAGAGGCCCAACTATGGACTCGCAAGAGAACTCCTCTTGTAAAGTATTACGCAACTGAGCTCGCCTCTATTCTTACTATCAAGGGCATCCAAGTCTTAGGTGGCTACGGGTATATGAAAGAATATCCAGTGGAGAGGATTCATAGGGATATCTTTGGCCCTCTTCTTTATGAAGGAACAAGCCAAATTCAGGCCTTGATGGCACTCAAAGACATGGTGAAATATGCCATGAAGGAACCTAAGAGGTTTGCTTCCAATGTCGTTTTCAAGCACAAATGGCTTAATCCAACAAAGGAAAACTCAGAATGGATGAAAGATTTTAAAACAATCCATTTCAAGTTTAAGAGAAAGCTCGTTTCTCTCCTTTACTCTGCTCTTAAGCCAGACGCATCCGAAGTCTTTACTCTCAAAAGTTGGGCCAAGGAAGAAAACGTAAACAAGTTAATGACCCATGCTGAGACACTCTGTCAGGCATTAAGTTATCTAGAGACCCTTCGTGTTCTTTGTGATCACGCTAACAAGGACGAAGAGAGAAAAACCCTCTACTTTCGGTACAGAGACATTGTTCAACCCAAATTAGAAGCAATTTACATGGACTGGACCCTTAGAATGAAAAAATCTGGTTATTAGTTCTTGTTTGGATTTTAAAATTGAGTACTCAATTAGGCTGCCTTTTTCTCTTCAGAAGGGGCAGCTTCTTCAGCCTTAGGCGTTTGCTCTTCCCCTCCCTCTTGAACATCTCCCTCTAAAGCAAGCTTTTGAACTCTTTGCTCTTCAGTTAAATCTAGCATTTCTTTGTCCATTAGTTCATCAGGCTTAATTTCCTCCATCATCATCTTTACAAAATCCAAGAGGGCCATTCCTCCAATCGTGAGTCCCAAAATAATTCCCGTCACCCACATGGCAAAATCGGTTTCTTTCATTGGACTCCTCCCTATTTTATTTAGTGCCCCAAAAGGACCTATTTTCGAAGCCTAGGACAACTCATTATAGCAGAGGTTTATGCCGGGCCAAGGAAAAGACGATTTTTAGGCCTTTCTTTTTAAATCAATCAATACTTCCTATTGTTAGAAGCTGGCCAAATAGGAAGAATTAAACTATTTCTTTTGGAATGAGATGTGATGCAATAAACTCTGATCTGGCGACCTTTAATGGCTCTATGGGTCAATATAAAATAGTTAAAACAAAAGACCAATCCTACACGGTTTTTAGTGAAGCCTATAATGAAGCTTGTCACAGCCTTGACGGTGCCTGGGATGAAACTCTCTTCAATTACCTTGAAGGTTGTAGCATCCCGGAAAAATCTGAAAGGCTTGGAGAAAAAGCCTTGTCGGTACTGGAAGTTGGTTTCGGTCTCGGTGTGGGGCTACAAGTTGTTTCTGATTTTTACGAAAAAAAAGAAGTTAAAAAATCCTTTGTCTTCACATCACTGGAAATAGACCAAGGACTTGTTGAGTGGACAATCGATAATTGGCCTCCATCAATACCACCATTAAAAGGAAGCTTTCAAAAAACTGGTGGGCTCGATTATTTTAATGGAAATTGTGGGCTTGGTAAGGTCAATATTTTAATAGGAGATGCTCGGAAAACCCTTAAAAAAGCCTCAAAGCTTGGTATGATTCCAGCTCTGGACGCAGTTTTTCAAGACCCCTTCTCTCCTAAAAGGAACCCTTCTCTTTGGACTGTTGAGTGGTTTGAAGTACTCAAGAAGGCTTCATCACCAGAAGTGACTTTATCCACTTATAGCTCTTCCACAAGTGTAAGAAAATCCTTACAAGCTGCCGGTTGGTTTATGAGGAATGCTCCTGGCTTTTCTTCAAAAAGGACCTCAACTAGGGCCTTCCTTAAAGGTCCATCAGATCCAGAAGTTATTGATAAGTTAAAAAGGGCCCCTATTAACCCTTTAAGAGACAAAGACAATGAAACCTGACTGGAAAGGTTTACTGGCGATTCATTATAAGATAGTAATAATGGGTAAACTTCTCCTTTTTCTATAAAGAATATAAAAGACTTATGACTATAGAGAAGTTTCCGAAAAATTTATATAGAATAGAGATTAAGATTTTTAGAAAAATTTTTAAATAGAATCAAAGAAATAAGGAAGAATAAAATTATGCTGAATGTGATCCTCGCAGAAGAAAACCCAAGCCTTAAAGACCTCATGCTAATGGAGCTGAATGAGCTTTTTCCTGAGGAAGTTTTGGTGAGGGAAACAGCAGCTGAGGCATTAAACTACCTGAGTCTTTTTCCTAAGGTAGAAGTCATTATCACGGCTTCACATTTAGACGACGAAGACGCTGCTTCGATTATAGAGGACTATATTAGAAAAAATAAGCTTAAGACAAAGCTTATTGTTTTAGGACATTATGAAAGTCAATTAGACCAAACCGAAGTTATCCCAAAAAGGACTAATTGGAAAGCCGCGACTCAAAAGGCAATCAACTGCCTATTACCAGATTATGACGAAGAAAAGATTTTTCTCAAAAAAGCACTCAGGTGGAGGAAGCAACCCGAAAGCTCATCCATTTAATTTTTATTTCAAAAATTTCAAGGTGACTGTTTTAAGTTTAATCATGTGATCCCCTTCATAATTAGCTAGCAATTTTAGTATAGATTGTGAAAAAATAGCTTCTAGGCAAAAAAAGATAAAAGTAACACCCATAACAAACTTAAATAAAAGAAACTTCTTTTGTTGATTTTATATCTATTTTTTTAAGGATAAAAAAATGAAAAAGTTCGTGATTTTAGTTTTTCTATTTCTAGCTCCAACCCTTTCTTTTGGAGACACATGTTATAAAAGCGACCAACAACCAAGTCTCATGGTTTTGGGAAAAGTACCTAACAAACCGAACTCCAATACAATCAGGGTTCAATTCAAAGGAATGTCAAAGTCGGTTCCTTTTGCAAATGAAACCGTAGCAAAATATGCTTTTGAGATATTTAAGATAAATAACCTTCTACCAATCAATAAGAGAAAAAAATATTGTGTTATCTTTATGAAGGGCAAAGTTGAGGGAATATGTCTTGGGAGTTGCTAAATATTTTATATTTACCTTAGATTGCCTATTTTTATAACCTCTTTGCTCCTTAAAAAAGCCCTCTTTAAAGCTTCAAAATCTAAAGCGTCCTCAATAATCATCCTTTAATTTCAAGATATATCTTAGCTGACCGATAAGGACAGGTATAATAGAGAGAGGCAAACCTCTTTACAGTAAGACCGGTATTTTTGATATGTTTCGAAAAGAGACAAAACTATATGTTCTTTTAGTCCGGGGTTTTTTACTTTTTACCCTTGTGGCTTCTTTACCTTTACACTCTCAGGATACTGGTGGTGGCTTTAATGATATAAGTCCAGCTGGGGATGCAGAGCTTGATACCATAAACCCAGCTGGGGCCGGGGACGACACCCCTGTCACTCCCCCAGCAATAAGCCCTGGAGATTCAACAAAAGCAAAAGCAAATTGGTCTAATGCTCTCAAAAAAGCTAGTTCATCGGAGTCTTGGCAAAGCGGAATGAAGGAATTTAGACCGGATGCTGGGGATGTGATTCAAAGCACTTTAGAGAAGGATAGAGCCGAAAAGGCAAAGACTTCAGAAATTCAAGAAAAGAACCGGTTACAAACTTTTAAGGAAGACCAAGCCGCAATAACAAAAAACCAAGCTGAAATGGCAAAAAACCAAACTGAAATGACAAAAAGCCAAGCTGATTCGGCAAGGAATACAATCAACAAGTTGAAAGGGACGGATAAAAAAAGCAATACTTGGATGACAACGGGCAAAAAGGAAAAGGAGAGGATGGATAAAAGCTGGTCCGGAGAAAGTGCCGAATGCCAACAGTTAAAAAGGGGCCTCAACAGTGCTGGTATGAGAGCAGCTCCACAAACTCTAGAAAGCCCTTTTAAATCAGAGGCAGCTGGAAAGCTCGCAAATAAGCGCTTAGGTCACCCTTATACACCAAAGTTTCAAGGGTCTATGCTTTTCCAAGAGTGCCAGGGTTTTGTTCCACAAGATTGGGATCAAGTTGTCGCCAATAAAGGTTCAGGGCCGGAGAATTTTATTGGGTCTTGGGATAATTTGGCCAATACCCTATTAAGAAAAATTAAGCCTTATGCATTAACTCCTCAAGAGTGGTCCTTAGCGATCATTCAATTAAATGAAGGGAAAACATTTCAAGAGCTTGTGACTGAAGCTGAGGAGAAAATTAGTACCCTTATGGATTCGGGGAAAGATGACATGGATATTCAGGTGGTCAGGTGGAAAGAAAAAAAAGCTGACTATGAGGCAAAACAAAAGCTATGGGAAGGAGAAGCAGATTCAGGTCTAGAGGCTAAAAAGGTAACGGAAAAACTCCAGGAAATTAAGAAGAGGCTAAGTAACGTCTTTCCAGAAGCCGGTGCACACTACTCAATTGTAAGAAAATGTGCCGCCCTTGTTCACCTAACTTCTATGATGGATTACAGTAGCTCCGAATATACAAGCCCTACTTCGGGAGACGGTGGTGGAGGAACCAACTTTAATCAAATTCAAATGCAGATGCAAATGGCCCAACAGCTACAACCAGGCGGAGCTGGAGATGGTGCTGAAATGCAACAGGAGACGATGACTTTAGAGTTTTCTTGTGCCTCTGCTGGTGCAGAAACTCAAGACTTCCCTGCTTGTAGAAAATCAGTAAGCCAAATGAGGGCCTTTCAAATTGCCTCACAAGGGTTTAATGTTGCTGCAAAACTAAAAATGGATGCCGATGCAAAAAGAAGGGCCCAAAAAGTTAAGTGTCAAGCCGAATACATAAGAAACCCAAACATGGAAATGACGGTAAGTACTGATCCTGAAAGCCCTGGCTGTGCAGAATACATTCAGGTACAAGGACAAAACAATGCCCAACTCATATTAAAAGCACTTCAAGAAAAAGAAAAGATGGGGACTTTGAGTGAAGAAGACCAAAAAATAATGGAGATTCAAAAAGCAAGGATCGAAGACTACAAGAAAAGGTCCCAAAACTTAAGCGTTCAACAGCTCGCCCTTCAGGCCCAAAAAGAAGGGATTGAGGCCCAACAAAAGTTTCAACTGACAAAAATGGGCTTTCAGGCGACTAAATTAGCGGTGCTTGGAAACGCCTTTAGTAAATTTCCGGATAAAGGTAAACTTCATGGCATCTGTAAAAGTGGCTTGGGTGGTAACCCGGAAAGTGTCGCTGAAAAAGAAAAAGAGAGGTATGAAAGTTGGATCAACGAGTTGGTAAGGCCCTATAGGGTTTTTAAATGTGCTCCCTTTAACTACGACGTTGCTGAGTTTGTAAAAGGCGATGTGCACGGTGGGGGTATGGAACTTGTTGAAGCACCTGAGCAAGAAGATAGTGGAGGAGATGGTGAACCTCCAACGGCCATGCAAAGCAAAGATAAAACATCCACAAGAGACCCCTGTCAAGACGTTATCGGCGGCAGCACTGTCGGTCTTTTAAGAAATCAATCTTCCAGGGAGCAACTTAAGAGCTACCTTATTGGTATCGGTAAGGATGCCATGGTTTCATTTATGAGCTCAATGATTTACAAGAACCAAGCCGATATTGTCCAATCGGCAATGGATGGCACAAAGGCACTAGAGCAACCCTTCACGATGACTCCTTTTATGCGTGAAAACCTCAATAAATTGTGTAATGGAACCCCTATTGAGCCGAAGGCTCTCTGTGATGCCACAAAAAATGCAATGAATAAGGGGCCTATATACCCATCTCAATTAAGAGTTTCATTTCAGGGCGGAGGAGCAACAAAAATCGCTCCAAATAAACGCTTAAAGCTTGGTGTAAACCGAAGGGCAGCTAATGTTAAGGCGGCAACAAGCAATGATAACGTCGATGCCATTGGCTCAGGTTTAGATATGGGCGGTGGCGGCGGCGATGAATCTCAAGGAGAGCCACAGGCGATGCAAGGGCTTGGAGAAGTGGCTTCAAGTGAAGGTGGCAGCGGTGGCGATGCCGGAGGGCCAGGTCTTATGGAAGGTGGTGGAGACCCAGAGCCTGAAACTCAAGAATCTGAAAGAGGTGCTGAAGCCGCAGGGCTTGAAAGTGGTGAACTTCAAGTGGCCCAGTTCCAAGGTGGAGGCAAAATGGCCGGTGGCGGTGTTGGCATGGACATGGGCGGCATGGTCCCCGGTAGTGAAGGTGGAGAAATGAGCTTTCGAGGGCCAGCTTCTGGTGATGGCGGCGTTGCAGGAAGGGCCAAGGGTATTTTTAAGATTATTTCGAAACGATACAAGTCAATTCATGGTCGTAACAAGCTTCTTAAGTACGATAAGAAAAAATAATGCATCGTTCCTACCCTTAGTGAAATTCTTTATTAGTATTGGGCTTTTAAGTATTTCAACTCATGTATAGGAGTATTCTTTATGCTAGATAAGACTACCGCACAAGACGTCCTCTTTGAGGCCATAAGTCTTGGTGCAGACTTTTGCGATATATTTGTCGAGAGACATCAGTCTAAAAATATCCAGGTCCTCTCTTCAAAGGTTCACGAAATAAAAAGTGGTATTGATTTTGGAATTGGTGTGAGGCTTATTTATGGAACGAAAGTTCTCTATGGATACACAAATAGTATTGAAAAAGAAGAGCTCATTCGAATTACAAGGCTTTTGGCGGCCTCAGAAAAAAGGAATGCTGTTAGAGATACGACGGTTCTCAATTTTTCAAAAATTGATGACATTCACCCGGCCACCCAGGGAATAAATAACGATATTCCCAACCAAAATAAAATAGATTTTCTTATGAGCATTGATCAAGCCGCCAGGGCCCACCATGAAAAAGTTGAGCAAGTCCGATTAGGAGCTGGTCAGAGGCTTCAAGACGTTGAGATTTTTAACTCCGAAGGATTACACACAAAAGATACTCGTCACTATACAAGACTTTTTAGTATGGTTATGGCAGCTCATGAAGGTGAACAAGCAACAGGTTATGAAGCACCTGGAGCGCTCACTGGATGGGAAATGTCTCAAACCATAGATCCAAAGCAACTAGGTGAAATGGTTGCTAAGCAAGCTATTACAAAGCTTTTTGCTGACCCCTGTCCTTCAGGAAAAATGCCTGTTGTTTTAGATAACGGCTTTGGAGGAGTTATCTTTCACGAAGCGTGTGGACACCTCTTGGAAACAACCTCTGTTCAAAAGAAAGCATCTGTCTTTTGGGATAAGATGGGTGAAACAATAGCAAACCCATGCGTTAGTGCCGTTGATGATGGAACTATGGGGAACTATTGGGGTTCAATCAATATAGATGATGAGGGAATGCCAACACAAAAGACGCAACTTATAAAAGACGGTGTTTTAACTGGCTTTCTCGTAGATAAAGTTGGAAACCTAAAAACTGGACATCCTAGGAGCGGCTCAGGCAGAAAGGAATCCTATAAGTATGCTCCAGCCAGTCGAATGAGGAACACTTTTATTGAGCCTGGCAAAGACTCCTTTGATGATATGATTGCCTCAATTGATCATGGTGTGTATTGCAAAAAAATGGGAGGAGGATCAGTTCAACCTGGCACTGGTGAGTTTAACTTTGCTGCCAATGAAAGTTACCTTATTAAAAACGGAAAAATTGATAAACCTCTTAAAAGTGCCACTCTTATTGGAACAGGGCCTGAGGTTCTTAAAGAAATCAGTATGATCAGCTCTAATTTAGAGCTAGCGGCAGGAATGTGCGGATCTGTAAGTGGTTCTGTTCCCACAACGGTTGGCCAGGCGGCCCTTAAAATTGACAATATTTTAGTAGGAGGACAAGCGAATGGATAATCAAAAAGAAAACGTAAAGCTTATTGAAAAAGTCCTCGACATGGCCAAGTCAAAAGGGGCCAAAAAGTCAGAAGTCCTCTTTGCAAAAAGCTCAAACTTTTCTCTCAAGGCAAATGAAGGAAACCTTGAGGAATACAAGGTTTCAAGCTCTCAAGTTATGGGGATTCGTATCGGCAAAGACCAAAGAATCGGTATAAGTTACTGTGAAGATATGCAAGAAAATTCCCTATCACTAATGGTGGATCAAGCACTTGAAAACTCTAAGTACGTTAAAGAAGATGAATACGAAGAGATTTGCGTCGCCCACAAAGATAGGATTTTTGCTGATAATGAAAAGACCTACAGGGAAGACAATACCCCTGCAGAAAAAAAGATCGAGCTTTGCCTAGAGCTTGAAAAAGGAATTAAGGCAAAAGACAGCTCTGTAAAAAGTGCTCCTTATAATGGATATTCTGAAGGAGAGTCCGCTAGCTACATTGCCAATTCCCTTGGAACACTTTGCTTTGAAAAAAACCGATCCTTTTCCTGTTACACGTCGGCCCTTATTGAAAAGGATGGAAAACAATCCATGCATTACCATGGGTCAGTAGGTAGAGTTTTTAATGAGCTTAACCCCTCTAACTGTATTGAAGAATCTTTCAAGCACGCCAACTCTCTTTTAAATGCAGGCCCTGTGGCGACAGGTCAATATGATGTTATCTTTTCACCTGATATGCTAGACGACCTTTTTGGAGTTTTTTCAACAATGTTTAGTGGGAAAAGTTCTATGGATGGGGTTAACCCTATGAGGGAAAAGTTAGGTAAATCAGTCGGTATATCAGGCTTGTCGATAAAGGACTGCCCTCAATACGATGATGGATTTAATTACTCAACTTTTGACGATGAGGGTAATTTAAGAAAGGAGTTCTCTCTTATTGAAAATGGGATCTTAAAATCCTTTTATCACAATTCAGCAACGGCTAAATTTCATAGCGTGGAAAACAACGCCAGTGCCAGTAGAGGCCCTAAGGGAACTCTTGGAGTTGGTGGTACTCAACAAGTGATTTCATTAGGAAATGCAAGTTCAGAAGAAATCAAAAAAGAACGTTACTTGAATATTGTTTCCCTTCAGGGCCTTCACTCAGGAGCTGACTCTTTAAGTGGTGACTTTTCTTTTGGTGCTAGTGGTTACCTTTGTGAAAATGGAGTCGTCATTGAGGCGGTTAAGGGAATTACCGTATCAGGAAACTTTTACCAACTTTTAATGGAAATCGGCTTAATAGGGAATGAAATGAAGTCCAATGCTTATGGGACATTCTTTTCACCTGAAATCCGCTTTTCAAACTTAAGTGTTGCAGGAAAATAAAAACTAAAAACAGGAAAAGGGCAAACGCCCTTTTCCTCTAAAAAATTATCCAAAATCTTTAAATATCATTTATCCTTATAGAAACCTTAAAAATAAGTTGGTTTCTATGAAAATAGCTTTATTTTTTCCATTATTTTTCATTTTTTTGCTTACTTTTGGTTACGCTCAGAGCTTAGAAGAAGAGCTTGCAAAATACTCCAATCCCAGCAGTTACGACCCCGAAAATATCAAAAGACTTGTTGGTGAAGGCGCTGATGTTAACACATTAAATAGGTGGGGAAACCCACCCCTTACAATGGCGGTTCTTAAAAAAAATGTGGAGCTTATTAAATTTTTATTATCTAGAGGAGCTAACGTAAATTTAAAAAACCCTAAAGGCTTTTCTCCTTTAGATTTTGCAAAAAAGTCTGGAAACAATCTCATTATTGACCTTTTACAAGGTGGAAAGTTAGAAACAAGCCTAAAAGCAGCTTTGGCCTCAAATAAATACGAAAGTAATAAAATAATTGATTTAATTAAACAGGGAGCCCCCGTTAATACTCTTAGTTCCTCAGGTGATACTGCTTTAATAGTAGCTGTGAAAAAAAATGACGCTAGGGTTGTAGAGGCCTTATTAGAAAAAGGTGCAAATGTTAAGTTGGAAAACAATGAGAAAATGACCGCACTTGATATTGCTAGAAACTTAAAGTTAAAAAAACTAATAAATTTACTTATTGCTGACAGTCCACAATCCCTTCTAAGAGAGGGTCTTTCACAAAACCCTTTTAGTAAAGATCTTATACGAAAAGCATTAAAAAAAGGGGCCAATATTGATAGCGAAAACAAAAGGGGAAAAACACCTCTTTTAGAGGCAGTTATAAAAAAAGATGAAGATTTAACTAAGTTCCTTCTTTCCCAAGGTGCAGACCCCTATAAGAGTAATTCAAAAGGAGAGTCGCCTTTTCAATTTGCTAAGAAAAAAAGGTATAAAACCATTATTAATCTTTTTGAGAATAAAACTAACCAATCAATTGAATCTTTGCTAACAAGAAATACTTTTAACAAAGTATCTCTTCAAGAAAGGATTAACCTTGGTGCCGATGTTAATTCAGTGGGTGAAGATGGTAAAACAGCCATTATGTTTGCTATTGAAAAAAAAGATTTTGAACTGATTAAATTCTTAGTTAAAAAAGGTGCAGATTTAAGCCTCAAAAGTTCCGCAGGTAGAAATGTCTTGGACTTCGCTGCAAATGCAAGAAATTCTAGAATAAAGGGTTTCATCCTGGATCAATTACTCATTAATTTAAAAAAATTTTCATCAATTAATCATTTTAATTCGGCAAAGATAAAGACTTTAGCTGAAATGGGTACATCATTAAAATATTTAAATAATGACGGAGACACTCTTCTTATTTCAGCAATAAAAAATGAAGACCAAAGCCTCTTTATCTTTCTTATGAAAAAGGGTGCCAATATACTTCAAAAAAATAAAAAAGGACTCACAGTTTTTGACGTCATAAAAACCTCTAAGCTGACTAAGCTAAAAGCATTTCTGGAGAAAAATCAATTAAGCTTTGAATTGCAAGGATACCTTAATCATGAAACTTATAACTCTGAAAAAATTAAAGAATTGATCAACAAAGGTGCCGATGTAAATACTGTAAATAAACAGAGGAATAGTATCTTAATTATGGCAGTTTTAAAAAAAGATGTTGAACTTATAAAGTTCCTCCTAAGCAAAGGGGCCAATCCTGAGAAAAAAAACTCTCGAGGCTTTTCTGCACTCAGGTTTTCAGAAAGGTATCCTACAATAAATGAACTATTCAAAACGGAAGTATCCTCTGAAGAAGAAGGGGAAGGAGAAGAAGAAAATCAGCCGAATGAACCTGATCAAGAGGCCCCACAACCCCTTACTCCAAAAGAAAGGTTGGAATTGCAAGATTTGTTCCGTTATGCTGACAATTGGAAAAGGTCAAAAGTAGAAACTCCTATTGATTTTTTTAAAATGACTTTTTCAGTCCCCTTTAATTATTTAAATTTAAAAAATAGAAAGTCGTCCCTTGAAGTTGATGTTTTCAAGAAACTAAAAAATAAATTGTTTTTTTTCTTAGAGGTCGAAAATAAAAAAGAAGAAAAAATTGGAGGTAGTAAACTTTACAAAATAAAACTTACTATTGAAAACAGAACAATTACAAAATTAAATTTACTATTAGATGTAGGCACAGAGAATATACCAAATAACTATTGTGGAATGAAGTACCGCCTCACCGTACCTGCAAAGAGAATCGTAACAAAAGAACTGACTTATTTAGGAAGTCAACAAAAGGGTGAACCAAAGAACCTTTTTCTTGCTTCCACTAAGGCCTGTCCCTTAGACCTTCTGGCCCGAAAAAAGAACCATATAAGCACTAAAAAAGGAAAAAAAGAAACAATTGATCAATGTTCAAATTTAACGGAAGGAAAAAGAAGGACACAAGAAATTTACGATATTTGCTTAGAAAAAAAGGTTAAAAAAGAAGGTATATACGAGAGTGAGTCACCGGCCTTCAATGTTTTTTCTCAAGCAAAGACATATGGAAAATTTAAGGCAATAGATAAGGCCATTAAACAATGTGAAAACTCCCCAGGAATTTTAATTAAAGAGATAGAACCCAAAGACTCTTTTTTTAAATGCAGTAAAAACTCACGGGAGCTATGGTTTTGTACTGGAAAAGCTTCCGTATTTTGCAGCTTACAAGAGCAAAAGTTTCTTAAATCAAATTACACAAGGAAGGGTTTTTTCGACGACCTCTCTTTTGTATACGAAAAAATCAAGAAGCTTTATCAAAAGGCGCTAAATCAAGAGCTTGAAATCGGTGATGAGTTAGAAAAGCTTTACCTTTTAGCGGAAGAGCAATTAAGGCAGATAGGGGAGCTTAGTGCTCTTATTCGCCTTGAAAACGAAAGAAACAAAACCAAGGTTAGTTGTCACTTGAAGGAAAGACTTACTGATTTTCTAAATGAGTCAAAAAAGACCCATGCCTGCATGAAAAATGTCCTCTTTCCTAAATTAAACTTGAATATAAAAGAAACAAATACCTTCAGTAAAACGATAAGGTTTCCTAATTAAAAAAGCTGGTTTTTAATAACCAGCTTTTTTAACGGCCTCTTTAATCATCGTCTCAACTGTACCCTTGTCACTCCACCTCTTTTGAGCTTCAGGGGAAAGTTTATGAATAGGGTCAAAGTAAGTAAAATGCTGACCTGGTTTTACATAGGGTGCTGTCCATACAGATATGCCATTTTCCTGGTCATAATACTCATAACTTGCAACATGCCTTTTTCCACCCCCGCCAGGAAGGTCGCAGACAAAAGTAGGGGTATGAAATCCAGCAGTAATTCCTCTGACAGCTTTTTCTAATTCAACCCCTTCTTTCAAAGTAGTTCTAAAGTGTTCGCAACCAGGAACCATATCATGCATATAAACATAATAAGGTTGAACATTCATATAACTTACTTGTCTTGTTAAAAGGACCATGTCTTCAACGGTATTATTAACCCCTTCTTGAAGAACAGCTTGGTTTCTAACAATGATTCCTTCAGAATAAAGTCTATCCATTGCTTTTTGTGACCAAGTCGTTATTTCTTTTGGACTAGAGAAGTGAGTATGAATTACTACCTGCTTATTCATAGACCTACCAAGCTTATGAACCTCTGAAATTGCCTGAACCCAATCATCATCTGTTAAGATTTTCATTGGAAAAATAGCGATACCCTTCGTAGCATAACGAATTCTTCTAATGTTTGGAATCATGAGAAGGTTTTCACCGATATACTTGATTTGCTTTGCTGTAAGCATGAAGGAGTCACCACCAGAGATAACGACATCTTCAATTTCAGGATTCATTTTTAGGTATTCAAAAACGTCGTCCCATTTCTTTTGGCTTGCACCATAGCTAGACTTTTCCACACTTTCAGTCGAGCCACCAATGATTCTACTCCTTGTACAGTAGGAGCAATAAACAGGACAAATTGTTGTTGGTAAAAATAACACTTTGTCCGGGTAACGGTGAGTCAGCATAGGGACAGGTGAGTCCACATCTTCACTAAGAGAGTCTTCTCGATAATAAGGATGATCTGGCAAAAACTGTGACCCCATAGGTAGAAATTGTTTTCTAAGAGGGTCATTGAGAGGATCATCCCAATTAATTAGCGCAAAAATATAGGGTGTAATTCGGATATTCATTGGGGTTATTTTTTGCCCCGCATAGATATCATCCATAGTTTCTTTAGATACTCGGCTTCCTAAGACTTTCTCAACTTGCTCCACTTTTCTAATTGCATTTTTATTTTGCCATTTGTGGTCTGCAAACTCATCGTGAGGCACACTTGCCCAGCCAGGGAGCTCTTTCCAGAACTCATCGTCTCTAAACTTTCTATGCTCCAAGGCTTGTTCACTCGCTTGAGAGCTTTCAATTTTTTTGTCGGTGCTCATAACGCAATCCCCTCTAAAACTTAAACTATATTTAAATTATAAATTAATTATATTTTACTCAAAGCCCAAAAAAACAGGTTTCGTAGTATATACCCTAACTTACCATGTGGAAACCCTTCTGTGATAAGGAATTACAAAAGCTGCTATGCGGTACTTTTCTTTGTCTACCTTCTTAATGATGCTACATTAATTTTGAAACCTTATGTAAATAATGAGCGGAAATAGAAAAAAAGAAAAGGCCCTAATATTAATAATATCAGAGTAAAAAAACGAAAGCTTGAAACAAATGATTTAAATCCACCCTTAATTGTTATTTACGCCCTTATCTTACCCCTAGCTAACTCAAATAAGAGCTCCTGCGAGAAAAGTCAATAATTTTGGATACTTAGCTCTGTTTAGTTTCATATAATATAAATTATATGAAATTTTTTACTCGATTTAGCCCCGATCCTAACAGGTACATACATAAACAAAAGTCTATTAACAGTTACTTTTTGATCATGACACCACCCCTTGACCTCCTTAATGAACACCCAAGAAATGCGTTACAGTGCCAGGCTGAAAATGCAGAGCATACTCAAAACTCAATAATAACACATCACAAAAACTAAAAAAACGATTCGTGGTCAAGCGACCTTTTTCATTATAAAACTTATTTAGTCTATTTTTTGTTTAACTTAATTCATAAGGAGAATCACTTGAGAACATTATTCTTTTCCTTAATAACTCTATTCTTTTTCATAAAAACAAGTTTCGCCTCTTATTCTCACCAGGAGCTTATGAAGGCCTTAAAAGAAAGCGAAGTAAACTCGATTTCTTTAGTCGATAATAAGGAGGAAGTAAGAGACACTGTTAATTTATTCCTAAAAGTTTTTAGAGATTACTCCAAACCCCTCTTTGAATCAGAGATAGATAACCTTTATGCAAAAGAAGCTTTTTTGAATGATCGAATTCAAAGCGTTAAGGGGTCCTCCAATATAAAAAGGTACTTTTTAAATACTTTCATAAAGTTGAAGAAAGCAAAGTTTAATATACTGGATGTTGTTTATGGAGAACGTGATGCATACATACGCTGGGAAATGGTTCTTTATACCAAAGGTGGGACTAAGCCCCTTAAAAATCTCGGAATGAGCCAGTTAAGGTTTAACAGTGAAGGAAAAATTCTTTACCACCAAGACTATTGGGATTATTCGGAAATTTTGCAACAAATGCCATTAATTAAACATGTCATAAACACTATGAAAGACAATACCTAACAATCTGGCGTAAGCAAAGGTTCCAACTAAAAATCATTAGGGGCCTTTGCACTCTAGTTTCAACTTTGGACTTAATTGGGTCTTGTGCTTTCACTTTTAAGAAGGTGCTCTACTACGGTTAAAAGCCTTTCTTTATCAAAGGGTTTATCCATATAAAATTGTGCACCCTTTTCCCTAGTTTCCCTTCTTTTAGTAGAAATAGTTGTTAAAATAAGGACCGGAGGTATGGGATCTAGAATTTCATCTACTTTATCTAAAAACTCAAACCCACCCATAACTGGCATTTCAAGGTCAAGAATGATCATATCGGGCACAACTTTTCTAACTTGTTCTAAGGCCTGCAAACCATCCTCGGCTTCATAAGTCTCATACTTATCTTTCAAAAGCGTCGCAACTTCTTTTCTCATGACTTCCGCATCATCAACGATAAGAACTTTTCTTTTCTCGGTCATAAATCTCCTTTAGCAAATGCTTTTTCGGTTTATGACAAGGTTTATTAAAATTTTTTATACCAATACAAAATTTATTGTTATTAAGAAGGTAATTAACCAAAAAAATCGGCAATAGTTTATGTTTTTAACGAGTCGAGGAAAGATTTTTTTTCTCTAAACGGTCTACAACGACAGCTCCTACGGCATCCCCCATGACATTTGTTGAGGTCCTAAATTGATCAAGGAGGTGGTCAACTGCGTACAAGATTGGAATATAATAAAGGGGTAAGCCAACAGCGTTGGCAACAATGGCCATCGTAATAAGGCCAGCACTTGGGACAGCAGCAGCTCCTACACTTGCAAGCACTGCCGTAATAAAAATAATAAAGGTTTTGGCCGCAGTCAACTCTATAGGGACATCACTCAACCCACCAAATATTTGGATCATAAAAATAATAGCGATACCTTCATAAAGAGCGGTTCCATCCATGTTACAAGTAGCACCAACAGGCAGAGCGAAATTAGATACTTTTGGGGAGACGTCTAGGTTGTCTTCAACTGATTTCATTGTTACAGGTAATGTTGCAGCACTTGAAGTCGTTGAAAAGGCTATCAACCATGCGTTTCTTATTCCTTTTAAAAAAGTAAGTGGTGACATTTTTCCAAAAATAGAAACGATAGCTAAAAGGCAAATAATGTGAAGCCCTATACCTACAATGACGGTTAAGCAATACCAAGCAAGGGATTTCAAAGCTGGAAGACCCTGAGTGGCCACCATAGATGTAATCAGGCAACCTATGGCCACGGGAGATAGTTTCATTAACCACATCGTGATGACATTCATAATACTACTTAAAGCGATGAAGAAGTTCATAACAGGTTTGGCCCTGTCGCCTAATGACAGACAAGCCAGACCTGTAATAATAGCGAAAACAATAATTCCAAGAGAGTTTGTTTCGGCCAAAGATTTAAAAGGGTTGACCAAAATCTTAAGAAGAATATCCTCTCTCATCATATCTCCTGGTCCCCTTTTTGCTCCCTTATTAATTGTGGACCATTTTTTGGCATTAAAATCACTTGCATTGGAACCACTTTTTACTGCGAGGTATGAAGCAAATGCCACTTTGCCTTCATTGGTTTCCAGGCCCAGCTGTGGGTTTTCCTTTTTAAATTGCTCTTTTACATAATCTATTTCTACACTTCTCATCTCTCTTAATTTTTGAGAGTTTTCTTTGTGCCCTGGTCGAATAACAAGGACAGCAACGAGACCAAGTGTTACGGCCAAAGCAGTCGTTGAAAAATAATACACGAAAGTTTTGACGCCAATTTTACCTAAATCATCCATTGAAGGAAGAGAGCAAATACCTGCAACAATAGAAGAAAAAATAAGGGGAGCAATAATCATCTTAAGGGACCCTATAAAAAGGTCTTTTCCAAAAAGGTTAATCCACCAAAGGGAGTTTTGAAAAACCTCGGGGTCCATTTGTTTTTGAGACACATTGAGTATCCCCCCAGCTATTAAGCCAACAAACATTCCAAGCAAGATAAGGTGATGGAGTTTAAATTTCTTCATAATTTTCCCAATTCAACAGGTTCAGGTTCACTATAAGTATTTTTTATGAAATAAACGTAGTCTAAGTTAATTAAAATATAAAGAATAATTTCTAAGTAAAAGGTTTTTTCATTGATAATTCAGTTACACAATTTATCTTTATTATCAATTTGAAAAACCTTCTTTAGTTTTATTAAAAAGGTCGATACTTTGAAAAAAATGCCTGATACAGCTTTTATAATTAACCCATGCTCAAATGGTGGGAAAGCGTTAAGAGATTGGCAAAAAATACGACCTTTAGTAAAAGAGTTCTTTCCTCACTCTCAAACTTTGATGACGAATGGACCTGGTGATGCGACAGCATATTCTAAGAGTTTATTAGAGAACCACAACATAAAAAAAATAATATCAGTAGGAGGAGATGGCACCAACAACGAAATTATCCAATCATTTTTTGACAAGGATCATAAACTTAAAAGGAGTGATTGTTTATTTGGTCTGTTTCCTTTAGGAACTGGTTGTGACTTCTCTAGAACTTTGAAAATCCCAAAAAATCCCCGGCAATCACTTCAAATCTTAAATGATGGTCAAAATATCCTCTGTGATGTTGGATATATTAAGTTTTTAAAGGGGGAAATAGCGGAGCGGTACTTCTTAAACGCCTTCTCTTTTGGTTTATCTGGCTTCTCCGCTACTTTGATCAATGAAAAAGGCCATAAAAAATCAAAGTTTTCATACTTTTCCAAGAGTATCCAATCACTTTTTAAATACAAACCCCAAACCGTTGAGCTTTCGACAGAAGATAAAGCTCTTTATGAAGGTCCAATGGTTGTAGTTGCTTTAGCAAACGGAAAATACTTTGCTGCAGGAATGAAACTAGCGCCAGAAGCCGATTTACAAAGCGGTTGTTTTCAAACCATTTTAGTCAGGGATGGTAGAAAAAGAGACCTCGTTAAAAAGTTTTTCTCAGTATATCTTGGCAAACATATTGATGGAAACCTTATCCAACTATTTAATACAAGTTTTTTAAAGACCTCAACAACAGATCATATTCTTTCAGAATACGACGGCGAAGAGGGCCCTCCTCTGCCTTTTGAAGCGAAGTGCATTAAACAAGTCCTTCCTCTCATAGTCCCAGAGGGGTTTGTTTAAATCATTAAAAGTGACCTAAATAAACTTTCATGTTTGGTTAAAAATTCATGGTCAATTTTTCAAACATTCATCAATCTAATGGGTATTAAGCCCGAAAAGACTATAGAGGAAATACTCAATTATTGATAAATAAATGAAAAAACTAGCTCTTACCTTTATTTTTCTTTTTATATCGTTATTTAGCTCTAATGGAAGCTCTCGGGAACTTATATTAAAAGATGGAAAAGACTCCTATTCAGTAGGAATGTTCCTCGACATTCTAGAAGATAAAACTAATAAACTTACTATTCATGATGTTAGTAACCCACAGTGGTCATCGAAATTTAAAGAAAGCAAAGAAGAGATTATCAACTTCGGCTTCTCAAATTCGTCTTTTTGGGCAAGGCTTAAAATTAATAATACTTCATCAAGTGAATTCAAATGGTACCTCCTTCAGAACTTTGTTCTTCAAGATAAAATAAACCTCTATTATAAAGAGAATAATGAGTGGAAAGAAAAGTTTACGGGTGACTCTATTGCATTTTCTAAGAGAAAAATTAAATTAAGAGATCTCGCTTTTGAAATTAACCCCAAAAAGGAGACCACTTATTTTATTAGAGTAAAAGGAGTCGCCAACAAATTTAATCTAAAAGTTGAAAGGCTTAAAGTTCACTTGATTGAAAAAACGAGAGAAAACTTTATTTATGGGCTCTTTTTTGGTCTCGTTTTAACTCTTGTCATTTACAATCTTTTTATTTTTATCTCAACAAAAAGCCTTAGTTACCTCTTTTACTCCCTATACGCATCATCTATGGGTATTACTATCGGAACTTTTGAGGGGTACTCCCAGATGTTTCTCTTTCAAAACATACCATGGATGGGTAACAATGGCTTTTGCCTAATGGCAGGCGTCACTCTAGTTTTCCTTTATTTATTCACTGTTAATTTTCTAAGCTTAAAAAGTTCAAGGCCGAAAATATATAAAATTGCAAACTTCATACCTACTTTGGGTATAATAATAATTCTCCTTTCAGTCTTTGCTCCCTATGAAATCGGTATTAAATTTATGGTGGGAAGTATGGTTGTTTCCATCCCTACGATATTAATTATTGGTTTGTTTAGAACAAAAGACTATAGACCTGCTCGCTATTTTATTTTGGCATTTTCCTTTGTCCTTCTTGGAGTAATGATTATTACCCTGGAAATCCTTAAAGTTTTACCTTCCTCCTTCTTTACCAGGAACGCTTTTATTATAGGAAACTCTTTTGAAATGATTTTACTATCCATGGGTCTTGCAGATAGATTTAACTTCATTCAAGAAGTTTCACTCATTAGGGAAGAAGAGGCAAAAATTCTTCAAGCCAATTATGCAAAAACACTTGAAGATGAAGTAGCAAAAAAAACTTACCAGCTAGAAATTGAAAATATGAACATTGAGCATATGGTTGAAATTACCTATCAACAAAAAAAGGATCGAGACCTGCTTCTGGGAAATTTAAACCAAGGGTATTTAACTTTTAATAGTCATGGTGTCATCCATTTAGGTGCCACCAAAGTAACTGAAGATCTTTTACAGGCAGACCTTCAAGACTCGGAGGAGAGAGAAACAAAGGTTTGGGACGTTCTTTTCAAAAAGGTTGATATAGATAAAGAAACCTTCATAAACTGGGTTAACAAGGTTTTTCAAGCAAAACTCGCTTTTAAAGACTTAAAAACCTTGGCCCCTAAATTTTTTAAAGGATCCAAAGATAAATTTATCGAGCTTGAATTCAGGCCTATATATAAAGAAAATTCAAACCGTGAAGTGGATAGACTGATTTTAATTGCTTCAGATAAAACTCAAGAAATAGAGTTAAAACGACAGCTTAAGCAAGATGAGGAAGATATAAGGTTTATGAACAAATCCTTACAAAGGCCTCTTGAGTTTGTAGACCTCATTTTTGATTCAGAAGGTCTGATTCAAGAATATAAAAATATAAAAGACTCCAAAATCATTGAATCAAATGAAGAAAAAGGTGAGCTATACCGAAAGTTTCATACATTGAAAGCTAGGTTGGGTCAATTCAGCCTCAAGGCTTTAACCTTATCTATAAATAAAATTGAAACAGAAATTTCAAAAGCCAAACCAATCAAACAATCAGTTGATAATGAAGTTTACCAATTTGAGATAGACCTAAATAATTTTGTTAAAAAAAATAAGCTTATTGTTGAAGCGGCCAATAAGTTTTTAGTTGATGAAGGATCTGCGATTCAAGCAACAGAAGTTTACACAAAAGCTAAAGAGTTTAATGTGCAAAATAATTTTTTAAACTTCATCAAAACTAATTATATTCTTTCCGACTTAAAAGAAAAGTTTTACCGCTACAAAGACCTTGTTGATGAGATTGCCGAGTCTCAGGGAAAAAGTTTAGACTTTATTATTTCTGGAGATAATATCCAAGTCAACAGTCAAAGTTATTCGGACTTTGTAAACTCAATGATCCACATATTTAGAAATATGATTGATCACGGTATAGAATCTGAGGAAGAAAGGGAGATTAAAGATAAACCTAGAAAGGGTACAGTTAAAGCTCATTTTCAATTGAATAGCGAAGATTTTCTTATCACTTTAGAAGATGATGGCAGGGGTATTGACCCCCAAGTAATCAAAGAAAAAATTCTTGGAAAAAAACTTAAATCAGAAGCTGATATACAAAGAATGAACGATTTAGAAATTATTAATTTAATATTTCTTGCAGGTTTCTCCACAAAGAGCAGTGTTTCTTTAATTTCTGGACGAGGCGTAGGAATGGAAGTCGTAAAAAAGGAAATAGAGAAATTAGGCGGAGAAATAAAACTGACTTCTTTAGTTGACAAAGGTACTCAATTTAAAATAAATCTCCCCCTATTTCGTTAACTTTAATTCAACCTGCACAGGAAAATGATCACTGATTTGCAAAGCCTTTGCTTCTGTAAGGTTCCACTCTTTTCTTATATTAAAGACTTCGGCCTTTTTCTCTCTGACAAAGCTTGATAACGTTTGGGTCGTTATAATTTTATCATATGCGCAGTGGGTGGAACTTCTTGTTGTCGTATCCTCATCTCTGTCTATGAGGTTGTCAAAAAAATCACTTCGGTTAAAAAAGGCATTATCCAGGTCTTCGTCACTTATATAGCTGCAATCTGCATTCAAGTCGCCCAAAATAATAGCGTCAGAGTCGTTAAAATAAGACTCTCCAAAGTGGTATACATCTTTTATTCTTCTTACTTCTCTAACAACATCACTAGGCTTTACATGAACACCGACCAAAAAAAAGTCAATATTCCTTTTTCTAAGTTTTAAATAAATAAGAAAAGGTTCACGCTCGAAATCGTCATATTCATCAGGATAAATGACAGTCTCTGATATGTTGACTTCTTCAAAAACTCTTTTCTTGTAAAAGTAAGCATACTGCTCTTTATAAGAACTTCTCCCGAGAGGCCGCGTTATTCTGTAATCATATTCCTTCGACCTCTTATTTAAAGCAGCATACAGCTTGTGGACAGCACTCAAATTTTTATTTCTTATTTCTTGAAGAAAAATAACGTCGTATCTTTTTATTAGTCGAACAAAATAATCAAATACTTTCTCATTTTTAATTTTTTTGCTTCCAAATGTCTTTGTATTAAAAGCCGCGATTTTAATATCTTTAATGGGAGCAGGAGTGAGGTTCGCAAAGTCCTTCGAGTATAAGTCTAAAGAAGTTAAAAAGAAA
>MDTD01184529.1_pt1 | contig 36097 bp, 37 predicted proteins | sample 811221 | NCBI WGS metagenome assembly MDTD01 (sample SAMN05326646, study PRJNA326480) | marine metagenome | isolation source: seawater | place: Pacific Ocean: South West | collected 2011
CGTCGTGCAGGTCGGCGGCGGCAGCATGCGCGAAGAACTCACGCTGCTCGACCCGCCCCACCGGTTCGGCTACACGCTTTCCGGCATCACCGGTCCGCTGGCACCTCTGGTCGACCACATCGAGGGCCAGTGGCGCTTCGCTCCCGTCGGCACCGGCACACGGGTGACCTGGCACTGGGTGGTCCACCCGAAGACGCGCGCCGCGACGGCCCTGATGCCGGCGTTCTCCGCGCTGTGGCGCGGCTACGCCCGGCAGGCTCTCGAACAGCTCTCCGAGGAACTGCTGGGCTGAAGCCCCCGGCCTTCGGCCGTGCCGTCGACACATCGAAAGGATCGCCGTGGCGCAGAGCAGCCTGACCACCATTGAGGTGAGCACTCCGACCGGACCCATCTCGGCGGTGCTGGCGGTGCCGTCGGAAGGCGGGCCCTGGCCGGGGGTTGTCGTCATCCATGACGCCTTCGGGCTGTCCGAGGACATTCGCCGCAACACCGCGCGGTTCGCCGACAACGGGTTTCTGGCGCTGGCGCCGGACCTGTTCTCCCGGGGCAGTTACGTTCGGTGCGTGCGTGCCGTCATGCGGGCGCTGGCGCGGCGCACGGGTGAGGCGGTCGACGACCTCGACGCCGCCCGGGCGATGCTCGCCCAGCGACCGGACTGCACCGGCAGGATCGGGGTCGCCGGCTTCTGCATGGGTGGAGGTTTCGCGCTGGTGATGGGGACGAAGGGATTCGACGCATCCGCGCCGTTCTATCCGTCCCTGATGCGGGACTACGGTTTCTTGACGTCAGGCACCTGTCCGGTGGTCGCCAGCTACGGCCGCCGCGACATTCTCAACATCGGAAACGCCTCACGGCTGAAGGAGACGCTCGACCGCGCCGGGGTGGACAACGACGTCAAGGTTTATCCCGAGGTCGGCCACTCGTTCGCCAACGAGCTTGCGGCGCAACCGTTGCTGCGCATCGTGGGTTTCGGCCACGACGCAGCGGTCACCGACAACGCCTACCGCAGGGTTTTCGACTTCTTCGGGACGCACCTGGCGGCTGACCGATGACCACCTTCGACCGTGCCCTGGTCCTCGCCGGCGGTGGTCTGGCCGGCATCGCCTGGGAGACGGGGGTGTTGCAGGGCATCTGTGACCAGCGGTCCGACGCAGGGGAGGCGCTGCTCGCCAGCGACGTGTTGCTCGGAACCTCGGCGGGTTCGACAGTCGCCGCCCAGCTCGGCAGTGGCGTGCGCCTCGAGGAACTCTTCGACCGGCAGACCTCCGACGCAGGTGGTGCGCACGAGCTCCATCCCGGTGTCTCGGTGGAGTCCATCACCGAGCTGTTCATGAGCGCCATGCTGGCTCCGGACACCACTGCGGCACAGAAGCTGCAGCGGATCGGCGCGATCGCCGCGCAGACCGAAACCGTGGCCGAGTCGGTGCGCCGCGAGGTCATCGCCCACCGGCTGCCGTCGCACCACTGGCCCTCACGCGTCCTGCGGGTCACCGGAATCGACATCGACACCGGCGAACTCGTGGTGTTCGACAGCAGATCGGGGGTCGACCTCGTCGACGCGGTGGCGGCGAGCTGCGCGGTGCCCGGCGTCTGGCCGACGGTGACGATCGGTGATCGCCGCTTCATGGACGGCGGCGTCGGAAGCACTGTGAACATGGTCGCCGTTCGCGACTGCGCCGCGGCCGTCGCGCTCGTTCCCTCCGGTATCGATTCGCCGTCCCCGTGGGGCAGCGGTGCGGCCGACGAGATCGACGCGTTTCCCGGTGCGGCACTGGCGATCTTCGCCGACGCCGACTCGCTGCAGGCCTTCGGGCCCAACCCCCTCGACCCGGCCTGCCGCGCGCCGTCGGCGCGGGCCGGACGGGAGCAGGGACGCAGGGAGGCGCAGCGGGTGGCCGAGTTCCTCGGCCTCTGACCTGAACGAGTAGGCACCTGTCGCCGAGCAAATCTGACTGAGCCGTCACAGGTTTGGGGCTCGAAGCGACTGCGCTAGCTTGCTGGTTCCCCGGCGTCGAGGTTGTTCAGCGCTACGCTGGCGAGTTCCTGGCCGATCTCGATGACCTCGTCGGCGCGGTGGAAATCCAAGCTGCGGCATACGGTTCGCGGCACCTCGATCAGCAGATCCGGCGGGTAGGCCGCCAACGTGTGGCGGGCCAGCGCGGCCTGCGCGATGTCGATGGTGCGGTTCATCACCTCGAAACCGCCCAGCCGTGGCACCACCGGCAGGCTCGTGGCCGCCGCGGGTTCGGCATCATCGGGATCGTCGGCGTCGACGAAGCGGCCCAGAACCGAACGGCCGGTGGGGGTGTCGAGCAGGCTGCGCGCGGTCTTGGTGTCCAGCAGCGACGAGGTGCTGCGCCACATCCGGTTCAGCCAGTCGGTGGAAGGCCTAGTGTCCCGTTCCCCTCGTGACATCTCGGGGTCGTCGCCGCCCAGACTGACCGCGATCGTCGCGTCGGCCGGGGCCGCGGCGATCGGGGCCATCGGGATCGGGTCGAGAATCCCGCCGTCGGCGAGCAACCGCCCGTCGAGCACATGCGGTGTGATCACGCCGGGGATGGCGATCGATGCCCGAATCGCGTCGTCGACCGGTCCGCGCTGCATCCACACCGATTTGCCCGTGATCAGGTCGGTGGCCACCGAGGTGAACGGGATCGGCAGCTCCTCGATCGTCACCTCGCCGAGGATTTCCCGCACCGCCTCGAGGATCTTCTCCGCTCGCAGCACACCCGCTGCCGCGATCGACGGATCGAGGAGCCGCAGCACCGCTCGCTGTGTCAACGAGCTTGCCCACACCGCGTATTCGTCGAGCTTGCCGGCCGCCTCCAAGCCGCCGACCAGCGCGCCCATCGACGAGCCGGCGATGCCGACGATCTCGTGTCCCCGCTCGTGCAGCTCGTTGATCACGCCGATGTGGGCGTAGCCGCGCGCACCGCCGGAGCCCAACGCCAATGCCACCCGCATGGACTCATTGTGCGCTGCCCAAGCGGGCTAGCCGCACAGCCTGTCGGCGGCCGCTTCGACCGCGACGATCACTGCGGATTGCTGGCCGGCCGACAATTCCGACCACGGTGCGCCGAATGTCGCCGGACCCGCGCTCTGCGTGCTCTGCACCATCGCCAGATAGGGCTCGATCTGGGCCTGCAGGTCATCGCCGCGCTGCTCCATCCAGGTGCGTGCCGCCATACACGCCTGGAAATAGTCGTCCTCGGTGGATTCAGCCGGTGCGCCGACCGCCGTCGTCACCCCACCTGGGGATATCGCGACCTCGCCGGGCGCCGGCGCGGCCGGTGCGGCCTGCTCAGAGGGCGTCTCCGGTGGTGACGATGCCGGGGAATCCGGCGTCGGGGACGTCGGGTCCGGCTCACTGTCCGGGGAACAGCCGCCGACCAATATCACGGTTACCGCGACAGCGCCCATGGCGAACTGGGGGTACCTGCGCATGAGGTCAATCTATGCAACACTGGTCGGCGTGAACGACGTGGCCTGGTGGATGGAGTGTTGTCGGCCCTGATGCCGACCCCGATTCCCCACGTCCCGTTCCCGGAGTTCACTCATGTCTGCCACTTCCGTCCTGCCCACCCGTCTGCGGTTGGCCGATCTGCTGCACACCACCGACCGGTTCGCCGACGACGTTCTGCGCGGTCGCTACGACCATCTCTTCCCGGCCGCCGGACTGCCTCGTGACGAGCGCTGGTTCGTCCGGTTGCACGGCGACGACGAACTGGATGTCTGGCTGATCAGCTGGGTTCCCCAGCGCTCGACCGAGCTACACGACCACGGCGGGTCGCTGGGCGCACTCACCGTGCTGTCCGGTGCGTTGCGCGAAACCCGCTGGGACGGCGAAGGGTTGCGGGAGCGCTCGTTGGTCGCCGGCGATCAGGCCGGATTTCCCCTCGGCTGGGTGCACGATGTCGAAGACGACGCGGAGGGACGAACGACTCTCAGCGTGCACGCCTATTCGCCGCCGTTGACGGTGATGTCCTACTACGACCTCACCGATCAGGACGTGCTGCGGCGCACCCGGACCACGCTGACCGACGCTCCGGAGGACAGCTAGATGACCAGCCGCATCGATGCGCTGCTCGACGCCGCGCGGACCCGATTGACCAGGATGCCGGCCGAGGGGGTGCCCGCCGCCGTGGCCCGCGGCGCAGTGCTGGTGGACATCCGCCCCGCCGCCCAGCGTGCCGCCGAAGGCGAGGTTGCTGCCGCGCTGGTCGTCGAGCGCAACGTGCTGGAATGGCGCTGCGATCCGACCAGCGACGCGCGACTGCCCCAGGCGACCGGGGACGACGTCGAATGGGTGGTGCTGTGCTCCGAGGGCTACACCTCCAGCCTGGCCGCCGCCGCGTTGCAGGATCTCGGCCTGCGCCGGGCCACCGATGTGATCGGCGGTTACCACGCCCTCAAAACGGTTGTGGACTAGGAGTTCTCGCCGCTGTGCATGAGCGGGCGCAGGCGTTCGGTCTTCTCCGGCGTCCAGCCCGGCGGCTGTAACACCGCAGCCCAGCCGTTGACCACGTCACGGACGTACACGTGGCCGTGCCCGTCGGGGACGTTGACCGCCACCGCCATGTCGGCGGACACCTGCAGGAACGTGACCACCGGCATCCAGTCCATCCGCGGCGAGACGTCGTAGCCGCGCCGCTCCTTGAGCCAATCCGGTTCACGGAACAACAGATCCGGTGTCCACCAGGCGATCGGGTCGGAGGCGTGCTGCAGGTAGACCACCCGCGGTTCACCCCACGGGCCGGCGGGCCGGTCCAGATTGTCCGGGCGCGCGACGAACCGGGCGTTCTCACCCTTGTCGTAGATCGGCAGCCACATCGGTGATCCGGGGTCGCGGTTGGCGGTGAGGTCGGTCCAGATGGTGTTGTTGAACGTCGGCCCCGAGAACAACGCCCCGTCGGTCCTGGCGACCAGGTTGTCCAGGCTCAGGAACGGCGCCTCGCCTCCGAAGGAACCCAGGCTCTCGCCGAACACCACCAGCCTGGGCCGGTCCGCCTCCGGTCTGGCGCGAACGAGCTCGTCCACCGCCTCGAACAGGGCCTGACCTGCCTGGCGGGCGTTTTCCTTGTCGACGAGGAACGAGATCCAGCTCGGCAGGAACGAGTACTGCATCGACACGATCACGGTGTCGCCGTTGAACATGTACTCCAGCGCCGAAGCCTCGGCCTCGTTGATCCAGCCGGTGCCGGTGGTGGTGGCCACGGCGACGACCTCGCGGTCGAGCCCACCGGTGCGCAGCAACTCCTGGGCGGCGATCTGTGCGGTCTCGCGGATGTCGTCGCCGGCGTCTTTGCCCGCGTAAGCGCGGATCGGCTCGGTCGCGGGCGCACCGTTGAACTCGGTCAGCTCCGTCACCGTCGGCCCGCCGGCGACGAAGATCCGCCCCTGGTGCCCCAGCGACGCCCACGACACCAGCGAGCCTGGCCCACCGGACCGCAGGGTCGTCGTCGGGGTCGGGGAATCGGGCGAGTCCTCGTCGTTGACCGCGGCGAAGGTGCTGTTGAGCCAGTCCATCGCGACGCGGGCGACCACACCGTTGAGCAGAGCCACGGTCAGGGCGAGGACCAGGCCGACGGCCACCACCCCGGAAACCCGCCGCGGCGCCACCCGCTCGAGCTGGCGGACCAGAAACAGCACCAACTTGCGGATCAGCTGGCCGAGCTCCACCAGCACGAACATCACGATCAACGCCAGCACCGCGGCCTGGGGATAGTTGTACCAACGCAGATGCGGGACACCCATCAGGTCGCGCACGTCGTTCTGCCAGACCTGGAAGAAAAACTCCATTCCCACCAGGCTGGCGAGGCCGGCCACCAGCAGCGCCAGCCAGGCCCAGTGCGGAGCCGGGGGGCTGCTGTCCTTGCCCCGCATGTAGCGGACCAGCCACACGCCGAACACGCCGAGCAGGTAGCCGGCGGCGCCGGCGCCACCGCTGACGAGCCCCTGGAACAGCGGGCCGCGCGGCAGCAGGGACGGAGTCAGCGACAACCAGACGAACACCAGGCCGACCGCGCTGCCGGTGAACGTGTAGTGGCGCTGCCACCACGGCAGCGTGCGCGGCTCGTCGGAGGTCGGTGGCGCTGCCGGGGTGTCACACGAGCTGGCTGGCGCCGGCGGGGTGTCGGCGGACGTCGAGTTCGCTGTCGCTACCCGGGACGACTCGCCGTCAGACCCGGTCGCGGGCTGCTGCTGCGCGGTCTGCTCCGTCCCTGGATCGCTCACGAGGGCACTTTAACGGTGTGTGAAGTTCGCGGCGCGTTTCTCGGTGAACGCGGCCATCCCTTCGGTCTGATCGTCGGTGGCGAACGCCGAGTGGAACAGGCGGCGTTCGTAGAGCAGACCCTCGGACAGCGTGGTCTCGAAGGAGCGGTCGACCGCCTCCTTGGCCATCCGCGCCGCCGAGAGCGACATCCCGGCGATGGCGGCCGCCACCTTGTTGGCCTCGTCGAGCAGGGCGTCGGCGGGCACCACCCGAGACACCAGCCCGGCGCGCTCGGCCTCTTCGGCGTCCATGTTGCGCCCGGTCAGAATCAGATCCATCGCCTTGGCCTTGCCGATCGCGCGCGTCAACCGCTGCGAGCCACCCATGCCCGGGAGCACGCCCAGCTTGATCTCCGGCTGCCCGAACTTCGCGGTGTCCGCGGCGATCAGGATGTCGCACATCATGGCCAGCTCGCAGCCGCCGCCCAGTGCGTAGCCGGCGACCGCGGCGATCGTCGGGGTCCGGGTGGCGGCGAACCTGCCCCAGGCGGCGAAGAAGTCAGCGGCGAACACGTCGGCGAACGACAGCTCGGCCATCTCCTTGATGTCGGCGCCCGCGGCGAAGGCCTTCTCGTTGCCGGTCAGGATGATGGCGCCGACGCCGGGGTCGGCGTCGAGTTCGGCTGCGGCGCCGGTCACTTCGTTCATCACCTGGGTGTTGAGGGCGTTGAGCGCCTTGGGTCGGTTCAAGGTGATCGTGGCGACCCGGTCGGTGCGGGTGACCAGGATGGTCTCGAAAGATGTCATGGGCGTCCTCTCAGGGGTCAGTCGAAGCTCAGGTCTGGGTCCGCCGGGGCGAAGTACCCCTCGACGTCGGCAGTGGTGACCGCCTCAGGCGACGGAGGTGACCACTTCGGGTTGCGATCCTTGTCGATCAACTGTGCACGGATGCCCTCCACCAGATCATGAGATCGCAGAGATGCACAGGAGGTACGGAACTCCTGGCGCAGCACGTCTTCCAAACTGGTGAGCGTGCCCGCCCTGCGGACGGCCTCCAACGTGACGGCCAGCGCGACGGGGGAGCGCGAGGAGATCAGCTCGGCGGCTTTGGTGGCCCGCTCGCCGCCTCGGTCGCCCAATGCCGCCAGGATGTCGGAGACGGTATCGCCGGCGTAGCACTCGTCGATCCAGTCCCGCTGGGCCAGAAGGGTGCTGGGTGGTGGCTCCTGTGCGTGCGCGGCCACCGCGGCCGCTGGGCCGTCGGCGATGGCCGTGGCGAGGAACGCCGCGAGTAGGTCGTGGGGAACGAAATGATCGGCGAAGCCCATGGCGATGGCGTCGGCGCCGGTGAACGGGGCGCCGCTGAGTGCCGCGTGCAGGCCGAGCAGGCCGGGGGTGCGCGCCAGAAGATAGGTGCCGCCGACGTCGGGGATGAAGCCGATGCCCACCTCGGGCATCGCCATCTTCGTGGTGTCGGTGGCGATCCGGACGCTGCCGTGGGCGCTGATGCCGACGCCGCCGCCCATCGTGATGCCGTCCATGATCGCCACATACGGCTTCGGGTAGCGCCCGATCTGGGCATTGACCAGATATTCGTCGTGCCAGAACTGCCGGGCCTCGGCGCCGTCGGCTTTGGCACTGTGATAGATCGCCACCACGTCACCGCCGGCGCACAGACCGCGCTCGCCGGCGCCGTCGACGATCACGCACGCCACCGCGTCGTCGTCCTGCCAGGCCGTCAAGGCCGCCCCGATACGGGTGACCATCGGATGGGTCAGCGAGTTGATCGCCTTGGGCCGATTCAGCGTGATGCGCCCGACCGAACCGTCGATCTTTACTAGGACATCCTCGTTTTCGTCCACGTCATGCAATCTAGATCGTCTGCCGCCTCAGGTCAGGCCCGGGTAAGGTTTCCTGGGAAGAACCTGGGAAGTGATCGCGCGGTCTTCGGTCGCAGCGGGAACCTACCGGGAAACTCGATCGTTGAGTGTTCGTCACGACTCGGATTCACAGGAAAGGAACCGACGGTGCGCGAGAGCAGCAACCCGGTATTCCGTTCGTTGCCCCAGGGGCGACAGGGCGGATACGCGCAGTTCGGTACCGGAGCCGCCGGCTACGGTGCTCAAGCGGTACAGGCTGACCCCTACACGACCCAGCAGTACCCCGACCAGCGGCAGACCGGTGTCTCCCGCCCGCTGACCATCGACGACGTCGTCACCAAGACCGGCATGACGCTGGCCGTGCTGAGCGCCGTCGCGGTCGTCTCCTACTTCCTGGTGTCCCAGAACTTGGGACTGGCCATGCCGTTCACGCTGGTCGGCGCCTTCGGCGGACTTGCGCTGGTGCTGGTGGCCACCTTCGGCCGCAAGCAGGACAACCCGGCCATCGTGCTGAGCTACGCGGCCCTCGAAGGTCTGTTCGTCGGCGCGATCTCGTTCGTGTTCGCCAACATGATCTCGACCGGCGGACCCGGGATGATCGCCCAGGCGATCGTCGGCACCATCGGCGTGTTCTTCGGCATGCTCGTCGTCTACAAGACCGGCGCCATCCGGGTCACGCCGAAGTTCACCCGCTTCATCGTGGCGGCCATGTTCGGCGCCCTGGCTCTGATGCTGCTCAACCTCGTGCTCGCGCTCTTCGGCGTCGGTGGCGGTGAAGGCTTCGGCCTGCGCAGCGGCGGCCCGCTGGCGATCATCTTCTCGCTGGTGGTCATCGGCATCGCCGCGTTCTCGTTCCTGATCGACTTCGACGCCGCCGACCAGATGGTCCGCGCCGGCGCGCCGGAGAAGGCGGCCTGGGGCATCGCGCTGGGCCTGACCGTCACCCTGGTCTGGCTCTACGTCGAGATCCTGCGCCTGCTGAGTTACTTCAACCAGGACTAGCAGCCTGCACGCGAAGGGCCGCCCACCACGGTGGGCGGCCCTTGTCGTTGCGCTGTGGGCGTTACGACGTTGAGACTGCGTGTACTGCGGTGGTCACTCGCACTTTTCCGCACCCACTGCAGTCTCAACGCCAGGAGCGCGCTCAGGACAGGCGCTCGACCACCATGGCCATGCCCTGGCCGCCGCCGACACACATCGTCTCGATGCCGAACGTCTTGTCGTGGTAGGCCAGGTTGTTCAGCAGCGTGGCGGTGATCCGCGCACCGGTCATCCCGAACGGGTGGCCCAGCGCGATCGCGCCACCGGAGACGTTGAGCTTGTCCTCGTCCATGCCCAGCTCCCGGGCAGAGCCCAGCACCTGCACCGCGAAAGCCTCGTTGATCTCGTACAGGTCGATGTCGCTGATCGACATCTTCGCGTTCGCCAACGCCTGGCGGACCGCCTCGATCGGGCCGAGCCCCATGATCTCCGGCGACAGTCCGGTGACACCCGTGGAGACGATGCGGGCCAGCGGCGTCAGGCCGAGTTCCTTGGCCTTGGTGTCGCTCATGATGATCACCGCGGCCGCGCCGTCGTTGAGCGGGCAGGCGTTGCCCGCGGTGATCGTCCCGTTGGGCCGGAACACCGGCTTGAGCTGGCTGATCTTCTCGTAGGTGGTGCCGGCCCGCGGACCGTCGTCGGTGTCGACCACGGTGCCGTCCGCCAACGTGACCGGGGCGATCTCCCGGGCGAAGAAGCCGCTGTTGATCGCCTCCTCCGCGCGATTCTGCGACCGCACGCCCCAGTGGTCCTGGTCCTCGCGGCTGATGCCGGTGAACGCGGCGACGTTCTCGGCCGTCTGGCCCATCGCGATGTACACGTCGGGCAGCGCACCGTCCTGGCGGGGGTCGTGCCACTCCGTGGCGCCGGCGGCGGCCTGCTCGGTGCGGGCGACGGCGTCGTCGAACATCGGGTTCCTCGTGTCCGGCGCCCCGTCGGCCATGCCCTTGGCGAACCGCGACACCGTCTCCACGCCGGCGGAGATGAAGGCGTCGCCCTCGCCGGCCTTGATGGCGTGGAAGGCCATCCGGGTGGTCTGCAGCGACGACGAGCAGTACCGGTTGACCGTCGTGCCGGGCAGGAAGTCGTAGCCGAGTTCGACGGCGACGGCGCGGGCGATGTTGTAGCCGGACTCACCGGCGGGCTGGCCGCAGCCCATCATCAGGTCGTCGATGTCGTGGGGATCCAGCGCGGGCACCTTGTCCAGCGCGGCCCGCACCATCTGTGCGGCGAGGTCGTCGGGGCGCATCGAGACGAGCGAGCCCTTGTTGGCGCGCCCGATCGGGGAGCGGGCGGCGGAGACGATGACGGCTTCGGGCATGACGGGCTCCTAAACATCGAGAACTGGAGATGGCAGAACGTGTTACCCGAACCTAGCCCGCGCTCACCACGATCGGCGCGGGGACCCCGGTCGAGCGCCGCCACAGCCGGCTCAGCGCGCCGACCCGCGACAGCAGCGAACCCGAGTCGGCGGTGCGGGACTCCAGGGCATCCTCGGGCGGCTGCCCGCAGACGACCTCGCCGAGCTCGTGGCACAAAGCGGGCAGCAGTTGCTTGGCGGCCAGGGCATAGCCCGCCGCCGACGGATGGAACATGTCCGAGGAGAACAGCACCTCGGGAGCCTGGTAGAAGTGCGGCGCGAGCAGGTCGGAGAACGGCACCGCGACCCCGCCGGCGGACCGCACCGCACCGGCCTGGGCGCGCGCCAGCCGCAGCCCGCGGCTGCGCGCCACCCAGCGCAACGGCTGCGGGATGGCCTTGATGACGCCGAAGTCCGGGCAGGTGCCCACGACGACGACCGCGCCGCTGTCGCGCAACCGGCGCACCGCGCGGCCCACCCGGCGCGCCGACGGGACGATCCCGTTGGGCTTGGTGATGTCGTTGGCGCCGATCATGATCCCCGCCGCGTCCGGCGGCGGGCCGGCGACGAACATCGCGTCGATCTGCCCGGACAGTCCCTTGGACGTGGCGCCGACGATCGCCTTGGTGCTCAGCCGGATGCGCAGCCCCGACTCCTCGGCGAGGCCGCGGGCCAACAGCACCCCGGGCACCTCGTCGGCGCTGAGGCATCCGTACCCGGTGGCGGTGGAGTCCCCGAAGATCATCAGATGCAGGTCGAAGGGCACCCCACGGTGCCAGCGCTCCGCCGGGCCGCCGCCGGGCCGATAGACGCCGTCGGCCCGCGGTGGGATGTCCCACGACTTGGGGATGACCTGTCGCGCCTGATCGGCCTGCCCGCTGAGAAGGTTGCGGGCCCCGAGATACGCCGAACCCGTCGACGCCAGCGTCGCAGCCGCCGCCAGCGCTACGACCGACCGTCGCGGCCTGCGATTTCCTGCGCGAGGAGCATTACCGGTGCTGCCCACACCGCAAGTTTAGGGCCGGATCCCGCCGAACACCGGCGGCGAAAGCGGATGGCCGATCACAGTGCGGTATCGACTCCGGTGTCAAAGGTGTTTAAACGATTGTGATACTGGTTACAGATGGCAAGCTAAGTAAAGAGCTAGTCTGAGTAACCCGGCTTATCCCGGCACTACAACGTCGTAGGAGTTGGTCGCGATGACGGCACCGAGTAAGGTCCCCAGCTCCGCGCGGGTGGGTATCGGAGCAGCTAGAGCGCTTAAAACCCGCCGTTTCCCGGTCAGTGACGGTGCCCCCGTCGAGGTCGTCGAGGACGGTCCCAGCATCGCCGGGCGCCTGATGAGCCTCGCGGCCATGATGACGATCAAGCCCACCCTGACGGTTGGCAGCTACGCCCCCCGACTGCCCTGGCCGTGGGGATTGGTCGATTTCGCCGCCCGCATCCTGCGACCGCCGGCCGGGACGGTGCGCGCCACCATCGGTCTTCCGCACTGCACGGCACAGCTGGTCCGGGCCGCTGGAGTGTTGCCCGCCGACGGCAAGCGCAGTGTCATCTTGTACATGCACGGTGGTGCGTTCCTGACCTGCGGGGTCAACACGCACGGTCGGCTGGTGGCGGCGTTGTCGAAATTCGCCGACAGCCCGGTTCTGGTGGTCAACTACCGGATGATCCCCAAGCACTCGGTGGGCACGGCACTCGACGACTGCTTCGACGCCTACCGATGGCTGCGGGAAACCGGCTACCAACCCGACCAGATCGTGTTGGCCGGTGACTCCGCCGGCGGCTATCTGTCGCTGGCGCTGGCCGAACGGCTACTGGCCGAGGGCATCGACATCGACGGGGGCGGCTGCGAGGCGGAAGCCCCGGCCGCGGTCGTCACGATGTCGCCACTGTTCGAGATCGACAACGAGGCCCGAGCGGACCACCCCAACGTGCGCAGCGACGCCATGTTCCCGCACAAGGCGTTCCATGCGCTGGTCGAGCTGATCGAAGAGGCGGCCTCCAAGCGCGTGGTCGACGGCGAGCCCGAGCAGATCTACGAACCGCTCGACCACATCGAACCGGGCTTACCGCGCACGCTGATCCACGTGTCGGGGTCGGAGGTGCTGCTCAGTGACGCGCGCAAAGCCGCGCGTCTGCTCGCCGCGGCCGGTGTCCCCGTCGAGATCCGGATCTGGCCAGGTCAGATGCACGTCTTCCAGCTCGGCGCCCCGGCGGTGTCCGAAGCGACCCGCTCGATCCGGCAGATCGGCGAGTACATCCGTGAGGCCACCTGGTAGCTGCGGAGCCGGCCTGGGACGATAGAGCCATGCGCATCGCCCGGCACATCAGTGAGCTCATCGGCCACACCCCGCTCGTGCAGTTGAACTCGGTCGTCACACCGGGAGCGGGCACCGTGGCGGCCAAGATCGAATACCTCAACCCGGGCGGCAGTTCCAAGGACCGCATCGCGATCAAGATGATCGACGCCGCCGAGGCCAGCGGAGAACTGCGGCCGGGCGGCACCATCGTCGAGCCCACCTCGGGCAACACCGGCGTCGGTCTGGCGCTGGTCGCCCAACAGCGCGGCTACAAGTGCATCTTCGTGTGCCCGGACAAGGTCAGCGGTGACAAGCAGAACGTGCTGCGCGCCTATGGGGCCGACGTCGTCGTGTGCCCCACCGCGGTACCGCCGGACCACCCCGACAGCTACTACAGCGTGTCCAATCGGCTGGTCGAGGAGATCGAGGGGGCCTGGAAGCCCGACCAGTACTCCAACCCGATGGGCCCGGCCAGCCACTACGAGACCACCGGCCCCGAGATCTGGGAGGACACCGACGGGAAGGTCACCCACTTCGTCGCCGGCGTGGGCACCGGAGGCACGATCACCGGTGCCGGGCGCTATCTCAAGGAGGTGTCCGGCGGGCGGGTGAAGGTCATCGGCGTGGACCCGGAGGGGTCGGTGTACTCGGGCGGCACCGGGCGGCCCTATCTGGTCGAAGGTGTCGGTGAGGATTTCTGGCCGTCGGCCTACGACCCGTCGGTCCCCGACGAAATCATCGCGGTGTCCGACGCGGACTCTTTCGACATGACGCGGCGCCTGGCCCGGGAAGAAGCGCTGCTGGTCGGCGGCTCATGCGGGATGGCCGTGGTTGCCGCCGTCCAGGTCGCCGAGCGGGCCGGGCCGGACTCGCTGGTGGTGGTGCTGCTGCCCGACGGTGGGCGGGGCTACATGTCGAAGATCTTCAGCGACGAGTGGATGTCGTCGTACGGCTTCCTGCGCAGCCGCCTGGACGGCACTGTCGAGGAGTCCACCGTCGGGGATGTGCTGCGGCGCAAGTCCGGCGCGCTGCCCGATCTGGTGCACACCCATCCGTCGGAAACGGTGCGCGACGCGATCGGAATTCTGCGCGAGTACGGCGTGTCGCAGATGCCTGTCGTCGGTGCCGAGCCGCCGGTGATGGCCGGGGAGGTCGCCGGCAGCGTCTCCGAGCGTGAGCTGCTCTCGGCCGTGTTCGAAGGCCGCGCCAAGCTCGCCGACGCCGTGGCCGAGCACATGAGTCCGCCGCTGCCGTTGGTCGGTGCGGGAGAAGTGGTCAGCAACGCCGCCAAGGCGCTGCGGGACTGTGATGCGGTCATGGTGGTCGAGGACGGGAAGCCCGTCGGCGTCCTGACCCGGCACGACCTGCTGGGATTTCTGTCCGACGGCAACGTGCGCCGTTGACCGGATGGGAACAGCCGCGCCGGCCGGCGCGGCGTTCCTGATCGGGCCGCGGCCGGGAAACACCGGTTCTAAGGTTTTTCTCAGGTAGGGTGAGCACGCTCGTTCCCGTACGGAAGGCGTCGATGACCGCTCCGCCGCCGCCACTCGGCGGCCTCCGGCCCGCGCCGGTGTCAGCTGGCCTCATGACCTCGGCCGGCATGCCGGCGGGTCCATCCCCCGACGCGTTCACCCCGTGGCGGACCCGCGTCTGCGCCTGGCTGCTCGACTACCTGCCCGTCTCTCTGTTGATCGGGATCGGCTGGGCGGTGCTGGCGGCCACCCGCGAGACGACCTGCGTGGCCGACATCTCCGAATACGATCTGGGCGAGTTCTGCCGGGTCGATGCGTCCACCGTCGGCACAGTATCGGCGCTCGCGGTGTTTCCCCTCCTCGCGGTGGCCTGTGTGGTCTGGAACCTCGGCTACCGGCAGGGTGTCACCGGTTGCAGCATCGGCAAGTCGATCATGGGTTTTCAGCTCATCGGCGAGAAGGACGGCCGGCCAATCGGTTTCGCCAGGTCGCTGCTTCGGGAGTTCGGTTACCTGATCCTGCTTGCGGCAGGCGGACTGCTCTGGTTCGTCGCAGTGCTGTATCCCCTGTGGGATGCTAAGCGCCAGACCGTGGCGGACAAGATCATGTCAACTGTGTGTATACCGCTTCCCACCGCCCACTGAGCGAAGGAGATCCGATGTCGGACAACCCATCACAGCCCGGCGGATACCCGCCTGAAGGATCGTCGCAGCCGCCCCAGGGCGGTTACCCGCCGCCGCCTCCGGGCGGTTACCCCCCTCCGCCTCCGGGCGGTTACCCCCCTCCGCCTTCGGGTTCGCAGCCGCCGCAGGGCGGTTACCCGCCTCCGCCGCCCGGGTCGCAACCTGCCCAGGGCGGATACCCGCCGCCTCCTCCGGGCGGTTATCCGCCACCGCCTCCGCCGGGGGGCTATGCACCGCCTCCTCCGCCCGGGAGTGGTTACGCGCCTCCGCAATCGGGTGGCTTCGCGCCTCAGCAACCGGGTGGCTTCGGACCCTCATCGCAGGGCTACCCACCCCAGTCGCCGTCCTACAACGTCGGCGACGGCCTCAGCTGGGCGTGGAACAAGTTCACCAAGAACGCCGTGCCGCTGCTCGTCGCCGCCCTGGTACTCGGGCTCATCGTGATCGGCCTGCAGGCACTCATCAACGTCGTTCAGGCGTTGGTATCACCCGGTGACACGAGCTATGTGTCCGACAGCAACGGCTTCTCGTTCTCCTACACCGCGACCGGCCCGGCCGGGGTTCTGGTCGCGATCATCGGATGGTTCCTGTCGTTGATCGTGACGGCGGCGATCCAATCGGCGTTCCTGGGCGGCATCCTCGACATCGCCAACGGGCAAGAGGTGTCCATCGGATCGTTCTTCCGCCCCCGCAACATCGGGAACGTCATCATCGCGGGTCTGCTCGTCGGCATCATCACCACGATCGGCTTCGTGCTGTGCATCCTGCCCGGGCTCGCCGCGAGCATCTTCCTGATGTTCACCATCATCGCCGTGCTCGATCGCAACATGTCGCCGGTGGACGGGCTGAAGTCCAGTTTCCAGACCGGCAAAGCGAACTTCGGAGGTGTGCTGCTCACCTGGTTGGCAGCCGTCGTCCTGGTGCTCGTCGGCGCGGTGCTGTGCGGTGTCGGCCTCCTGGTGACGGTGCCGGTCACGGCGCTGCTGCTGGTGTACGCATACCGGGTGATGAACGGCGGCCTCGTCGCGCCGGCCACGCCGTAGCAGCGGGCGGGCGGTCTTCTGTACGGGGCACCTGACCCGAGCCCGGTCGACCGGGCGTCACGCATCGGTGCGGTGCCCCCGTCGTCCGCAGGAGGCCGCGTGATGAGTTCGTCGAGAGACGCCTACTCGTCCTGGACGGTGCGCGCGGTCGCCTGGTTCATCGATCTGGTCCCGGTGGTGATCGCCTGGACGCTGTGGGAGATCGTGGCGCTGGGCACCGCCGGCCGGGACTGTGTGTCCTTCGACGGTGGTGGCCTCAGTTGTTCGGCGACCAGTTCCCGCGCGGCCGACATGCTCCTCGGGGCGGTCGCGGTGCTCACCGTGGGCTATCTGCTGTGGAACTTCGGTGTCCGTCAGGGCACGGGCGGGTCGAGCATCGGCAAGTCGCTGATGAAGTTCAAGGTGGTGGGTGAACGGACGTCGCAGCCCATCGGGGTCGGACGATCGGTGCTCCGCCAGCTGGTTCACGTCGTCGACGCCGTCCCCTGTTTCGCGGGCTACGCCCTGCCGCTGGTCGACACCAGGCGCCAGACGCTGGCGGACAAAGTGATGTCCACCGTGTGTGTGCCGGTCGCGCCGCAGGCGGGGAATCGCCGGTGATCCGGCCCCGCCCGGTGCGGGAGCCGAGGTCGCCCACCGCCGCCCGGTTCCGCGCCGGGCCGACCCGGCTACCCTGATCGACCATGAGTGAGAAGCGCAGTGCAGCCGACCACTACCGCGCCTACGGTCCGGCTACCAAGGCCATCCACGCCGGGTACCGGCCGGACCCCGCCACCGGGGTGGTCAACGCCCCCATCTATGCCAGCTCGACGTTCGCCCAGGATGGCGTGGGCGGGCTGCGCGGCGGCTTCGAGTACGCGCGCACCGGCAACCCCACCCGCGCCGCGCTGGAGACGTCGCTGGCCGCGGTCGAACTCGCCGACTACGCCCGGGCGTTCAGTTCCGGGATGGCGGCCACCGACTGCGCACTGCGAGCGGTGCTGCGACCGGGCGACCACGTCGTCATCCCCGACGACGCGTACGGCGGCACCTTCCGGCTGATCGACAAGGTGTTCACCCAATGGGGGATCAGCTACACCGCGGTGGCGCTGTCGGACCTGGACGCGGTGCGTCATGCCGTCACCCCCAGCACGAAGCTGATCTGGGTGGAGACCCCGACCAACCCGCTGCTGACGATCGCCGACATCGCGGGCATCTGCACAGTGGCAGCAGAGGCCGGTAAGGGTGATGTGAAAGTGTTGGTGGACAACACCTTCGCCTCACCTGCGCTGCAGCAGCCGTTGCCCCTGGGTGCCGACATCGTGTTGCACTCGACCACCAAGTACATCGGCGGGCACTCCGATGTCGTCGGCGGAGCCCTGCTGACCAACGACGAGGCGCTCGACGACGCGTTCGCGTTCCTGCAGAACGGCGCGGGCGCCGTGCCCGGTCCGTTCGACGCCTACCTGACCATGCGTGGACTCAAGACGCTGTCGCTGCGGATGCAGCGGCACAGCGACAACGCCGCGGCGATCGTCGAATTCCTGCAGGGCCACGCCGCCATCGACACGGTGCTCTACCCGGGGCTGGCGTCGCACCCGAACCACGATGTGGCCGCCCGGCAGATGAGCGGGTTCGGCGGCATGGTGTCGGTCCGTCTGCGCGGGGGTCCCCGGGCAGCGCGCGACTTCTGTGCCCACACCGAGATCTTCATCCTCGCCGAGTCGCTGGGCGGGGTCGAATCGCTCATCGAGTACCCCGGCGCCATGACACACGCCTCGACGGCGGGCTCGCAGCTCGAGGTGCCCGACAACCTGGTGCGGCTGTCGGTCGGCATCGAAGACGTCGCCGACCTGCTCGGCGACATCGAGCAGGCGCTGGCCGCGCTGACGTAGCGGCCCCGCGGTCCAGCCGGGGCCCGTCGGCACCCCAAAGGGGCTGTCGGCACCCAGAGGGCGGTCAGGTCAGCCGGGCCAGCCCCTGGCGGACGGCCGCTGCGGTGACAGCCAGATTGATCTCCGCGACCGTTGTCGGGGATTCATCGACCCAGCTGCCGCCGGCGATCGCCGCGGCGCGGCCGTGCACCCATCGCCAGCCGCGGTCGTTGAGGCTCAGCAGCGCGCCCAGACCGTCCACGGCGTGCAACAGCGTGATGACCGCCGCGGTCACCGGCGGCGGCGGGGTGCGGTCGAACAGCGCGCTCAGTACCGCGGTGCGCGCCGGGCCCACCCGGTCGCGGGTGGTCAACGGCAGCGCGTGACGGCGTCGGAGCGCGTTTCCGGTGTCGACGCGGCGGATCTGGCCCAGCTGCTCGAGGCGGGTGACCAGCCTGTCCTCGCTGTGTCGGCCCAGTTTCTTGATCGCGGTGTCGGGTCGCAGCGCCCGGGTGGCCAGCAGCTCACGTCCCGGCCCGGTCACCGGGTCGAGCGGCGTCGCCGAGGCCAGCGCAACCAGCCGGCCGTCCGGAACCGGATCACCGGGAACAGCTGGACGGACATGTCCGGCATACGCGAGATCGAGCAGGACGGCCGCGCCGAGAACATGGTCACGGCGCGGCCGATCCAGGTTCGGCTGCGCCGACGCGTTGTCCAGCAACAGAAGGAAGAGATCTTCGGCGATGTGCCCCATGACGTGTAGGTCAGTCGCTGAGCAGGCCGGCGTTGGCGGCTCGGGGGAGCCGGATCAGCCAGCCCTATCAGCCCGAATCAGCCGGCCCGAATCAGCCAGCCCGAATCAGCCAGCCCGAATCAGCCGTGGTAGGGCTCGGCGCTGACCAGCGTCACCTTGACGGTGTTGCCGTTGGGGACGGTGTAGGACCGCGATTCGCCGACCTTCGCGTCGATCAGGGCGCCACCGAGCGGCGAGTTGGGGGAGTAGACCTCGAGCTTGCCGTCACTGACACCTTCCTGGCGGGTGGCGATCAGGAACGTCTCGGAGTCGGACTCGTCGTCGTCGTAGTAGACCTTGACCACCGAACCGGGCAGCGCGACGCCGGACTGGCTCGGTGCCTCGCCGACCTTGGCGTTGTTGAGCAGCTCCTGCAGCTGGCGGATGCGGGCCTCCTGCTGGCCCTGCTCTTCGCGGGCGGCGTGGTAACCGCCGTTCTCGCGCAGGTCACCCTCCTCACGCCGGTCGTTGATCTCGGCGGCGATGACCGGGCGGTTGGCGATCAGCTGGTCCAGCTCGGCCTTGAGGCGGTCGTAGGACTCTTCGGTCAGCCAGGTCACCTGGGTGTCGGTCATGTCGTCGCGCTCCTGTCGTTGTTGCTTCCGCGCCTGTCGCGTAAGAAGGTCGTGACACGGCACCGGGAGCTGTCGTACGTGTATTGCCGCCACAGTCGCGTTCAACCAGAGCTCAGACTCCGGCTGAGGACCCAATATGCAGCAATACACGGCTCCAGCAGGAACCGTGTATCGATCCATGATAGCACCGGGGGGACACCCGGTCGTCATGATTTCGCTGTCGGCAGTTGGCCGGGTATCTCCTGCGTCAGCCGCCGACCAGGTAGGACGGCACCTCGGTGCCGCACCCGTAGACGTCCCCGACGACGGCCGGAGCGCTGGTTTTGACCAGGGTCGTCACCTGCACCGTCGTCTGCTCGGCAGGCGGGACGAGCAGTTCGCGTCGTCCGGTCTCGGTGCCGTCGTAGGAGCGGGCCCGCACGATGCACACCACCGGCCGGGACGGGTCCTCGCGCGTGACGCTCATCGTGACCTCGATGGTCTGATCGTCGAGAACGCGGTATCCACCGAGTTCGCCCTCCACCTCGGCGGACCCCAACCGGGTGAACGCCACCGCCGCGATCGCCACCCCGAGGACCACGACGAGCAGGGTCAGCCCGATGGCGATCCAGCGCCGGCTGCGCCGGTCGAGGCGCTGACGCCCGTAGCGGGCTTCGGGACGTTCGATCATCTCGTTTTGCATGCCCGTCGGTCGGATGGGTGTACTAGGACTGGAACTATAAATCCAGTTGGCGCGGTTGCACCGTAGCGTGATTTCCAGCGCGACTGTCCTGCCAGGTGAACAGCTAAGAGGGAACAGGTTGACCGAACTGCGGTTGATGGCCGTACACGCGCACCCGGACGACGAGTCCAGCAAGGGCGCGGCGACGATGGCGCGCTACGTCGACGAGGGCGTGCGCGTCATGGTCGTCACGCTGACCGGCGGCGAGCGTGGCGACATCCTCAACAAGGCGATGGACATCCCCGAGGTGCATGGCCGGATGCCGCAGATCCGTCGGGACGAGATGGCCAAAGCCGCCAGCATCCTGGGGGTGGAGCACCACTGGCTCGGTTTCGTCGACTCCGGGTTGCCGGAGGGGGACCCCCTGCCCCCGCTGCCGGAGGGCTGTTTCGCTCTCGAGCCGCTGGAGGTGCCGACCGAGGCGCTCGTGCAGGTGATCCGGGACTTCAAGCCGCACGTGATGACCACCTACGACGAGAACGGCGGCTACCCCCACCCCGACCACATCCGGTGCCACCAGGTGTCGGTCGCCGCCTACGAGGCAGCCGCCGATCACCGGCTGTATCCCGCCGCCGGGGAGCCGTGGAACGTGCAGAAGCTGTACTACAACCACGGGTTCCTGCGTCAGCGCATGCAGGTGCTGCAGGACGAGTTCGTCCGTCACGGGCAGGAGGGACCGTTCGCCAAGTGGCTGGAGAAGTGGGATCCGGACGACGATCTGCTCGGCAAACGGGTGACCACTCGCATCGAGTGCGCCAAGTACTTCGCCCAGCGTGATGAAGCGCTGCTGGCTCATGCCACCCAGATCGACCCGAACAGCTTCTTCTTCACCACCCCGCTGGAGTGGCAGCATCGACTGTGGCCGACCGAGGAGTTCGAGTTGGCGCGGTCGCGGGTGCCGGTACGGCTGCCCGAGACCGATCTGTTCGCCGGAATCGAGGGACGGTGACGAAGAGCTGTGAGTGACCTGCTGACGCTGGGCGTCGAGCTGACGACCGGGCTGCTGGCCCAGGACGGACCGCGCCAGACCGGACCGGATTTCGGCAAGGCCAGTCCGGTCGGCCTCATCGTGGTGATCCTGCTGCTGATCAGCGTCTTCCTGTTGGTGTGGTCGATGAACAAGCACCTGCGCCGGCTGCCGAAGTCCTTCGGTGACGACGATCCGCAGAGCCCTGGGTCGGCTGAGGACTCCGACCGCGACCCGCACTGAGGCGATGTCCAACGCCCTGGCTTCGGCGACCAGCCCTTACTTGCGCCAACACGCCGATAACCCGGTGCATTGGCAGGAGTGGTCCGTTGCGGCGCTGGCCGAGGCGGCCCGGCGTGACGTGCCGATCCTGCTGTCCGTCGGTTACGCGGCGTGTCACTGGTGTCATGTGATGGCGCACGAGTCCTTCGATGACGCCGAGGTGGCCGAAGCGATGAATGCGGACTTCGTCTGCATCAAGGTCGATCGCGAGGAACGCCCCGATCTCGACGCGGTGTACATGAACGCCACGGTGGCGTTGACCGGTCAGGGCGGCTGGCCGATGACCTGTTTCCTCACCCCGGATGGCCGGCCCTTCTTCTGCGGCACCTATTACCCGAAGCCGGCGTTCTTGGAGTTGCTGGCCGCGGTGGCGCAGACGTGGCGCACCCGCCGGTCCGAGGTCGAGCAGGCCGGCGACCACATCAGCGACGAACTGCGGGCCATGGCCTCCGGACTTCCGGGCGGGGGCCCGCCGGTCGAGCCGCAGCTGTGTGACCGCGCCGTCGCTGCGGTGCTCGCCGACGAGGACACCGTCCATGGTGGTTTCGGCGCGGCCCCCAAGTTCCCACCCTCGGCCCTGCTGGAAGCGTTGCTGCGCAACCACGAACGCACTGCAGACCCGGCCGCACTGGCCACGGTGCAACGCACCTGTTCGGCGATGGCCCGCGGTGGTCTGTACGACCAGTTGGCCGGCGGCTTCGCCCGCTACAGCGTCGACGCCGCCTGGGTGGTGCCGCACTTCGAGAAGATGCTCTACGACAACGCTCTGCTGTTGCGCGTCTACGCGCACTGGGCGCGTCGCAGCGGTGATCCGTTCGCGCACCGGATCGCCGGGGAGGCAGCACGTTTCATGCTCGACGACCTGCGCGCCGACGGCATGTTCGTGTCGTCGTTGGACGCCGACGCCGCGGGGGTCGAGGGGCTGACGTATGCCTGGACCGTCGATCAACTCCGCGAGGCTCTCGGCATCGACGACGGTGACTGGGCGGCAACGCTTTTCGGCGTGACATCCGCGGGCACGTTCGAACGTGGTGCGTCGGTGCTGCAGTTGCGCGACGACCCCGAGGACCCGGTGCGATTCGACCGGGTGCGCGCGGCGCTGCTGGCGGCGCGGGCGCAGCGGCCGCAACCCGGCCGCGACGACAAAGTGGTGACCGCGTGGAACGGCCTGGCGATCACGGCTCTGGTGGAGGCGGGGTTCGCGTTGCAGCGCCCCGCTCTGCTGGCGGCGGCCGCCGAATGCGCGCGCTCGGTGCTCGATCTGCATGTGGTCGGTGGGCGGCTGCGCCGCGCCAGCCTAGGCGGCGTGGTGGGCGCGAGCGCGGCGATCCTCGAAGACCACGCCGCACTGGCCACCGGGCTGATGACGCTCTATCAGGCGAAGCCCGAACCTCGTTGGCTCGACGAGGCGCTGGCGCTGCTCGACGTCGCGCTCGACCACTTCGCCGACCCCGCCCGGGACGGTCGCTGGTTCGACGTCGCCGACGACGCCGAGCAGCTGGTGTTGCGGCCCGCCGACCCGCTCGACGGTGCCACCCCGTCCGGGGCGTCGCTGCTGGCCGAGGCGCTGCAGATGGCTGCGCACCTGGCACCGCGCGGGCGGGCCGAGAGGTACGCCGCGGCTGCCGAGGCGACACTGGCCGGTGCGACGGTGGTGCTCGACCGCGCGCCGCGCTCGGGCGGGCACTGGCTGGCTGTCGCCGAGGCAGCGGTGCGCGGGCCGATCCAGATCGCCGTCGCGTGCGACTCGGCCGACTCGGCGTTGCTGGCGGTCGCCCGAGCGGTTGCCCCCGGTGGGGCTGTGGTGCTCGGCGGCCCGACGGGGTCGACCGAACTGCTGCGGGAGCGTCCTCGCGTCGGCGACGCAGACGCGGCCTACGTCTGCCGGGGACGCACCTGTGACCTCCCGGTCACCACCGCCGAGGATCTCGCTGCCGCTCTCGCACCCTCCGTGTAGCCTGCGGCACATGAGTTTCGAGCCCGACGTCCTGCAAGGTTTCGTCCAGCGCTACCTCGACACCGTCGCCGGCGGCAAGGCCGACGACGTCGCCGCGCTCTACGCCGAGGACGCCACCCTCGAAGATCCGGTGGGTGGCGGCGAGGTGCACATCGGGCGGCAGGCCATCGCCGGGTTCTACAAGGTGATGGAGGGCGGCGAGATCAAGACCGAGCTCCTGTCGTTCCGCGCCGGCGGGCACGAGGCGGCGTTCGTCTTCGCCATCACGGTGGGCGGCGCGATGCGCATCGAGCCGATCGAGGTGATGACGTTCGACGGCGACGGCATGATCACGTCGATGAAGGCCTACTGGGGCCCGCAGAACGTCACCCAGCTCTAGCGAATCCGGCGCGTTTTGCGCCCCCCACGGTGCTTGTGCGCGCCCGATTCGCTAGAAGACGGCGAACCACATCGCGATGTAGTGGCAGATCGCCGCGACGGCCGTGCAGGCATGGAAGAACTCGTGGTGGCCGAACGTCGTCGGCCACGGGTTGGGCCACTTCAACGCGTAGAGCACGCCACCGATGCTGTACAGCGCGCCGCCGACGATCAGCAGCACCACCGCGGCGACTCCGGCGCCGTGGGCTATCGGGCCGATGAACCACACCGCGACCCAGCCCAGCAGGATGTAGAGCGGCACCCCGAGCCACCGCGGCGACGACGGCCACAGCATCTTGAGCGCCACCCCGGCCAGCGCTCCGCCCCAGACGATCCAGAACAACACCATGCCGTCGGTCTCGGGCAGCGCCAGCAGCGCGAACGGGGTGTAACTGCCCGCGATGAACAGGAAGATCATCGAGTGGTCGGCGCGCTTCATCCATGTCCGCGCGGTCGTCGACGTCCAGTGCACCCGGTGGTAGACCCCACTGACGGTGAACATGGCCACGATCGTCAGCGTGTAGATCAGCGTGGCGATCCCGGCACGCGTGGATGCCAGCGACCAGGACACCGCAACCAGCGTGGCACCGCAGACGACCGAGATAGCCGCTGCGTAGACGTGGATCCAGCCCCGCAGCCGCGGCTTGCCCAGGAACTGGGCGACGCCTTCGACGACCGCCTCGGGAAAATCTTCGGGATCCCGCGGGGCGTCGGCGGTATCCCGGGGATCGACAGATGTCGGCACGTCACCTCCGCTGACTGGCATTGGGCTTGCACGCGTCACAGTAGTCTGGACCATCGTGGACCTCATCCCGCGGCGACTCAAGGAGCCGATGTACCGGCTCTACGAGATGCGGCTGCGTCAGGGGTTGGCGCCGGCGAAATCCGAGCTGCCCCGCCACATTGCGGTGCTGTGTGACGGCAACCGGCGCTGGGCGCGTGAGCTCGGCCACAACGACGTCAGCTACGGCTACCGGGCCGGTGCACACAAGATCGCCGAGATGCTGCGGTGGTGCCACGAGGCGGGCATCGAGATGGCCACCGTGTACCTGCTGTCCACCGAGAACCTGCAGCGCGACCCGCAGGAACTGGCATCGCTGATCGAGATCATCACCGAGGTCGTCGAGGAGATCTGCGCACCGGCGAACCAGTGGAGCGTGCGGACCATGGGCGACCTCGAGCTGCTCGGGGAGGAACCGGCCCGCCGGCTGCGCGACGCCGTGCAGTCCACCGAAGAGGCGTGTCCTGCGGCATCGTTCCATGTCAACGTCGCCGTCGGCTACGGCGGCCGGCAGGAGATCGTCGACGCGGTCCGAGGACTGCTGGCCAAGGAGCTGGCCAACGGCGTCTCGGGGGAGAAGCTGATCGAAGCCGTTACCGCCGAGGCCATCTCGGAGAACCTCTACACGTCGGGCCAGCCCGACCCGGACCTGGTGATCCGCACGTCGGGGGAGCAACGGCTGTCGGGTTTCCTGCTGTGGCAGAGCGCCTACTCGGAGATGTGGTTCACCGAGGCCTACTGGCCGGAGTTCCGCCGGGTGGACTTCCTGCGTGCGCTGCGCGACTACAGCGCCAGGCATCGACGCTACGGGCGCTGAGGACGGCGGTCGTGGTCGCGCTCTCCGGATTGGTCTTCGCGCTGAGCTGGTGGCTGGGGCTGTATCTGCTCGCGCGCGACCCCCGCAAGCCGGTCCTGGCGCTCGCCGCGGTGGGTCTGACCAGCTTTGCGCTCGTGGTGGCGCTGGACGCGGTCAGGCTGGTGAGCCAGTCGGCGGTGCTCGGAAGCGTGGAGATCTATCTGGTCGCGGTGCCGGGCATCGCGTGGCTGGCGGTGCTGCTGGAGTTGTCGCGACCCCGCGACAGCGGGCGCAGCCGAGCCGCAGAGGTCGCGCTCGTCACGGTGGTGGCCGCGACGGCGGTGCTGGGCGCCACGCTCGCCGGAGACGTCGACGGCCCGTTGCGGCTTGGACACTGGGTCATGTTCGGTGCGCTGTCGGTACCGGTACTGGCCGCGCTTGTCCACGCCGTGACCCGGCGCGCGCAACCCCGCCCGGTGGTCGGCTTCGTCATCGTCGCGACGTTGTTCTTCGCGCTGGGCAACGCCATCCTGATCATCCCGCTCGGGATGGTGCCAAGTTGGGTCGCTCTGGCCTCGACCGGCGTCGACATCGCACTGCTCGGGGTCGCGGTGGCCATCGGGGACGCCTTCGACGAGGGACATGCGCTGCGCAAGGACATGTTGCGGTCGTTCGCCGGGACGACGCTGGCTGCTGTGCTGTTCGGCGGACAGGTGCTGATCGGGATCGCGGTGGCCGGGAGCAGCACCACGCTGACGGTGTTGCTGTTCACCAGCCTCGGGGTGGCGATCGCGATCAACGTGCTCGCCGATCCGCTGGCCGGGCTGCTCGACCGGCTCGCCTTCTCCCGGTCACCGGAGCTGCGTGCCGACCGGGCGGCGTTGCGTGGCACCGAGGCGGCGCTGCCGCGGCGCGCAGCCAGCCCACTGGACGACATGGACTCCGAGACCTTCGTCCGGGTCACCCGGCGCGCTCTCGGGCACTACGGCGATCTGTCCAAGCTGGTCGCCAGCCCGTTGACCGCCCTGCCGGTGATCGACGAACGGTTGGCCCGCCGCGGTGCGCCCGATCAGCCGCTGGAGCGGGCCAACGAGCTCAGGGCGCTGCTGGCCGAGCGGATCGCGGGCCTGAAACCACGAGACGGCGGTGACTTCGGCACCTCCGAGCAGTGGCGGCACTACAACTCGCTGTACTTCCCGTACGTCGTCGGGGTGCGGGCCTACGCGCAGAACGCGACAGCGGCCGGACTGGACCCGGTGGCCCGTCAGGCGTGGCAGTGGTTGGTCACCGAAGTGCCGCAGCGGTCGCTGCACAACTGGCAGAACGCCGCGGCGCGAGTCATCGCCACGGATCTGCGCAGCAACGTCGTCTCTGCCCGCTGAGCGCGACCGCCGAGCCGCTGACCAGCGGTTGGCAGCAACTGGCAGCAGACGGTGTCGATCTGGCAGCGGTATCGGCGAACCATCGCAGACATGACCGCCTTCACCACCGGCACCGTCCCGGTCTCCTCGGGCGCCGATGACCAACTCCTGAGATTTGCGCTGCGCGCCGACGCCACACTGTGCGCCGGGCTGGGCCTGTTCGTCGCGATGGCCGCCGACGCGCTGGCCTCGTTGACAGGGCTGACCGCGACCACCGAGTGGCTCTCCGGCGCCGCCCTGGTCGGGTACGGCGCGTTGCTCTACACCCTGGCGCGGGTGCGCGCCGTGCGGCGCATCGGGCAGGCCGTGCTCGCCGGCAACGTCGCGTTCGCCGGTGCGGCCGCGCTCGTGCTCGGCGCCGGATGGCTGCCGCTGACCGGATTCGGCGTCGCCGTTGCAGTGGTGTTCGTCGCGCTCACGCTCGGCTTCGCCGGGCTGCAGTACCTCGGGGTGCGCCGTCTGGCGTGACCCCCTCATGACTGGTCCGGGGCCGGCCCGCAAGAGGTTACGGCGTCGGCCCCGGTACCGGTCCACCAGAAGATCGCACCCCGCAACTCACACCCCGGAAGGAACCACCCGCATGACCGCCACCACCCGCACCCCGCAGTCCACCGATTCGCTGCTGCGCTTCGCCATGCGCGCCGACGCCGTCATCAGCGGCCTGACCGGCGTCGCGCTGCTGCTCCTGGCTCCTCGGGTCGCCGAGTGGTCGGGCACCACGCCGGCCGTCGAATACGCGACGGGCGCCTTCTTCGTGGTCTTCGGCATCACCGTGCTGGCTCTCGCTGCGCGCCCGGCCGTCCGGACGTCCGGTGTGGTCCTGGCCGTCGGAAACGCACTGTTCAGCGTGCTCACCGTGGTGGTGGTGCTCGCCGATGTGTGGCCATTGACCACGACCGGTGTGGTGCTGGTGCTCGGCACCGGTGTCTACACGCTGGTGATGGCGGAACTGCAGTACCAGGGCGTGCGGCGGATCACCAGGGCCTGACAGCAGGCGCCGGGCCTGACCGCAGATGGCCGGCGCCAGACCACAGGTCGGCGGATCCTGACTACAGCTTGCGCAGGCGTAACCGGTTGATCGAGTGGTCGGCGTCCTTGCGCAGCACCAGCGTGGCGCGGGGCCGGGTCGGCAGAATGTTCTCGATCAGATTGGGCCGGTTGATCGAGTGCCAGATGTCGCGTGCGGCGAACATCGCCTGCTCGTCCGACAGCGTCGAGTAATGATGGAAGTGCGAGGCCGGGTCGGCGAACGCGCCGGCGCGCATCGACAGGAACCGGGAGATGTACCACTCCTCGATGTCCTCGATGCGCGCGTCGACGTAGACCGAGAAGTCGAACAGGTCCGAGACCATCAGCGCGGGTCCGGTCTGCAGCACGTTGAGACCCTCGAGGATCACGATGTCGGAGCGCTCGATGATCTGCTTCTCGCCGGGGACGATGTCGTACAGCAGGTGGGAGTAGACCGGCGCGCACACCGCGTCGGCACCGGACTTGACGGCGGTGACGAAGCGCATCAGCGCCCGCCGGTCGTAGCTTTCCGGAAAACCTTTGCGATGCATGAGGTTGCGGCGTTGCAACTCGGCGTTGGAGTAGAGGAAGCCGTCGGTGGTCACCAGATCGACGCGGGGGTGATGCTCCCAGCGGGCCAGCAGCGCCTGCAGCACACGTGCGGTGGTGGACTTGCCGACCGCGACGCTGCCGGCGACACCGATGACGAACGGCACCGGCCGGTCCGGGTTCTGCACGGGCTCGCCGAGGAACTCGGCGGTCGCGGCGAACAGCGCCTGGCGGGCCGCGACCTGAAGGTGGATCAGACGCGCGAGCGGCAGGTAGACCTCTTCGACCTCGAGCAGATCGATCTTCTCGCCGAGGCCCCGCAGCTTGACCAGTTCGTCCTCGGTCAATTTCAGCGGGGTGGACATCCGGAGTGCACGCCATTGCGTTCGGTCGAATTCCACGTAGGGGCTGGGTTCGCTCAGCCGCGCCATGCGCACAGTCTTGCAGCTACCGTGGGGCGGCATGGACCCCGGTATCCCTTCGCCAGCTCCGACCGGCCTGATCGAGGAGTACCTGAAGCTCGGATTGCGCTTCGACCGGATCGAGGAAGGCTACGTCGACGCGTTCACCGGTGACCCCGCCCTGCGGCGCAGTGTGGCTGCCGAGCCGCGACCCGAGCCCGCCGAGCTGGTTCGGCAAGCCGAACGTCTGCAGGCTGAGCTGCCCGCCGGACTCGACGAGTCGCGGGCAGCGTTCGTCGGTGCGCACCTGCGGGCGCTGGCCTGCGCCGCGCGCAAGTTCGCCGGTGAGCAGGTCGGGTTCGTCGACGAGGTCGAGGCGTATTTCGACGTCCGGATCGGCAAGGGCGACCCGGATCGCTACGCCCACGCCCACGCCCGGCTCGACGAGGCGCTCGGCGGCAGCGGACCGCTCGCCGAGCGCATCCAGGCCCACCGGTCTGCCGAGGAGATCCCGCCGGCGCGGCTCGAAGAGTGCATCCACGCGTTCTCCAGCGCGCTGCGCGACCGGGTCCGGGCGACCTTCCCGCTGCCGGCCCGCGAGACCATCACCTACGAGGTGGTCACCGACAAGCCGTGGTCGGGGTTCAACTACTACCTCGGCGACTACCGATCCACCGTCGCCGTCAACGCCGACCTCAAACAGCAGATGTCGAACCTGCCGCGGTTGGTGGCCCACGAGTCCTACCCCGGCCACCACACCGAGCACTGCCGCAAGGAAGCCGGGCTGGTCGAGGGCAGGGGGCAGGCCGAGCAGACCATCTTTCTGGTCAACACCCCGCAGTGCCTGATGGCCGAAGGGCTGGCCGACCTGGCGCTGTATGCCGCCGTGGGGCCGGGCTGGGGCGCGTGGGCGAGCGAGATCTACGCCGATCTGGGGCTGCGTTTCGACGGGCAGCGCGCCGAAGCGATCTCGGAGGCGACGGCCGCGCTGGCCGATGTGCGTCAGGACGCCGCGCTGATGCTGCACGACGAGCACCGCGACGTCGACGAGGTGGTCGCGTTCCTCAAGAAGTGGTTGCTGGTCAACGACGATCGCGCCCGGCAGATGCTGCGTTTCCTGTCCTCGCCGTTGTGGCGGGCCTACACCAGCACCTACGTCGAGGGCTACCGCCTGCTGCGGGGCTGGCTGGATGACAGGCCGGCCGGGGTCGGCCTGACCGAACGGTTCGCCAGGCTGCTCGACGAGCCGCTGATCCCGTCGTCGCTGCGGGCCGCCTAGCTTTTCCGCGCGAGAGTGCTCACACGGTAGCGGCTGCCGCCGGATCGCTACCACCGCAGCACTCTCGCGGTGTCGGCCCGGACTAGGCTGTCAGCCATGACTGAGTCCATCACCGCCGGTCTGGGTGCCGAGTACGCCGCTACCGCGAGCGAGGCCTACCGGGCTGCGCTGCAGGTCATCGAGAGTGTGGAACCGCGTATCGCCGACGCGACCCGCAAAGAGCTTGCCGATCAACGGGACTCACTCAAGCTGATCGCGAGCGAGAACTACGCCTCACCGGCCGTGCTGCTGACGATGGGTACCTGGTTCTCGGACAAGTACGCCGAGGGCACCATCGGTCACCGCTTCTACGCGGCCTGCCAGAACGTCGACACCGTCGAAGCGCTGGCCGCCGAGCACGCGCGCGAGCTGTTCGGTGCCCCGTACGCCTATGTGCAGCCGCACTCGGGCATCGACGCCAACCTGGTCGCCTACTGGGCGATCCTGGCCACCCGGATCGAGGCTCCGGGCCTGGCCGAGATGGGCGCCAAGCACGTCAACGACCTGTCCGAAGCGGACTGGGAGACGCTGCGCAACGCGATGGGCAACCAGCGGCTCATGGGAATGTCGCTGGACACCGGCGGACACCTGACCCACGGTTTCCGGCCGAACATCTCGGGCAAGATGTTCCATCAGCGCCAATACGGAACGGACCCCACCACGGGGTTCATCGACTACGACGCGGTCGCCGCGGCAGTGCGCGAATTCAAGCCGCTGGTGCTGGTGGCGGGCTACTCGGCCTACCCCCGACGGGTCAACTTCGCCAAGATGCGCGAGATCGCCGACGAGGTGGGAGCCACCTTCATGGTCGACATGGCGCACTTTGCCGGGCTGGTCGCGGGCAAGGTGTTCACCGGTGACGAGGATCCGGTGCCGCACGCGCACGTCGTGACGACGACGACGCACAAGTCGCTGCGCGGCCCGCGGGGCGGTCTGGTGCTGGCCACCGAGGAGTACGCCCCGGCGGTCGACAAGGGCTGCCCGATGGTGCTCGGCGGCCCGCTGTCGCACGTGATGGCCGCCAAGGCCGTCGCGCTGGCCGAGGCCCGCCAGCCGGCGTTCCGCCAGTACGCCCAGGCCGTCGCCGACAACGCGCAGGCCCTGGCCGACGGATTCGTCAAGCGGGACGCCGGACTGGTCACCGGCGGCACCGACAACCACATCGTGTTGCTGGACGTCACGTCGTTCGGTCTCACCGGCAGGCAGGCCGAGTCGGCGCTGCTGGATTCGGGCATCGTCACCAACCGCAACGCCATCCCGGCCGACCCCAACGGCGCCTGGTACACCAGCGGCATCCGGTTCGGCTCGCCCGCGCTGACCACCCGCGGGTTCGGCGCTGACGAGTTCGATCGGGTCGCTGAGCTCGTCGTCGAGGTGCTGAGCAACACCCAGCCGGCGGCGGGGCCCAACGGCCCGTCCAAGGCGAAGTACATCCTGGGCGAGGGCACCGCCGATCGGGTGCGTGCCGCGGCGGCCGAGCTGCTCGATGCCAACCCGCTGTACCCGGGCCTGACCCTCTGAGGCGCATCGCGACACGTGCGTGGGAATTTTACGATTCCCACAGAATTGGGTTACTGTAACCGCATGGCACAGAAACCTGTCGCTAATGCGTTGACCCTGGAACTCGAGCCTGTCGTTCTGCAGGAGTTGCGGCGGCACCTCGACACCGAGGACATCTGGTACGCCCATGACTACGTGCCCTTCGACAAGGGCGAGAACTTCGCGTTCCTCGACGGCAAGGACTGGGACCCGTCCCAGGTCACGCTGCCCAAGCACGTCACCGACGCCCTCGAGATCCTGCTCATCACCAAGGACAACCTCGCCGGCTACCACCGCGAACTCGTCGAGCACTTCATCCTCGAGGACAAGTGGGGCCGCTGGCTGGGCCGCTGGACCGCCGAGGAGCACCTCCACGCCATCGCGCTGCGCAACTACCTGGTGGTGACCCGCGAGGTCGATCCGGCCGCCAACGAGGACGTGCGCGTGGAGCACGTGATGAAGGGCTACCGCGCCGACTCCTACAGCCAGATCGAGACGCTGGTCTTCATGGCCTACTACGAGCGCGCCCACGCGGTGTTCTGCCGCAACCTGCAGGCGCAGCTCTCCGAACCGGTCCTGGCGGGGCTGGTCGGGCGGATCGCCAAGGACGAGGAACGTCACGAGGAGTTCTTCGCCAACCTGGTCGCACACTGCCTGACCTACAGCCGGGACGAGACGATCGATGCCATCGCGGCGCGCGCCGCGGCGTTGGACGTGGTGGGCGGAGACATCGACGCCTACCGCGACAAGATCGAGGTCGTCGCCGAGGCCGGGATCTTCGACAAGGCGGCGCTGGCCCGGGTCATCGCCGACCGGATCGCCGCGTGGGGTCTGGCCGACGAACCGCGTCTGGCACAGTTCATCAGCTCGTAACGCGCACGCCGTTTCGTCTCGGCGCGCCTGTCGGGCGCGGGTGACGCACCGGGAGTAGCGTCGGTTCCGATGGCTAGCGAAATGCTCTGCTGTCCGGGCGGTCCACATCGTTTCGACACGACTTCGACACGACAAGGGACCGGCCCCGGTCCTGAGGCCGCTGTGTGTCCACCGGATGAGTTCGTGTGGGGTCACATGAACATGGATGCCCCAGGAGCGTTCCGTGACTGATCGCCGGACCTATGTGCTCGATACCTCTGTGCTGCTGTCCGATCCCTGGGCAATCATGCGGTTCGCCGAACACGAGGTGGTGGTTCCGCTCGTCGTGATCAGCGAACTCGAGGCCAAACGGCACCATCACGAACTGGGCTGGTTCGCCCGGCAGGCGCTGCGGCTGTTCGACGACCTGCGCCTCGAGCACGGCCGTCTCGACCAGCCGATCCCGGTGGGCGACGACGGAGGCACCCTGCACGTCGAGCTCAACCACAGTGACCCCTCGGTGTTGCCTGCCGGCTTCCGCAACGAGACCAACGACTCGCGCATCTTGACCTGTGCGGCCAACCTGGCGGCCGAGGGCAAGCGGGTCACGTTGGTGAGCAAGGACATTCCGCTGCGCGTGAAGGCCGGCGCGGTGGGTCTGGCGGCCGACGAGTACCACGCTCAGGACGTCGTCACCTCCGGGTGGACCGGCATGGCCGAATTGGACGTCGCCAGCGAGGACATCGACGGGTTGTTCGCCGACGGCGACGTCGACCTCGAAGCCGCCCGCGACCTGCCGTGTCACACCGGAGTCCGGTTGCTGGGCACCAACTCTCACGCTCTGGGCCGCGTCAACGCCGACAAGCGCGTGCAGGTGGTCCGCGGTGACCGCGAAGCCTTCGGTCTGCGCGGGCGCTCCGCCGAGCAGCGGGTCGCGCTCGATCTGCTGCTGGACGAATCCGTGGGCATCGTGTCGCTGGGCGGCAAGGCCGGCACCGGCAAGTCGGCGCTGGCCCTGTGCGCCGGTCTCGAGGCGGTGCTGGAACGGCGCACCCAACGCAAGGTGGTCGTGTTCCGCCCGCTGTACGCCGTCGGCGGGCAGGACCTGGGCTACCTGCCCGGCAGTGAGAGCGACAAGATGGGGCCATGGGCCCAAGCCGTGTTCGACACCCTCGAAGGCCTGGCCAGCCCTGCGGTGCTGGAGGAGGTCCTGTCCCGCGGGATGCTCGAGGTCCTGCCGCTGACCCACATCCGCGGTCGCTCGCTGCACGACTCGTTCGTCATCGTCGACGAGGCGCAGTCGCTGGAGCGCAATGTGCTGCTGACGGTGCTGTCGCGGCTGGGTACCGGATCGCGTGTGGTGCTGACCCACGACGTGGCGCAGCGCGACAACCTGCGCGTGGGCCGGCACGACGGGGTGGCCGCGGTGATCGAGAAGCTCAAGGGGCATCCGCTGTTCGCGCACATCACGCTGCTGCGCAGCGAGCGGTCGCCGATCGCGGCGCTGGTGACCGAGATGCTCGAGGAGATCGGGCTTCCCTGACCGGCGAATCGGGCGCGAAACGCGACACCGTGGGTGCCTGGGCGCGCCGGATTCGCAATGGGTTGCTCGCGGCGGCGCTCGCGGCGGTGGTCGCGCCCGCCCCCGCCGCCACCGCCCAGCCGGTCGACTGTGCGGCTGTCAGGTGTGTGGCGCTGACGTTCGACGACGGGCCCGGCCCCTACACCGACCGGTTGCTGCAGATCCTTCGCGAGCACCACGCGCGGGCGACGTTCTTCCTGATCGGGGACAAGGTGGCCGCCGACCCCGCCGCGGCGGCGCGGATCGCGGGGGCGGGCATGGAGATCGGCAACCACACCTGGTCGCACCCCGACATGACGACGTTGCCGCCGCAGGAGATCGCCGCGCAGTTCGCGGGGACCAGCGACGCGATCGAGGCGACCACGGGGCAGCGACCCACGCTGGCCCGCACCGGCGGCGGCACGATCGACGACGCGGTGCTGGCCGAGGCGCGGCGGCAGGGGCTGGCCGTGATCAACTGGGACGTCGTGCCGTTCGACTGGATCAACGACGCCGATGTCTCAGCCACCCGCGAAGTCCTGATGCGTCAGATCAGACCCAACTCGGTGGTGCTGCTGCACGACACGTTCGCCACCACGGTCGACGTGGTGGCCGAATTCCTCCCGGTTCTCGAGGCGAACGGCTACCACCTAGTGACGGTCACCGAGATGCTCGGTCCGCGCCCGCCGGGCAGCCTCTACGGAGGCCGGGACAACGGTCCACCGGCCGATGAACTCGTCGACACCCCGGGCTAGCGCTGTCAGCCTCCGCCAGGAAGCAACGGCTTCACCCGGTTGACCAGCTCGTTGATCGACAGCGCCACGAACAACAGTGCGCACAATGCCAGCAGCGAGTTCGACAGCCAGCCGTTGCGCCAGCGGGCCGGCACCTCGGTGTGCGGCAACGCGCCGTCGCGGCGCTTGTTCAACAGCACCAGCAAAGTGATGGCGAGAAACGGCATGAACAGCGCGCCGAGAACGCCGTAGGTGATCACCAGCGCCTGCGGTTCGTCGAGGAACAGCAGGACCATCGGCGGGAAGGTGAGCCACAGCAGGTAGGTCTTGAACAGCTTTCCGCCGGTGCGGGTGTCGGGATGCCCCGACGGCAGTTTGCGCAGGTTCCCGACGAAATCGGCGAACAGCAGGCTGACCCCGCTCCACACGCCGATGAGCGACGAGAACGACGCCGACCAGAAGCCCAGCAGGAACACCTTGCCGAACCAGTCGCCGTAGCGGTCGTCGAGGACGTTGGCCAGGTCGAGCAGGCCGCGGTCGCCGGTGGCGACCGCGACGTTGGCCGAGTACAGCAACTCGGCTCCCACGATGAGCATCGCGACGACGAAGATGCCGGTGACCAGATAGGCCACGCCGTTGTCGATTCGCATCACCTTCATGAATCGTGGTGCATACCAGCCCTTCTCCCGCAGCCAGTAGCCGTAGGCGGCGAGAGTGATGGTGCCGCCCACACCACCGGCGAGCGCCAGCGCGTAGAGCACCGAACCCTCCGGAAGGATCGGGCGCAGCCCCAGCAGGATCTGACCGACGTTGGGCACCGCGACGATCGCCGCGCCGACGACGGTGACGAACATGACCCCGACCAGCACCGCGATGACCTTCTCGAAGGCCAGGTAGCTGCCGAACCACACCATCGCCAGACCGATGAGACCCGAGATCATCGCGACCCAGCGCAACTCCAGACCGGGGAACAGCGTGATGATCGGCAGCGCCGACGACGACATCGCGGTGGCGCCGTAGACGAACCCCCAGATGACGATGTACGGCGCGAAATACCAGGTGGTCCAGCGACCGAGGCTACGCCAGCCCTCGAAGATGCTGCGCTCGGTCGCCAACGAGTAGCGGCCGGCCGCCTCGACGAGGATCACCTTGAGGATCGCCCCCAGGACCGCCACCCACAGCAGCGCGTAGCCGTAGCGGGCGCCGGCGACCAGCGTCGCCACCAGGTCGGCCGCCCCCACACCGGTGGCGGCCACCACCAGGCCCGGGCCGACGAACCGCCACCTCGGACGCACCTGTGCGTCATCGGTGGCGACGTGCACCGGTTGGTCACCCATGGATCTGCCCCCCGCCCTCTGGTATCGCACCAAGGTAGCGGCTGGGGCGCGGCGTCCGGGTCAGGACGCTCAGACCGGATCCGGACCGCGACGCCGAACAGACCGTGGCGCCGAACGGTCAGTGGCGCCGAACGGTCAGTGACGCCGAACGGACGGTGGCGCCGAACGGTCAGTGACACCGAACCGTCAATGGCGCGGAACGGTCAGTGGCGCCGGCGAGACTCGACCAGGTACCAGCCC
>MDTD01047152.1_pt1 | contig 36094 bp, 30 predicted proteins | sample 811221 | NCBI WGS metagenome assembly MDTD01 (sample SAMN05326646, study PRJNA326480) | marine metagenome | isolation source: seawater | place: Pacific Ocean: South West | collected 2011
CTCGACCCCGGCCCCGCGGGCGGCTACCAGCGCGGGGTGGTCGGCGGGGCCGTCACTGACGATGGTGTCGACCTGCGCCAGCGTGGCGATGCTGACGAAGGTGACCCGTCCCAGCTTGCTCTTGTCTGCGGCCACGATGACCCGGTCGGCACGGCGGCTGGCGGCCCGCTTCACCCGGCTCTCGGCCTGGTGGTAGTCGGAGATGCCGCGGTCACCGTCGATGCCGGCCACACCCATGACGAAGGTGTCGCAGTTGTAGTTGGCCAGCGTGTCCTCGGCCCCGGCGCCGATGAGGCTCAGTTCGCCCGCCCGCAGTTCGCCGCCGGTGAGCACCACGGTCGTGTCGGGCTCATCCACCAGGGCGAGCGCTGCGAGCACGCTGGGCGTCACGACCGTCAGCCCCAATCCGCGGCCCTTGAGCGAGTTGGCCACAGCCAGTGCGGTGCTGCCGGAGTCGAGAATGAGCGTCTCCTTGCGCCCGATCAGTTCTGCGACGACGTCGGCGATGTGGTTCTTCTCCTGGGCGGCATCGGCCATGCGCGTGGCGAACGACGGTTCGGTGTCCTTGCCCTGCACGGCGATGGCGCCGCCGACCACGCGGCGGACGACGCCGAGCGATTCGAGTGCCTCGACGTCGCGCCGGATCGTCATCTCGGAGACGTCGAACTCGGCGGCCAGCTCGGCGTAGTTGACCTCCCGCGCCGTGCGGACCTGCTGCTCGATGCGCTCCCTGCGGGTTTTCACATCCACGCGAGATCCCCCGCGGTCTGTGTAAATTTCACAAAGGCTCCCAGTAATGAGCGATAGAACGGGAATAACCAGCAATTCGATGTGAATCTATAACAGCCTCGGGGTGCTGTCCATATTTGACGCCAACGCAGTTCACCTGCGGTGCATGTCACGGTCACAGCGGGGTGGGATTCGGTCCCGTCCGTATGAGCGGTCGCCGACACAGACGCGCCGCCGACGCGATCTGCGGTTGGGGGACCGGTGTGGTGGGATTGCCGGTTATGGGTATCAAGGTGGCCCTGGAGCATCGCACCAGCTACGCGTTCGACCGCCTCGTCGAGATCTATCCGCATGTGGTGCGGCTCCGGCCCGCGCCGCATTCGCGCACTCCGATCGAGGCCTACTCGATGCAGGTGGAGCCCGCCGACCACTTCGTGAACTGGCAACAGGACGCCTTCGGGAACTTTCTCGCCCGGCTGGTCTTCCCGACCCGGGCCCGCGTATTGACCATCACGGTCGGCCTGATCGCGGATCTGAAGGTGATCAATCCGTTCGACTTCTTCATCGAGGAGTATGCCGAGCAGATCGGCTTCACCTATCCCAAAGCGCTGGCCAACGACCTCAAGCCGTATCTGAAGCCGGTCGACGATGTCGCTGAAGGATCCGGTCCGGGTGAACTCGCCGCGGCGTGGGTCGAGAATTTCTCGGTCGCACCGGGGACGCGCACCATCGACTTCCTGGTCGCGCTCAACCGCGCGGTCAACGCCGACGTCGCCTACAGCGTGCGGATGGAGCCCGGCGTGCAGACGCCCGATTTCACGCTGCGCAGCGGAATCGGTTCGTGCCGCGACTCGGCCTGGCTGCTGGTGTCGATCCTGCGTCAGATGGGTCTGGCGGCCCGCTTCGTGTCCGGTTACCTGGTGCAGCTGACCTCCGACGTGGAGGCGCTCGACGGCCCGTCAGGCCCGACCGCCGACTTCACCGATCTGCACGCTTGGACCGAGGTCTACATCCCCGGCGCCGGATGGATCGGTCTGGACCCGACATCGGGCCTGTTCGCCGGCGAAGGACACATCCCACTGGCCGCGACCCCGCACCCGGAGTCGGCGGCCCCCATCACCGGGGCGACCGGCAAGGCCGAGACCACCCTCGAGTTCAGCAATCTCGTCACCCGCGTGCACGAGGACCCGCGGGTGACGCTGCCCTACACCGAGGAGTCCTGGGCGGCGATCAACGCGCTCGGTGAGGTCGTCGACGATCGGCTCCGGACCGGCGATGTGCGGCTGACCGTGGGCGGGGAGCCGACGTTCGTGTCCATCGACAACCAGGTGGATCCGGAGTGGACCACCGACGCCGACGGCCCGCACAAGCGTCAGCGCGCCTCGGCGCTGGCCGCCCGCCTGAAGAACGTGTGGGCGCCCAACGGGCTGGTCCAGCGCAGCCAGGGCAAGTGGTATCCGGGTGAACCGTTGCCGCGGTGGCAGATCGGTCTGCTCTGGCGCACCGACGGCGAGCCGTTGTGGACCGACGACGCACTGCTGGCCGACCCCTGGCCCGAGGAGGCGGTCGCCGCCGCACCGGCCTCCGACGACGCGGCCCACGCGCTGCTGACCGCGGTCGCCGATGCGCTGAGGCTCCCCGCCGCCCAGGTCCGCCCGGCCTTCGAGGATCCGCTGAGCCGCCTGGCCGCGGCGGTGCGGCAACCGGCCGGGCTGCCCGTCGACCCGGCCGACGACCTCGAATCCGACAGCGCCGCGGCCCGCGCCCGGCTGCTGGCCCGGCTCGAGAGCCCGGTCGACGAGCCAGCCGCCTATGTCCTGCCTTTGCACCGGCGCGACGACGACACCGGGTGGGCCAGTGCGGATTGGACGCTGCGTCGGGGCCGCATCGTGCTGTTGGAAGGAGACTCGCCGGCCGGGTTGCGGCTGCCGTTGAACTCGATCAGCTGGAAACCGCCGCGGCCCTCCTTCGACGCCGACCCGATGCACTCACGAACCACGTGGCGATCGGACCGCGGGGGAGCGGCCACCGCCGACGCGGTGGTCGAGGACGTCGACGACGACGCCGAGTGGACGCCGACGACCGCGTTGGTCGCTGAGGTCCGTGACGGGTTGCTGTATGTCTTCCTACCGCCCACCGATGACGTCGAGCACTTCGTCGACCTGATCGGCCGCATCGAAACCGCGGCGGCCGCGACCCGCTGTCCCGTCGTCATCGAGGGCTACGGTCCGCCCGCCGACCCGCGGCTGTCATCGATGACGATCACGCCCGACCCGGGGGTGATCGAGGTCAACGTGGCACCCACCGCGAGCTTCACCGAGCAGCGCGAACAGCTCAAGACGCTCTACGAGCAAGCGCGCCAGGCGCGATTGTCGACCGAGTCCTTCGAGGTCGACGGCACCCACGGTGGAACCGGCGGCGGAAACCACATCACCCTCGGTGGAATCACACCCGCGGACTCGCCGCTGCTGCGCCGTCCCGACCTGCTGGTCTCGCTGCTCACCTACTGGCAGCGGCATCCGTCGCTGTCCTATCTGTTCGCCGGACGGTTCATCGGAACCACGTCGCAGGCGCCGCGCGTCGACGAGGGCCGCCCGGAGTCGCTGTACGAACTCGAGATCGCCTTCGCCGAGATCGCGCGGCTGGCCTCACATTCCGGCGGGCACGCCGAGCCATCCGCTGCCGAACATGGTCGCTCCGCAAGCTCCGCTCCGGAACATGGTCGCTCCGCAAGCTCCGCTCCGTGGATCGTGGACAGGGCCCTCCGTCACCTCCTCACCGACATCACCGGTAACACCCACCGCGCCGAATTCTGCATCGACAAGCTCTACAGCCCGGATTCCGCACGCGGCCGGCTCGGTCTGCTGGAGCTGCGAGGCTTCGAGATGCCCCCGCACTATCAGATGGCGATGGTCCAGTCCCTGCTGGTGCGCTCCCTGGTGGCATGGTTCTGGGAGCAGCCACTGCGGGCGCCGTTGATCCGCCACGGCGCCAACCTGCACGGCCGGTACCTGTTGCCGCACTTCCTGATCCAGGACATCGCCGAGGTGGCCGCCGATCTGCGGGCCTACGGGATCAACTTCGACACCAGTTGGCTGGATCCGTTCACCGAGTTCCGGTTCCCGCGCATCGGCACCGCCGTGTTCGGCGGCGTCGAGATCGAACTGCGCGGAGCGATCGAGCCCTGGAACGTGCTCGGAGAGGAGTCCACCGCCGGCGGCACCGCCCGCTACGTCGACTCGTCGGTCGAACGCCTGCAGGTGCGGCTCATCGGCGCCGATCGGCAGCGCTACATCGTCACCGTCAACGGCCACCCGATTCCGCTGCTGGCCACCGACAACCCCGACGTCCAGGTCGGCGGTGTGCGCTATCGCGCCTGGCAACCGCCCAGCGCGCTGCATCCGACCATCACCGTCGACGGGCCCCTGCGTTTCGAGCTGATCGATGCCGCCACCGGGGTATCCCGGGGCGGGTGCACCTACCACGTGTCGCACCCGGGCGGACGCGCCTACGACAGCCCGCCGGTCAACGCCGTCGAGGCCGAATCACGGCGTGGGCGACGTTTCGAGGCCACCGGTTTCACCCCCGGCAAGGTCGACCTCGCCGCGCTCAGGGAGAAGCAGGCCCGCCAATCCACCGATGTGGGCGCGCCGGGGATCCTGGATCTGCGGCGAGTGCGTACCGTGCTGCAGTAATGGCGCTCCCGGTAGGCCGTCCGACATCTCCGAGCGGGGTCGGGCGGACAGACTTCGACAACCCGCTGGTGCCGTACGACACCGTGCGGGCGCAGCCGGCACTGTTCGATCTGCAGCCCGCCACCGGGCCGGGCGACGCGGGCTACGACGAGTTCATCGACGAGAACGGCGATGTGCGTCCCGCCTGGCAGGAGGTCGCCGACTGCGTCCGCGACCGCGGCCGTGGCGGGCTGGACCGGTTGCGCGCTGCAATCCGCAGCCTCGTCGACAACGACGGCATCACCTACATCCAGACCGACCACCTCGGCGACGCGATCACCAACGGCGACGGCGGTGCCGTGCCCGGACCCTGGCAGCTCGACGCGCTGCCGCTGGTGATCTCGGAGAGCGACTGGAACACCCTCGAAGCCGGACTCGTGCAGCGCTCCCGGCTGCTGGACGCGGTGCTGACCGATCTCTACGGCGCCCGCCGGTCGCTGACCAGCGGAGTGCTTCCCCCGCAGTTGCTGTTCGCCCACCCCGGCTATCTGCGTGCGGCGCGCGGCATCGAGGTGCCCGGACGTCATCAGCTGTTCCTGCACGGCTGCGACGTCAGTCGCAGTTCATCCGGCGACTTCCTGGTCAACGCCGACTGGACGCAGGCCCCGTCCGGCGCCGGCTACGCCTTGGCCGACCGGCGGGTGGTCGCGCACGCCATCCCCGACCTCTACGAGGAGATCGGTCCCCGGCCCGCCTCCCCGTGGGCGCAAGCGCTGCGCCTGGCGCTGATCGAGGCGGCGCCCGAGACGGCCGAAGAGCCCGTCGTCGTGGTCCTCAGCCCCGGCATCCACTCCGAAACCGCTTTCGACCAGGCCTATCTCGCCAGCCTGTTGGGTCTGCCGCTGGTGGAGAGCGCTGATCTGGTGGTCCGCGACGGAAAGCTGTGGATGCGCTCGATGGGCACACTGCAGCGCGTCGACGTGGTGCTGCGACGCGTCGACGCCGACTACACCGATCCGTTGGATCTGCGCGCCGACTCCCGGCTCGGTGTCGTGGGCTTGGTGGAAGTGCTGCGCCGGGGCGCGGTGACCGTGGTCAACTCGCTGGGCAGCGGCGTGCTGGAAAGCCCCGGTGTGCTGCGCTTCCTGCCCGAGCTCGCCGAGAGGCTCCTCGGCGAGACGCCACTGCTGGCGACCGCGCCGATGTACTGGGGCGGTGCCGACCTCGAGCGCTCGCACCTGCTGGCCAATTTGTCGAGCCTGCTGATCAAGCCCGTCGCCGGTGGCGAGCCGATCGTCGGACCGGACCTGTCGGCGGCGCAGCGCGAGTCGCTCGCCGCACGCATCGAGGCGACCCCCTGGCAGTGGGTGGGCCAGGAGCTCCCGCAGTTCTCCTCCGCCCCGTCGGACTACCTGCCGTTGGGCATGTCCTCCTCGAGCGTCGGAATGCGGCTGTTCACCGTCTCCCAGCGCAGCGGCTACGCCCCGATGATCGGCGGCCTGGGATACCTGCTGGCCCCCGGCACCGCGGCCTATCGGCTCAACTCCATTGCCGCCAAAGACATCTGGGTGCGCACGCCGACCCGGGTCACGGCTGAGATCACCCCCGCCGCCCTCCCCGCCGAACCGACCGCGGCCGAGGCCGTCCGGTTGCCGGCGATGCTGACCTCCCGGCCCACCCCGGAGATCAGCTCGCCGCGTGTGCTTTCCGATCTGTTCTGGATCGGGCGATACGCCGAACGGGCCGAAAACACCGCCCGGTTGCTGACCGTGACCCGCGAGCGATACCACGAGTACCGCTACCGACAGACGATGGACGGCAGCGAGTGTGTGCCCGTTCTGCTCACCGCGCTGGGCACCATCACCGGAACCGACACCGTCGCCGGCGGCGACTACCACGAGCTGGTGGCCACCGCGCCCACCACGCTGTGGGCGTTGACGGCCGACCGGCGTCGTCCCGGTTCGCTGGCGCAGTCCGTCGAACGATTGAGCCTCGCTGCGCGCGCCGTGCGCGACCAGATGTCCAACGACACCTGGATGGTGCTCTCGGCACTCGAGCGTGCCCTGCTGCACTCCCCGGAGACCCCGCCGGACTCCAAGGCGGAGGGCGAGTCGTTCCTGTCGTCGACGAACACACTCGCGCTCGCCGGGATGCTGGCACTGTCAGGCGTCGTCTCGGAGTCCATGGTGCGCGACACCGGCTGGATCATGATGGACATCGGCAAACGCATCGAGCGCGGCCAGTGGCTCACGGCGCTGCTGCGGGCGACCCTGACCACCGCGCGAAACCCCGAAGCCGAGCAGACGATCACCGAGTCCACGCTGGTGGCGTGCGAGTCCCTGGTGACCTACCGCCGGCGCAACCCGGGCAAGGTTAGTGTGGCGGGCGTGGCCGAGCTGGTGTTGTTCGATGCGGAGAACCCGCGTTCGCTCGTGTACCAGCTGGATCGGCTGCGCACCGATCTGAGGGCTCTGCCGGGAGCCTCGGGATCGTCGCGTCCCGAACGCATGGTCGACGAGGTGGCCACCCGCTTGCGCCGCATCGAACCTGCCGAGCTGGAAGAGGTGACCGCCGACGGGCGACGTGAAGAGCTCGCCGGGTTGCTGCGCGGCATGAACATCGACCTCCGTGAGCTCTCGGGCGTGATCACCGCCACCCATCTGTCGCTGCCGGGTGGCATGCAACCGCTGTGGGGCCCCGACGCGCGGCGGGTGATGCCGTGACGGCGTTCCCGGACGGGCCGACCGCCTCGGGGACCAGCCGCTGCTATCAGGACACCCACCGCACCGTCTACCGCTATTCCGATGTGGTCACCAGCTCATACGGCCGCGGATTCCTCACTCCGCGGGACTCGGCGCGACAACGCTGCCTCGTCCACGAACTCGTCATCGACCCCGAAGCCGCCGACAGTTCGACCAGCCGGGACGCGTACGGCAATCTCAGCTCGTATTTCCACGTCACCGAGCGGCACCGCAAGCTGAGCATCACCAGCCGCTCCGTCGTCGAGGTGGACCCCCCGCCGCCCGATCTCTACCAGGGTCCGTCGGCGCGCGCACCATGGGAGATCGCGCGTCCGGTCGGCACCGACGGCGCGCTGGCGACCGAGTTCACGCTGGATCTGCAGCCGCCGGAAATCACCGACGAAGTACGCGACTATGCGGCACCGAGTTTCACCGAAGGGCGGCCGCTGATCGACGTGCTGCAGGACCTGACGTCGCGCATCTACCGAGACTTCACCTACCGGTCGGGGTCGACCACGGTGTCGACACAGGTGAGCGAGGTTATGGCGGCCCGCGAAGGGGTATGCCAGGACTTCGCGCGGCTGGCGATCGCCTGCCTGCGCGCCAACGGTCTGGCGGCCAGCTACGTCTCGGGGTATCTGGCCACCGACCCGCCCCCCGGGAAGGAACGTATGGTCGGGATCGACGCAACGCACGCATGGGCAGCCGTGTGGACGCCTCAGAACGCGTGGCTGGGACTGGATCCCACCAACGACCAGATGGTCGACGAGCGCTACGTCACAGTGGGATTCGGTCGTGACTACGCCGACGTCCCGCCGCTGCGCGGCATCATCTACACCGACTCCGAGAGCAGCGTCATCGACGTCTCCGTCGATGTGGCGCCACACCAGGGGGAGGTGCTGCGTGCGTGACTTCACCTGCCCCAACTGCGGTCAGCGGTTGGCGTTCGAGAACTCGGTGTGCCTGAACTGCGGCAGCTCGTTGGGTTTCTCCCTGGACGACATGGCGCTGCTGGTCATAGCCCCACCCGAGGAGAGCGAGCACGCGGGCGCGGTCGACGAGAGCCACTATCAGCTGTGCGCGAATCTGCATCTGGCCGAATGCAACTGGCTGGTGCAGAAAGGGCCGATCGCCAAGCTGTGTGTGTCCTGCGCCCTGACCAGGACGCGACCCAACGACGCCGACACGGTGGCGCTTTCGGCCTTCGCGGGTGCCGAACGCGCCAAGCGCCGCCTGATCGCCGAACTGCACGAGCTGAAGCTGCCGATCGTCGGGCGCGACGTCGATCCCGACTACGGGTTGGCATTCGACCTGCTGTCCAGCCGGTTCGAGAAGGTGTTCACCGGGCACGACAGCGGCCAGATCACCCTGGACCTCGCCGAAGGCGACGACGTGCATCGCGAGCAGTTGCGCGTGTCGATGGACGAGCCGTACCGCACCCTGCTCGGTCATTTCCGCCACGAGATCGGGCACTACTACTTCTATCGGCTGATCGGCACGTCGCCGGACTATCTCGCCCGGTTCAACGAGCTCTTCGGGGACCCGAACCTGGACTATCAGGCCGCACTCGACCGGCACTACAGCGAGGGCGTTCCACCCGGCTGGGAGGACGACTACGTCTCGTCCTATGCCACCATGCATCCCGCCGAGGACTGGGCCGAGACGTTCGCCCACTACCTGCACATCCGGGACACCCTCGACACTGGTGCGGCGTTCGGCCTGGCGCCGGCGACCGCCACGTTCGACCGCCGGGTGCTGGGTCCCAGCGGTTTCGACACGATCATCGAGATGTGGCTGCCGTTGGCGTGGTCGCTGAACATGGTGAACCGGTCGATGGGCAAGGACGACCTGTACCCGTTCGTGCTGCCGCCCAAGGTTCTCGAGAAGATGCGGTTCATCCACACCGTCATCGACGAGATCACCTCCGACCCGGCCAAACTGGCCGAAGTCGGCGCCCCCGTCGACGGCCAGATGCAGCAACTCGATTAGCTCGCTGGCGAAGCCGTCCCCGGCCTGTCGAGTAGAGTGACCGACCCGTTCGTGCCGTCCACACGTACACGTTGCCCGGTGCGGAGGCGCGTCATCGCATCGGTGATCCCTGCGACCGCTGGAACCCCGTACTCGCGGGCCACCAGGGCGCCGTGTGACACCACTCCGCCTACCTCCATGACGAGGGCTCCGGCCAGCAGGAACAACGGAGTCCAGCCGGGATCGGTGCTTGCCGCGACCAACACCTCTCCAGGCTGTAGGCCGGCGCCCACCGGGGAATCCAGCACGCGCACAGTGCCCTCGTGCACTCCGGGGGAGAGCGACGTACCGACCATGACGTCAGCCGTCGCATCGCCCGGCGGGGCGGTTGACGCGTAGACGGTTTCGCCTTCGCTGGTCAGCACCCGGGGCACCAGCTTTCGAGCCAGCTCCCGCTGGAACGCCCTGCGGCGAGCCGTCGCCAGCGTGGCCAGGTCGCGCCGTTGGCCTTGCAACGCTGCGCGCACGTCGTCGCCGTCGAGGAAGAAGACACCGTCGGCACTGTCGAGGAGGCCATCCGCGAGCAGTGTTTCGCCGCACCGCTGCAGCATTCGTCGGCCGAGTGCCATCGCACGCACCATGTCGAACTTGGGTCGCTCGCGTAATCCGCCGAGCTCATGATGGCGCTGCAACAAGTCATTCAGAATCACAGCCGGGACTCGCCCCCTGACCATGCGCACGTGGGCGACCAGTGCATCGGCGGCCCGACGGCTCTGCGCGGCGCCGGCCTCGAACGTGTCCAGCGCCCCGGAGTTCAGGTATCCGTCGATGAGCTGCACCACGTAGGTGGGGTCATCGACGAGCCGGGGCAGTCCCAGATCGACCTCCCGATCGGGCGCCCGATGTCCGAACGCGGCCAAAGCGGCCCCCATGGCGATGGTGGGGTCGTGCGGCAGCCACCGCAGAACGGGTTCGAACTCCTGTGACGATCCGAGCCACCGGCAAACCAGTAGTTCGATGCCACCCCGAACCAGCCACTCGGCGTACGCAGCGCCCAACTGATCCAGCAGCATGTTGCACGTGGCCGCCGGCAGTACGCGCTCGACGAAATTCTGTTGTTCCGATGGTGACTGGATTCCGTCCGCGAGTCGTTCGAGCTGTGTGAGTGTCTCGTCGGCCCGGGCCACGGCGCGGCGGCGGGCGTGCGCCGGCGCGACGACGGCGACGGCCACCTGCGCCAGCAATGATGGCACCCACCTCAGCAAGCCGCGAGGCATCCACGTGCCGCGGCCGCGTCCGAGACGGGTGGCGTTCTGCGCCAACCACATCCGCAACGCGGTACTGCCGTTCGGATCTTTCAAGGCGAAGTTGGCCACCATGCGTCTCGCCAGACGCGGTCTCCGCAGCAGCTCTGTGGCGTCCAGGAACAGGCGGTCGGCCACGACCGGCAGCCAGTCCGGTGGCGCGCCGATTTGCCTCGGGCGCCGGCCGGTGAGCCAGAAGCCGAACCAGCCGCCGACCATGGCTCGGAAGAATGCGTTCCCCACCGGTGTCATCGGCTCGGCGATGCCCTGCGCGAACAACATGACTGGCAAGAACACCCGCAGGCCCGGTCGGGTCGGGGCGGGCACCGGGAACAACGACGTGATCGGCCTGGACTGGACCAGCCAGCAACGGCCCTCGGCCACCGCCCATTCGACGTCTTGTGGCGTACCGAAGACATCGGCGGCACGCCGTCCCAGATCGACCAGCGTGTCCAGCTGTTCGGCTGTCAGCAACGCGCGGTCGGGCTCCGAGATCGCAGATCCGGTCGTGGTGTCGATCATCCAGCGCCCCGGGTTGCTGCCACCGCCGACGACGGCCTCGCCGAGCCCCGGCGCTGCTTCGACGACGATTCGATCGCGCCGACCCGACCGCGGATCGGCGGTGAACAGGACTCCGGCCACGTCGGCGGCCACCATCGGCTGCACGACCACCGCGATGGAGATGTCGGCGTGGCCGATGTCTTTGTCGCGCCGGTAGGCGATAGCGCGGGCAGACCACAATGAGGACCAACACCGCCTGACCGCATCGCATATGGCGTCGGAGCCGACGACACCGAGGATGCTGTCTTGTTGTCCGGCGAAGCTTGCCTCCGGCAGATCCTCGGCGGTCGCCGAGGACCGGGCCGCGACGGGGGCATTGCCGAACAGCGCGCAGGCTGCCGTGATCTCCTCTCGCAATTCGTCGCTCATCGGCGCGGCTTCGAAGGCCTTTCGCAACCGTGCGGACGCCGCGGCCACGGCATCCGGGCCTTCCCCGACGTCGGCGAGTTCCCGGGTGATCCGCGCGTCCAGGCTGTGATCGCCGACGAATCTGCGGTACGTCGAGGTGGTCACCACGATCCCGGGCGGCACCGGCAACCCCGCTCGTGTCATCACGGCCAGATTGGCGCCTTTGCCCCCTGTCCGGCTGCGGTCTGTGGCGAGGACATCGTCCAACCGGCAGATCACCGAATCAGTCATGGTGTGCGAACTTAATGATGGGGCCGTCACGGCGACAGGGCCGAAGGCCCCCACCTGCGTCGTAGGTGGAATTCGTGCAACACGCCCGGTGACGTTGGCCGTGCAGTGGTCTCGACGTCCCTACGATCACTCGGTGGCTGATCGCTATGGCGCCGACATTCTCGCCCACAATCCGCACCGCAGACCCCGCTCCACCGAGGTGCCGATCGAGATCGGCATGGTCGTCGAGGACGCGCAGAGCGGATTCGTCGGTGCCGTCGTGCACGTCGAGTACGGCAGGATGCGGCTGGAAGACCGGAACGGGCGTACCAAACCCTTTCCGATCGGGCCCGGATATCTGATCGACGGCAAACCGGTGATCCTCACCGCCCCGCGCAAGGCGGGCCCGGCGACGCCGGCGCGCACCGCCTCGGGGTCGGTCGCTGTCGCCGGCGCCCGGGCCAAGGTGGCGCTGGCCAGCCGAATCTATGTGGAAGGCAGGCACGACGCCGAGCTCGTCGAACAGGTCTGGGGTGACGACCTGCGCATCGAGGGCGTCGTCGTCGAGTATCTCGGCGGCATCGACGACCTCGCCGCGATCGTCGAAGAATTTCGCCCCGGCCCGGGACGTCGGCTCGGCGTCCTGGTGGACCATCTGGTGAGGGGGTCCAAAGAGGCCCGAATCGCTGACCAGGTCATGCAGGCGGTCCGCCGCAGCCCTGGTGGAGAGCACACCTTGGTCGTCGGTCACCCGTTCATCGACATCTGGCAGGCGGTCAAGCCCGCACGGCTCGGCCTGCAGACGTGGCCGAAGATCCCGCGATCGCAGGACTGGAAGCACGGAATCTGCGCCGCTCTTGGCTGGCCACACCGCGACCAAGCCGACATCGCCGCCGCGTGGCAACGGATCCGCGGGCGGGTGCGGGACTGGACCGACCTCGAGCCCGAGCTGATCGGACGGGTGGAGGAACTGATCGACTTCGTGACCCAACCCGCGTCATGACGCAGTGGTAAGCAGGGAGCGTGTCCGAGAGCCTGTTCGACGTTCCGGCTGAGCCGACGCCCGTGACCGGTGGCGGGGCTGCGGCGTCGGCGCCGCTGGCGGTGCGCATGCGGCCGGCCTCCCTCGACGAGGTGGTCGGCCAGGAGCACCTGCTCAAACCCAACTCGCCGCTGCGGCGACTGGTCGAGGGCTCGGGTGCGGCGTCGGTGATTCTCTACGGACCGCCGGGGACGGGCAAGACCACGCTGGCCTCGCTGATCTCCCACGCCACCGGCCGGCGCTTCGAGGCGTTGTCGGCGTTGTCGGCAGGCGTCAAAGAGGTCCGCGCCGTCATCGAGAGCGCGAGAAGCGCCGCGATCCGCGGCGAGCAGACCGTGCTGTTCATCGACGAGGTGCACCGCTTCTCGAAGACCCAGCAGGACGCGCTGCTGGCGGCGGTGGAAAACCGCGTGGTCCTGCTGGTGGCGGCCACCACCGAGAATCCGTCGTTCTCCGTGGTGGCTCCGCTGCTGTCGCGCTCGCTGATCCTGCAGTTGCAGCCGCTGACCGCCGCCGACATCGCCGCGGTGCTGCGGCGCGCCATCGACGATGAGCGAGGTCTGGGCGGTGCCGTGACGATCACCGACGACGCCCTGGAGTTGCTGGTGCAGCTGTCCGCCGGCGACGCGCGCCGGGCCCTGACCGCGCTGGAGGTGGCGGCAGAGTCCGGTCAGGAGATCAGCGTCGAGATCGTCGAACAGTCGCTGGACCGGGCCGCGGTCCGATATGACCGCGACGGCGATCAGCACTACGACGTGATCAGCGCGTTCATCAAGTCGGTCCGCGGCTCTGATGTCGACGCCGCGCTGCATTATCTGGCGCGCATGCTGGTGGCGGGGGAGGATCCGCGGTTTCTGGCTCGCAGGTTGATGATCCTGGCCAGCGAGGACATCGGGATGGCCGACCCGTTGGCCCTGCAGACCGCCGTGGCCGCAGCTCAGACAGTCCAGTTGATCGGCATGCCCGAGGCGCAGCTGACGCTGGCTCACGCGACCATCCACCTGGCCACCGCGCCCAAGTCCAACGCCGTGACCACGGCGCTGGGAGCGGCCATGGCCGACGTCCGTGCGGGCAAAGCCGGCCTGGTGCCGGCTCATCTGCGTGACGGGCACTATTCCGGTGCCTCGAAGCTCGGCAACGCGATCGGTTACCAGTACGCTCACGACGATCCCGACGGTGTTGTGTCGCAACAGTATCCGCCGGACGAGCTGTTCGGTGTCGACTACTACCGGCCGACCACCCACGGCGGGGAGCGGGAGATCGCCACCCGGGTGGACAAGCTGCGCGCCATTATCCGCAGGCGCCGCTGAAACAGCTGTGCCCAAGGTGATCCCGGCCGGTCGGGGTTCCAGCCGGGATCACGTCGACAGGCGCTGCGGCGTTAGCGCGAGACCTTCGAGCGCCCGCGTCCCATCAGTGCCGCGACCAGGCCGACGCCGAGGGCGGCGACGACGACCTGAACGAGAAGCTCGAGCCAATCCACCCCCGAGGTGGTGGTCGGGATGCCGATAGCGCCGGCCAGGGCGGTGCCGATCAGTGCCGAGACGATTCCGACGAGGATGGTCACCAGGATGCCGATCTTCTGCTTTCCGGGCAGCAGGAGCCGGCCGAGGGCTCCGACGACGATGCCGATGAAGATGGCGCTGATGATGCCGGTGACGGTCATGGTGTCCTCCAGGGCTGGCGGTGCTGGCTGCGGTCAGAAATACCCGGCGTGACAAGGCAATAAACGCGCGCGTCAACCGTGCGGCGTCACCCTCCGACCGCGGTCGGGGTGTGCCCCGAAACGCCGGTCCATCGACCCGTTTCGAGGGCTCAAGGGCGGGTAAGTCGATCGTCATGACGGATAAGCGTGCGTTTCTCGAAAGCTATTCAGCGGTGCTTGTCGGGCTGGTGCTGTTCCTGGCCGGCAGCGCGGGACTCGGCGTCTTCCTCACTTTGGCCGCAGAAGGCATGTCGGGGGGTGCCGTCACGGTCGCAATTCTCGGCGCGCTGGGTCTTGCGCTCGGCATTGGACTGTTGGTGGTGGTCTTCCGGCGGCGCGGAGGCCTGCTGCGCAGCCGCACATCGCCGGCCCAGCGCCGCCGATATCGCGCCGAATATCGCAAATCGCCGGGCAGCCGGGACGACATGACACGCAGATGAGAACTTTGTTCGGCCCGCCGTCGTCCGCGCCGCGCCCGCGGCGGGAGGCGTCACATACGCCGTCGGCGTGCCAGCGACATCAGCACCTCACCCCCGGGCAGCGCGGCGAACACGCGGCGGGCCAACCGGTCGAGTTGCGCCGACGAACTCGGCGGGAAGCTGGTGGTGCGGAGATCGTGCACGCCGAAACCCGCCCACACCGCGGCGATGACACCGTCGGTGACACCGGCTCGAAGCCGGTCGCGGTCGATCGCGGCCAGTCCGAGAGCGGTGAGCGCGTGCACGGTGTCCACCCAGACGCCGCCGGCAACACGCTCGGGGGAGGGGGACGCTCCGGACAGTCCAGCCTGAAGGAGGTGCCGCGCCCCCAGGATTCGCGCCACCACGACGGCCTTACGGTCGACCCGCAGGCCGTGCACCCGTTCCAACACCGTTTCGGGCGCGGCGAGCAACCCCGCCCCCCATCCGGCACGCAGCAGTTCGATGTATCGCACACTCATCGCCGACGGGTTACCCACGGATGCGCCGCCGAATCTCGGAACGGACAATCATGACCGCCGAGCTGAATGCACCACATGTGCTGCGCGAGTATGCGTTTCTGGCCGACGGCGAGCGCGGCGCACTCATCGGCCCACGCGGCGATATCGCATGGATGTGTATGCCCGGCTGGGACAGCGACGCGGTGTTCGGCACACTGATAGGCGGTGCGGGCTTCTACGTGGTCACCCCGACCGGTCGGTTCGTCTGGGGTGGCTACTACGAAGAGGGGTCGCTGATCTGGCGTTCCCGCTGGGTGACCGAGACCGGCATCGTGGAGTGCCGCGAGGCACTGGCGTTTCCCGGCGATCCCCACCACGCTGTCCTGCTGCGCCAGATTCGTGTGGTCGAGGGCCGAGCGCAGATGCATGTGCACCTGCAACCTGCCGCCCAGTTCGGGCGCAGCCCGCTGCGTCGGGTCCAGCACGGTGCGACGGGAACCTGGCACGGTGAGGCCGGCGCCCTGCAGTTGCGGTGGCGAATCGGCGAACGGGCACACGTCACCGGCGACACCCCCGGTGACCGCGCCCTGACCGCACACCTGGAGATGTCCGAGGGCGACAGTCATGACCTGGTCCTGGAACTGAGCGACCGCCGGCTGCCCGATGTTCCGGTCGATGCCGCCGGGGCGTGGGCCGACACCCAGACGGCCTGGCAGAAGGCCATGCCGACCTTCGGTCCGTTGGCCGCGCAGCGCGATGCAGCCCATGGCTACGCGGTCATGCGCGGTATGACGACCGCCGGTGGCGGCATGGTCGCGGCGTGCACCATGAGCCTGCCCGAACGTGCCGACGAAGGGGCGAACTACGACTACCGCTACGTGTGGATCCGGGACCAGTGCTTCGCCGGGCTCGCCGTGGCGGCCGACGGGCCGCATCCGCTGTTGGAGAGTGCCGCAGACTTCGTCAGCGCGCGGCTACTCGAAGACGGTGCCTCCCTGATGCCCGCCTACACGACTGCCGGCGAAACGGTTCCTGGGGAGCGGCGACTCGACCTGGCCGGCTATCCCGGCGGCTCCGACATCCTCGGCAACCATGTGCGGGCGCAGTTCCAGCTCGATGCGTTCGGCGAAGCCCTGTTGATGCTCGCCGCGGTGGACCGGCACGGCATGCTCGCCGACGATCATGCGCGCGCCGCCGCCGTCGCCGTCGCGGCCATCGAGCAGAACCGGCACCGTGACGACGCCGGGATATGGGAGCTCAAGGACCGGCAGTGGGCGCACTCACGGTTGATGTGCGCGGCAGGATTGCGCGCGGTGGCAACCCGCGAGATGGCCGGCTTCGATGGCAGCTCACTCGGGGCGCTGGCCGACACCATCATTGCCGAGGTTTCGCGGACCTGTCTGCATCCCAGTGGCCGATGGCAACGAGCAGCCGACGACGAGCGCCTGGATGCTGCGCTGTTGTTGCCGGCACTGCGGGGTGCGCTGCCGGCTGACGATCCGCGCTCGGTCGCCACCTATCGCGCCGTCCGCGACGGCCTGGGGCGCGACTTCTACGCCTACCGGTTTCCGCCCGAGGCAGGTCTCAGCGGCACCGACAGCGCGTTCCTGCTGTGTGGGTTCGTCATGGCGATGGCGTCGGCGCAGCAGGGTGACCCGGTCGCGGCGGTGCGCTACTTCGAGCGGAATCGCTCGGCGTGCGGCCCGCCTGGGCTGTTCTCCGAGGAATACGACATCCGGCAACGACAGATGCGCGGCAACCTGCCGCAGGCCTTCGTCCATGCCGTGATGTTCGAAGCATCGAGCAGATTGGCCGCGGCAGGCCAGTAGAGAAAGGAACTCGCATGGGCACAGAACAGATAGTCGTCGTCACCGGCGCGAGCGCGGGTGTAGGCCGTGCCGTGGCAAGGCAATTCGGTCGACGCGGCGCCACGGTGGCACTGCTGGCGCGGGGGCGTGAAGGTCTGCGGGCCGCAGCGCACGACGTGGAATCCGCGGGCGGCCGGGCGCTTGTGGTACCGACCGATGTGTCGGACCACCAGGCCGTCGAAGCTGCTGCCGACCGCGTCGAGAACGAACTCGGCCCCATCGACGTCTGGGTCAACGCCGCGTTCGCCACCGTGTTCGCACCGTTCGACCACGTGCACGCCGACGAATTCCGCCGAGCCACCGAGGTCAGCTATCTCGGTTTCGTGCACGGCACCATGGCGGCGCTGACCCGCATGAAGACACGCGACCGCGGAGCCATCGTGCAGGTCGGGTCGGCACTGGGCATGCGGTCGGTGCCGTTGCAGTCGGCGTATTGCGGTGCCAAGCACGCGATCAACGGTTTCACCGAGTCGCTGCGCGTTGAACTGTTACACGAGAAGAGCAACGTGCACGTCACCGTGGTGCAGATGCCGGCGCTGAACACCCCGCAGTTCTCCTGGGTACTCTCGCGGCTTCCCAAGCACCCGCAACCCGTCCCGCCCATCTACCAGCCCGAGGTCGCGGCGCGTGCGGTCCTGTTCGCCGCGAAACACCCCAAACGCAAGCAGTATTGGGTCGGGGCGAGCACTGTGCTCACACTGCTTGGGCAACGGATGGCGCCCGCACTGCTCGACCGCTATCTGGCTCGGACGGGCTTCTCGTCGCAACAGACCGACAAAACCGAGCAGCACCGCCCCGTGAACCTGTGGGAACCCGCCGACAACGACGTGGATTTCGGCGCCCACGGGATCTTCGACGCCCAGTCGCACTCGCTGAGCCCCGTTTCGTCGCTGCGGCGCAACGCCGGGCCGCTGCTGGCGGTAGGTGCCGCCGCTGCCGCGTCGCTGGTGGTGACGGCTCGCCGTGAGAGTGACTCGTGACCGGTTTCCTCGGAGAGATCCGGCGCACCGGCAACGGACTGCTCATCCGGGTCTGCGTCATCGCCGCCATCGGCGGGCTGCTCTTCGGCTACGACACCGGGGTGATCTCCGGTGCGTTGCTGTTCATCAAGGACGACCTGAACGCCAGCGATTTCGAGCAGGAGGCGATCGTCGCGGCGGTGTTGCTCGGCGCCATGTTCGGTGCGGGGGCGTCCGGGTATCTGGCCGACCGGATCAGCCGGCGGTGGACCAAGGTGATTTCCGGCAGCGTTTACCTCGTCGGGGCGCTCGGGTGCGCGGTGTCGATCAATGCTGAGATGCTCATCGGTTTCCGGTTCCTGTTGGGACTGGCGGTCGGGACGGCGTCGTTCGTCTCACCGCTCTACATCGCCGAAATGGCCCCGCCCAGCATCCGCGGAGGGCTGGTCTCGTTCAACCAGCTCGCCATCACCTCGGGCATCCTGATCGCCTACATCACGAACTTCCTCTTCCAGGACGTCGCCGGTGACTGGCGCTGGATGTTGGGCATCGCGGCGGTACCGGGTGCGATCCTCGCCGTCGGCATGCTCTCGGTGCCACAGACGCCGCGCTGGCTGGTCAGCGCCGGCCGCACCGAGAAGGCCCGCGATGTGCTGCGACGGCTGCGCAGCGGCGACCGTGATGCCGACGTCGACGGCGAGATTGATGACATCGTCGCCGCCGAGCGTGAGGAGCAGCGGGCGTCGTGGCGGGACCTACTCACCCCGAAGCTGCGTCCGGTCCTGCTGGTGGGGATGGTGTTGGCGCTGGCGCAACAATTCGTCGGCGTGAACACGGTGATCTACTACGCACCGACCATTCTGTCTGACACCGGGCTCTCCGACAGTGGGGCGCTGGCCCGCACGGTCCTGGTCGGTGTGACGAATGTCGTCTTCACCGTGGTCGCGGTGCTGTTGCTGGACCGTGTCGGCCGCCGCAAGCTGCTCATCGGCGGCACCGTCGGCATGGTGGCCGGTCTGCTGACGTTGGCCGTGTACTTCAGTTCTGCTGTGTTGCAACAGGATGCGGGTTATCTCGCGCTGGCCGGTCTACTCGTCTTCATCGCCTCGTTCGCGATAGGCCTGGGGCCGGTGTTCTGGTTGATGATCTCGGAGATCTTCCCGATGGGCGTGCGCAGTGTGGCCATGGCGGCCTGCACGATCACCAACTGGGGCGCGAACTTCGTCGTGGCTCAGACCTTCCTGTCACTGGGCAACCTGATCACTCGCCAAGGGGTGTTCTATCTCTACACGGTCCTGGCTCTGCTGTCGCTGGTGTTCTTCATCCGCCGTGTCCCTGAGACGCGGGGTCGCTCTCTGGAGGAGGTCCAGGCCGAGCTGACCAGGGGATCCTGAGCAGGCCTCACCGCAGATGGTCCTCTTCGGCCGCGCCGACCGGCAGTTCGCCGCCGGCTTCGGTGAAGGCGGACAACGCCCGCACCAGCCCGTGGCGCTCGGCCGCCGCCATCGTCGCGACGATGGCGGCGATCTCGGCGCGTCGCTTGGCGGTCACGGCGTCGACCGTGTGGCGACCGTGGGCTGACAACTCGGCGATCAGCTCCCGGCGCGACTCCGGATGCGGTCGGCGGTCGATGAGCCCCGCGTCGACGAGGCGGTCCACCATCCTGCCCGCGGTGGACGGTGTCACGTCGAGCAACCCCGCCAGGGTCGCCAGGTTCACCGGTCCGCGGGTGCGCAGGATCACCAGCGTGCGGAACTGGGGAAAGGTGAGGGTGTCGTCCACATCGGCGATCGAGCGCGCCGAGATCGCGACGAGGAGTCGCGATGCGCTCAGCAAGGCGTCGGTGATGGCATCGGAGGAATCGCCGGCGTTATCGGTCACGTGGCGATCGTCACGCGATTAGGACACCGGCAGCAACTGTTGCATACTGCAACAATGTCCCTGCGCAATGAGCTGGGCCATTGGTTGCGTGAGCGGTCCTCGTCGCTGGTGCCCCTCGCCGTCGTGGTGGGGGTGTGTACCGGGTTGGGGGCGGTGGCGTTTCGATCGCTGATCAACGGATTCACCTGGCTGTTCACCGGACATCAGGACTACGCCGGACTGGGTCGGGTGGCCAGCGAACACCTCCCGTGGCTGGGCGTCGGATTCCTGGTGGTGGTGCCCGCGGTGGCCGGACTGATCTACGGCCCGCTCGTGCACCGCTTCGCCCCGGAGGCCCGCGGCCACGGGGTTCCTGAGGTCATGTACGCGGTGTCGATGCGCGGCGGTCGGATCGCCCCCAAGGTCGCTTTGGTCAAATCGCTGGCCTCGGCGCTGTGTATCGGCGGCGGAGGCTCGGTCGGCCGCGAAGGACCCATCGTGCAGATCGGCTCGGCCGTCGGGTCCGGCGTGGCCCAGTGGCTGCGGCTGGACACCGCCCGGGTGCGACTGTTGTTGGCCTGCGGCGCCGCGGGCGGCATCTCGGCCACCTTCAACACCCCGTTGGCCGGGCCGTTCTTCGCGATGGAGCTGATCCTGCGCGACTTCGCTGCACAGTCGTTCGGTGCGGTGGTGTTCTCCAGCGTGACCGCGTCCATCGTCGCGCGGGCGATCCTGGGCAACGAACCGTTTCTGACGCTGCCCGCGTTCAGCGTGCAGAGCCCCGCCGAGTACCTGCTCTACGCGGCGCTCGGTGTACTGGTCGGCGCGGTGGGGGTCGCGTTCTCGCGGGTGCTGTACCTGGTCGAGGATGCCTGCGACTGGCTCTGGCGCGGGCCGGAATGGGCCCGCCCCGCGGCGGGCGGGCTCCTGCTGGGCCTGCTGTTGCTGGCGCTGCCGGAGATGTACGGGGTCGGCTACCCGGTGTTGCAGAACGCCATCGAAGGCCGATATGTGGTCGGCTTCCTACTGTTGTTGATGGTCGCCAAGATGCTCGCAACCAGCCTGACCATCGGTATCGGCGGGTCCGGCGGAGTGTTTGCGCCCACGCTGTTCATCGGCGCGATGGCCGGCAGTGCCTTCGGCGCGCTGGCACACCTGGGCTGGCCCGAGTCCACCGAGGCCGCCGGCGCCTACGGGCTGGTCGGCATGGGTGCCGCCCTGGCCGGAGCGACGCGTGCCTCCATCACCGCGGTGGTCATCCTCTTCGAGCTGACCGGGCAGTACTCCATCATCCTGCCGTTGATGATCGCGATCGCCCTGGCCGCGGGGACCAGTCACCTGCTTTCGAGGCAGACCATCTACACGCAGAAGCTGTGGCGCCGCGGCGTGGACATCGACCGACACGCCACCGACATGCTGACCGCGGCCGACGTGGCGGCGCCACCGGCCCGCGTCCTCACCGAGCACATGCGGCTGCACGAGGCCGCGGAGCTGATCACCGGCGCCTCGGTCCCGCTGCTGCCGGTGTTGGCCTCCGACGGTCGCTACCTGGGTTGCGTCACCGCCGAGGATGCAGTGGCGGCGATCGAGGGCGGCAGCCCGCCGGAGCACATCGACGCGCTCATCCAGTGGCTGCCCACCATCCCCGGCGACGCGAGACTTCCCGACGTCATCGAGGCGCTCAGCGGTCACGGCGCGGCAGGGCTGCCGGTCATCGACGGTGAACCGGCGCGGCTGGCCGGATGGATCACCTACGAGAACGTGCTGAACAGGCTCACCGCCGACCTGCGGTGAGCTCGTAGGCTCGAGAAGATGAACACCGAAATGCTCGACGTCGACACGTCGCGTCGGCGGATCGTCGACCTGACGTCGCAGGTGCGCGACTTCTGCGCGTCCCAGCACGGTTCCGATGGACTGTGCAACGTGTTCGTGCCGCACGCCACGGCGGGCGTGGCGGTCATCGAAACCGGTGCCGGTTCCGACGACGACCTGGTCGACACGCTGGAGCGACTACTGCCGCGCGATGACCGCTACCGCCACGCCCACGGGTCGCCCGGCCACGGCGCGGACCATGTTCTGCCCGGCCTGGTGTCCCCGTCGGTGACGATTCCGGTCAGCGGCGGGGAACCGCTGCTGGGAACCTGGCAGAGCATCGTGTTGGTCGATCTGAACAGGGACAATGCCCGACGCCACGTGCGGTTGAGCTTCCTGCCGGGCTGACGAGGGCGCCCGGTACTGTGGTGCGGTCGAGTAATCGCAGGTGACTTGAGGATTAGAGGGCGGCAGGACGTGCAGACACACGAGATCAGGAAGCGTTTCCTCGATCATTTCGTGCAGGCGGGCCACACTGAGGTGCCCAGTGCTTCGGTGATCCTCGACGATCCCAACCTGCTGTTCGTCAACGCCGGCATGGTGCAGTTCGTGCCCTACTTCCTCGGTCAGCGCACCCCGCCGTGGGCCAGGGCCACCAGCGTGCAGAAGTGCATCCGAACCCCGGACATCGACGAGGTCGGCATCACCACACGGCACAACACGTTCTTCCAGATGGCCGGCAACTTCTCGTTCGGCGACTACTTCAAGGCCGGGGCGATCGAACTGGCGTGGACGCTGCTGACGAACCCGGTAGAGCAGGGTGGCTACGGATTCGACCCCGAGCGGTTGTGGGCCACCGTGTATCTCGACGACGACGAGGCGGCGCAGCTGTGGCGAGACATCGCCGGTCTGCCCGCCGAACGGATCCAGCGCCGCGGGATGGCCGACAACTACTGGTCGATGGGCATTCCCGGCCCGTGCGGTCCGTCGTCGGAGATCTACTACGACCGCGGCCCCGACTACGGCATCGAGGGTGGTCCGGAGGCCAACGAGGACCGCTACATCGAGATCTGGAACCTCGTGTTCATGCAGAACGAGCGCGGGGAGGGCACGTCGAAGACCGACTTCGAGATCCTCGGTCCGCTGCCCCGGCAGAACATCGACACCGGCATGGGGGTCGAGCGGGTGGCGTGCCTGCTGCAGGGTGTGGACAACGTCTACGAAACCGACCTGCTGCGCCCGGTCATCGATCTGGTGGCGGATATCGCCCCGCGCGGGTACGGGCAGGGTAATCACGACGACGACGTCCGCTACCGGATCATCGCCGACCACACCCGGACCGCGGCGATCATCATCGGCGACGGCGTCAGCCCCGGCAACGAGGGCCGCGGCTACGTGCTGCGTCGCCTGCTGCGGCGCATCATCCGGGCGGCCAAACTGCTCGGAGTCGATCAGCCCGTGATGGCCGAACTGATGGCCACCGTGCGCGACGCGATGGGCCCGTCGTACCCCGAACTCGTCAGCGACTTCGACCGGATCCAGCGCATCGCCGTCGCGGAGGAAACCGCGTTCAACCGCACTCTGGCCTCGGGTTCGCGGCTGTTCGACGAGGCGGCCCGCAGCACCAAGGCCTCGGGAGCGGACAAGCTCTCCGGCAGTGACGCGTTCACGCTGCACGACACCTACGGCTTCCCGATCGAACTGACCCTCGAGATGGCGGCCGAGGCCGACCTGAGCGTCGACGAGGAGGGCTTCCGCAGCCTGATGGCTGAGCAGCGCCGCCGCGCCAAGGCCGACGCCGCGGCCCGCAAACAGGCCCACACCGACCTGTCGGCGTACCGCGAACTCGTCGACACCGCCCCCACCGAGTTCACCGGGTTCGACGAATTGACCACCGAGGCAACGATTCTCGGCATCTTCGTGGACGGCAAGCGGGTGCCGGTGGTGGCGCATACAGGCCGCGAGGGCGCCGGCGAGCGGGTGGAGCTGGTGATCGACCGCAGCCCGTTCTACGCCGAGTCCGGCGGCCAGATCGCCGACGAAGGGACCATCACCGGCACCGGTTCCTCCGGCACCGCCAAGGCTGCAGTGACCGACGTGCAGAAGGTCGCCAAGACATTGTGGGCGCACCGCGTGGTGGTCGAATCCGGCGAGTTCGTCGAAGGGGACACCATCGTCGCCGCTGTCGATCCGCGCTGGCGCCACGGCGCCACCCAAGGCCACTCGGGCACTCACATGGTGCACGCTGCGCTGCGTCAGGTGTTGGGCCCCAACGCCGTTCAGGCCGGCTCACTCAACCGCCCAGGCTATCTGCGCTTCGACTTCAACTGGCAGGGCCCGCTGACCGAGGAGCAGCGGACCGACATCGAGCAGGTCACCAACGAGGCGGTCGAGGCCGACTACGAGGTGCACAGCTTCACCACCGAACTGGAACGAGCCAAGGCGATGGGCGCGATGGCGCTCTTCGGGGAGGCCTACCCCGACGAGGTGCGCGTCGTCGAGATCGGCGGACCGTTCTCGCTGGAGCTCTGCGGCGGTACCCACGTGGGCAGCTCGGCGCAGATCGGGCCCGTCACGATCCTCGGCGAATCGTCGGTGGGTTCGGGCGTGCGCCGGGTCGAGGCGTATGTGGGGATGGATTCCTTCCGCCATCTGGCCAAGGAGCGCGCGCTGATGGCCGGGTTGGCCTCGTCGCTGAAGGTGCCCTCCGAACAGGTGCCCGGCCGCGTCGCCACGCTGGTCGAACGGCTGCGCGCCGCGGAGAAGGAACTCGACCGGCTGCGGATGGTCAACGCGCGCGCTGCGGCGGGCAACGCGGCAGCGGGTGCCGAGCAGATCGGCGAGGTCCGCGTCGTGGCCCAGCGCATGGCCGGTGGCATGTCCGGCGGTGACCTGAGGTCGCTGGTGGGCGACATCCGCGGCAAGCTCGGCAGCGGGCCGGCGGTCGTCGCGCTGATCGCCGAAGGCGACAACGATGCGGTGCCGTACGTGGTGGCGGTCAACCCGGCCGCCCAGGATCTCGGGTTGCGGGCCGACGATCTGGTCAAACAGCTCGGTGCCGCGGTCAACGGCCGCGGTGGGGGGAAAGCAGATCTGGCGCAGGGATCCGGTAAGGGGGCGGCGGGTATCGACGCAGCATTGGCGGCGGTACGCGCGGAGATCGGCCGGGGCTAGCAGGGGTGGCCGCGACGAACGACCCTGACCGGGTGCCCGACCGGCCGGGTGATCCGCGCTGCCCCGACCCTGGGCCGGGGCGGCGCCTCGGCGTCGACGTCGGCACCGTCCGCATCGGTGTCGCGGTCAGCGATCCCGGTGCGGTCCTGGCGACCCCGGTGGAAACGGTGCGGCGGGATCGGCGTTCCGGGGCGCATCTGCGCCGACTGGCCGCGCTCGTCGACGAATATCGGGTCGTCGAGGTCATCGTCGGGCTGCCCCGCACGCTGGCCGATCGAGCGGGCTCCTCGGCCCAGGACGCGATCGACATGGCCGATCAGCTGTCCGGCCGCATCGCACCGGTGCCGGTGCGGATGGCCGACGAACGATTCACTACGTTGACTGCGCAACGATCACTGCGTGAAGCTGGGGTCCGCGCCCGCGGCCAGCGCTCGGTGATCGATCAGGCGGCGGCAGTGGGGATTCTGCAGAACTGGCTGGACCAGAGGCGAGCGGCAGCAGCCGCGCACGGAGAGGTCACCGATGACTGACGATTGGGCCAGCGACCGCGCCGAACCACTGGCGGTGGGACCGCCGCGGAACCGGATGACCCGCCGTGAGCGCGCCCGGGCCGCCCGTTACCGGCGCAGGCGCCGGACCGCCGCGGTGCTCGCGGTGGGCGTGTTGATCGTGGTCGCGATCGGGGCGGTGTTCCTCGGTTCGCAGCTGTGGCACTCACTGTTCGGCGGCTCGGCCGACGACTACGCCGGTGACGGCGTCAACGACGTGGTCATCCAGGTTCACGAAGGCGACTCCACGACTGTGATCGCGCAGACTCTGCGCGACAGCAACGTGGTCGCGACGGTGTCGGCGTTCGTCACGGCTGCGGACGGCAACTCCGCCATCTCGGCCATCCAGCCCGGCTTCTACAAGGTCCGCACCGAGATTCCGGCCGCCGATGCGGTCGAGCGCCTCGCCGATCCCGCCAACCGGGTCGGCAGTCTGGTGATCCCCGAAGGCCGCCAACTCGACGACGTGCGCGACGTCAAGACGAACGCGGTGACCGACGGAATCCTGACGCTGATCTCCGATGCGTCGTGCGTGGATCTCGACGGCGAACGGCGCTGCGTGTCGGTCGACGACCTGCGCAACGCGGCGGCCGCGCTGCCGCCCGAGGCGCTCGCCGTGCCTCAGTGGGCGGTAGCGCCCGTGCTGGCGATGGGCCCCGACCACCGCCGACTGGAGGGCCTCATCGCGCCGGGCACATGGAACGTCGACCCGTCGGCTCAGCCACGAGACATGCTCGGCGCGCTGATCGCCGCCGGCAGCGAGTTGTACGAGCAGAACGGTCTGCTCAACACGGCGACTTCGCTCAACATGAGCCCCTACCAGGTGCTGACCGTTGCCTCGCTGGTTCAGCGTGAGTCCACCCCGGAAGACTTCGCCAAGGTGGCCCGGGTGATCTACAACCGGTTGGCCGAACAGCGCACATTGGAGTTCGATTCCACGGTGAACTACGCGCTGGACCGCATCGAGGTGGCCACGACCGACGGGGACCGCTCGCAGGAGACACCGTGGAACACCTACCTGCGCCCCGGCCTCCCGGCCACCCCGATCTGTTCGCCGGGCCTGCCGGCACTGGCCGCGGCCGAGGCGCCCGCGCCCGGAGACTGGCTGTATTTCGTGACGATCGACATGCAGGGCACCACACTGTTCACCCGCGAATACGAGCAGCACCTGGCCAACATCGAGCTGGCGAGGCGAAACGGTGTGCTCGATTCGGCGCGCTGAGTCGGTGTGCCTCGACACGTCGCTGCGCGAGCAGCTGTCGGCGATGAGCAGACCGCACCGATGAGCGACCGCGGCGGAGCCCGGCGGGCCGCGGTGCTCGGTTCTCCGATCGCCCACTCGCGGTCCCCGCAGTTGCACCTGGCGGCCTACCGGGCGCTGGGCCTCGACGACTGGACGTATGACCGCATCGAGTGCGACGCCGAGCGGCTGCCTGCGCTGGTGGGCGGGTTCGGTCCGGAGTGGATCGGGGTGTCGGTGACGATGCCGGGCAAGTTCGCAGCGCTGCGGTTCGCCGACGAGGCCACCGAGCGGGCTCAACTGGTGGGGTCGGCCAACACACTGGTCCGGTTCTCGGGCGGGTGGCGTGCCGACAACACCGATGTCGACGGGGTGCGTGGCGCGCTGGCCGGCGTCCCGCGCGCGGAGCGCTGCATGGTGGTGGGCTCCGGCGGAACGGCCCCGGCGGTGGTGGTCGGCCTTCTCGAGCTGGGTGCACGGCAGATCACCGTGACCGCTCGCAACGCCGAGAAGGCCGCGCCGCTGGTCGACCTGGCCCGCCGGTGCGGCGCGGAGGCACGGTTCTGCGATGTCACCGGCGCACGTCTGGCCGACGAGGTGGCCGGCGTCGATGTCGTGGTCAACACGGTGCCCGCGGACGCGGTGACGCCGTACGCGCCGATCCTGGCGGCGACCCCGTGGCTTCTCGACGCGATCTACGACCCGTGGCCCACCCCGCTTGCGGCTCAGGTGACGGCGCGGGGAGGACGGGTGGTCAGCGGGCTGGAGATGCTGCTGAACCAGGCCTTCAGTCAGGTCGAGCAGTTCACCGGGTGTGTGGCTCCCCGTGATGCCATGCGGGCGGCATTGCGCGGGCCGGACTGAACCGGTGGCCGGCCGGACAAAAAGGTGCGTCGCACCGCCCGGCGCGGGACTTAGCCTGAGCGGATGGGGTCGACCGGGGGAGTGCTGATTGCCCTCGCTCTGTCTGCGTGGCTGATCACGTTGGGTGCGTTCGACATCCGGCATCGGCGCCTACCCAACGTGCTCACCCTCCCCGGTGCTGCGATGGTCCTCGCCGGCGCGGTGATCGCCGGCTACGGCAGGGGCGCGACGCTCGGGGCGGCCGCATTGTTCGCGGCGTACGCCGCCGTGCATCTGGTCGCGCCGGCTGCGATGGGCGCCGGAGATGTCAAGCTGGCCATCGGGGTGGGTGCGTTGACCGGAGCCCTCGGTCCCGATGTGTGGGCGCTCTCCGCTCTCTTGGCTGCGGCACTGACCATGGGGTGGGCGGGGGTGCTGCTCGCGTGGCGTTCGGACGCGACGGTGCCGCACGGTGTTTCGATGTGCCTCAGCGCAGGCGCGGTGATGTGGCTGGTGCTGGCTTGAGGTATTTGCCGCGTCGGGCGGCCGGGCGCATCATCTAAGTATGACTGACTATACTCAGATTGTGGGCCACGGGCTCCCACTTGTCTCGGCCCTGCCGGTCGAGCATCTGTTCGACATGCGGGTCGACCTGGAACCCGTTCAGCTCATCCCAACCCCGGTCGGCACCAGGATGACCTTCGTGACCACCGGCGGGGCGGTCGACGGTCCTCGGCTGCGCGGCGTGCCGCGGCCCGGGGGCGGTGACTGGGTGACCCTCGGCGCGGACGGTATCGGCCGCGTCGACGTGCGCGCGACCATCGTGACCCATGACGGGGTGTTGATCCATCTCGAGGCGCGCGGCGTCATCGCAGTGCCATCCGACGGCTTGGCGCGGCTCGCCGGCGGTGAGGCGTTGCCGTTCGCGCAGACCTATGTCCGGACGACGCCCCGCTTCGAGACGTCCGACGAGCGCTACAGATGGCTCACCGGGGTCACCGCCGTTGCCTACAACGCCCTTCTTCCGAATCGGGTCGACTACCGGGTGTATCGCGTGCTCTGATCCGCGCGTGGGTCCGGTGTGGTCGGCGTGCGAAAATGAAACACGTGTTGCGATGGACGACTGCAGGCGAATCCCACGGCCGTGCGTTGGTGGCCATGGTCGAAGGCATGGTCGCCGGCGTTCATGTGACCTCCGACGAGATCGCGGGCCAGCTGGCCCGCCGCCGACTCGGCTACGGCCGCGGCGCCCGGATGAAATTCGAACAGGACCAGGTCACGATGCTCGCCGGCGTCCGGCACGGGGTGACCCTCGGCGGCCCGATCGCGATCGAGATCGGCAACACCGAGTGGCCGAAATGGGAGTCGGTGATGGCGCCGGACCCGGTGGATCCGACCCTGCTGGCCGACAGCGCGGCCCGTAATGCGCCGTTGACCCGGCCCCGGCCCGGTCATGCCGACTATGCGGGCATGCTGAAGTACGGCTTCGACGACGCCCGCCCGGTTCTCGAGCGCGCCAGCGCCCGCGAGACGGCCGCCCGGGTGGCTGCCGGCACCGTTGCCCGGGCGTTCCTGCGGGAGGCGCTCGGGGTCGAGGTGGTGTCACACGTCATCTCCATCGGCGCGTCCGACCCCTATGACGGCCCACCGCCGCAGGCCGCGGATCTCGCGGCGGTTGACGCCAGCCCGGTGCGGGCCTTCGACAAGGCCGCCGAAGAACGAATGATCGCCGAGATCGAAGCCGCCAAGCGTGACGGCGACACGCTCGGCGGTGTGGTCGAGGTGGTCGCGCACGGCCTCCCGGTGGGACTGGGTTCTTTCACCAGTGGCGACAACCGTCTCGACAGTCAGCTGGCCGGAGCGGTCATGGGGATCCAGGCCATCAAGGGAGTCGAGATCGGCGATGGCTTCGAGACGGCGCGCCGGCGAGGCAGCGTCGCCCACGACGAGATCTATCCCGGCTCTGACGGGGTCACCCGCTCGACCAATCGGGCCGGCGGTCTCGAAGGCGGCATGACCAACGGCCAACCGGTGCGGGTGCGCGCCGCGATGAAGCCCATCTCGACGGTGCCACGCGCGTTGGCGACGGTGGACATGTCCACCGGTGAGGAGGCCGTCGCGATCCATCAACGCTCCGACGTCTGTGCGGTGCCCGCCGCCGGCGTCGTCGTCGAGACCATGGTTGCCCTGGTGCTGGCGCGCGCCGCGCTGGAGAAGTTCGGTGGTGACTCGATCGGCGAGACCCGGGCCAACATCGACAGCTACCTGCGCTCCGTGGCCGACCGTGAGCCTGCCGGCGCCGATCCGGCGCGGGCCTCGGGCTGATGGCTCCGAAAGCCGTACTGGTCGGCCTGCCCGGTTCGGGCAAGTCCACGATCGGGCGGCGCTTGGCCAAGACGCTCGGTCTGGAGATGCTCGACACGGACGCCGCCATCGAGAAGGCCACCGGCCGCACCATCGCCGATATCTTCGGCACCGACGGTGAGGCGGAGTTTCGCCGCATCGAGGAATGCGTCATCCGCGATGCGCTGGCCAACCACGACGGGATCCTGTCGCTCGGCGGCGGGGCCGTCACCACCCCGGGGGTCCGCGAGGCGCTGGCCGGCCACACGGTGGTCTACCTCGAGATCAACGCGGCGGAGGGGGTGCGCCGCACCGGTGGCTCGACGGTGCGCCCGTTGCTGGCCGGCGGCGACCGCGGGGAGAAATTCAAAGCACTGATGAGCCAACGGGTTCCGTTGTATCGGCAGGTGGCCACGATGCGGGTGAACACCAACCACCGCAATCCCGGTGCCGTCGTGCGTCACATCGTGAACCGCCTCGAGAATTCCGCGTCGCGGCCCGACCGGCGCCGCCGGCGCCCGGCATGGCGCCGCGCTCCGTGGTCGCTGACCGCCGCCCCGTCCACCGAAGCGCCGCCCAGTCCGGCCGCGGTGGCCGCCAAGAAGGGCCGCGGCTCCTCCTCCTGCTCACGAAAGGACAGCCCGTGACGGAACCGGTGACGGTGGACGTCCGCACCGACCCGCCCTACCCGGTGATCATCGGTACCGGTCTGCTCGGCGACCTGGCGCGCATCCTCGAGGGCCGGCACAAGGTGGCGATCCTGCACCAGCCAGTCCTCGCGCAGACCGCCGAGGCGATCCGCGCCCACCTGGCCGAGCGGGGCATCGACGCGCACCGCATCGAGATCCCCGACGCCGAAGCGGGCAAGGAGCTACCGGTGGTCGGATTCATCTGGGAGGTGCTCGGCCGCATCGGTCTGGGCCGCAAGGACGCCGTGGTCAGCCTCGGTGGCGGAGCCGCGACCGACGTGGCCGGATTCGCCGCTGCGACGTGGCTGCGCGGCGTCGACATCGTGCACATCCCGACCACGTTGCTGGGTATGGTCGACGCCGCGGTGGGCGGGAAGACCGGCATCAACACCGATGCGGGCAAGAACCTCGTGGGGGCATTCCACCAGCCCGCTGCCGTGCTGATCGACCTGGCCACGCTGGAGACGTTGCCCCGCAACGAGATCATCGCCGGCATGGCCGAGGTGGTGAAGGCCGGTTTCATCGCCGACCCGGTGATCCTCGACATGATCGAGGCCGATCCCGGCGCGGCCCTCGACCCGACCGGCGAGGTGCTGCCGGAGCTGATCCGGCGCGCGGTTGCAGTGAAGGCCGAGGTGGTCGCCGCCGACGAGAAAGAATCGCAGCTTCGCGAGATCCTCAACTACGGGCACACGCTGGCGCACGCCATCGAGCGTCGGGAGCGCTATCAGTGGCGCCACGGTGCCGCCGTGGCGGTCGGTCTGGTGTTCGCTGCCGAACTGGGCAGGCTGGCCGGCAGGCTCGACGACGAGACCGCCCAGCGGCACCGCTCGATCCTGGAGGCGCTGGGGCTGCCGGTGAGCTATGACGCCGACGCGCTGCCGCAGCTACTCGAGGCGATGCTCGGCGACAAGAAGACCCGGGCCGGGGTGCTGCGCTTCGTGGTGCTCGACGGGTTGGCCAAACCCGGTCGGCTGGAGGGCCCGGACCCGTCGTTGCTGGCTGCAGCGTATGCCGAGGTGGCCCGCGGTTAGCCGGTCAGCTCAGTTGTCGCGCCTGGTCTGATCGTCACGCCTGGTCTCATCGTCCTCGGCCACGGCGACCGGGGAGGTGTACGGCTCGGCCTCGGTGCCGGTCTGCGCGGTGGAGTAGTTGTCGTCGCGGTCGTCGCGCACGGCGGCGAACACATCGGTGTCGGCCCGGTCGTCGTCCTCGCGGCGACGCTCCATCGGCGGCGCCTTGCGGTCGACCAGCCAGTGGCCCAGGCCCACGCCGACGATCGCGCTGAGGAAGACCAGCAGCGCGGTGAACGCTGCGAAGGTGGTCAGTTCGTTGAGCAGCCCCTCGACATAGAGGTTGTTGTAGAACAGCCCGATGAACCACGCCACCGCGCCGCTGACCACACCGGCGAACAGGCCGGCCAACAGCCACGTCATCGCCAGGTCGGACCGGCGTTCCGGGTCGGGGTTCTTCTTCGCGTCCGAGCGGCCGTCGACATAACCCCACAGCAGGGCGACAATCGCGTACGCGACAACCAGGATCACGCTGATCATCGTCGCCCGGGTCTCCCACACGTTGATCATCGCTCCCTGGAGTAACCGGACGATCACCATCAGGGCGGCGAACATCAGTCCGCGCAGCAGCCACTTGCTCATGGGGCCTCACCTTAGCGAGTAGCGTCGTGCGCTGTGACGATTTCCCAGCGCCGTGACCGGTTACGGCAACGTCTCGTGGATGCCGGACTGGATGCCATGCTGGTAACGGACCTGATCAACGTGCGTTATCTGTCCGGGTTCACCGGCTCCAACGCGGCGCTGCTGGTGCTCGCCGAACACGAAACGCCGGTGCTGGCCACCGACGGCCGCTACCGCACCCAGGCCGCGCGTCAGGCTCCCGACGCCGAGGTGGTGATCGAGCGCGCCTGCAATCCGCATCTGGTCGGGCGCGCCGCCGCCTCCGGAGTGCGCCGGCTCGGCTTCGAGAGCCACGTGGTGACCGTCGACGCCTTCGCCACGTTCACACGCGAGGCAGGGGAGCACTGCGAGTTGATCCGGGCGGCCGGAACCGTCGAAGGGCTGCGCGAAGTGAAGGATTCCGGCGAGTTGGCGGTGCTGCGGCTGGCCTGCGAGGCCGCCGATGCCGCGCTGACGGACCTGGTGCAGACGGGCGGGCTGCGCCCGGGCCGCACCGAGAAGGAGGTCCGCAACGACCTCGAAGCGCTGATGCTGGTGCACGGCGCCGACGGCGCATCGTTCGAGACGATCGTCGCGGCTGGAGCGAACTCTGCCGTACCGCATCACCGGCCCACCGACGCTGTGCTGGCTGCAGGTGACTTCGTCAAGATCGACTTCGGTGCTCTGGTCGCCGGCTACCACTCGGACATGACCCGAACCTTCGTGCTGTCGCCGATCGCCGACTGGCAGCGCGACATCTACGAGTTGGTGGCCACCGCGCAGCGCGCCGGCCGCGAAGCGCTCGCCCCGGGGGTGGCGCTCAAGGATGTCGACGCCGCATCGCGCCAGGTCATCGCCGAGGCCGGGTACGCCGAGAACTTCGGACACGGCCTCGGCCACGGCGTGGGTCTGCAGATCCACGAAGCGCCGGGAATCAACGGAGCGGCCGCCGGTACACTGCTGGCTGGCTCCGCGGTGACCGTCGAGCCCGGTGTCTACCTGCCCGACCGTGGTGGAGTCCGCATCGAGGACACCCTGGCGGTCACCGGAGACAGCCCCGAACTACTCACCAGGTTTTCCAAGGACCTGGTCGTCCTCTAGAAGCTAGGAGTACATCCCACCGTGGCAACGACCGCCGACTTCAAGAACGGGCTCGTCCTTCAGATCGACGGCCAACTGTGGCAGATCGTCGAGTTCCAGCACGTCAAGCCCGGTAAGGGCCCGGCCTTCGTGCGGACCAAGCTGAAGAACGTGCTGTCCGGCAAGGTCGTCGACAAGACCTACAACGCGGGTGTGAAGGTCGAGACCGCAACCGTGGACCGCCGCGATGCCACCTTCCTCTACCGGGACGGCTCGGATTTCGTGTTCATGGATTCCGAAGACTTCGAGCAGCATCCGTTGCCGGATTCACTCGTCGGCCGGCTTGCCGACTTCCTGCTGGAGAGCATGCCGGTCCAGATCGCGTTCCATGACGGGGCGCCGCTGTACCTGGAGCTGCCGGTGACGGTCGAGCTCGAGGTCACCCACACCGAGCCGGGCCTACAGGGTGACCGGTCCAGCGCCGGAACCAAACCGGCCACCGTCGAGACCGGCGCCGAGATCCAGGTGCCGTTGTTCATCAACACCGGTGACAAGCTGAAGGTGGATTCGCGCGACGGCAGCTATCTGGGAAGGGTCAATGCCTGACACCTGGGCGAGTGGAGCGCAGCGAAGCGACGGGATGGTTGCCCGGGGCGAGCGGAGCGTAGCGGAGCGACGGGATGGCTGACCGCAGAAGTGATCGCGGGCGGCACCAGGCCCGTAAGCGGGCCGTCGATCTGCTGTTCGAGGCCGAAGCCCGCGGCATCACCGCGGCCGAAGTGGCCGACGCCCGTAATGCGCTGTCGCACCATCAGGCCGACGTGGCGCTGCTGAATCCCTACACGGTGACGGTCGCACGGGGCGTGACCGAGCATGCCGCGCACATCGACGACCTCATCGCGACGCACCTGCAGGGGTGGACACTGGACCGGCTGCCCGCCGTCGACCGCGCCATCCTGCGCGTGGCGGTGTGGGAGCTGCTGCACGGTGTGGACGTGCCGGAGCCCGTCGCGGTCGACGAGGCGGTCGAACTGGCCAAGCAGCTCTCGACCGATGAGTCACCCGGCTTCATCAACGGCGTGCTGGGTCAGGTGATGCTGGTGACACCCCAGATCCGGGCGGCCGCCCAGGCAGTGCGGGGCACCGGCGAGTAGTTTCCGCGGAAGGAGATCGCGTGACCGATACCACCGTTCGCAGCAGTACTCGTGTCACGGGTTTCGACGATCCTGAGCTGGACTTCCAGCTCCTGCGCCAGCTGGGGTCCGCCTGCTACGGCGGGGCCTCGGTCGGTGAAACGCTGGCGGTGGCGGCACGTATTCGCGAGGCGGGACCGCAGGCGTGGTCCGAGGAGTTCGCGGCGCTCGCCGAGCGCCAACGCGTTGACGCCGACCAGCGGTCCGCCGCCGGTCACCACCTCAGCGCCCGAGAGCGCTATCTGCACGCGTCGAACAGTTTCCGTGCAGCCGAATACTTCTCGCCGTTCGGCGCCGATCGCCACGTCGAGCTCGGTCTCGCCAGCCGGGCCGCATTCCTGGCTGCGCTGGGGCCGGACGGGGTGGAGGAAATATGGCTGTCCTGGCGGGGCCAACGCCTGCCGGGGTACTGGTTCGTCCCCCCGGGTGCCGCGCATGCCGGACCGACGCTGGTCGCCACGAGCGGGTTCGACGGCACCCTCGAGGAAACCTACTTCCAGATCGGGTTGGCGGCACTGCAGCGCGGCTGGCGGGTGCTGCAGATCTGCGGCCCCGGCCAGATGGACACCGCCCGCACCGAACCTGCGACACATTTCGTGCCCGACACCGAGTCGTGGGTCTCGGCGTGGCTCGACCGGGTCATCGAGCGTCCCGGCGTCGACCCGGACCGCCTGGCCCTGCTGGGCATCAGTTTCGGTGGTTACTTCGCCACCAGGGCTGCCGCCCATGACACCCGGGTGCGTGCCCTGGTGGCGAATTCGCCGGTGATCGACCTGCGTGCCTACATGGTGTCGTTCGTCGCCGGGATGGGTGGGGACCCCGCCGAGGTGCTCACGCCCGAGGAGGACTTCAGTCTCGACGACATCGACCAGATCCCCGATGAGGAGATGCCACCCACGATCAAGGAGATGTCGCGGTCGCTGATCCGGCGATTCGGCCAGACGACATTCCTCGAGACCTTCGAGTATCTGCGGCAGTTCACCGTCGACCCCGCCTTGATCGCTTGTCCCGCTCTGGCGTTGGTGGGATCGGGTGAGGGAGGCGAGCCTCTGCGGCAGTACGAGGTATTCGCCGATCAGGCAGCCGGTCCGGTGACGAAGCGGATGTTCACCGGCGCCGAAGGCGCCGACACACACTGCCAGCTCGGGAATCTGACCTTGTCGAACGCGGTCACGTTGGACTGGCTCGACGCCACGGTGGACTGACCGCCGGTTTCACGGTGACCCTATGCGGCGTGGAAGGTGATGAGGTCGATGCTCAGTCCGTCTTCGATGATGCTGCGGCGGGTGATGGGGGTTCCGGGGGCTGGTGGGGCTAGGGAGTGGTAGGTGGCGCCGGTGGGGGTGGTGTAGGTGGCGGTGTGGGTGCCGTCGTGGTTGGTGGTGGTGACGGTCCAGCCGGGGGCGTCTTTGGCGTAGTTGCAGGTTTCACAGCTGCCCAGGCCGTTGCGGGCGCTGGTCGGCCCACCGGCGCGGTCGGGGGTGGCGTGGTCGTGGTGGCGGATCGGGGCGTCGCAGTAGGGGGTGCGGCAGGTTTGGTCGCGCACGTCGA
>MDTD01015898.1_pt1 | contig 36084 bp, 29 predicted proteins | sample 811221 | NCBI WGS metagenome assembly MDTD01 (sample SAMN05326646, study PRJNA326480) | marine metagenome | isolation source: seawater | place: Pacific Ocean: South West | collected 2011
CGATCTCGCGCAGGGTGTCGGGCGCATAGGCGCCGACTTCCGCATCCAGCCCACTGCCGGCAAATACAAGCCGCGCGCCGCAGTTCTCAAGGATCCAGCCGATTTCCGCCGCATGCAGCTTGGCGTTCACCGGGACGGCGGCAAGCCCCGCCCACCAGATCGCGTAAAGCACTTCCAGATAGTGGGGCGAGTTCTTGGCGACAATCGCCACGCGGTCGCCGGGCGCAAGGCCAAGCGGGCCGCGCAGGGCGCTTGCAAGGCGCGCGGCGTTTTCGGCAAAGCGGGAATAGGTCGCAACAACCGTTCCCTCGCGCGCCAGCGCCGGAAGGTCGGCCCTCGCCCGCCCGGCCCGCGCAAGCCACGCTGCCATGTTCATGCCTGCCCCCCTGAACAGTCCCGCAAGCGCACGCGAGTTTTCCGCATGCGACATGCATGTCTTTTCAGGATTTATGGCAGGGATTGGCGCGCGAGGCCAAGCCGAAATCCGGACCGTGAGGGCCCGGGCTCACGGGTCAGGGGCGAATGCGGGCGGGGTCGCGCCAGGTCTCGTGGACCGGATATTTCAATCCGCTCAACAGGTTCGCGGTCTCGTGCAGCGGCAGGCCGACGACATTGGAGTATGAGCCGGTGAGCTTGACGACAAAGGCGCCGGCAAGACCCTGGATTGCATAGCCGCCGGCCTTGCCGCGCCATTCGCCGCTTGCGAGATAGGCCGCGATTTCGGCGCGCGACAGGCGCTTGAACCGCACGCGGGTTTCCACCAGCCGCTGGCGGATGACATCCTTCGGCGCGCTCACGCAGATCGCAGTATAGACGCGGTGCCCGCGCCCCGACAGGAGCTGAAGACAGGCTTCGGCCTGGTCCTGCGTTTCCGCCTTGGGCAGGACGCGCCGCCCGACCGCGACCACCGTATCCGCCGCCAGCACGAGACCGTCGACATTGGCCTCCACCCGGTCGGCCGCCCGGCGCGCCACCTCGGCCTTGGTGCGCGCAAGCCGCTGGGCGAGCGCGCGCGGGGTCTCGGCGCGGCGCGGCGTCTCGTCGATATCGGCGGGAAGCAGCGTATCCGGGTCGATGCCGATCTGCTGGAGCAGCGCTAGCCGGCGCGGCGATCCGGACGCCAGCACCAGCGTCGGGCGATCTGTGACGATGGAGGTGTCGGAGGCGGTCATCGGCTCGCGGTCTCTCGATCCGGGCGGCCGGCACGCCCGGCCGCAACGAATGCGATCACTTGAAACGGTAGGTAATGCGACCCTTGGTGAGGTCGTAAGGGGTCATCTCCACGAGAACGCGGTCGCCGGCGAGGACGCGAATGCGGTTCTTGCGCATGCGGCCAGCGGTGTGGGCAATGATCTCGTGCTCGTTCTCGAGCTTGACGCGAAAGGTCGCATTGGGGAGCAGTTCCGTAACCACCCCCGGAAATTCGAGGACTTCTTCCTTGGCCATATGGGTTCCTGATTATTCTGCCAGATGTGGCGGCGAACCTAGCGGATCGCATCCAGAAAGGAAACAGGCAGTTTCACGCGACAAAAAGGGGCCGCGCGCGGCCCCGCGCGGCGGTTCGCATCGCTCCTGCAAAGGGCATTTCTCACGGTTGCGCAAACGCGCGATCCATGAAACCTGAGGGTGCAAACGCCGCACGCCACGCGACGTGCGCCTTGGGGAGAGTGACATGCCGGACGAGATCTGGGTCAGCACCGTTGGCAGCAATTCCCGGCTTTTCGACAAGCAGGGGATTCGAGAAAAGTTCTACGGTCAGGACTGGGCGCCGCCGCAGTTCGAAATGGATGCGCCGTCCGAACAACATGCCAATAACTATCGTCGTCACGCTCGAGGAGAGAAGTTGCGACGGGAGGAGTTCGTTGAGGCGGCCTATGTGTTCGATCCGAAACGCTGGTCCCGGGTGAAGGATTTTTTCGCCGTTGATGGTTTTTTCTGCGTCAAGGGCAAGTTGGCTGAACTCCTCAAGGAATTCGATCTCGGCGAGGGCGAGCTGGTGGAGTTCCCGATCTACGAAATGGACAAGACCACGCGGCTGCCCGGTCCATTCTATTTTCTCAATTTCGGTTCGCAGAAGGACTGTTTTTTGCCCGAGGAAACAAAAGGCGCGAGACTTATCGCAAAAAACAGCGAAAAGGGTGTCGAAATCTGGCGTGGACCTCCCGATGCGGTGGATGGTGATATCGCAGTATAGGAAACGGCATTGGACGGGGCAGATCTTTGGGCTGATCCCAAATTGAAGTCAGCACTTTTCATGAGCGGCCCGCTTCATGACGCGATCGAGGCGGCCAAGCTCGGGATCGATTTTTCGTTCGTCAAAGCGCGCATCGTCTGACCGACATTCGGGGCGGTTCGCAGATGCGCTCGTGCAGGTTCACCCGCCCGGCGTCGGCGCCCAGCCGAAACGCTTCTTGATGCGCAGCATCAGCATGTCGCGAACGCTGCGGTAGCTGTCGAGGATCTGCTCGCGCGATCCCGTTGCCAGCGTCGGGTCCGGGGTCGGCCAGTATTCCACGTCGACCGCTTCCGTGCGTGTCATCTCCAGCGCCTTGTGATGGGCTTCCGGCGCGAGCGTCACGACGAGGTCGAAGCCCGATTCATCCAGCATCTCGAAGGTTTTCGGCCGGTGACTGGCAAGGTCGCAGCCGATTTCGGCCATCACCGCCTCGACGAAGGGGTCGGGCTCGCCCTCGCGCACGCCGCAGGAGCGCACGTAGATGCGCCGCGGAAACAGCTTTTCCGTGATGGCCGCGGCCATGGGGGAGCGTACGGAATTCATGCCGCAGGCAAAGAGCACTGCACCGGGTATTGCCCCGGAGCTCGTCACCGCCGCTACCCTTTCCAGTGCAGGGCGCAGACGAGGGTGAAGAGCCTTCGGGCCGTCTGCATGTCCACACGTATCTTGCCGTCAAGCCGGTCCATCAGGATCTGGGAGCCCTCGTTGTGAACGCCGCGCCGGCCCATGTCGATGGCCTCGATCTGGCTGGGCGTCGCCGTCTTGATCGCCTCGAAGTAGCTCTCGCAGATCATGAAGTAGTCCTTCACGACCTTGCGCAAGGGCGTCAGCGACAGCATGTGCGTTACCACCGGCGTGCCGTCCTCGCGCGACACCGCGAAGATCAGGCGTTTCTCGACCAGGGACAGCTTGAGGCGGTAGGGACCGGCTTCATCCGCGACGGGCTCGAACTCGTTGTCCTCGATAAGGTCGTAGATGGCGACGGCCCGCTCGTGCTCGATGTCCGGGGTCGACCGCGAGATCGAGCCCTCATCGAGTTCGACCTCGACAAGACGCGCGGTTGACCCCCCTGTCGCGTTCTGCGGTGCTGTCATCCCGTTATCCTGTCAGCTGCGACACCCGAGCGGCGCGCGATATAGCCTCAACACCTAACGCGCTCCGGGCCTTTTCGACAAGTGCCGAAGCCCCGCACGGCCCGGCTAGAGATTGAGCCGGATGCCGACGGAGCGACCGTGCGCCGACAGGCCCTCGGCTTCCGCCAGCGCCATCGCCGCCGGGCCCAGCTGGCGCAGGTTGTCCGCGTTGCAGCGCAGGATCGACGTGCGTTTGACGAAATCGAGCACAGACAACCCTGACGAAAAGCGCGCGGAGCGGGCCGTCGGCAGAACATGGTTGGAGCCGCCGACGTAATCGCCGATGGCCTCCGGCGTGTAGCGGCCGAGAAACACCGCGCCGGCATTGCGGATGCGGTCGAACAGCGCATCGGGATCGGCGACGGCAAGTTCCAGATGCTCCGCCGCGATGGCGTCGATGATCGGCGGCGCCTCGTCCAGCGACGACACGCAGATGACCGCGCCGAAATCGCGCCAGCTCGGCTCCGCGACATCCTTACGCGGCAGGACGGCCAGCTGGCGCTCCACCGCCTGTTCGACGGCGCTCGCGAAGTCGGCGTCGTCGGTGATCAGGATCGACTGCGCGCTGACGTCATGCTCCGCCTGGCTCAAGAGGTCGGCGGCGATCCAGTCCGGATCGTTCTCGCCGTCCGCCACCACGAGGATCTCGGACGGACCGGCGATCATGTCGATGCCGACGGTGCCGAACACCCGCCGCTTGGCGGCCGCCACATAGGCGTTGCCGGGACCGACGATCTTGGAAACGGGCGCAATCGACTGCGTTCCATGGGCGAGCGCCGCAATCGCCTGCGCGCCGCCGATGCGGTAGATCTCGCTGACGCCGGCGAGATGCGCTGCCGCCAGCACCAGCGGATTGAGCACGCCGTCCGGGCTCGGCACGCACATGACGACCCGCTCCACGCCCGCGACCTTCGCGGGCACCGCGTTCATCAGAACGGAAGACGGATAGCTCGCCGTGCCGCCCGGAACATAAAGCCCAACCGCCTGGATCGCCGTCCAGCGCGAGCCGAGCTCCACACCGATCGCGTCGGTGTAGCGGTCGTCCTTCGGCATCTGGCGTTGGTGATGCGAGGCGATCCGGTCGCGCGCCAGCGTCAGCGCCTCCAGCGTTTCCGGCGCGATTTTCTCAAGGGCTGCGGCGATCTCCTCCGCCGTCACCGTCAGTTCAGCGACCGAGGCGGCCTTCAGCCGGTCGAAGCGCTCGGTGTAGCTCAGGAGCGCGGCATCGCCTTTGGCGCGCACGTCCTCGATGATGTCGCGCACGACCGCATCGACATCGGCGGAGGCCTCCCGCTTGCTGGCGAGAAGGGCCTGGAAACGATCCTGAAAATCAGGATCGGCGGTGGCGAGGCGAAGGGCCAAGGGTATCTCCCGAACTCACTGTCGAAGGGGGCGTTGCGTCTTGGGTCAGTTGGGGTCAGTCGAGCGCGTGATGCGGCTTGTTGTCGGTCGCCCAGGCCGCCCCCAGATCGGCAAGCTGCGCCTCGATGCATTCGACCTCGAAGGACAGGGTGCCGCCGCCGGCAAAGAGCAGGTTGACCCGGCCCGCCGGAGCCTCCCCTTCCTCGAACTCCACCGCCAGCAGGGACAGCACGGCATCCTTGGCATCCTGTCGGATGTTGCGCGACTTCAGATCGCTGACGCGCGCGAAGGACAGCGCCGCGCGCCGGCGCTCATGCTTTCGCCCGCGCTTGCCGTCTTCCACATCCCAGGCGAAGCGGTTCATGGTCACGACGAGGTGCCGGTCGGACGGGAAGAAACGGATATCCCCGACCTTCAGCACCGCATCCTGCACCTGCGCGGAAATCACCGCCAGATCGTCCGGGTCGAGCGCGGCGAGTTTCAACTGCTCCATCGATGGATCGTCTCCAGCCAGAGTGTCTTGGTCTCGGGTCAAGCGCGGCACTTGCCGCGAAGTCCGGCATAGACGTAATGGTTTCCCGCCGCAAGGCAACCTCCCGCCGCATCCGGACGGGCCAGCGGTCGCGATCCGATGGACCGGCCCAGCCGTAAGCCCCATTGAACCTCGCCTGCTGCTCAGACCCACCATACCGACTTGCAAGGACTTCGTTCCATGGTTTCAACTCCCGCGCCAACTGTCGCCGTGATCGGTGCCGGCATCGCCGGGCTTGCCTGCGCCTCCACACTCGCGGCGGCGGGCATGACCCCGGTCGTTTTCGACAAGTCGCGGGGGCTCGGCGGGCGGATCGCGACCCGGCGCGGGCCCGACGGACTGACCTTCGACCACGGCGCGCAATTCGCGACCGCACGCGGGGCGGAGTTTTCCGCCTATATTGCCGACGCAGCCCAACGGGGAGCCGCGGCCTGCTGGAACGGCGAGGATGAGCCGCAGGACGACCGGCGCTATGTCGGGACGCCCGGCATGTCGTCGCTCGTGCGTCCGCTTGCCGAGGGGCTGGAGGTCCGCGGGCAGCACACGCTGACAAAGATCGAGCGCACGCAGGACGGTTGGCAACTCGCATTCGCCGAAACCGAGCGGGAGGTTCTGGCCGAGCGCGTCGCGCTGTGCCTGCCGGCACCGCAGGTCGCCGCACTCACGCAGGATTTTCCCCAGGCCGCCGCAGCGCTTTCTGGCGTGGAGGTTGCGCCGTGCTGGGCGGTGATGGTCGCCTTTGACGGCCTGCCGTCCCCGGGCACGCTCCCGAATGCCGGGCCACAAGCCGGCGGCCCGATTGCGTGGATCGCAACGGAAGGTACTAAACCGGCCCGCGACGCGGGACCGGCACGCCTTGTGCTTCATGCCAGCCCCGAGTGGAGCCGCGAAAACCTGGAACTCCCGGCCGAGGACGCCGCCAGCCTGCTGCTGGACGTCCTGAAGGATCTGTCGAAAGGCCCCCTCCCCGCGGTTTCCCATGTTGCCGCCCATCGCTGGCGCTACGCCAAGACGCAAGTCCCGCTCGGCCGGCCGTTTCTGGATATCGCCGACGGCACGCTGCTGGCCGGCGGCGACTGGTGTCTTGGCGCGCGCGTCGAATGCGGGTTCGACAGCGGCGTTTCATTGGCCGACCGGATCCTGCGCGACATCGGATAGCCCTGTCGCGCGGCGACGCGCCCATGCTGCCCTGTCCGAACAGTTCCCCCCGGGCAGACCCGCCCGCATGCGATTCGATGTTCCGGCCACGCGGCTGGGTCGGCTCGGTCGCAGTCGCCGCAGCTTGTCGATTGTCCCCCGTCTTCCGTCCGGGCTTGCGCGCCGGCCGCATTTTGGAACACTTTCCGGAACATGATTCTTCGGCGGGTTTCTGCGACCTCGAACGACGCAACAAGGTGGTTCGGGGCAGCGGTCCACAAATCGGAAACGGCGGGCGTTCTCCTGCCAGTCCCGGTTGTGTAGTGTGCACCGGATCTGGCCTTCTTTCGAAGGCTGACACCGGAGTGGTCCCGCAAGCCGCCCGCCAAGACGACGAGGCCCGCACATCCATGGAATTCGTTCCCTACGGACGCCAATCAATCGATCAGGCCGACATCGACGCCGTTGTCGAGGTCCTGCGCTCCGATTTCCTGACGCAGGGGCCTGCGATCCCCCGCTTCGAACAGACGCTCGGCAAGGCGGTCGGCGCCGATCACTGCATCGCGGTCAGTTCGGCAACCGCTGCGCTCCACATCGCCTGCCTTGCGCTCGACGTCGGCCCCGGCGACCTCGTCTGGACATCGCCGGTCTCCTTCGTGGCCTCGTCGAACGCCGCACTCTATTGCGGTGCGGATGTGGATTTCGTCGACATCTGCCCGGAGACCTACAACATGAGCGCATCGGCGCTCGAGGCGAAGCTTGAACAGGCGAAGGCGGAGGGGCGTTTGCCCAAGGTCGTCATCCCGGTGCATCTGTGCGGCCTGCCCTGCGACATGGCGGCAATCGGCGCGCTGGCCAGAACCTACGGCTTCAAGGTGATCGAGGATGCAAGCCATGCCGTCGGCGGGCATGACGGCAATGCTCCGGTGGGCGCCTGCGCCCATTCCGACATCACGGTGTTCTCGTTCCATCCGGTGAAGATCATCACGACAGGCGAAGGCGGCGCGGCCACCACACAGGACGCCGAACTCGCGCAACGGCTGAATTTGCTGCGCTCGCACGGCATCACCCGTGACGAGGCCCTGATGACCAAGGCGCCGGACGGTCCCTGGTACTACCAGCAGGTCGACCTCGGCTTCAATTACCGCATCACCGACATGCAGGCGGCCCTAGGCCTCTCCCAACTCGCGCGGCTCGAGGACTTTGTCAGCCGGCGTCACGAGCTTGCCGACCGCTACGACGAAAAGCTGTCCGCCCTGCCGCTCATTTTGCCGAAACGGTCGGCGCGAACCCGCTCGGCGCTGCATCTCTATGTCGTTCAGCTGCGGGATGACCGGCACGTGGCCAAGCACCGGCAGATCTTCGAGGCGCTGCGTGCCAGCGGGATCGGCGTCAACCTGCACTATATTCCGATCTATCTGCAGCCCTATTACGAGAAACTCGGCTTTCAGCCCGGACACTGCCCGCAGGCCGAGGACTACTACGCACGCTCGATCTCGATCCCGATGTTCCACGCCATGACCTTCGACCAACAGGACCGGGTTATCGCAGCGCTTGCGGATGCGCTTGCATGAAGGTCTGCGTCATTCCCGCAAGGGGCGGCTCCAAGCGGATCCCGCGCAAGAACATCCGTGCGTTTCACGGCGTGCCGATGATCGCGCGGTCCATCGCAACGGCGCTGGCGAGCAGCAACGTCGATCGCGTGATCGTCTCCACCGACGACGAGCAGATCGCCGAGGTCGCACGCGCAGCCGGTGCCGAAGTGCCGTTCATGCGCCCGGACGAGCTCTCCGACGACATGACTGGAACGCTTCCCGTCCTCGTCGACGCCCTTGAGCGGATCGAGGCGGAAAGCGCTGAGCAGGTGGACACACTTCTGTGCCTCTATTCAACCGCCCCCTTTGCCCGCCCGGAGGATCTCGACAGAGCCTGGGATCAGCTTGTCGACACCGGGGCGGATTATGTCTTCGCCGGCGTGGAGTTCGCCTACCCGATCCAGCGGGCGCTCAGGAAGACCGGCGACAGGGTCGAACTCTTCTATCCGGAACACAGCGGGACCCGCTCGCAGGACCTGGAACCCGCCTATCACGACGCCGGCCAGTTCTATTGGTGCCGGCCGGAGGCGCTGCGGGCCGGACGGCCGCTCCTGGGCCCGACCGCCGCAATGTATCCGGTCGACCGCGCAAGGGCGCAGGACATCGACACGCCCGACGACTGGGCCTTCGCGGAAATGCTCTACCAGCTGCTTCAGCAGGACGGCGAAGAGTGAGGCCGCCGACAGCCCTCGTCCGCGTGGAAGAGGCGTCTTTGACATTTGCAGTGTCCAATCGAACCGGATATAGCTCGAAAGATCATGTAATGCATTATGTCAAACCTTTTCTGGTTACGACTTTATCGTCATCCCTGTATTTTCACATCAAGTTTCCGAGGCGTTTCACTCAAGTTCTTGAGCGGGTCCTATTCTGGTGAGAGCATCATGAGTTCAAAGTCTACTTTCCGGCTAGCGGTTCGGGTAGATGCATCAAGCGCGATCGGAACGGGCCACGTGTTTCGTTGCTTGGCGCTTACCGATGAAATGCGCCGAATGGGATCGGAGATCGTCTATGTGTGTGCCGAAGCGCCCGGGCACCTGCGCGACCTTCTGATCGACAAGGGGTACCGGGTCCATGTGATCGCTCCCGATCTGAGCCTTGAGTCCGATGCCGCAGCCATGCGCTCGGTGTTGGCGTTGGACGGGCCGTTCGATTGGCTTCTTGTCGATCATTACAAACTCAACGCTGATTGGGAGCGAGCGGCAGCCGGTATCGCTTCTCGTATCGCCGCAATTGACGATCTGGCAGACCGGCACCACGACGTGGATTTGCTCATTGATTCTTCGCACGACGCTTCACAGGCCGGGCTCTACGAAAACCTTGTTCCCCTTGATGCTCAGCTTGCGCTTGGATCCGAGTATGTCTTGCTCCGCCGCGAGTTTTTCGAAACGCCCCCCCCAGAACGGGATTTCGGGGCGGTTCGGCGGATCCTGGTTACCCTTGGGGGAAACGACCCGGTCAATGCGACGGGACTAACGCTCGAGGCCCTGGACGATCCAGCATTTTCCAGTGTCCAGATAGACCTGACGCTGGGGGTGTCCAACCCGAGGCTGGAAGCGCATATGTCGAAAGCGCGTGCGATGGCCAACGTTACGGTCCACGTTCAATCGCCCCGGATGGCGGAGCTGATGGCAAAAGCCGACATTTGCTTGGGGGCCGGCGGCATGACCTCCTGGGAGCGCTGTTACATGGGACTTCCGTCGCTCATCCTTGTGATCGCGGACAACCAGCGCGAATTCGCGGCAAAAATGGAAAAAATGGGGTGCGCGCGCAGCTTGGGCTGGTCGGAGAAAATCAGCAAAGCGGATCTTCGTTCTGCAATTTTGGAAGCAATTCGCGATACGGCATGGCGAGAAAAAACCTCCCGAACCGGGCAATCTCGAGTGGACGGTCAAGGCGTTTTCCGGATCATTGATCGGCTTCAAAACCCCTGTGTCCAAGGAAAAACCCCCGAAGCAATGTTCCCATGTCCGTAAACCTGACCCAAAGCGCGCTCTCCCTTCGTCCTGTCAGGCACGAAGACAGCGAAATGCTCCTTACCTGGCGCAATCATCCTTCTGTGCGCCAGGCGATGTATAGTGGCCATGTCATCGAGGGTGAGGAACATCGAAAATGGTTTGAGAAAATCCTTTCGGATGAGACATACGCTTGGTTTGTCTTTGAGATATCCGGAGAGCCAACAGGCATTGTTGGATTTTCCGGTCTCAAATCTCCTCATGGCCGGGCTCAGTGGACATTCTATCTGCGTCCCGACAAACGTGTGAGCGGCTCGGGAACTGCGCTGGGGCTTCTTGCCTTGCAACAGATTTTCGACGTCATGGGCGTTCGAAAACTGGAAGGGGAAGTTCTGGCAGACAATACAAAATCCCTTCACTTCCATCAGCGTCTGGGCTTTCGGAACGAAGGCGTTCGCCTTGCGCACATTCACAAAGACGGGCAATGGCACGATGTGTACGAATTTTCCATGTTGTCCGATGAATGGAAAGCCCTCCGTCCAAAACTGCTCGAGAAAATGCCGCAGATAGCAAGCAATTCAGAAACATATCGCGCCCGCCCCAGGCTCTTGTTTACTGGCGGCGGAGGCTCCGCGTCGCAATCAATTCAGGCCCAATGGGGCGAACGCTATGATCTCTGGTTCGCCGACGCGAACCCGAACAATTTTCCACCCAGCATTCCTGAATCCCGACGGCTACAGATCCCGTTCGCGCGGGACCCAAATTTTTGCACTGATGTTTTGGAAATATGCAAAAAGCACAGTATCGACGTTGTAGTTCCCGGGGTTGATGAAGAACTTCTCAGTTTGGCCGAAAAGAAAAATGACAAGGACTGGCCGCACATCCTTGTGCCGGATGCTGATTTCGTATCCATGATGCTGGACAAACTGACCTGCGCCCAGGCGCTGTCTTCTGCCGGATTGAACGCTCCGAAAACCATTCCGCTTGCGCAGGCGGAGGAAATCGGCTTTCCCCAAATCGCCAAGCCACGCACGGGACGTGGCTCGCGCGGCGTGATGCGGCTTGACTGTCCGCAGCAGGTGCCCGCCTATCTCGCCCTCCAGGGCGGAGCGGCGGACGCATATATTTCTCAGGAATTGATCGGCGGGGCGGAATACACCGTTTTCGTGGCTGCCGATGGCGGCACGACACCGCGCGCGATCATTCCGGTACGCGCCTTCGAGAAGCGTGGCGTCACCGTGCGGGCGCAGACCGATGCCAACCCGGCGATCCTGGCCTATGCCAAGGCCTTTCAGGCGCATTTCCGCCCGTCCGGTTGCTACAACATTCAATGTATGTTGACCGATGATGGCCGCGTTTTTCCATTCGAGGTCAATCCGCGCATCTCCACCACCTTCGTGCTGGCAATCGCCACCGGGTTTGATCCCATACCAATGGCGCTGGGAGAACCGGCTGAGGCTACGTTCATCCCCCAAAAACACTTGACCCTACAGCGAAGCTGGCACACCCACATCGCAAATTGTGAGACAGGGGAAAACTGATGAGCAAAAATTTCCGAATTCGGAATCAGTCGGTCGGAGACGGTCACCCTGCATTTATCATCGCCGAAATCGGGTCCAATCATAATCAGGACTACGAACTCGCGCTGCGCATGATCGAATCTGCGCTTAAATCGGGCGCCGATGCCGTAAAGTTCCAGACATTCAAGGCGGAACAACACGTCTCGAAATGGGCGGAGACCCCTGCATTTTACGAAGAGCGCAATACCCAAAACCTTCTTCGTCCGTTGGAACTCAACCGAGCATGGCAGGCGGGCCTGCAGGAGCATACCGAAGCACTGGGCGGGATATTCTTCTCGTCTCCATGCGATTTTGAGGCGGTCGACAGCCTTGAGGCCATTGACGCGCCCGCTCACAAGGTCGCGTCGTTCGATTTACCAGATACCGATCTCATCGCCTACATCGCCAAGACAAGGAAGCCGATCATCCTTTCCACCGGCCTTGCCGATTGGATGGATATCCAAAGGGCCGTCGACACGTGTCGGGCCTGCGGAAATGAAAAGATTGTCCTGCTTCAATGTACTTCGCTGTATCCCGCGCCTTCCGAGCTTTCAAATCTCAAGGCCATGGACAGCATGCGCGCCGCCTTCAATGTGTTGACCGGATATTCCGATCATACGCTTGGCGGTGTGGTCTCCCTGGGGGCCGTAGCCCGGGGGGCGTGCGTCATCGAGAAGCATTTCACCCTTGATCGCGGCTTGCCTGGACCGGATCACAGTTTCGCCATGGAGCCGGCCGAGTTTGCAAAAATGGTCTCGGATATCCGCGAAATCGAGAGCGCTTTGGGCGATGGCGTGAAGAATGGTCCACGCAACGAAGAAGCCGAAATGGCGGAAAAGGTCCGCCGTTCACTGCACGCAGCGCGCGATATCGAAGAAGGAGAGGACATCTCGGCGGACATGCTGGTTATCAAACGCCCCGGACTCGGGCTGCCCCCCTTTCTGTCCCCCCATATCGTCGGGCGGAAGGCGCGGCGGCGGATCAAGGCCGATGAATGGATCACTTGGGATATGATGGTGTAACAAGTGAACAAGGTTCTGGTGACCGGAGCGGGCGGATATCTGGGGTCGCACGTCGTTGCCTCATTGCGCCAACACGGCCATCCCGTCGTGGGAGTGGCCCGGAGCGAGACGCCTCAGTTTGAGGTGTGCGACCTTCTGGACAAATCTTCTTTGATCAAACTCCTGGAGAAGGAAAAGCCGGACAGAGTCGTCCATTGCGCTTGGGAAACTCCCCGTTCACTTGCAGAATACAACAATACAGCGGCGTCAGAACGCAGTCTTGCCATGTTGGATCACCTTCTCATGGCGACAGATGCCCCGATTCTTTACGTCTCCTCGATGACGGTCTACGGAACGGATCACGGTTCGCCAAAACGCCGGGAAGAAGATGCAGGCCAGCCGGAGAGTGATTACGGACAGGCAAAATGGGAGGGGGAGAAACTTCTCGCCGCCAGCCGGCGGGCAGGTTTCTCGGTCCGGCTGCCGGGATTGTTTGGAGGGGGCCGAAAGAGCGGGCTGGTCTGGGGGCTGATGCGTGCTCTTCAATGCGGCGAGGCACCGGTCCTTCCACCCGCTCCCCTCCTTTGGGCCGCAATGGATGTCCGCGATGCCGCGCTCAGTCTCGCGCAACTTTGCGAGGTGCCGGTCGAGACGTCCAAGCCCGTCAATATCGGGTATAGCGATACCTACTCGGTTTCCCGCCTGGTGACCCTGTTCGAAGAGCTGACCGGCCAGAAAACGACCTACCACATCGAGCATCCCGACTTTGCATTTGATCTCACCCGCGCGCGGACCCTCGGTGTCGCACCGAACCAATCCCTTCGTGGAGCCTGCCTCAGCCTCTTGAAGGAGACTTTATGAAATCCAGCGATTTTTCACCCGTCGCAGGCCTGATGCGCGGCGTGGGAGATGCCCTTCTTGAGTGGCGGGACGACCCGGAACAGCGGCGCATTCTTGCCCCGGCCGAATACAAGACCGTGGCCGACCGAAAAGCTCACGATCTCATCGTTGCGGGTTTGCAGGACCTGTTTCCAGGCGTTCCGGTCTTGTCCGAGGAGGCAGCCTGGGATGACGAGCGCCCCGAGACCTATTGGCTGATCGACCCCATTGACGGAACCGCGAGCTGGTATGAGGGGTTCGTCGGATTTGCAACCCAGGCCGCATTCATCCATCGCGGAACCCCGGTTTACGGAATTGTGCATGCACCGGCCATGGGCAAGACCTGGGAGGGCGTCCGGGCTGAAGATCTAAGCTGCGCCTGGCTAAACGGGGTGATCCTCAAGCAACTCGTCCTGTCAAATCGCCTGCTTTTGTGCGACAATTATCCGGAGCCGCGCCGAGCCGCCGGGATCCTGAATCGACGTCTGCCGTGTACGGGATATCTGGAAAGCGGCTCACTCGGGATCAAGTGTTGCCTGGTGGCGGACGGCACAGCGGATCTGTTCGTCAAAGATGTGGTGGTACGCGATTGGGACATTGCACCTGTCGCGCCGATCATGGCGACTGTCGGCGGTGTATTGTGCCTGCCGAACGGGATGGAGTTTTCCTTTGAGGGACCGATGGAAAAGCCGCTTGGCATCCTCGCCGCGCGGGACAAAGACTTGGCAAGCTTGGCAATAGACGCGCTGGCACAGCAGGGAAACTGACTTGGCAGATATTCTGGTTGTCGCCGCGCATGCGGATGACGAAGCTTTGGGATGTGGCGGCACGCTGGCCAAACACGCAAGCAACGGCGATCGCATACGCATCCTGTTCATGACCGACGGTGAAGGAGCGCGCGGGTCTGCCATTGCAGATTCGCAACGCAGGCGGGCGGCTTGTGAGGCCGCCGCAGAAATTCTCGGCGCCCAGCCTCCCGTGCAGTTTGATTTTCCCGACAATGCGATGGACACCGTTCCTCGCATCAGGATCGTTCAGGCAATCGAGGCGGAACTCAAGCGTGCCACCCCCGACATCGTCTACACCCACCATGCGCATGATCTGAACATTGACCACAGGATTACGCATGAAGCCGTCATGACCGCATTGCGTCCGCAACCGCACGCCGCTCGGCCAACGATCTTGAGCTTCGAGGTCATGTCGAGCACCGAATGGCAGACGCCAGGCGCAGCAACGGCCTTCACTCCCAACTGGTTTGTGGATATCAACGCCTTCTGGGACACCAAAAAAGCCGCCCTGACGGCTTACCGGGACGAGATGCGACCTTGGCCTCATTCGCGCTCGATCGCCGCACTGGAACATCTCGCCCGCTGGCGTGGTGCTTGTGTCGGCGTCGAAGCAGCCGAGGCCTTCACCTTGACAAGAACTGTGAGATAGTGAATTGAAACGTTTCATCTCTTCAATTCGGTCGATAAAACCCGATGAAATTAAGTTTGTACTAAACGCCGCAAAAGAATCTATTGGAACCTATTCTTCCACTCACAAGCTGCCAGACCCACGGCAACCGGGCGTCGTGCCCGAAATGCTGGGTCCTTTCGATCTCGTCGGAGAGAACTGGTACAGTTCCGAGGATCTGCCTGTCGCGATCTTGTGGGGCTTCGCTCCATGGAAACGCCCACACATTCAGCACTATTTTCCGCAACACAAGCTGTTGTTCGTTCGCGGCGCCCGGCTTTATCTGAACTTGGAAAAGTTCATACAGTATATTCCCAAAAACAAGTCTATTTGCTTTGTCGGCTGGGGGTTAAAACTTCCCTCCTATGCCGTCCGCTATGCAAAAAAGCGGAGCATCCCGGTACATTATGTTGAAGATGGTTTCCTGCGCTCCTTCCATCCCGGTGCGCTGCATGTAAAACCTTGGTCGCTGGCAATCGATTCCCAAGCCCCCTATTACGCCACCCGGGCAAAGACGGATTTGCAGGATCTGCTTCAACGCAGACAACTCGAGGGTGTGGAGGCAGAGAAGCGGCAAGCCGGCGAGGCCGGCATTGCCCTGATGCGCGCGGCCTGCTTGACCAAGTATTTTTCTTTGCGAATTGGCAATGAAGATTGGACACCGCCGCCCACCCAAGGTCGAAAGATCATTCTGGTAATCGGCCAGGTTGAAGATGATGCCGCAATTCTGCAAGGTTACTCCAGAGGCTTCGTTAATCGAAGATTCTCAAATCTACGTGTCGTCCAAAAGGCAATAGAGGATCACAAGGACGCCTGTATTCTTTACAGGCCGCATCCGGATACGTACTACAACGGCCGCAAATCACGGCATGAGAAAAAGATTGCCCGTCTCTGTACGGTCATCGAGCCAACGGCTCCTCTTCAGGCCGTGTTTCCACATGTGAGCCACATCTATGCCGGCACATCTCTCGCTGCGTTCGAGGCCGCCCTCTGGGGGGTACCGGTTACCACTCTGGGGCTGCCATTCTACGCCGGGAGCCCGGAAATTCGACATCTGCAAGGGCCGAAGCTCGGCTTTTCAAGATTGAGCCTCCCGGAACTGTTCTCTGTCATTTATCTCGACTATCCCCGCTATATTCATCCGGTCAGCGACGAGGAAACTTCGTTTTTTGATTTAGCCAGCTACTTTATTGTTGAGAAATTCAAACACCTCGTCCTCGAAGGTGTTCCCGAAAATATTCTTGATTTGGAAGAACTCAGAGCCAACAAGGCATACCTTTCGCCGCCGGCTATACTGTTTCTCTATCTCCTCGAACTCGGCCGCACCGGCCTGGAAGCGCCTGAGGAAGTTGTCGCGCTGGCGGGCGATCCCCTGCGCTACGAGGATGTTCCGCAGTTTTCGGAACTCTTGATCAAGGCATGCCGTTTCGACACGCTTGCCCTCTATCTGGGAAAAATAATCGCCCAATTCGAGCAGGATTTGGAGGCTCTGAAAGACAGCAAAACATTGATGACGCAGGTCATGGAGACAGTCATTGACAATCAGAAAGTTCTCCGTGGCCGCATCGCGATCACGCTTCCTGATCTGTCTGACTGGATTTCGCCGCCCACCTTCTCAGGTTACGTCATCCCCGACAATCTCTTGCTTGCCTATGCGAGGGCGTTGGCCAACAACTTGCAGTACGACATTTTAGAGCGGGTTGTTTCGAACATTGAATTCTTTTGCAAGACTGAGTCTTTGCCCCACGGCGCGACTTTCCTGCGCGGGTTCGCGGCACTTCTGGTGGAGAAGCCGGCGCGAAGCGAGCGCAATCCGGGCAAGCGCGCCCAGTTGCTGGATCGCATCGGACGCCTCTATCACACGCGTCTGTTGGCAGAGCTTGGCGAGAACCCGCTTCTGGTCCGGGCACTCGCGGATATGGCGATGGATCGGCCTCATTCCTGTCAGGCAAGTTGCATAGAATTGCTGGAGAGACTTGCCGAAGGACCCAACCAAGACACAAGCTACCTTCTTGCCGATTACAAGAAGCACATGCCCCATGTCATCAGGCTCGTGAGGTATCTCGCCAATCAATCCCAGCACGACCTGGTCGACCGGTTGATGTCCTACCTCGATGAAAGCGATGACCGTGTTCGAATGCAGTGGTTGCGCCTTCATGTAGAGCGGCGAGAGATCGATGCGTTCTATCGAAAATACTCAAGTTTGCCGGAAGATTTGAAAACCCGGTATGAAGTGAAAGACCTTCTTATCCGCGCTCAGAAAGAAGAGGGGGAATTTCTTTCAGCACTGGAAACGGTCCGGGAGAACCTAGCGCTTACGACGCTTTCGCGCCGAAAGCGGTCCATTCTCTACGACCTGAAGGAAAAACTGGAATTCTCGCTGGAAGCCAGTCGAATCCTCAATTCCGTGCCACAGCCGCAGGTTCCGAAAGGCGTCGTCTTTCTTGGAACCCTTACAGATTACAAGTCTGTTGCGATGATTGCGCCGGTCTTGCCCGAACTACGTAAACGCGGCTATGCGATCGTCTCGCTCGTCAACGGCATGTTGAGCCAGAGTCCGACTGGCCTGCCAAACGTTGATCAGTTTATGGGGGCTATATCGACTTCGGTCGTGACTCGGAAAAACGAACACCACAATGAATGGCTTATTAACTGGAAACAGAAAATTGTTAGCAGCGGCGATGTAAATTACTATCAGGGAATATATGAATCTCTTGCAAACTTCTTCAGAGTATTTGACGTCGACATCAACCAGGATGCCATCCGCCGGAACTTTTTCTACCGTCTCAGCCGCATGGACGATTGCTTGGATATATGCAATCGGATCTTCAAAGATGTCGTTAAATCGGGACTTCCGTCCATTATATTGAGCAGTGACGGGCATGTAGCCCCCTTCTCAATATTTAGGGATTTTTGCCTTTCAAAATCACACCCGAATCTATCCTATGTCAATGTCAATATTGGCTACGAGAACTACTTCACAAATCTTGGCGGACGCTTCTCGACGACAACGACCATTTCCGACATGACGCTATGCCCAACGCATCGCGCGCCATTTCTTGCAAGAGCCGATCGGTTCGAACGCTGGTATAGTGAAGAGAAAGACAATCCGATCTATCGCCGCCGCGCTGATGAACTAATCAATTTCAACCGGGTTCACCAGGAAGGCGACGCTGCCAGTCATGCATTGATTGCCGACCTCAAGGAGGCGCGCGACCAGGGGCGCAAGGTTGTGGCTTGCCTTGGAAAGATCCCGATCGATCTGGGCGTTCCGTACGACGGCGGCCCGGCTCATGAAGACATGAGGGATTGGCTGAACCATACGATCGAGACTGTGCGCGGGCGAGAAGATATCCTGCTCCTCATAAAGCCACATCCGCACGAGCTTCAACCGTCGATCGCTCTCGATCTGGTCGATGGATTCTTCGACCTAATACGCGTACCGCTGCCAAAGAACGTGCGCCTCCTGGGTCATCGAGAGATCAACAATCACCAGCTAGCACCCCATCTGGACCTTGCTTTGTTATGGAACGGCTCCTCCGCACTGGAGTTGTCCGCCTTGGGTGTGCCGGTGATGATGAACGCTTACTTCGGACGTCACGACTATCCGGTCGACTTGTTGTATCCACGGGATCGGGAACATTACGCTGCATTCATCGAAGGCAAGAGCTGGCCTCGGCCAGACGAAGAGACGAGGCGAAAAGCCGCCTGTCTTATCGCCTACATGGAAACGTCGGATGTCAATTTCTTCAATGATTACGCTTGGCGTCCGGTCACCAACGACAGTGTGGGTGTTCCGTCCTTTCGTGCCGATCGGATCGCGCAATTCATGCTGGAAGGTGATCCGGAGATGGCGCGCGCGGCTGATCGCATTCTCGAACGCTTTGGAGGAGAGGCGTCCTGAGGTTGCGTCCGAGATTGCTTTTGCTCGCCCCGGGATGCCGTCGACCGCGTCTGTCGCTTTTGGATTGACCGGGCCCGGCGCCGGCAGGGTTCACAGGTCTTGTGCCTTCACGGGCCTGAGGTCGAGCATCTGGCGATGCATGCCTCATGCGGCCATATATGTGCTCGCGGCGTGGATCGCGCCCGTTTCGGTCAGATGCGCATCGGTCAGGAACAGGTTCGTCCCTTCATAGGCCTGATTGGCGCCCCAGAGGCGAATGTGGCTTGTGCCAGGCTCGACGAAGCCGCCGAGCATCGTCGTATCCGTCCCCATCGACACACTGTTGTACCAGGCGGTGGTCATCGGCGCGCGGTTGACGGTGCCGCTGCGGCATGGGAAGGGCAGCCCTACGATATTTGCTGTTCCGCTCAGGCCGCCGAGTTCGGTCCATATGATGTTGGCGGTGACGAACACCAGCGCGCCGATCCGCACGAAGGAGCCCTCGTTGGCGTGATAAGTCGGGGTGCCGGCAACGCTCGCGCCCGCAATCTCGGGCGTCCATACCCCCTCCTCATAGTGCTGGAGCAGGCTGCTTCCGGCGCCCAGATGCAGCCCCGCGGGCACGCGCGCCGCGCCGGTGTCGCGCGACAGCACCAGCGCGTCCTGCCAGACCGCGCCGTCGGCGCTCGTCTTCACCCGGAGATCGTCATCGCCGGCCAGCCCGATTTCCGCGCGGCCGGAATAGCCGGTCTGCAACAGAAGGCTGGCAGTGTCGCCCGATGCAGCCTTGTTGACGGCGATCCGGTGCCCGGTGCCGTCATGAGTGAAAAGACTCCCCTCGCCCGCGACTGCGAGACGGTTCGTCATGTCCGCGGTGACGTTGACCCCGAGGCGTTCCAGATCGTCCAGACGCATCCCGTGGGCCGGCACGAAGCCAGCCCCGTCGTGGACAACGAGGCGTTGCTCGTCGCCAACCCACACCATCCAGCCCGCCGCCGGCTGGACGAACTGCCAGGCGCCATCCAGAAAGGTCGCGACTGCACCGTCCTCCCCCGCCCAGGCACCGGTCGCCGCGACCGGCACGATGTGCCGCTCGCCCTCCTGTGGCGCTGATGGCGGCGCGGCCGGGCCGCTCCGGCTTTCTACCGCGAGTTGCACGCTGGCGTCGATCAGGCGCAGGGCCTCGTTGTGGGTGACGTGCTTCTGGGCCTGAGCGGCCTGCAGGTAGGGCAGGCCGAGAAACTGAGTCCGGTCCATGTCTGGCGCTCCTGAGCAAGTGTCAGGAAAGCCTAGCATTGCCGCGAAGGGGCGAGGACAAGTCGCACCGGCGGCCCGCTCCCGACGTCATGTGCCAGGAGCATCGCCGGCGCAGTCTTCAGGCGCGCTCGTCCATCTCGCGAATGTCGTTCACGCTCAGGAAATGGGGATTGTTGCCCGAATGAGGCCCGAACAACTTAGCCAAGTCAGAGACTTGGGGCTTCCAAACCATCTTGGAATGCCAAAATCGCCCCATTGATAAACAATCGTTTTCAGATCAGACTTTCCAACCCTTGTCCTGCATTTGGGTACGGTATTGGCCGCTCGATTTTACAAGCGTTCTGCGCGCTGCGGATGAACGAATGCGAACCGACTGCGATCTCTCTTTTCCACTTCGAGGCGGCGATCTGGCCCGCCAATTCAAAAGCCACGTGGCCGATAAGATCCACGGTGAAGATTAGCTTCCTACGGTCAGCGCCGTGAAAGTCGAGGCAGGCCACAGTCGCTCACCTGTGAAGCGTGGCGGAACTGCACGAAGGATTGAGGCCCTTCCGGCAGCGTTGGCCATCCAGTTCCTACTCAATTGAGCAACTTCCGGAGCGCCCTCGCGGGCTTCTTTGATCCTCTTGGCATTTATTGACCGATTCATCGGCAAGCAAACCGAGCGGCCAGGAAACGGTTCCCTTCCGAAGAATTCTGCGATGATCGGGACGTTTCGCCCCCGCAATCATCCTCATCAGGATCGACTTGCCAGCCCCGTTCTGTTCAAGGAACGAAATATTCCGAAAGCCGATCATGGCGGTTTCTAATGCTGACGCCTTCTGAATAGGCGCTCAGCCCCGAACGCAATGAAAATCAATACGATAATGTAAAATCCAAGATACGGCAGATCAAGGGTATTGCTATAATAGTTACTGTAGTATCCCACCCGAAAAAGATCAATGGCATGCAACATCGGGTTCCACGAAAGCCAATACCGTATGCCCGGAGTAAAGTTTGAAGGGATGAAAAACACACCTGAAATAAAAAATAGTGGCCGGGTAATAACTGCCTCGATACGACGCCAAGTCGGCCAGAGAAGACAAAGGACCGCATTGGTCAAACCAGCACCGAGACCGAGCGCCGCCATGGCAGCAATTGCGAGAAAAACGAGATCAAGGCGGTGGGGAAAATCCGCCAGATCCAGCGCGATCAGGCCGGAAAAGAAGATCAAGAATATCATCAAATACGTCATCAAGATTACGATAAAACGCGCAAAGACAACATCTGTTTCAGTGACCAATGGATACGTAAGAAGCGCACGATTGTTCTGAAAAACAATCATCAAAGATCCGGAAAGCTTCTGATATAGATTAAATACAAGAATTCCAGTCGCGAAGAACAATGGAAAACTCGTTCCGATCGGCGGATGTCTCAACGCGAACGAGAAAACGAGCGTAAGCAGTGCTGTCCCAAGCACGGGCTCGAAGATCGCCCAGAAATAGCCGAGTTTCACGCCACCAAAGGTCACACGCGTCTCGCGCAACGCCAGAGACGCGACAACTCGGGCCTTTATGACAAGAGGATTCTCGCTTCCCCGCACTGTCGAGGTCACTGTTTTTTCGCCCATGCTACGGATTGCCCAACTAACCAAAAACTAAAGTATGTTGCCACGGATGGCATATTGTTTCAGTCGTTTCCCGTTCCCGGATTGCACGCATAACCAAAGAACGGTGTATTGTCCCGGTGGCGCGCCATACGTCGACGATACTTCGAGGTTTCGCCTAGTTTGAACTTCCCTCATTACGGACATCATGGTACGGAAGCAATTGAATTTAAATAAGAATGTTTTGTTTTCTACGAACAAGTCGCGAAGCACCCATCGATATGTAGTACAATTCCTCTTTTGGCAAGCGATCAGGAGAACCAGGTCAATAAGAGCGTGGAATCTGTGGAACCGAATATGCAGCTTTCGATAATCATTCCCTGCCACGGCAGGCAGGAAGTTCTCAACACACTTCTCGGTCAGTTGATCAGCCAGACGGCTGGTCTCGATAACAATATTGTCGAGGTGATCGTGATCGATGATGGCAGCGATCCGGCACTCATAGTGGATAACGCCAAAGGCATCAAACTGCTCCGCCACGAGCAACGGCTCGGTGCACCGGCGGCGCGCGAGTATGGCTTCTTAGAGGCCAGGGGCAAATTCATTCACTTCCACGATTCCGACGACCTGCTTGGCCACCAGTGGGTGGAACGCGCCCTGGAGGCAATTCAACGTCACCCGTCGCCGGACCTTGTTGTGACCTCCCGCTTGGTTGTCGAACCGGATGGCGCAACAACGTTCTGGCCCGTCAGTCGCCTCTCTGAAGTGGCGACAACGACTCCGCGTTTGCTCGCCTATCAACAGTTCATCAATCGCATCGGACCTTTGGGCGGCGTGATCTTCAGCCGGCGGGCCGCGGAGGCAATCACGTTTCATCGAGCTGCGGCATCCCAGGACTGGCTGATGTACGACGGCGCACTCGCGAAAAGTCGCACAATCCACTTCGACAACCGGAATTACTTTATCTTCAACAAGACACAGAGCATCCGTATTTCGAACAATGCCCGCGCTCGTGCGAAAGGGTATATTTTCGCCGCGAATCAACGCTTCAGATCTCGACGCATGCGGAAGCTAGCGGCGCGCCTCTATTGTGCCCATGGCGCACGGGAGCTCGCGCCCGTGATTGAGGTACGCCACCGGTGGTTAAAGCGGGTTGCGTGCGAGGTTTTGGCCCGATTTCCGCAACTGGCAAGGCAATGAATCCCGACAGGAAAGACACGGACGCGCGCGCCCAATATGCTCGCGCACTCGAGGCAACGATCGTCTATCAGGTTGGTGAACTGATCGTGAGTGCACGATCTTCATGGAAAGCCGCGTTGGCACTGCCCTGGCGCCTCTATCAACTCCATCGCCTCGATCGCAGGATTGCCAGCACGGGACAAAACGGACGAATTTCAAATGCCGACATGTCGAAGTTGCCAAGCTCCGGCCGGAAGGCTCTTCTCACTCTCGATCTCATCGATGCGAAATCCGGAAATCTGGCGGCCCTTAGAAGCCGCCTCGCGCAAAGCGACCTAGCGGCCCCCGATCGTGTGGATATCCTGCTCCGCGCCGCGCACCTCCTAGCGTCCTCCCGGCCCGCAATTGCCACAACGCTGGCTCGCCTGGCCATAGAAACCGACAACACCTTCGAGACGCAGGAAAAGGCAGCTTTTACCCTGTATCAAGCAGGGAATCTCTCGGAACCTGCAAGCATCCTGAGTGCCATTCAGGTCAGTAAACGACCCAAGTGGCGGGAAAAGGTCCTTCAGGATCACAAGATCCTCACGGAAGGCTTTGCTTTACCGCCTCAGTCAATTGCTCCACTGGAAATCGACAAGCCGCGGCTTCTCTATGTTTCCCACCTCAGCCTGCCACATCACACTTCAGGCTATGCCACCCGGACGCACGGCATTCTGTCAGCCCTGCACGAAAGTGGCCACGAGGTGACCTGCGTGACGCGGCCCGGGTATCCCTGGGACCGGAAAGACAGCCGGGCGATGGAGCAAGCATCTCCCGAGCAGGAAATCGATGGAATTCGATATCTTCACGTTCCGGGCCCCATTGCGAGCCAGTCGCCCCTTCCATCCTTCGCCGCCGCCGCCTCCGATACCTTGGTCGAGGTGATCGCGCGGGAACGGCCGTCGTGCGTGATTGCTGGTTCAAACCATGTCAACGCGCTCCCGGCGCTGATGGCAGCCCGACGAACCGGTCTGCCCTTTCATTACGACATCCGCGGCCTGTGGGAGTTTACCAGCGCGTCCAAAACGGACGGTTGGGAACGCTCTGAGCGCTTCCATCTTGCGCGGCAGATGGAAGCAATGATCGCAAGTGAGGCAGACGGCGTGTTCGCGATTTCCACGCCTCTAAAGGAAGAGCTGCTTAACCGCGGCGTGCCTGCGGAAAAGATCACGCTGCTTCCCAATGGTGTCGATCCAGAAAAATTCGCGAAACAGGGCGGTGCGCAGGATCTTCGAGCGGCCCTGGATCTGTCGGATACCGGCACCGTATTCGGCTTTATTGGCTCCATGGAGGCTTACGAAGGGCTTGAGGATCTCCTGGTCGCGTTTTCCCGACTCGTTTTGGCAAAGCATGACGCCTGGCTCGTTTTCGTCGGCGACGGGCCGGTTGCCCGGCGCCTCGGCGATCTGGTTGGCGAATTAGGCCTGGTGCATCGCGTACGTTTTATCGGCCGCATCCCCTTCGGCGACGTACCGCAGTACTACCGGCTTTGTGACGTCTTCGTTTATCCCCGCATCGACATTCCCTTGACCCGACTGGTGCCCGCGCTGAAACCGCTGGAGGCAATGGCAGCAGGAAAGCCCGTACTCGTGTCCGACCTGCCTGCGTTGGCCGAACTGGTTGGCGACCGTGGAAATGCACTTCTCACACCGCCGGGCGACGTTGACGTCCTTGCGTTGCATATGGAAAGACTTGCAAGTGACGAAGCGATGCGCGTACGGCTAGGTGCGGCAGGTCAGCAATATGCGCGATCGCGCACATGGAAGACATCCACGTCATCGATGAGGCACATACTCACCCCGGCGATCCACTCTCTGGACGGAGCCTGACCGACAAGATGATCCACGTCGCTGTAATCGTCGGAACGCGCCCGGAGGGCGTGAAGATGGCCCCACTTGTGCATGCCCTTCGCGCGCATGAGGAGTTTTCCTGCACCCTGGTGTCGACCGGCCAGCATCGGGAAATGCTCGAGCGCGCACTTGCCGACTTCGGGCTGAAGCCGGATCTCGATCTTGCGGTGATGCAGCCGGACCAGACCCTGGCGACCCTGAGCGGCAATCTCTTTCTCAAGGTCGAGGCGGAGCTCAAGCGGCTGAAGCCGGACTGGATCCTCGTGCAGGGGGACACCACCACGGTCATGGTGGCGGCCCTTTGCGCGTTCTATCTCGGCATTCCGGTCGGCCATGTCGAGGCCGGCTTGCGCAGCCATGACCTTCAGGCCCCCTTCCCGGAAGAGCTGAACCGGCGTGTCGCGGGTCTTGTTGCCGGAGTGCACTTCGCCCCTACGCAGGGCGCCGCCGACAACCTGCGCAAGGAAGGCGTCGCCGAAGATGACATCGTCGTGACGGGCAACACGGGCATCGACGCCCTGCTGAGAACGGCCGAGAGCGTCCGGGCCGATCCGCCCGAGATGGCGCCCGACATCACGGAGTTCCTGGCACATCACCCCCGCTTCGTGTTGATCACCGGCCACCGCCGGGAGAACTTGGGCGAGGGCTTCAAGAACATCTGCCGTGCCATATCCAACCTCGCCCGGGAGCATCCAGAGGTCGGCTTTCTTTACCCCGTCCATCTCAACCCGCGTGTGCGCAAGCCCGTGTTCGAGATCGTGAAGGGGCATCCCAATGTGCTCCTCACGGAGCCTCAGGAATACCGCCGCTTTATCCGCCTGATGGATCGGGCCCACCTGCTCCTGTCGGACTCCGGCGGCGTTCAGGAGGAAGCCCCGAGCCTCGGCAAGCCCGTCCTCGTCATGCGCGACGTCACCGAGCGGCCCGAGGGCATTGCCGCCGGATGCGCCGAGCTCGTCGGCTCGTCGGCGGAGCGGATCCAGGACCGGGTCACGGCGCTTCTGACGGACACGGATCGCTATCAGGCCATGGCCCGAGCGCAGAACCCCTATGGCGATGGCCGGGCGAGCGGCCGGATCAGGGACACCCTCTTGCAACGATCGCCGCGCGAGGCGTGACCCGGCCCGTTCTGCGAAAAGGAAGTATGAAATGAACCAGAGCTATGGAACCGTCAGCGTGATCGGCCTGGGCTACATCGGCCTGCCCACCGCGGCTGTTCTGGCCAGCCGGGGCGTTGAGGTTGTTGGCGTCGATGTGAACGCCACCGCGGTGAGCGAGATCAACGAGGGCCGCGCTCACTTCTTCGAGCCAGAACTGGACGCCATGGTTCGAGGCACGGTTCAGGATGGAAAGCTGAGAGCGGTCCTGCGACCGGAGCCCGCCGACGCCTTCATTATTGCGGTCCCGACGCCGCTGACACCGGATCGCGCCCCCGATCTCTCCTATGTCGACGCCGCCGGCGCATCGATTGCCCCCGTTCTGAAGAACGGCGATCTGATCATTCTGGAATCTACGTCGCCGGTCGGAACGCTGGAACGCCTGGCTCGAAGCCTCGCGATGGCACGCCCAGATCTTGACTTCCCGGACCCGAAGGCGGAACGCTCAGATATACTGATGGCCTACTGTCCAGAACGGATCATCCCGGGACGGATGATGACCGAACTGGTCGAAAACGATCGCATCGTCGGCGGTTTAACGCAGGCATCGACCCGAGCCGCATCAGACCTCTACGCGACGTTCGTTCGAGGACAGATCGTCCCGACGAATGCCCGCACGGCCGAGATGGTCAAGCTAACGGAAAACGCCTATCGCGACGTGAACATCGCCTTCGCCAACGAGCTTTCGATGGTCTGCGATGGACTGGAGATCGATCCGTGGGAGGTGATCGATCTCGCAAACCACCACCCGCGCGTCAACATCCTTCAGCCCGGACCCGGCGTTGGCGGCCATTGCATTGCCATCGACCCTTGGTTCATCATACATGCGGCCAGCGAGACGGCGCCACTCATGCGCACGGCGCGCGAGGTCAATGACCGCAAACCGGACTTCGTAGTCAAAAAGATCATGGCCCTCGCCGCACCCGGAGACCGCATCGCGTGCCTTGGCCTTGCCTACAAGGCGAACACCGACGACCTTCGCGAAAGCCCGGCAATCGAGATTGTCGAGGCCCTGTGCAGAAAGCATGATGGCGAGGTCATGCTGGTCGAGCCCAACATCGCACAACTACCTCCGCGCCTCTCTCTTCCCAAAGCGAAACTGGTCGCCATGGATGAGGCCGTGAACGACGCCGATGTGCTAGCCCTCCTGGTGGATCACCGGGAGTTCAAAGCGATCGCGCCTGAAGTCATGCGATTGAAGAAAACCATCGACACACGCGGTCTGTGGCGCTCCTACTCAAGACAGCGCAGGGCAAATGACTGAAGAAATCCGGTTGGAGCCGGACGAACTGACATGAGTTGCCGCTCGCGTCTCAAAGCTGACACCGTCGAACCGCTTCCGGGGATTTAAAATGAAGGACAGTCTGGTCAATCAGAAGGTGATCCACGGCATCCAGAAGCTGCACAAGGGGGCAGGGCTGGAGCTCGCGCGCGACAATGTCGCCAAGGCATACATGGGCCAATGGGGCGGGGCGGAAACCATCGAGAAGCTCCGCCGCCGGATACACTGGATCGCCCGCCAGGCTTACGGAAACCGGGTTCTTGATGTTGGGACCAGCGAAGGCATCCTGCCGATCCTTCTGGGGCGCGAAGGTTTTGAGGTCGTCGGCATTGATATCAATGGCGAGGCAATCGACTACGCGAACAAGCTTCTGGAGCATGAAGTTGCCGCAGTTCGGGAGCGCGTTCGCTTTTTCCAGTCCAGCCTTTACCAGGATCAGCCGACACCACATTTTGACACGGTCATCCTGGGCGAGGTTATCGAGCATATTACGGCGGTGGACCGATTTATTTCGCGTGCGCTGGAGCATCTCAAGGATGAAGGGCGACTGATCGTCACCACACCCTTCGGCGTTTTCCCCGACCCTGATCACAAGACGACCTTCTATTTGAGTGACCTCGTCGAGCTCCTCCACGCTCATGGAAGCCTGGATCATCTCTCAGTCAATGATGGCTACATTCGCGTTGTCTTGAGGAAAACAATTCCGGCGGCGACGTCCTCTTCGGAGGCCGAGACTCTCCTGCGCATGACCGAGAACGCGGCCCATGAGCACGCGGTTCGCCTCTATCGGCAGTTGGATGAGCGGGATCGGCGCCTGCAGGAACTCACGGCACGCGGAGATGCCGGTCAGCAGAAGCTGACTGACGCAACGACCGCCTTGGCGTCTCAAAAAGAAGAGTACCGGCAACTGGAAGATGGATACCGGCAGCTCGAGAAACGCCTCTCCGAGAACGAGGAAACGATACGCGCGCGCGACGAAGCGCTACGGCGGATGTCCGGCATCGAGGCTGAGCGTGAAACCCTGCGGTCCGCACTTGAGCAGGCCCATGCGGACAGAATCCAGGCAGAGCAGGCGTTGAAGGTGCGCCTGACGGCGGCTGAGACCGAACTGCATCTCTTGCGCGAGCAAAAGACGGCCGATCACGACCGGCGCGACAAGGCGGAACAGGCGGCGAAGGAGCTGGAAAGTGACCTAGACAGACTTCGTGCCGACCTCGAAACGAACCGAGCAGACTTCGCTCAGGAAATTGCCGCAAGCAATGAGAGCCTTCGGCTTCTCCATGAGGCAAATGATGAGCATGACAACATTCGGAAGGAAATGGAAGCACAGGTCGAGATGCTCTCACGCAGAGTGCGAGAGCTTGATCGGGACAACGAGCATCTCAGAGAAGAACTGAAGCGCGGTGACAAGCGCCTACATCACTTCGAGAAACAGTTGGCGGAGCGTCATGAACTGGAGAACACGCAGCGAAACAGGATCGCTGGGCTGACCGCAGACAATCAGGACCTTCACTCCCGGCTGGAAACCATGGTACCGGCCCACGGTCGTGACGGCGATCTTTTCTGGGTTTCCCCGGTGGCAGATCTCATCGCGACCTTGGCTCCCAGGGTCAAGCCGCTGAAAATTGCGGATACCTGCACATCTGTCGCCAAGTCCCTGTATGGAGACGATCCGGCACGCGCACTGGTTCTGGCCGCGGTTGCGCACCACCTTGATCCCAAGCCATATCGTGAAAAGTGGCTTGGCTTCTGCCTCCTGAAATCCGGCCTGCCAACAGCAGCTCACACGCGCCTCTCTTCGGCATTCTCGGCGGTCGAGTTTTCAGCTTCGGAAAAGCGCCATTACGACGAGTTGGTCACTCAGATGCGCGCGAAGGAAGCCTCGAAAAGCGCGCAAAAGCAGAAAGCGTCAGCGCATTGGCCACGCGTGCACCAGTCGATGCGTGTTGCAGGCATTCTCGATGATTTCACCTTCGCCTGCATGTCGCCAGAATGCGATTTTCTGCAGCTCACCCCCGCCAACTGGAAAGAGGAACTTGAGCGGTTTCAGCCCGAATTGCTCCTCATCGAATCTGCATGGCGTGGCAAGGATGAGCAATGGGCCAACAAAATCGGGCACTTGAGCAGTGAACTGACCTCTATTCTGTCGTGGTGCAAAGAAAATGGGGTTCCCACGGCTTTCTGGAACAAGGAAGATCCGGTCCACTTCGAAACGTTCCTGAACACCGCCAATCATTTCGACGCTGTCTTCACGACTGACTTTGATTGCATCGGGAAGTACAAGGCCGCCCTGGGGCACGAGAATGTTTACCTTCTGCCATTCGCTTGTCAGCCAGCCATTCACAATCCCGTCGAGAAGTATGCTCGGAAGGATGCTTTCTGCTTCGCGGGCGCGTACTATACGCGATATCCGGAGCGAACCGAAAATCTTGAAAACTTTCTGGAGCACCTCTCGACTGCGAAGCAGTTCGATATTTATGACAGAAACTTCGGAAAGAACGACCCCGCCTACCAGTTCCCGGAGAAGTACTCGCCCTACATTCTGGGCTCGCTTCCCTTTGATGAGATAGACAAGGCATACAAAGGGTATAGATACGCAATTAATCTGAACTCGGTGAAAAACTCTCAGACTATGTTCGCGCGCCGGGTTTATGAGCTCCTCGCGTCCAACACGATCGTCTTGAGCAACTTCTCCCGAGGCGTTCGCACCCTATTCGGCGATTTGGTCATTTCCTCTGACAGTGGCGAACAGGCGCTGGACAGGCTCACCAGGATGGAAAGCCTGCCCTTCGGTGCGGAACGTGTCCGCCTCGCCGCCCTGCGCAAGGCGCTGCAAGAACATACCTACGAACTTAGGCTTGCCTACATCGCTGAGAAGACGGGTGTCCGGGACAGCGCGCGTCTTCAGCGTCCCCATGTAACGATGGTGGCGATGGCCCGCGACGGCAAGGAGCTTGAAGCAGCGGTCGGCCACTTCAAGCGTCAACGATATGACCAATGTTCGCTTGTTGTCTTTGCCGGGTCTGGCGCCCAATCCGCGTCCCGGGCGGCAAATGAGCACATCACCATTCTGCGCTGTGAGGATCAGGCCTACACATCGCCAGTCAACCGGCTTGTCAGTGCGGATGACTACATCGCTCCTCTCGCTCCGGAAGACTACTACGGCCCTCACTATCTGACGGATCTTGTTGCCGCTCTGGCGTATGTCGATACGCCGGTGATAACCAAAGGCTCCTTCTTTAGATGGACGAATGAGGGTCTCGCCCTCGACACCCAGGACGGCGAGTACCGGACCACCAGGCAGGTCGCAGCACGCAGAACACTCTTCCATGGAGCGGAGATAGGCGACATCGCCGCCAGCGCACTGTTGGAAAACCAGCTTCGCGAACCGGTACAGGTCACATCGGCCTTCTCGATAGACCAGTTCAACTATTGCCAGGATGGCTCACATCTCGGCACACCACGCCGGGGCGTCGAAGACCGGGTTGACGATCTCAAGGATCTGGCTCTCGGGGTCTCATTGCCGGACATTCTGCATCGCGCGGAACGGGTTGCACCAGCTATGCAGCAGGCAACAACCGCACCGTCCTGGACAGCGGCGAGTATCGTCGCTGAGATGTCCCCACCAAAAGACAAGTCGGTCACCTGGGTGATGGAGGGCGATGAGCTTCGCATGAGCTCGACCCTTCCGGACAACAAGCACACCTACACATACCAGCGCATCGACCACCCCGTTGAAACCCTGGCAACGGAAACAGGCCTTCCATTGCACCTTGAGACAACGCCGGGACTCAACGTGCGCTGGGTGACGCTGTTTCTCGACGAAAACAAGGACCGCCTCAGTCACTCCATCATCGCTGCCAACCGCAATGAAGCCCTCGACATCCCCGACGGCACAAAATGGGTCCGGTTTGGTTTCAGGATCTATGGGCCTGGTGAAGCAAGGATTCAACGCCTGCTGTTGGGACGGCGCGAAACAACGCCTGTATCCCTGATCAGCTCAGCAAGATATTTGCTAGTCACCAATCAATACCCATCATATTATGATATATATAGAAATGGATTCGTACATAGCCGGGTACGTTCATATCAAGAATATAATGGAAAATTTGACGTATTCCGCTTGGCGCCTGACCGAGACACACGATTTCATGAGTATGAGAATATAGACTGCATTACGGGCGCTTCAGCGCAACTAGACGCCATGCTAACGGGCAATACATATCAAACTGTGTGCGTCCATTTTCTTACCCAAGAAATGTGGAATGTTCTCCGCCCACATGTAGCCAATGGACTGCGCGTAATCATTTGGATTCATGGAGCGGAAATCCAACCTTGGTGGCGGCGGCAATTCAACTATGACACGGATGCTAGAATTAGAATCGCTAAACAGGAAACTGAACAGCGCATGTCCTTCTGGCGTGGTGTTGCAAGAAGGCCTCCCGAAAACCTGCATTTCGTGTTTGTATCTGAAAGTTTCTTTTCTGAAGTGCAAGAGGACTTAGGTTTTTCCATCCCCAAAGAAAATTACTCAATAATCCACAATCCTATCGATACAGATATATTCAAATATCACAAAAAAGACCCCGAACAGCGCAAGAAAATACTGTCTATCAGGCCGTTTGTTTCTGCGAAATATGCTAATGATCTTACGGTAAAGGCAATTCAAATATTATCTAAAGACCCGATATTCAAAGACATAGAATTTCGGATTATCGGTAAAGGACCGCTATTCGAGAGTACAGTGAACTCGGTCCGACGCTATACCAATGTCCACATCGAAGAGCGCTTTTTGAGCCAGCGGGAAATATCTGAAATACAAAAACAATACGGCGTGTTCTTGAACCCAACTCGATGGGATAGCCAAGGTGTGTCGCGAGATGAGGCCATGAGCTCGGGACTCGTCCCAATAACCAACCGAAACTCCGCGGTTCCAGAATTCGCGGATGAAAGCTGTGCATTTCTCGTGCCCCCAGAAGACAGCTTGGAATTAGCGGAAGCCATTAAGACAATATACAATGATCCGATAAGATTTTCGGTCATGTCGGAGGCTGCATCCAAGAGAGTACGCCGACAAAGTTCCAAGGAAATCATAATTAAGAGGGAGCTATCTTTAATTAAAGCACCGGATGGTTCAGGGGTATGACGACTAACGATTGTCAAAAACCACAAGTAAACTGGCGACCCATAAAGCTGCGGCGAATATATAAGCGCCCACAAGTATCATGTCAGCCCAAAGACGCCCCATACTGATCTCTTCGACCCCGAACGAGAGGTGTTCGCTCGACTTCGCCTCGGACCAGTTTACCGACAGCCGACGCTTGCGGGCTTGACGATCGTGGCAAACCGCCCTCGCGAATGCGTGCACTGATTGCCGACAAATCGTCCTCCGGCCTACTCGTGGCTCGGGAGATGGAAATGCTCATGGCACGACGCGGAAGGCCAATGATAGTGATCAGCGAAATGGGGCTGGTTTCACCTCGAACGCTATCCTGAGCTTCGCGGGTCGCATGCAGATCAACTTGCACCACACCGTGGCGGCAAGCCGGTGCAAATGCTTCATCGAGAGCTTCAATGGCGTCTCAGGAACGAATTCATCAACGAAACGCTGCTCCGATCGCTCTAGGTCGTAGACTCATAAGCTTTGGCACCAGATCCTCGCAGCCACGAGCTTCACGGCGGCGAGGTAGTTCTCTGGGCGCTTGTCGTAGCGTGTTGCGATGGCTCGGAATTGTTTGATGCGATTGAAGAACCCCTCCACCAGGTTCCTCTGCCGATAGACCCAGGGCGAAAAGGCGAAGGCTCCCCTGCGGTTGGCCTTCGGCGGGATGTTGGCCCAAGCCTTCCGCTCAGCGACTTGACCGCCGGTCAGCCGGAGGCTGACGGGCCGGCCTTCGGCGTCAACGAGTGCGTGGATCTTGCTCATAAGTCCGCCACGGGAACGTCCCATGCCGCCATCGTATCCAGCCCCTTTTTCCCGTGGCCGCGTGTTGGTGAACGCGGACACAGGTGGAGTCGATCATAACGATGTCACCATCATAAGCCTCTGAAACCGCATCAAGAAGCCGGTCCCAGACACCGGCTTCTCGCCATTGCACGAAGCGGTTGTAGCAGGTGGTCGAGGGGCCGTAGCGGTCAGGGATCTCGGCCCAAGGCGAGCCTGTCCGGAAGCGCCAAAGAATACCGTTCAGCACCCGGCGATCATCGACCCGGGGAACTCCGCGCGGCTTGTTGGGCAGCAGCGGCGCAATGATTGACCATTCGCGGTCGGTGAGTTCGTAGCGGCGCCGCGTCATTCAAGGCTCCCTCATCTGGAAGCCTTGAATCACGAGAGACGCGAAACACCAAGCAGATTTATGAGTTTACGGCCTAGCACACTCGGACAATGCTGAAGGCCTGTGGCTTGCATGCAGATCACGGCTTTTCGGCGATACGATAAACTGGATCTACAATACTTTTCTTTGGATGCTCATGATCAAACTCAAGAACAACCTGAAAGAAATCGGTCTTCAAGTCCCATTCAGGATAAAGACCCAAAACCTTTTCGTTTTCCATATAATATTTCTCATCGAAGAATTTTTGAATAAAATACTCCCAAGTAATATAAAATCCAAGGTGCCTAAAATAAAAAAGATACTGCTGGTAAGTTAATTTATTCACCCAGTAATACCATCCAAGCTCCTTAATATTTGATTTTTCCTTAACTTCAGCCGGAGACATCGTCAGATGAGGCCACGGCTCAGGAATAGCCCACGTGAGATGGCTAGCTACAGCAGATCGGTACAAGTTGGCGTACAGCCACTTCTTACCATCGGGCTTTAGTAGCTTCTGGCATTGAGCCAGTGCAGAATACGGATGACGTATGTGCTCCCAAACAACAAATGATACTATACGGTCAAATGAGTTTTCTAATAATTTATGATGACCTTTAGATATGTCCGCCTCAAGAAGCGTGATATTAGGATTCGCTCCCAATTCATCCCAATTATTTTGCGCCATCGTATCAATACCCACGACTTCGCAATCATATTTTTCGACTAAAGCTTTAGTAGTGTCCCCGTATTGGCACCCTATTTCTAAGACACGCTTCCCACGCATATCCATGAGCTGATGCAGTTTATCTGCGTTTCTGATACCACGCTCACGACGAGATGCATCGTCATACTTAACTTCTACTTTAGCCATTTGGATATCGCGTCTCTCTTCCGAAGGTGCCATCAAACGCCAAACTGAATACACAGCGAAATTTCTGACTCTATATCATGCATAATCACGATCTGGAGTCTGATTTCACGCAAACTAACTACCGCTAACACAGACAAAGACGAATACTGAATATGTATTCGCTTTTGATGCGAACTATAACCAGCGGTATGCATCCAAAATTTCCGGGTAGGATACTCCAGCAAATTACTATCGTCATTTCATTCGCGCAACCATGCCCTGCCCCGGAAAAGGCTATGAGATAGACCAAAAAGTTCAGCAAGGGATTATATCCTCGGCTAGGTCTCCCCAGGAAATCAGTGCTTATCTCGAATATCTATATTCACCATTCTTGCCAAGCATGGCAGAGTGGCTACTTGAACTTCGACAGGGAATGTGGCAATTGCGCACGATGTAGCGGAGCATGGGGTGAAGATGATTGAGTTCACTGCAGATCAGTTAGCGAAATGGGAAAAAGACAATCAAATAAAACAGATAAAGCTAATCCGCGCCAGACTTCGCAACACCCCAGGACACATCCATGATTTCCCGGGCAACCCCGGAAAGTTTGACGACCAGTTGGTTGAGTCTGCGTTGAATGGAAGCAAAAGTCATAAAAACTGCTTGATTCTATGTGACCTAGCGTATTCTCATGGCAGAAATGGCGTCGTTGAACTTGGAACCAATTTAGGTATTAGCTCAACATATCTTGCCATAGGTGCAAGATCAAAGAACGCTCGATCAACCATCGCCACTGGCGATTGCTCTGGAAAAAGGCTGAATATCGCAAAATCTGTCCATCAAGAATGTGGATTTGACGATATTGTTTATATTGAAGGTCTTTTCGAAAATACTGCGGATAATATTTTTGAGGCCGTTCCGAATTGGAGCTTCGCTTTCATTGATGGTGATCATACATACGATGGAACGATGCGTTACTATGAGATTGCACGCTCGACTGGCGTGGCGGGAAATTGCGTCGTTTTCGATGACGTGGATTGGTCAGACGGCATGAAGGAAGCTTGGAAGGAAATTTCCCGAAAGCACCCGTTCACGTCCCACAAGATTGGAGATATGGGCCTCATTATACTGTAATCATAGATTAAATTTCTTCACTTTAAATTTACAGCAAAATCTAGAGCTGATTGATTAGTTTTGCCTCTTGCCGAAGATTTGGTATCTACGGCAAGAGGCACAATATGTCGTCGAGCTAAGATGATAGCCATGTATTTTTCTTATACCAGAACGTTAGTATTTTGGTTTTCTTTTCCGGAGCCAAATACCTTGTTTACAAAATGAGTCCGACCTCTGTCTCATCCGTTTGATGTCCGCTGGATTGCTACAACCATCTGGGCCGGCAGGTCATTGAGTGCACGAGCCACTCCCTTCAGGTCATCCCTGAGCCCGTCAATTTCTTTGATCAGACGCGCTTCGGTATCCTTGAGCGCGCCACGCTGGGCAAACCGCTGTTCAACCTCGAGCTTGTAGCTGTTCAAGGCCCGTTCAACGGCCTCCGCCCGGCGCTCGGCTGCGCGAATCCTCGCTTCCACTCGCCACCAGAGACCAGCCAGGGCGCCACTCACTGTGACGAAGAAAAGAACCGTATCGGTGGTGAGCGTCATTGGCCCGCCCTCCCCGCCGCGTCGTGCCGCCGGCATTCCGGCCCGGTCCACACCCGCGCGCTGCACAGCCCCGCCGCGGTCACGTCGATCTTGCGCTGGTCCCGCTCACTCGCGCCGCGCGCGCCGATCAGATCGGTGCCGACGACGACGCGGATCGTGTCACGGATCTCGGCTTTCGCACCG
>MDTD01006545.1_pt1 | contig 36075 bp, 57 predicted proteins | sample 811221 | NCBI WGS metagenome assembly MDTD01 (sample SAMN05326646, study PRJNA326480) | marine metagenome | isolation source: seawater | place: Pacific Ocean: South West | collected 2011
CACACCTTTTAGAAAACATGGAAATAGATGTACTACTGTTGGATGGTGGTGAATTTAGCACTTTTGCAGAATTTAAATTGCTTAAACCTAAATCAAAAATTATAATTCTTGACGACACGCTAGAGTTAAAAACAAGAATGGCACACCGAGAATTGCTAGACGATCCAGAGTGGGACTGTATTATTGATTCACATGACAGAAATGGATTTGGTATTCATAAGAAAAAATAATGGTTAATTTTGTGGTTGTGTTTTGTTATTACTTTTTATTTAACCGATGTCTTGAAAATAGCGGCAAAGAATGCCCGCTGGGGCGATGCTTCTTTCTCACCTTCTGTAAATTCGTGTATCTGGCGGCGGCTAGGCGTTTTCAAGACATCTTTTTTTAAACATGGAGGTTTGTTATGAGAAGTGTTTTAAGTTTGCTTGTTTGTTGTTGCTTGGTTTCCAATGCGTGGACGCAGGAGACCGAAACTTCACAACAAAAAAGAGTTAGATTAGTAAAGAAATTAAATGATAATCTTTTGCTTACTCATAATCGCGAACGTTCTCGAAATGGTCGTCGTGCCTTAGTATTAGATAAAAGACTTACAGATGCCGCACAAAAACATGCAGATTGGATGGCTAACAGTAACAGGCTTAGTCATACAGGAAGAAATGGATCAAGCCCATCTAGACGAGTTGGGTCTGGTTTTGGCGGAATTGGAGAAAATATTGCCTATGGTCAATCTGGCTATGGTGAGGTTACTAGATCTTGGATGAACTCCGGTGGTCATAGGTCCAACATTTTAGGCGGATATAACGCTGTTGGATTTGGTGCTGCCAAATCGAAATCTGGAAGAATTTACTGGTGTGCAGTTTTTTCACGTTGTAATTACTGACGACAATAATTTAGTCGAGTTCGACTAGTAAGGTTTTAAATGGCAGTTGAGATTGATTGTTGGTCTGTTGTTAAAAATATAAATTCTGGTGACTTCAATAGTGTTCACTACCCTGTTTATTACAAAGTGTGGGAAGATCCACATTTCTGGAATGACGACTCTAGAATCATTAAACTATGTGGTGATATAATAGGACACCCAGATCATGAAGATTACACCAAGGTTATTACTTCTAAGATAATTGATGTAGACAATGAGACTGGTGCTATTATTACCAACTCTGGAACACAATATATTTTAGGTAAAGTTGATAGCATGTATGTACAATGGTTAGAAACAAGAAACCCGTCTGAAAAAATTTTGAACGGCGAACTTTGCCATATCCCAACAAAAGAAGAGCCGTTTAGAAAATTTAAATTGTCTAATTCATACTAATGCGACTGGATATTTGATCTTTTAAAATGCGTAATTTCCCTAAAAAAGTAATATTACTAATTCTTATATCTATCATAATTCGTTTATTGTTTGTATTTAGCTTCAAAGATATCCTTAATCACTGAGGAAAAAATTATGAAAAAACCAAATAGAAAAAAACAAGACAAGGTTTTAGCAAAAGGAAAGAAAAAAGCTAAAAAAGAATTAGAAAGAAAACGAGCAAATAAGATAAAGGCAGAAAGGAGACTTGCCGATAATATTAAAGACAGGAAAGCTGAAAAAGAAACGTGGGAAATGAAAGAAGAAATCAGAAAGATTCAAAATAAAGGATTGACTATTAGAAATAGCAAGGTATAATAAGATGACAAGATCGACACTGGGGCAAGTTTTTTTCTTGCTCGTATTTGGGTTAGTAATTTTTATTAGTATTTGGTCCACTGTTCCCCCTCAAGCAGCATCAGAAAAAATTTCAGGTTCTGCGTATGGCACAGAGAGATATTGGCAAGACTATATACATGAATTTACAGAAGGTGAGAAAGAGTATCGCCTTCATGATGGAACCAGAGTTGATCTATTATTTGATGGTTGGGCTTGTGAAATAGACTGGGAAAGCAAATGGGCTGAGGGGGTAGGCCAATCCATTTATTATTCCAAAAAAACAGATAGTAAACCATTAGTCATTTTACTTGCTAAAACAGACAACTGGACTAAGTACAGAGACAGAGTAGAATATTGCGACATTCACTGTTGGGTGTTTGATACTAGGAATAAAACTTGGAGAGATAGAGAATGAACCAAACACAATTGCTGATTTTGCTTTTAGTATCCCCGTTCATTATTCTTTGTTTGATGAGAATCATAGAGTCTATTGGTGACGTAATTCAAAGTTTGGAGCGTTCCTCTCGAATAATCTATGTAGACGTAGAAGTGGAAAAAGAAAAAATAGTCTACAAAGATCGCCCTAAGAAAAAAACCAAAGAGACCAAAGAGACCAAAGAGACGAACCCGATTATAGAAGAAACAATTTCAGCACTGAAATCATTGGGAATTGCAAAAAAGAAAGGCAGAGAAATCGCAAGCAGTTTGTTTTCTGAAAAACGACATACAAATGTAGAAGATTTACTGAAAGATTGTTTGGCTAAGATGTAAAATGTGTACATATTGTCGAAAGGGGAACGACAATGAAATCACAAGAGGTATTTGAAGAACTAAAAAAAAGCATTGACTCAGAAGTATACACTGAAGATGTTTCAAAAGAAATAAAAAAATACAATGTTAGCGAAGATTTTACAGTTGATTGGAAAAATTCTCTACCCAAACCTCCTGTTAATTCTAGCAAAATAACTCACAGTGAATTGTTATATTTGAGCGAGTTAACCGAGAATATTTCGGTTGCTCAGAAGGCACTGGTTGAATTGGTTGACAAGGAGCCTTTAGACTTATTTGATAAAACCATAAGAAACAACAATTTAAAAGTAGACAAAGAGGGCTTTAAAAAGCTTTGGAGGGTTTCTCGTCCAGTGGTGATGAGACTAAAATATCTTTTTAACAGGTCAAGACCGGAACAATTAGCTCCTTATTTTGGCCTAAAAGTTAATGTAATTGAAACATCTACACATCATACACCAGCGTATCCCAGTGGTCATACATGCTACACAGCGATGGCTGCACATTTATTCTCAGCACAATATCCAGAGTTCAGCAATGAGTTCTTTTCTCAACCGGGTATTGCTGGATATGCAAGATGTTTACAGGGAGTTCACTACCCCAGTGATAATGATGCTGCCATGACAATATCTAGTGTCATTTGGGAAGACTTAAAATTCAAAATGTTTCCAGAATTATTCACACGAGGAGAATAGACATGCCACTTCCACAACGAGGGGAAAAAGAAACCAGAGAAAATTTTATTTCACGTTGTATGTCGGATGATAAAGCATCAAAAGAATTTCCCAACAGGGATCAACGTCTAGCTGTATGTATGACTAGGGCTACAGAAGACATGAATGCTATGGCTGCAATAGATTTGAAGTATAATGTGGAAGAATTGGGCTACACAGAAGATCTGAATGAGGACAACTTTTATATTCCAACGGAGGCGGAATATGTAGATTTTGGCGAGCAGGAGGAAGACTGGGACATCGCCGTAGCTAAACCTGGCTTATGGGAAAATATACGCAAGAAAAAAGAACGCGAAGGCAAAAATTACCGACCAGCAAAACCTGGAGACCCAGACCGTCCCACGCAAGAGCAATTAAAACGTGCCCAAGAAAAGAAAATATGTGGCACTAACGAAGAATCTACAGAAGCACTACAGAGAGGTAAGCCTGGACCCAACGACCCCAGAAAAACCCCAGCTCCCAAGAAAGACCAAAAAAAAGGATCTAAGAAAAACAAACCAGGAAGTGCAAAAAATCCTAGAGGGAAAATAACTTTTAGCAAAGAGACTACCGCTAGACTTTCTAAAATAGTAAGAGAGCATAACGCTAAAGGCAAGGGCTCTAAAGCAACGCTTGGAATGTTAAAAGCAGTTTATCGGCGTGGTGCTGGTGCTTTTTCTACTAGTCATGCTCCTAAAATGTCCCGCGACGGATGGGCTATGGCTAGAGTTAGAGCTTTTATTCACCTTCTAAGAACGGGCAAACCCAGTAACCCTAATTATAAACAAGATAATGATCTTTTACCAAAAGGACATCCAAAAAAATCTAAAGCAATGGTTGCATTTTCTGCTTTTTTGTATGAGAATCCTAAGACGGGCGAAATTTATACTTATGATAGAATTGGAAATTATAAAAAAGATGGACAGTCATTGGTGTATAAAGGCAAAGCAGCAAAATATAAAGGTCGCACAGTCAAGCTGGGTAAACCATTTAGAACTCCAGATGGCCCCAAGAAGTTTAGCGTTTATGTAAAAAACGAAAAAGGCAATGTCGTTAAGGTTAATTTTGGCGATCCCAACATGGAGATCAAGCGAGACGATCCTGCAAGACGCAAGAGCTTTCGTGCAAGACATAAATGCGATACAAACCCTGGACCTAGATGGAAGGCACGATATTGGTCATGTAAAAATTGGTAGGAAGATAATGGGATACAAGAATCTAACAATTAGAGGAAAAAAGGATGGATTTGGATGTCAATTAAACGCTAAGTTTTCCGGCATAGCATTCTGTTTCAATCATCCTAAATATAGGTACGTACATACACCCTTTACAACCGTTTCGCATGGATGGAGAGACCAGGACGCTGTAGATATCTTAAATGACTTCATGGGTATACCTGATAATAGACGTGGTAAAAAAATACACTGCGTGTATAGGTATATGAATCAAGTATTTGGTAACCCTAATGATTTTTATAATGAGAAAACATTAAATCATTTAAGAAGAATGTACTGGTCTACACCAAAGCCACCCAATGTAAAAGAAGAAATTGTTGTACATATCAGAAGGGGCGATGTTAGCCTTTCAAGATCTGGAGACAGAAGAAGAAGGCATATGTACAACCCTTGGTATAATAAAAAAATACCAAGCTTGGCAGCATTGTATCCAGATCATTATCAAATAGCAATTCATTCCGAAGGAGATTTTGAAGAGTTTAGTTCTATATTGGACGGGTGGCCTGAAGATTTGATACAAAGAACTAACTTTAAACTTGCCGAAGATGATGTAAGAGAACAAAAATACTCTCTTACAACAGCCTTTCATGAAATGGTAACAGCTAAAGTTTTTTTAGGCAGTAAGAGTGGGTTATCATATACCTCTTCAATACTTTGCGAAGGCGATGTGTACTTTGTTGCCGCTAGGGCGAAGGGTCAAAACAGAGGTCTAAATCATTGGAAAAATGCACACTCAGTACCAGAGGTATCTTTTGTAAGGAAATAAACTTGACCAAATATTTAAGTGTTGTTTGCAGAGATGGATTTGGTTCTCAGTATCTAAAAAAAATGTATGGTTATGGATTCTGTCATTTGTTTCCTGAATACCAATATATTTATACAGAAATGAACAGAATTAATCATCGCCAGCACGGTTTTAGACATGATGACCTGCAACAGATGAATGATTTTGTTGGATGGTCTAACTTTCCTAATCAAAAAGTGGAAAGAAAAAAAATTGTTGTTTTTGATAAAATGTATAAAGCTTTTGAAATTCCAGATAAAATTTTTTCTAACGAAGTTGTAGCGGAAATAAGACGAAGATATTTTAGTTCAGATAAACCAGCCGTACAAGATGGCTCTATAGTTGTGCATATAAGAAGAGGCGATGTCGCCTCCAGAGGTTATGGTGAAAGTGGAAGGAAGCGACACCTTACTAATGAATGGTATTTAAGTTATATAAAAAAGATTATCTCGTTATACAATAATGAAAAGATAATTATACACACTAACGATAATGAATCTATCATCGACTTCTTTGATAAAAATTTAGATTGTAATCGGTTCAATCTATTGCATTTTAGGATAAAAAACCATATAATAAGAGAGGATCATGTAAAAGAGTTACAATACACTTTTCATGAAATGGTAGCAGCTAAGGTTTTATTTATAGGCAAGAGTAGCCTGTCCCATGTTGCCGGTATACTCAACCCTAATAAGGTATATTACATAAATCATGGAAAAACCGACAAACAAATAGAAGTCCCCTTATCGAGGTGGAAATTCTTAAAATGAAATACATATCATACACATAGATTTCCATACTATAAAACGAGATAAAAATGCAAAATCTAACAGTAAAAGGAAAGGTTGACGGATTTGGATGTCAGTTAAATGCCAAGCTATCCGGTATTGCCTTTTGTTTTAACAGTTCAAAATATAACTACGTTCATACGCCTTTCACACATGTAGCACATGGATGGGAAAATAAGGCAGAAGAGTTAAATAAATTCATTGGAATTGCCGACAATAGAGAAGGTAAGAATATACATTTATCTCGTAAGGATTGTCGTAGAGTTTTTTGGAGTCCAAATGCATATTACACTAATGAAGTTCTTTCGCATATAAGAGAACTTTATTGGTCTACATCCAAACCCGAACCAGTCAAAGAAGAAATAGTAATCCACATACGTCGAGGAGACTTGAAGACAGGCATGTCTGATTGGCACGTCAAAGACCGAGAAAGAAGATATATATCAAATGAATGGTACAACACTGCCATTCCTGCATTAATAAAAAAATACCCAGATCATTATAATGTAGCAATTCATTCCGAAGGTCAAATACAGGAATTTGAAAGTATATTACGTAACTGGCCCCAGGAGTTTATAGAAAAAACCACATTTAAACTTTCAGAACCAATGGCTTACAACCAAAAATATTCATTAACAACCACATTTCATGAATTTGTGACAGCCAAAGTTTTTCTTGGAAGTAAAAGCGGTCTTTCTTATACAGCATCTATATATTCTGAGGGAGATATTTTCTTTTTATCTAGTCAAGCATTAGGACAAACAAAGCCACTAAATCATTGGAAATCAGCATACAGGGAATTGAAATAAAATGTTAAAGTTAATTACACCAATTAACAATTTAGGATATGGGGTAGCTGGGTACAATATTTATAAAGAGTTATACAAACTTCATCCATCCACTCCCCTATATCCTATTTCTAAACCAGAGTTTGTTGATAAATATATTCGTGCCGGAATGATCAACAGATTTATTGTAGATGACTATCTCAAATCCCGTCTTTGCTCACCCTCTGTCAAGATTTGGCATCAGAATGAGCTACATACACATGTAGGAAAGGGAAAACACATAGGATTTCCCATTTTTGAATTAACGGAATTTTCTCATGAAGAAAAAGTTAGCATGAGTCACTGTGACAAACTATTTGTTTGTTCAGAATGGGCTAAAGATGTTTTATACAATCAAAGGGGATGGTCCTGTCCACCTGTCCATGTCGTACCATTAGGAGTAGATAATGAAACGTTCCGACCTCAAAAGTCTAGTCGCAAAGAAACCATTTTTTTTAATTGTGGAAAATGGGAAAAGCGTAAGGGGCATGATGTTTTATTAGAATGTTTTAACGAAGCTTTTAAACAAACTGATAATGTAGAATTATGGATGATGTGTGATAATCCTTTCATTGGACCCAACAATCAAGGTTGGCAAGATTTGTACAAGAACTCCCCCCTGGGTAGCAAGATAAGAATAATTCCAAGACAACAAACACATAAAGATGTGTATAATATAATGAAGCAAACGGATTGTGGTGTTTTTCCAGCAAGAGCCGAAGGATGGAATTTAGAGCTATTAGAAATGATGGCCTGCGGCAAGTCCGTTATAGCCACAAATTACTCAGCACACACCCAGTTTTGCAATAAGGAAAATTGCTATTTGATCAACATTGATGAATTAGAAAATGCCCATGATGGTGTTTTCTTTTCTGGCGAGTATGGACAATGGGCGAGCTTTAATCAGAGAGCAAAAGATCAACTGATTGAACATCTTAGATCTGTACATAAAACTAAACAAAAATGGGGTAATGTAGAAAATTTTATGGGTATGCATACAGCCAACCAATTTACGTGGAAAAATTCAGCACAGGAGTTACTAAATGGACTCTAATTTTATAACACCTAGACAAACTTTGAAAGCCTACAAAGATGGTTTTGTTGGTGCAATTTGTGATGAAGAAGATGTAAAGGCACTACTTGGCGAATTGCCCATGCCTATTTTTGGTGCTGCTGCATATGATTTATTTGGATCTGGGGAGGGGAAACTTAGTCTACCCTTCAAAGCATTACTAAAATTTGATCCAGGGTTTGGTCCATCTGAAAGGCAGACTGATGGGGACTGCGTATCACATAGCACACGTAATGCGGTAGATGTAACTCGTGCTTATGAAATTTTACACAAAGATGATAGAGAAATATTTGAAACACGATCCGCAACCGAAGCAATTTATCAATCTCGTGAACATATGGGTCAGGGGATGACGTGTTCAGGTGCAGCTAGATATGTCGCACAAAACGGTGGTATACTTTTAAGAAAAGACTACAATGTAGAGCATGGAGACCTTACAGTATATAACTCAAGATTAGGAGCTAAAAAACTTATCCCCGATAGTGTATACAAGACAGAAGCAAGTAAACATCAAGTAAAAACAATTTCAAACGTAAGAACTGTAGAAGAGGCTAGAGATGCATTAGCGAATGGATACGCTTTATCTGTATGTTCTCGATATGGTTTTAGTTCTCGTAGAGATTCTAACGGCATTGCTAAAAAGTCAGGTTCGTGGGCACACGCGATGGCTTGGATCGCCTGTGACGACACAAAAGAAAGACTTAATGAAACTCTGTTCCTGGTACAAAACAGTTGGGGCATTTGGAATAGTGGCCCAAAAGTTCATGAACAGCCAGAAGGATCTTTTTGGATTAGAGAAAAAGATGCCCGTGGAATGCTTTCTGGAGGGGGTGCTTGGGTCTTTAGTGATGTAGATGGATTTCCCGCCAGAGAAATTGACTGGTCTAGTTTCGATGACCAATTTTAAGCGAGGTACGTTATGCAAAAATTAACTACACGAGAAAAAATTATTATAGGTATTATTGTTATTTTTGGATACGCTTATTTCACAGGATTTGAAAAAATTCCTGTAAACTACGGGTTGACAAATGACGATATAGATATTATAATTAAAGACACAGAATCTGGTTTTGATAAGGCGGAAAAAGAAGTTTTAGGTGTTACACCCCGGCCAACCCCACAACCAGTTGGCCCAGATCCAGATCCTGAAAAATGTATTTGCAAAGGTACTGGAAAAATCGTACAGGGGGACGGACATGTTTCACCTTGTCCTTATCATACGGGAGATCCACAAGAACTCCCTACGTATGATATTAATGAAAATAAACTGATTTATCCTCCATCAGAGATAAAAATTAATCCAGAAGAAGTTAAAGAAATTCAAGGCGGGACAGGCGGCTCATGATCAGGGACTGTTAAATCTTCAGGTTCTGGAGAGAAGGCCGTAACAGGGGTAAGCACAACAGTTCGAAAAAGAAGAGGTGTATTTGGCCGCATTTTTGGCCATCGTCGTTAATTTTTAAATATGGGAGAAATTATTATGAGTAAACTGAAATCGCTTTTGACATCTAGACGTTTCTGGGTTTCGGCAGTTGCTTTGGCTTCTATTGTAACTTCTGAAGCGTTTGGTATTGAACTTAATCAAGAACAGCTAATTGGTATTATTACAATTGTTGTAGCTTGGGTTATTGGTGACACTGTTAGAGAAACTAAATAATCAAACACATTGAGGAACTATTATGGACTTTCTATCGGATATTAATCCTATTCAGTGGATGCTTATTGCAATTGGTGTTTTTATTCTAGGTGGCCCCGTTGTCACCAATGGCAGGGAGTTGATCGCCAGATTTTGGAAAGAAAGAGAAAAGGATAATACTCCTGTAGATAGGGATCTTACAGATTTAGTCTGTAAGTGGGAGTGTCTTTCTGATGCAACTCACAAGGCTGGACTTTACGAGGCTTGTGAAAAATTAGATGAGGTATTTCCTTTATTGATTGGTGTAAAGCATCACGACCATGACGACTTAAGTGATGACGACTCAGAACCGGAGAAATCAAATGAGTAATAGAATCTGGCTAGGTCTAGCCTTTATAGTTATAGGTTTATTTGGAAATCAAATTTTAGAGGTGTTGGCACAACCTGTAAGTCCAAAAGTCGATATTGAGCTAACATCTCCAATGACCGATAAAACTGAGCAATTGGTAAAACCAGTTGCTGACAAAGTAACCGAATTAGACGATAGGACTAGACTAGCCATATTCAACGATGTTTTTTCCAAGAGGATAACATCTTACGATTGCGATGCTCAACAAATGGGAGATGTATACATCAAAGCAACAGAAAACGTATTTGATGGATCACTCAAAGATAAATATGATGGATATGGAGATGGTATAGTTTCTATATTTAAGTCAACAGTAGGAACAGACAATCATAGATTAAACGAAATTGAAAAAGTTGAAGTATCTAAAAATTTTAACGCTTTAGCTTATTCTCTATCACTTTAACGAAGGAAAGATGTAGAATGGACATTTTGCAAGTGTTGATTGCTAGGTATGAAGCTAACATGTCTGAATGTATGTTTCAAATGAATGCATCTATTTTAAGACCCACTGAAAAGGGGTCACTTAACAGACTGGAGTCTGCTGTAGAAAAATATACAATTTTGAAAAATCAAGTCGATGTTTTACAAGATTTAAGAGGTCAGATGTTGGCGAGTCAAAAATTTCAAAGACAGGAGGCTGAAAAGCAAAACGCAACTAAAAAGAAAAAATAATGAAAACAAAACTTACTCTTATAATATTGGAAGTTCCTCCATACAATCGAGCAGCATTTCCTAAAGCTAGATTGGTGGTAAACAAAAATAATCAATTTCCAAATAAATACGTTTCCACAAAAAATATTGACGAGACATTAATTGATTTATGTTCATCTTGCATTAATATCAACTACGCTTGGTTAAACCCTCAATTAACAGATTTAGTTCATGAAGAAAAGGGTACAGTAGAAGCTATATACGTAACAGTTCTAGAAACTGGAACTTTAGTCTGCAAACCAAATTATAAAATAATGTCTCTAGACGATTTAAAAATAAAGGAAATATATGCAAAATCAATCACCTCGACCCCAAGAACCATCGGACAATAAAACTGTCAGCTGTGAATTGATTATACAATCTGACACTGATGGTATAGTAGAATATAATTGTAATTGGATTTCTGGTGAAGAAGGTTTAATAGGATTGGCTTCAATATTCTACAAGTTACTAATAGAAAATTTTGGAGAAGAGATTTTTAAAGAAATCAAAAATGAATGCGTAATAAATAGTAACGAGGCCGACTATGTGACTGTTGTTAATTTAATAAATAGCCAAGCTCAAAAGAATACCAAGACCGAAAATGGCAATGATGTAGTAGTCCCTCCTGATCAAGTTTTCAATATTTAACAGGAGATTTTGAAATGTCAATTAAATCACATAAAAGAATCATCTGGACTAGCTGGAATGCTTTGGCAGAAGATTATATTGAAGCATATCATGACGAATTAGACAAAATGGAAGAAGAGCTGAATAATATTGATCAAACAGAAATAACATCGGCTCCTCTTGGTTTGTTTATGGGAGGCATGGAAAAAATGAACATGCTACATACACCATTTGGCATGTTTCCCATGGAGTCTATGTTTAAGCCATCTGATATGTGGGATTGCAGAATAGGAGTTACTAATTTTAGTATCACCAACGATATAAAAGATATTTTAGCAAATGATATAGAAGGTATTGAAGCCTTAAAGGTTATGGGTCGATACACCTTCTGTATAGGGATTCCCGTTACTTTTGATTTCAAGGATGTTAGGATAGATATTGAAAATAAAATTTGCACTTATACAGAAACGGAGGTCATGACAGAAGAAACTCAAGCAACGGTAGAACTTGTAAAAGAGCAATTAAAACACAACAAGTATTGGTCTATTTTAGTTGCTTCAACGGGCAAAGTAGATTATATTGTTTCTGATAAATTAGATCATAAGTATCTAGAAGGTTTGAATAAATTAGTTGAATTAAAACAATCAATTGGTGGAATTATTTTAAGGGGTGATGATGGATAGTGTAAATCAAAAATTTGATGAGAAATGGAATGATAGCAACGTTAGAAATATTATGAATAAAGTTTCTAACAGGTATAAAAACAATATTGATTTTGATGATATTGAATCCATTCAAATGAATACTTTATGGAGATGTATTGAGAAATATGACGAAACTCGTGGAACTAAATTCACGTCTTATTTATACCAACAACTTTCATACGCTTTTAAAAATAAAATAAAGAAAAAAAGAGTAGAGTTCAATGTTGATGATTTTGATAAAATGGATAGCAATTATATAAATAAGTTAGAAGTTATTGACATTATCAATGGACTTGAGCCAGAAACCGCAAATATCTTAGAACAAAGATTTTACGAAAACATGACCATGAAAGAGATTGGACGTAGAAATGGCTATTCAAGGGAAACTGCTAGACGCAAACTAAAAAATGCCATAAAAACATGTAAAATGATATGTGAATTTTAAAATTTTGTGTATAAAGTCATAGGAATCGGATCTTCTTTTGGATAAATTGGAATCATCGTAGTTTTGTTTTATACTTATTCAAAAGGAGATTTTATTATGGCAGTACCAAATGGCTCTGCAAGCTACCTTGTAAACACTACAGGCGGTGCTTATTCAGCAACTACCCAAGGCGGAACAATTCTTGGTAATTCAACTACTGGAACGGTTATCACAAAATCTTTCCCCTTGAAGGACGCTACTGATGACACTAAAAAAGTACCTGGTCCGGTAGAACGTGATTACCCAGGTTACGGTTCTTATCCTACAAATACCGGCGGTTTATACGGCACTCAGAAAGTACTTTCTGGTGGTACTTTTGCTTTCCAGGCAGCTGGAAGTTATGTTATTATGACACAAACCACCACTCTTTCTGGTGTTGCAAAAACCAACTTATTGATTCCTGGAGCTAACTCTAGTAATCAAGGCAACTCAATTCTTCAATTCAAGCACGACTTCGGTGCTAGGTTGCTTGCTAAATGGAGAGGTAACTCATTCTCTTGGAATGGAAATCTTGATAATGGTACTTCCATTAAGTCACGGCTTAATTGGTTGAATTCTGGAGGGACTGCCCCAGAAGCACCGTCAACAGCTACTGATCTTGATATGTTTGATCCTGTTGCCGGATCAACCGCATCTCAATCCGACAGTGCTGCCAATCCGACTCGTGCTATTCCTGGTGAATTGGTTATGAAGGTAGACTTTGTTACCACTTCAGTTTCTAGTGGTGGCGACTTCTTTAATTACAAACCAATTACTGGTATGTAAACCTTGATTTTTGAAAGGGGTTTATGACACTTTCCTTATGAAGTATAATCTTAAGTATTTCATAAGCCCCTTTCTTTTTTGATTAAACATACATCACCGGAGCCTCCATCATGACCCCCGAAACATGGGAACTAATTCGCAACTTAATTGAAATGATTAGCGTATTTGCTATACCTGTATTTTCTTGGGTTATATACACTTTAGTTCAACAAGGAAAGCAGATTATCGTGTTAGAACAAAAAGTAAACGAGTCTTTAAATCAACGGCTGCAACGTGTAGAAAAGCGTATTGGAAATGTAGAAGAGAAGATAGACGAAATCGCTGAAAACGTTGTTGAATGTCGAATGATAACATCAGAAAACAAGAACGCCTACGAAAAGATCTCTGCGGAAATTAATAACAAATTTGATACCGTAATTTCTAAGATAGACGCTCACCATAAATAAGATTATATATTAGATTTAGGGGGACATGTTCCCCCTTTTTTATTTTTAGGAAAGAAAAAGGATGATACTTCTCACAGAATATTTTGAGTTTGAGGATCATAACAGAAAATTAGAAGTTATTGAAAGTATAAAAGAAAATTCTTCTTTAGAGCAAATTGAACAGATATTGCTATACTGAAAATCTTGTATATAAGTTACAACGGGCATGGAAACCAAAAGATAAAGTTTTTCATGGAAATAAAGCCGTGTCAAAAGCTATAGAATTCCAAGAGGAATTAACCCCTCTTTGGAGACAAACAATATTACGTTTCAAATATTGAAAATTATCTCTAATATTGAATTTTCATATTGATTTTTCTATCTAGATAGTGTATAATAATCTACATAGATAAAACATTGAATCAGAAAGGTATGTTATTAATGCAAGTCACAAAAGCCACTGGAGAAAAGGAAGATTTCTCCGTTGAAAAAATACATAAAATAGTTGAATGGGCCACCGATGGAATAAACGGAGTATCTCTATCAGACGTAGAAATGAATGCAAACCTATCTATTTATGATGGTATTCCAACAAAAGAAATACAACAAATCTTAATTCGATCTGCTAATGATTTAATCTCTGAATCCAATCCGAATTATCAATACGTAGCAGCTAGATTGCTTAATATGCAGTTAAGAAAAGATGTATGGAATTGCAGCAGACATCACAAACCTGTTGACTTTCTTATTTTTTTACGTAGGAATGTAGATAAAGGAATTTATGATCCGACTATTTTAGAAAAATGGTCAGAATTAGATATAGACGTTTTAGGTAAATATATTGACCATACTAGAGATAATTTGTTTACATACGCCGGATTACAACAGATGATTGACAAGTACTTGGTTAAGAACAGAAGTACTGGCACGATATATGAAACGCCACAATTTGCTTATATGTGTATTGCAATGTCGTTATTTGACAATGTTTCAGAAGCCAAAAAAGCTTATGATTGTTATTCAACGTTTAAAATAAATTTACCAACGCCAATTATGGCAGGTGTTAGAACAAATATCCGTCAATTTGCATCTTGTGTATTGGTTGATGTCGATGACAATCTTGATGGAATATTCTCTAGTATCCACGCTGTTGGAAAATACACAGCAAGACGTGCTGGTATTGGACTGAATATTGGACGTATGAGACCAATCAATTCTCCAATCAGGGGTGGTGAAGTAATTCATACTGGTGTAATTCCTTATCTAAAGAATTTTGAATCCGCCGTAAAGTCAACTAGTCAAAATGGACTTCGTGGAGGTTCCGCAACAGTACATATTCCTTTCTGGCATTATGAAATAGAAGATATTATGGTGCTTAAAAACAATGCTGGCACAGACGACAACAGAGTCCGCAAACTTGATTATAGTATTCAGTTTTGTAAACTTTTCTATGACCGTCTGATAGCCAATAAAGACATCACTCTTTTTAGCCCCGACGAGGCAAGGGGTTTGTACGAGGCTTTTGGAGATAATAAAAAGTTTGAAGAATTGTATTTAAAGTATGAAAATGCGAGATCTTTTAAATTTAAGAAAAAAATATCTGCCAGGAAGCTTGCTGAGATATTTGCTCGTGAGAGACTCGAAACTGGACGTATCTATTCCATGAATATAGACACCGCAAATAAAAACGGGTCTTGGGATGTTCCTGTTTACATGTCTAATCTTTGCCAAGAGATTATTCACCCCACTATTCCGATCAAATCAATAGACGATCCCGAAGGCGAAATTGGTATCTGTATTTTATCTGCTTTGAATCTTTTAGAGTTAACAAATGAAAAGGATATAGAGCAAGCCTGCAGAATGGCAGTACTAACACTGGATTCTGTAATTGATTATCAAGATTATCCGGTATTGGCTGGGGAAACCTTTACCAAAAACAGAAGATCTTTGGGTATCGGTATTACAAATTTGGCTGGTTTCTTAGCAAAGAATAAACTTAAATATGAGGATGTTGCTGCATTAGAATTAATTCATGGAACAATGGAACAAATTCAATGGAATTTAATTAATGCAAGTTGTGAGCTGGCCAAGGAAAAGGGGGCGTGTCCGAAGTTTGAAGAAACTAAATACGCTCAAGGTTTATTGCCCATTGACTGGTATAAAAAAGCGGTTGACGAGCTAGTCAAACCAAATTACAAAATGGATTGGGAAGGCTTGCGAGAACGTGTTAAAAAGCACGGCATGAGACACTCCACCCTATCCGCCATTATGCCCTGTGAATCTAGTAGTGTGATTCAAAATAGCACTAACGGTATAGAGCCAGTTAGAAGTTTACTGACTCATAAGAAGGCTAAAAATGGAGTTTTAAAACAATTAGTACCCAACTATCATATGCGTAAGAACCATTACACCCTAGCATGGCAAATGACAGAAAATCACAGCCTAATGAATATCGCAGCTGTTATTCAAAAATTTGTAGATATGTCGATGAGTACAAATCTTTACTACAACTATGCACATTATGAAGATGGCAATATTCCTCTAAGTGCGTTAATCAAAGATCAAATATACGGTTACAAATACGGACTTAAAAACTTTTATTATGCCAATACTCCAGATGGAGATGGTGAGACCGAAAAAGAACTTGGATGTGAAAGTGGGGCTTGTGCAATATGACTATTTGGTGGCACTGCCCGAAATGCAACAAGGTTACAGACGAATTTGAAAGTGAAGAATTTCAAGAATGTCCTAAGTGTAAGTATAGTAAGGATAAAAATGACTGTAATTGAACTTATAAAAAAACTTGAAAAAAGTTTATCAAAGGAAAGAAAGACAATGAAACGGCAGGAAATTATTAAACTGATGCATAAGATTAAAGAGGCGAGCAATGAAGACAATATTTAATACTAAAAATGTAGATCCTATGTCTCAACCATTGTTTCTTGGAAAAGACCTCGGTGTTCAAAGATATGATGTTTTAAAATATCCAGTATTTAAAAAGCTGGACAGCACGCAGATGGGAAACTTCTGGAGGCCCGAAGAAATCGAGCTTAAGAAAGATCGTTCTGATTTTAAGGAAATGTCTGATAATGAGAAGTTTATATTTACATCCAATCTAAAGTACCAAACAATGCTTGACAGTGTTATTTGTCGAGGCGTTCCTACATTGTTAGAATATGTCACAAATTCGGAGCTAGAAGCGTGTTTGATGACGTGGCAGTTTTTTGAAAAGATTCACTCTCAGAGCTATAGCTATGTTATACAAAATGTATACGCTGATAGCCGCGAGGTATTTGACGGTATCTATGAAGACAAAGAAATTATGAAACGTGCCAATTCGGCAATTGAAGACTATAATAATCTGATGGGTATGCATACCGCAACCAATAAACCTTCCGAAATTAAAAAACAGATCTACATGACTGTTATCAGTATTAATATCTTGGAAGCTGTAAGATTTTATGTTAGTTTTATTTGTAGTTTTGCCTTTGCAGAAAATAAAAAAATGGTTGGCAATGCTGACATTATTAAACTTATCAAAAGAGATGAGGCTTTACACTTAACAAATACTCAAGAAATTTTGAAGATTTTAAACTCAGAAGAATCTGAAGGATTTCTAAAGACAGCACAACAATGCCAGGGTGCGGCAATAAAAATGTTTGAAAGTGCCGCCAGGGAAGAAAAACAATGGGCCTCTTACTTGTTTAAAGATGGTTCAATTATTGGTTTAAATGAATCAGTACTTCATGAATATATTGATTGGCTTTGTATGTCAAGACGCAAAGCTATTGGCTTACCTTATGACAATGTAGGGAAGAATCCGATTGCCGGATGGACACAAGCCTGGATGCAAAGTGAAAGTGTTCAAGTCGCACCACAAGAACATGAAATTACTAGTTATAAAATTGGTGCTAGTAAAAACGATTTGGATGACATGGATTTAGGAGACCTGCTTTGAGAATAGGAATTGTTTCAGGATACTTTAATCCAATTCACACTGGTCATTTGGACTATATACAGGGTGCAAAAGAAAAGTGTGAATGGCTTTACGTTATTGTAAATAATGACAATCAGGTAAAACTTAAAGGCTCTACCAACTTTATGGATGAGGTTTCAAGGCTTAGAATTATAAACGCCTTGGAAGCTGTTCATATGGCTATACTTTCTATAGATGAAGATCATACTGTTGTAAAGTCCATTCAAAAAATTTACAATATGCATTGTGATGATCCATTTGTAAATGGTATATATTTTATGAATGGAGGAGATAGGGCCGGAGATAATACTCCAGAAGCAGAATTTTGTAAGCAAAATGGAATATATCTACGCTACAATGTTGGAGGCGAAAAAACCACATCGTCTAGTCAATTGCTAGGAAAAGTTAAAGAAGACTACAATGGAGAATAGTTCGGTAGTTTTAAACAAGGAACAATAACGAATAATATGGGAAACAAAGTTGAGCTATTGGGTTATTATGGTTCTGACACTGTGATTGCTTGCAGTGCCTGGACCTCCACAAGCAGAAACCTAACTGATGAAAAGCGGGCAAGAATCCCTAAACTAATTGATATGTTGTGGAGTAATGGTCACGAGACTCCATTTGAAAAAGGTGTTGTGCATTTTCTAGTTGATACCGAAATCGCCAGTCATATCCATCTTTTGAAACACAGAATCAGTAGTCTTAACGCTGAATCCGCCAGATACAAAGAACTTCAAGAAAATAAATACTACCTACCAGAAGATTGGCCCGATGACTGGGCAGCAAAACTTGAAAAGTATACAATGATGGGTAATGATCTATACCATGAAGCCATTGCCGAACTCGAACCTATTTTAGGACGCAAAAGAGCAAAAGAATCGGCCAGATTCTTCAAGACTTATAACAGTCAGATTCAGGCTGATATAATGTTCAATATGCGGAGTTTTGCCAACTTTCAGAAGCTTAGAAATAGTGAACACGCCCAGATAGAAATCAGAGATATAGCTCAGCAAATGTGGGACTTAGTAGAATCAATTGACGGACAACCCTTCAAATTTACACTAGACATAATTAGGAGATCCATGGATGCATAAAAAGAATGTATATAATGCCTTGTTGAGTCAAGCTAAAACTGATCGCTTTCAAGCTTTGACTAGTTTGAAAATTATGCTAGATTTCCCAGCGGGTATTGGAGATCATAGCACATCAGATCTCCATAATAATTTGAACGAAGCATTATCCAAATTGGCTGATGCTGATGGTAGAATTGAGACATTAAAAAGATATCAATCGGAGTTATTTTAAATGGACCAACAAAATTATGGGATTATTCACGGCTTTATTAATGGAATATTAGAGAGATTTGGTATTGATGAAGAATTGATAAAACAATTATCGAATATTGTGGGTGGAGTAGTAAAGAATGTCGAAGTCAATGAAGTCGGAGACGAGACATATATTACGATTCATTTAGACAAGATACATTTCAAGTTTAAAAAATGAGGATAAAATGAGTCTAGAGAATTATGTTGAAAAGATCAAACAATGGCATCATGCCAGAAACCTTATTGAAGGATCTACAGATAAAGACCAGTTCTGCAAACTAGCCCAAGAAATGGGAGAATTATCGGACAATTTATGCAGGGGTAAAGATATTTCTGATGATATTGGTGATATGATGGTGGTTTTGATTAATATTGCAGAACGAAATAATCTTTCACTAGTTGATTGTTTAGAACAAGCGTGGAATGATATCAAGGACAGAAAAGGCAAGATGGTAGATGGAATTTTTATTAAAGAAAGAGACTGAATGTGTATAAAGCATAGAATAATAATTGATTGTCCGTAAGGAAGCAAAATGAGCGATCCATTTACTACACCAAATAATAGAATATTTTATGCCTGTCAAGGCGTTTGGACTGGAGATGGCGGAACGGGTGCAACTAACTGGCTACCTGGAGTTCAGGCTATAGGTATCAATAGAGAAATAGCTCCTGAAACACTTTTTGATAATGGTAGATTAAACCAAACTTTTACTAGATATGGTAAAACAAATTTTGTTATAACAATTTCTAGAACGCTACCGCTTGCAGGCAACGGTTCTGGATTTTTTTATAAGACATCTCAAAGTACCTATGAAGCCGGTCATTTACTTAGCTCAAACGGAGTCGGTCCAGGTGGTGAATCTGTAAAAGATTATGATATAGCTATTTTTTATGGTTCAGATTCTTTAAACAATATTGGTGCTGCCGGGTTAGGAGCAGAATATTCTGTCTATATATTTAAACATTCATTATTGACCAATATATCGTACAATATAAGTGTCGATGGAACTATAACAGAAGATCTTACTTTTCAATCCCAAATGTATGATCAATTAAATGATTCTACATGGACTGACTTCTCTGATGCGGCAAGCTCTGCTGGTTCATTACCACAAGGTGCCCAAAATTTAACCAGAAAAGACATTGATATATCGAACTGTATATTTCCAAAAGAGGTAAATGAAGCATTCAATATAGGTAATGAGTTTCAAGGATCTCCAATTTTTGGACTACAAAGTATCAATATAGATTGTTCTTTTAGCTACAGAGACCTTCCAGATACTGGCGTGTGGAGAGGTAGTGATACGTCCTCAGAGGTTAACAGATGGAAGGTTATGGAATTACCAGTTGCAATAACGGCTAGTTTTACAGGTCTTGTTAGATCTCACTATTTTGTAAGCAGTGCAGATCAAAATCACACCCTTACAGACACCTACCATACAGCAGGAACATATGGAGCTGAAAACAAAGGTATTGGTAAGTATCAAACAAATCGACAAATTCGTATTTTAACAAATATACTTTATCCAGAATCTAGCCCAACTGATCTTTTTCAATGGGATTTAAGTAATAGAAATTATTTGACAAGTTTTGATGTAACGGGAGGTGATACCGGAGGTGGAAATATAGAAGCAACACTTAGTTTTCAAAATGATTGCAGTGATTTATTTTTATATCAAGGAGCGACAGCACAAAATTATGTCCCGTTAGATGGTGCAATCTATTAATCTTTTGTAGGGAGATAGCATGGGTCGTAAACGATCATCTCAGAAACAGCCAATTAGACCTTCTAGAAAAAAACTAAAACCCAAAACGGAGAATCAAGAAAATTATATTATATCTATGGCGGAACAGGATATAACATTTTGCTCTGGTCCCGCCGGATCTGGAAAAACTGCTGTAGCAGTAGGAATGGCTTGTGAATATATCTTATCAAACAAAGTAGAAAAAATTGTTATAACTAGACCAGTTGTAGAATCCGGTAGAGGTATTGGATTTTTACCCGGAACTTTAAATGAAAAAATTCACCCGTACATGGTTCCGACTATAGAAGAAATAAAACTATACTTGGGCGTAGAAACACACAACTCAATGAGGGCAACAAATACTATAGAAATATGCCCACTAGAGTATATGCGTGGAAGAAATTTTCATAATACATTTATGATACTTGACGAAGCCCAAAATGCAACCTTTGAACAAATTAAAATGTTTTTAACACGTATTGGGATTGGCTCAAAAGCTGTTATAAACGGAGACCTAGATCAAACAGACCTTAGAGGTGATGCTTTTGGTGGCTTAAAAAGATGTATGTCTTCTTTAGAAAATCTAGAAGGTGTGGCGATATGCGAACTAACAAATGAAGATATTGTTAGAAATGATATCATATCTAAAATTTTGACTAGATTGCAATAATTTGTTGTTTTACGGGATACTATAAACGATAATAAAGTAACCCGATTCTTTATATATTATTGGAGAAGTTATGCCAACTTATGACTTTGAATGTGAACCCTGTGCATATCATACAGAAATAAAACAGGGTTTTAATGATCCTAGTACTTTAAAATGCCCAATATGCGGAGAAGAAACTTTAAATAAAATCTTTATAACAGCTCCAACAGTTTTTGTTAGGGGTGAAGCCACGACTATAGGGCAGTTAGCCGATAGAAATACACAGCAAATGAGTAACATGGAACTAACGGCCAAAAGAGAGGGTGATAAATTACAGAAAAAGATTAGCAGTGAAGTGCAAAAGAAAAGAGAACAACACAGAGCTATTCAATCTATGACTCCTGAACAACAAACGCACTATATAAAAACAGGAGAAACGCCTAAATAATGGAAAAACAATCCCCATCTTCTTTTTCAGAGCTAATGGAGATAGCTAGAAAAAAAGAATTAGAAAAATTTGAATCAACACCAAGAAAAGATTTCCCACATATTGCTGTTCTTACCTTTAAAATAGAAGTAAGATCTCTTGCTAATGATAACATGATGGGTGAATCTATTCTAAGTAACCAAGAGTTAAGAAAATTTGGAATGAGCGACAAGGCTAAAATACATATCAAGGGAGCTACAGAATCAGAATGTATTTGTAAAGTAAAAAACATGTTGGAGAACTTAAATGTCGAATCAAGAAAATGAATTTGTTAGAATGGGCATCCCCGATCCCGATGAAGTAATAACTAAATTCATTGGCAAGGATGGACTTGAATGTGAGGAATATTCTAGCTTTGCTAAAAAGTCACTCACAACAAGTGGTACTTCTCAATACTTTGTAAGAGTTGGCAGGGGTGAGCTTATTGATCCATATGGAATAGACGACAATTTGAGTAGAAAACGCATATCGGATGTGTTTAAGTTTAAAAAGGTTAATAAAAAAGCTTTTGATGCTTTTGTTAAGTATCTGAATAGCAAAAATAAAATACACTTTACCACTGCAAGAAGAATTTTACTATCGGAGAGATAAAATGAAAAAAGGTCCACTTTCAAATTCTGAAAAGAAATACATTGAAGAAAATCATCAATATCTTAAATCTAGTGCTATGGCTACAGCTTTAAATAGATCTGTAGCAATCGTTGAAAGATATCTAGATAATTTGGCAAACCCAGAAACTCCAACAAAAGCACTATATGCTAAAGATGAAGAGCGTGGAGTTACAATATCTACAATGGAAGCCTCCATGGCCTCCGATAAAAAGCAGGAAAGAAGAAAGGAAGCCGCAAATGGCGTCCCTCCACGTTATGGAAGGCATATTCATAAAATAAAGTGAGATAATAAGTATGAACACTAAAGTTTGCAAAACATTTGATGCATATATGCGTCATATGACGCATAATGAAATTACAATGAGTTGGAAGGCTGAAATGTTGGACGGTAGTGTTATTTGGGGTGATTATGAAAGACCAGGATATGAAAAGTGCTGGGAAAGATTTAAAATGTATTGCGAAAACAATAAAACATCTCCCACCTCAATTAAATTATACATGTTTGGTATGCCTGAATATACTTTTTTTGAAGACCCCGAAGGCTTAGATGGATTTTCAATTATGAGAGGTTGTTCAAGAGACCAATCTCTGGATGGATCTCATCAAGATTTTCAATTTTTGTCTGTGTCATTATTGCGACCTGAATGCGATAAAGTGGACGTAAGAAAGTTTATATGGCCGGAAACAGATCTTGAGCCAGAAAAAGAAATTAGAGAAGTTGTCGAACAGTCTATCAATCAAATGATTTTTAAACATGACTCAAAAAAAATCAAACACGCAAAAATACAAGAGTATATCAACGGGGCAGCCGTGTAGCTCGGCTCAATATATTGCAGAACTAGTCTGCATCAGACGTGCCGAGAAAGAAAATAAGGGTAGCCTAGCTTACAAATTTTGGAACAAAGGCGATACTTATCAAATACAAGTTCGTGTCGCACATAAATTAATAAAAAAGTATGGAGAGAAACCAATTCTTCACTATTTAAATAGCCCAAGCGGATCAAATGTGTATTCATTGGGCTTTTTGCATAAAACTAAAAAGTTTGTTTTAGCTTTAGATTTTGTAAAAAAAGGTATAGAGAAATCTAAAAAAATTACAGATACTGAAGATGCTAAACCTAAAAAGGTTGTAGAAAAACTAGAGGGTGAATACAAGCCCCGTAAATCATTACCAAATAAAAAAAGTTTATTATCTAAACTAAGGAAGGCAGATGGCAGTGGCAAATAAGTTACCAGATTACTTAAAAAAGTCCGCAAAAGACTATGGTCAAATTATCAAAACGGGGGCCGAGGTATTACAAGAAAAAAGTAACTATGAAATAATATCTGTCGGCCCCGCAATTGACATTGCACTTGGAGGCGGGATCAAAGAAGGAAGCTGGGTCACACTGACAGGAGATCCTAAATCTGGTAAAACCACCACAGCTATGCAAATTGCTGCCAACTGTCAAAAGTTAGGTAGAAATGTAATCTATATTGATGCCGAGGGAAGATTCAAAGATATGAATTTTCAAGTTGACGGTCTTGATCCAGAAAAGATGTTGATTATGGCACCTGAAGACAAACCGATCCCCGCTGAAAAATTTCTAGAATGGGCATACCTAATGATGAGTCATCCAGACAATCATGGTGCTGCTGTTATTATTGACTCTATTTCTTCTCTTATTCCAGAAAAAGAATTAGATAATGACTTTAGTCCAGGTCGTGCAGGATTGCCCAAAATTCTTAGTATTTTTACCAAAAAGGTGGGCCAATTGTTACCAAGGCAACGTGGACTAGTAATAGCGATTACGCATTATATCGCTAACACATCTGGATTTGGCAAAGCTAAAATGGCTGATGGCGGCAATAAAATACAATATCAAGCAGATACAAGAATGGAAATTGCTGGTGGCGGAGAAAAGGTTTCGGCGGTGAAGTTTTGGGATGATGACGACGGTAAAAAAATTGGACAACTTGTAAATTGGAAAATTATTTGTTCATCAATGGGACCGCCTGGAGGCCAAGTACAAAGCTATATTCGTTATGGACATGGTATTGATAAAACACAAGAAATACTAACTTTAGCATTAGATATAGGTTTGATCAACAAATCCGGTGCTTGGTTCACTTGTAGTTTCTTAGAAATGTATAAAGATATAGCTAAAGAAATATTTCCAGATATTGATGTTGAAAATGACGAAGAGTTATTTTCCATTAAGGCTGGCAAGTTTCAAGGTCAAAACAAATTGTATGATTTTTTAAAATCTAATCCCGTTCTAGTAGACGTGTTAGAAAAATTGATAAAGGAAGGATTGTCCAAATGAACATGTGGAAATACAAGAAAGAGGGATTGATTAACAGCAATGTATTTTGCGATCTTTACAAATGTTGTAAAAAAATAAATGCACAAGATTTACGACACGGCACAAAAACCAAAACGCAACAAGCTATACAAAATGAATTAAATTTGTCTCTAGACAGTAACAAGACTTTGATTACTCACGCTGGAGATTGGGGAATTAAAAAAACTCAATGTAATATTTCATTTGACTCAATATACTCTTATACGATTGAAGACGCTGCTCATGGAGGAGTATATTTCAATATAGAAATAGATTCAATACTTCCTCATGTAAGACGCTGGTATATGACTAATATGGGACAATTTCTTCATAGGAAAATATACCCATTACCCATAGGAGTTAATCATGGTGAAGACTGGAATGCTATTGACATACAAGAACTTAGATCTATACCCAAGGAATATCTATGTTATGCAAACTTTACTATAACCTCTCCATATAGAATTAGAGTAGCCGAATGGTGTTGGCAGCAACAATTTATTGATTGTAATTTTCCTAAAAGATATGATACCCAAGATGTAGAATTAAACATGGGAATCCTCAAAGGAGATAGAATGCCATTCGTTGACTTTATGAAAGTATTGGCATCTTATAATTTTGCTATTTCTCCTACTGGAAATGGACTAGATACATTTAGAACTTGGGAATGCATCTTATGCAACACGGTTCCTGTAGCAATGGATAATTGGATGAATAGAATCTTTTCTAAGATCTGGCCCATGATACTTGTAAGTAGATATGAATTTAGTAATGTTTACAAGCTCATTCAAGATTTTTATGAAGAGCATGGTCAAGTAGATTATGACTATTCATTGTTGTTAGAAGAAAATTTTGAAGAACTATTAGACAGAGTGCAATATGAAAGTAATAGGATTAGACGGAAAAAACTATAAATGGAATCCCAAATCTGGAGGTGGGAAAAGATCTAAACTACATAAAAAAGCCAAAAGGGCTCTTGATATATGGTATCCGTATGATAGAATATTAGAGGAAGTTTCACTTCCGGGCACTAAAACTTCAATAAGAAAAAGCGTTTTACGTGCTGATCTTTATATACCAAACAGAAATCTAATTATTGAAGTTCACGGCGAACAACATTTCAAGTTTAATAAATTTCATTATAGAGATAAGCTCTCCTTTTTTCGTGCCCAGGCAAGAGATAGAGACAAATTAGAATGGTGTAGAATCAATGAAATTATAATTGTAACATTTAATTATGACGAGAATGAAAATGAGTGGAGAGCAAAAATTAACTAAGTTTATACAAGCTGTAGAGGACTGGACAAAATCTAAATATCTAGCACCAGTAAATCCTCCAGAAGATATAGAACTTGTTCTTAATGCTAGTACTGATGATATAAAATCTTGGAATTCGGAAACTTGTAACATTAATGCTTTTAAATTATATGCTTATGCTGAATACATTGAGACAGAAAACACTAAAGAAAAAAATATTTTGGAATGGTCAGAATCATCAATCTGGTTTATAATAAGTGGAGTGCTAAATCAATATGGCGGACAGTACTCTAAGTGGCAAGAAAAGTATTATGGTGCAGTTAGAGAAAATCCACTAGCATCAGAAATATTAAAAATTAAAAATCATGCGGAAGCTAGAGTAAGAACCCTAGATGGAAAACATAACAGGATTATTAAAATGGCAGAAACACTAAGTAATATAGCTAGGAGAAAATAATGAGCGACGACATCATTAAAAGTCTTCTGGACACATTAACTCCAGAACAAAAAGCAGAACTAGCCCAAAGTCTTTTAGATACACAACAACAAGAAACTAAGTCTGTGTATAAAAGAAATCCACCAAAAGAAGATGACAATAATCAGTTCGTAATGAACGACAAGGTAAGCAAAGTAACACCTGAACCCGTTACTAAACGTAAGAGATATAATCAATTCTCAGATGATGGAACAGAACATAAAGATAAGGAGAATAAAACCCCCCCAATTGAACCAACAGAACGCAGAAGACCTGCCTTTAAAAAAATAGAACAGGTTTGCTCTCGTTGCAGCAAGACAGTAGAAGTCCACCCCCAACATGCCCGCGAATTTTATGTGTGTGATAGATGCCTAAGACGATAACAAAATTAGCAGATTTAGCTTCAGAACGTGCTGTATTGGCTGCCTTATGTCAATACGGTCTTGATGCATATTTAGAAATAGACTTTATTAGTTCTGATGATTTTACAGATTCTATGAACGCTTTAATATTTGAATGTGTTTTTAAATCTATCTCAGAAAATACTCAAGTTGAACTTTCTTCCATCCTATCTGCTGCAAATGATTTAGGTGTAGAGGAACAAGTAAATAATAAAGAAGAAATAGGCTTTATACGTTCTTTATTTAATTTTCCTATACATAAATCAAATGTAGGAAGTTATGCAGCCAAGATTGCTAAATTAAAACTTTCAAGAGATCTTCTACAAACACTCAAAGCGTGTGAAAAGGAATTAGGCAGTATTAGTGGCGAAGAGGATGTAATGGACATCGTTGCCAAAATTGAAGAACCTTTACTGGAAGCTACTGGGGATATTTATCAATCATCCAGTAAAAAAACAGAGATTCTAGGAGAAGGTTTAGATGATTACTTGGATTTCTTAGCGAACAATGTGTCAGATTTTATAGGAATACCTTCAGGGTTTCCCGCATATGATACTGCAATTGGTGGTGGTTTTCGCAGAAAATGTGTTGATCTGATTGCAGCACGACCAAAGGTTGGTAAATCAATGTTTGGCGATGCGGTTGCACTTCATGTAGCCTCTAAGGAAAACATACCAGTCCTTGTTCTAGATACAGAAATGTCTAAAGAAGACCATTACAATAGAATCTTAGCTAATCTATCAGGAATAGAGATAAATAGAATTGCCAGTGGTCGATTTACAGAAAACGAAATAGAAAAAGAAAAAGTACAAATAGCCGCTCAAAAACTTAAAGAGATTCCTTATCATTATATTAGTATTGCCGGTGAATCATTTGAAAATATTCTAAGTCAAATGAGGAAATGGATTTATCAACATGTTGGCTTTGATGAAAATGGAAGAACTAATGATTGTTTGATTGTCTATGACTATCTCAAACTCATGGGATCGGAAGGTATCAATGCTGCAATGCAAGAATACCAAGTTTTGGGTTTTCAAATTACGAAACTCCACAACTTTATGGTTAAGTATGATGTAGCATGTTGTGCTTTTGTACAACTTAATCGTGATGGCATAACAAAAGAATCTACAGATGTAGTATCTGGTTCTGATAGACTTATTTGGCTGTGTACAAGTTTTTCAATATTCAAATTAAAATCAGATGAAGAAAAAGCGGAGGATGGAACTCAAAATGGAGACAGAAAAATTGTTCCAGTGGTTGCTAGACATGGAGAGGGCTTGGATGATGGCGATTATATCAGTATGACAATGCACGGTAGATTTGGTAGAATTGAACAAGGTTTAACAAGAAACGAAATTCATGAAAACAACGCAAACAGACAACAGGGATTTGAAACACAGGAGATTGACGAAGGAGAAGATCTCATCTCTGTGTGATGAAACACTTTTAAAAATTCAATCTTTGTTAGAATATTTTGGAATAGACTACGTTGAGTATCCAAATCGAATCGCTTTTCCATGCCCCGTACATGGGGGTGATAATAGAGAAGCGTGCTGTATATTTACTGATGGATTGACCAATAAAGGTAACTGGGCTTGCTGGACACATAATTGTCATGAAGAATATATTAATAATCTTTTTGGTTTTGTTAGAGGTTGCTTATCTCAACAAAGAGAAAGATCTGTAAGTATGAATGAAACAGCAGATTTTTTATGTCATTTTTTGAAAAAAGATCTAGAATCTTTAGAAATTCCCCAACAACACCATGCTAAAACTATAGATATATTCAACCGTTCAATATCTAGAAACAAATCAGATGTAACAAGATCATCAATACAACAAAAGTTAGATATACCCGCAAAATATTATTTGCAAAGAAATTATACTGAATCAGTATTAGAGTGTTTTGATGTTGGTGAATGTTTAAAAGAAAATCAACCAATGTCCGGTAGAGTCGTTGTTCCAATCTACGATGAAGACTACAATTATGTAGGCTGTGTAGGAAGAGCGATTAAAGAACACCTACAACCAAAATGGTTGCACAGTAAAGGATTTACTAAAAATATTTTGTATGGATTAAATTTAGCCAAAAATAAAATATTTGAAACACGTACCGCTATTATTGTTGAAGGACAGGGAGATGTTTGGAGAGCTGTTGAAGCCGGGTTAGATATGACGGTTGGCATCTTTGGCTGTAGTATTAATGAAGACCAATTAATTCTGCTAGAACAAAGCGGAGCATTAAATTTGATAATCCTAACAGATTATGACGATGCTGGAAAGAAAGCTTCTGAACAAATTATTAAAAAGTGTGGTAGAAGATTTAACTATATCAGACCAGATATGCCAGACGGTATAAAAGATATTGGAGATCTTACAGTGGAACAAATTAAAGAACTTATCTATCCTCAAATTAAGGAATTAATTAATGAACACTAGAATTTTAGCATTTGCTGGTGCTAAACAGGCCGGAAAATCAACTTGTTGCAACTTTTTGCATGGATATCAATTACGTGCTCAAGAAGTAGTCCAAGATTTCTTTATTGATAATCAAGGAAAATTAGCTGTAAAAACTGAAATCCTTTTAGCTGAGGGCAAAAAAGAAGTTGGAGATACATATATAGATTTAAATCGAAAAGACGCAGAATTCATAGAATGGGCTATTTACCATATGTGGCCATTTGTAAAAAAATATTCTTTTGCAGATTCTCTAAAAGATATAAGTGTAGGATTGTTCGGATTAACTAACGAACAAGTGTACGGCACAGAGGCTTATAAGATGCAGCAAGTACCTCATCTTAGATGGGAAAACATGCCAGGAAGGTCTAAAAATAATCGTAAAAAGTCTGGACCAATGACAGTCCGTGAATTTCTACAATACTTTGGTACAAATATTTGCAGGAAAATGTATGAACCGATATGGATTAATCGGTGTATTAAAAATATACAAGAAGAAGAATCCTTGTTGGCTGTTATTGATGATTGTCGTTTTGGCAACGAAATTAAAGCTATACAAGAAGCTGGAGGAAAAGTAATAGCTTTAACCAGACGCCCATATGAAGACAGTCACGCTAGTGAACAAATTATTAAAGAAAATCCCGATGCATTTGATGTGATTATTGACAATGAAGATATGGATATAAAAGATCTTTGTGTAGAGGTGATAAAACAATTAAATGAATGGGGCTGGCTGGGAGAACCCACGGTGACTAATCATAAAAAAGGACTCCATACTATAAAGGCAAAAGATTGATAGTAACATATATCCGAAGTTCATCTTATAATAACTATGATTATTGCCAAATGCAATTTTTTATGACCTATGTATTAGGACATCAAACAACATCTGGGAAAAAAGCACAACTAGGAACGATTGTTCATAAGGTTATGGAGATATTAGCCTCTTGTAAAAAACAACTTCAAGATAATAATAATAATAAAAAAAGTTTATTTATAAATGATGATGCAATTGGTAAGGTGAATTTTACAGCTAAAAACCTATTTACAAAAACCCTTGTTACTAAAATATTAGATCGAAGTTATGATCATTATACAAGCAACTGCATACATAAATATACGGGGTCTGATAAAAAGTTTTGTAGAAAGCTAACTGATCAAGCACTAGAATATCATAATGGACAATTCGACCCCAGAAAAAGAAACATCGTAGAAGCGGAGCCTCAGTTTGATATTCCGATTGATCGTGACTGGGCAAAATTTAAATACAAGACGCCAGACGGTAAAATAACGGAGTGTCAATTAGCGATCAAGGGAACAATTGACCTTGTTACTGAAGTTGACGATGGAATTATTGAAGTTATTGATTGGAAAACTGGACAACGTAAAAACTGGGCTACTGGAGAAGAAAAAACATATGAAAAGTTAATTGAAGATCCTCAGTTGCTTTTATATCACTATGCGATTTCTAAACTGTACCCTGACTATGATCAGGCAATTATGTCTATATTTTTTATTAGGGATGGTGGCCCATTCAGTATGTGTTTCGATCAAAATGATCAAGAAAAATTTCTAGGAATGCTAGAACAAAGATTTAAACAAATTCAACGCAATGATTTTCCGCAACCATGCTCTAGGAATAGGACTAGTTTTAAATGTACAAAATTATGTGATTTTTATAAAAAGAATTGGCCCGGAACAAACATCTCAATGTGCGAACATGTAGAAGAACATCTTAAGGCATTTGGTTATGATGATACTGTAGAAAAATGCACTAAGGAAGGATTTAATATTGGACATTATGAGGCACCGGGATAGTATAACACTACTTGTTGAACTTTACAAATCTGAGTTTTCACAAAGAAACGAAGAATTTTCTAAAGTATTGCAAAAAAACATAGAGTGCGAATATATTGATAGCATAATCGTTTTTGCCGATAGAGATGTGAATCTTTGTAAAGATCAAAAAATAACACGCATTCCAACAAAGAAAAGAATGACCTATGCAGACTATTTTACATATTGCAACAACAATTTTTGTGAAAATACAATATACATAATTGCAAATAATGATATTTACTTTGACAATACCCTAGCCCAACTTGAAGGCATTAAAGAAGATTATTTTGTTTGTTTGACCAGATGGAACACTTACGATAGTGAAACTGAAATACAAGGGCACGAAGCTTTTTCTCAAGATGTGTGGGCATTCAGAAAAAAAATACCAGAAGAAATGATAAACACATCTTTCTTTTATCAAGGTACACAATGTTGCGATAATCATATTTGCTTTTTAGCTATTGTAAATAATTTTAAAGTTATTAACCCATGTCACTTAATAAAATCATATCATGTTCATCAGGGTGCAGAACAAAGAACCTACGATATAAAACACAGAGAGATTTATAATACAATGCTTTTGTCTACAGTCGATCCATCTGACTCTCTGGAATACAACTCTAAAAATGTTGGTAGTTTTTTTTCTATGAACGACAACTCTATGAATGGTGCTGGGAGACTTTGTTCTGATTATTACATCCAATACATACAACAAGTATACCAAGAAACATTTAAATTAAAGTTATTAAAATACAACAAATTAAAAAAAGAACACAAAGATAAACCTATGGTAAAACATGTGAGTTTTTAGACATCTATAATTGACAAACAAAAGACTGTATAGTATAATAGGGAAACATCTATTAAATAATTGAGGAACATTATGTGGAATCCCATTAATTGTAAAACTCACTTCAGTCTACAGCATGGGTTTTGTAAAACGGATAAGTTGGCAAAACGTTGCTCTGAATATGGTTACTCGGCCTGTGGTATTGCGGACTTTGGAACCGTATCTGGTGCTGTAGAATTCCAACAAGACTGCAAAAAACATGGAATTAAACCAATCATCGGATGTCAATTTGATGGGTATATTTTATATGCAAAAAACAAAAACGGCTGGTTCGACCTTGTTAGATATGTTTCAAATCAAAATCTTAATGTACTAAAAGAAGTTGCCGCCAATGGTAATGTTCTATGCGTGACATCAAATGTAAACGGATTTGCAAATCTCTTTAAGGGTAATCATATACAGCTTGACTATGAGCCGCAGGCAATCTATTATGTTGATCAGAGTGATGCTGAGTGCCATAGAATCATGCTTTGTGGTAAGCTCAAAACCACTCTAAAGAAAATCAAAAACGTTGAACATGACTATGAACAGTTTTTTAACGGCGATGATCAGTGGTACTTGCAAACATCAGGTAGAGAATCAGACGTTTCTAAAATTGTAGATCGCTGCGAAGAATATGATCTTGCAGATCAGCCCTCATTTCCCACCTTTGATTGCCCCGAGGGATTTGATGAAGATGAATATCTAACAGAACTTTGTCGAGAAGGATGGAAAACAAAACTAATACCTAGTGACAAGGTATCAAATGCCACTAACAGGAATATTTATGCAGAAAGAGTAAAACATGAACTTAAGGTTATTTTTAAGGCTCAACTTTCTGGCTACTTTTTAATTGTACAAGATATTATAAGTTGGGTAAAATCACAAGGTTGGCTCGCTGGTCCTGGTCGCGGATCTGCTGCCGGATGTCTTGTTTCTTATTTGCTAGATATCACAGAGGTTGACCCGATAGAATATGATTTAATCTTTGAAAGATTCTATAACGAAGGTAGAAACACAGACGGGAATATTGCAATTCCAGATATTGATATGGACGTTCCCGCTGAACATAGGGATGAAGTTATTGATTATATGAAACAAAAATATGGCGAACAAAACGTAGCACAAATGATTACATTCGGTAGACTACAGGGTCGTTCTGCTGTAAAAGAAGTATTAAGGATAAACGAAGCTGTGTCTTTTGCTGAAATGAATGAGATAACAGATAGTATACCTGATGAAGCCAAGATTTCCGACCAGCTTGAATTGATGGATGACAAATCTGTTATTAGGTGGACACTTGAAAATGAACCTGAAAAATTGAAGAACTGGGTCTTCTACAATGAAGATAAACTTGACGGGCCTTTGGCTAATCTATTTGAGCAAGCTATAAATATCGAAGGAACAAATAAGTCTCAGGGAAAACACCCTGCCGGAGTTGTAATATCTCAACACGTTTTATCAAATGTTTGTCCCATGACTGTTGACAAATCTGGAGATCCAGTTGTAGCCTTTGAAATGAATGCATTAGAAACTCAAGGACATGTAAAGTTTGACGTTCTTGGAATTGACCTACTTTCTAAAATAATGGAGATTTGTGAAGATGAGTAATTACTTTGAAATATATCGTGCTGTTGTCTTTGATGGTTCAGCCGTAGAATCCAATGGAGTATCTTTGTGTAATTTAGAAAACTTTATGCATAATTTTGTACCGAGAGCTAAATATCAAGTTTGTTCTGACAGATTAAATTTTCATTCTCTTTATTACAACATTGATGATGCTGTAAAGAAATTTATAGAACTAAAGCAAAAGAGAAGAGTTTCATGAATATAAGTGTAACCTTTTGTGTAACATGCTGCGATAAAGATGTTCATTACTTAGATCAATGTATTAAATATATAAAATCTCAAACCGTAAAACCTGAAGAGGTAGTGGTTATATGTAGCGGTCTTGCAGATACTAACGCTATTGATCAATTATTTAATAAATGCAAAAAAAACAATTATATTGTTTATAATTATTCTAAAAAACGACTACTACCAGGGTGGGCAAGAAATACAGGAGGACATATTAGCACAAGCGATGTGGTTTGTTTTTGTGATGTAGATGATGCAATTCACCCACAAAAATGCGAATATGTAAAAAAAGTTTTTAAATATAGCAAAGTTTCTGCTTTAATTCATAACTACCATACGCCAGAATCATTCGAGGGATGGGAAGAATTAAATTTTGTATATGAATCAATTGAAAGAGTTGAAAGAATTGATGTAGGATGTACCAACATTAGAACAAAAAAAGATGAAGATGTTGCACATGGTCCAATATCATGTAGAACAAATATGTTGATTAATAAAGAAATTACTTATGATGAAACAATATCACTAGGAGAAGATGGTATTTTTTGCCAGGATATTGTACGTCATCCAGAACATCGCTTATACTATACACCTCAAAAACTTATGGTTTATCTATGAAACTTATAAAAATACCAGTTGCACAAATAAAAAGAGAGATTAATAAATTAAACAAATCTAGTATAGTAGAGGAAAAATCATACAATGAATTATCGTGATATCATCGTATTCGACTTTGAGACCACAGGTCAGAATCCTTACAAGTGTCAGCCAACCCAGATTGCTGCCGTTGCTATCCACGCACGTAAATTGGAGCTGCAACCAGGAGGAATTTTTGAAAGTAAAATGCGATGTATTGTAGATGATGAGAAAGCAATCGCTGCTGGATTTGACCCTGTAGAAGACAAAGCTTTGGAAGTAACTAGAAAAACCAGGGCAGAAATTTCGAAAGGTCCAATGCCTAAAACTGTATGGAAAAAGTTTGCTCAATTTTGCGATAAATATAATTGGAAGGGTACATCTTTTACAGCACCAATCGCAGCTGGCTATAACATTAATGGCTATGACATGCCCATTGTTGAAAGATTGTGCCAAGCTTTTGGACCTGTTGATGAGAAGAAAGGTAAACAAAAAATTTTTAATCCTGTTTTTACTATGGATGTTATGCAGCATATTTATTGTTGGTTTGAAAATAATGCTGACGTAAAAGGTTATAGTATGGATTATCTTCGTGACTACTTTGGTATGCCTAAAGATAATGCTCATGATGCCTTGCAGGATGTCAAAGATACTGCTAACATTTTGATTAAGTTTTTGAAGATGCAAAGGAACTTGTCTAAGAAGATCAAATTTGAAAAAGCTTTTGCCAGTGGAGAAATATATGTCAAATAATATAGGTCATTTTTATAACAAGATTCAAGGATGGTTTGATTTTCACCACCTATATCAAAATCAAGTTATGAAAGCTCCATCAATTGGTGCTAAGTTTGTTGAAGTTGGTTCTTGGAAAGGTGCCAGTTCTTCATTTATGGCAGTAGAAATTGCCAACTCACAAAAGGAGATTGACTTCTATTGCGTAGATACCTGGAGTGGAAGTCAGGAACATTTAAATAAAGACTCTTCTCATTATGACCCTAGAATAAAAGAAAAAGACTGGCTTTACAATAGATTCATAAAAAACATGAAACCTGTTGAAGACTACTATACGGCTATTAGAAAAGAATCTATAGAAGCTGCAAAAGATTTTGAAGATAAATCATTAGACTTTGTTTTTATAGACGCTTCTCATGATTATAATAATGTGCTTGCTGATCTTACAGCTTGGCTTCCTAAGTTAAAAGGTCCGTCTGGATTATTCGGACATGATATATGGACAAAAAGTGTCAGGAACGCTGTAAATGATTTTTGCAAAGAAAGCAATTTACTAATGAGAGTGCATGGGAAAGGTTGTTGGGGCATATTTGAAGAAACAAAGGTACTTCAATGAGTTTTGATATTAATAATTTTGACGATCCTGAAGTTTGGGATCTCATTTGCGATGGAAATACTAAAGGTGTTTTTCAGTTAGAGTCTAATCTAGGCAAACATTGGGCAAAAGAAATTCAGCCCAGAAACATTAAAGAATTAGCGGCTCTGGTAAGTCTTATTCGTCCTGGTACTTTGTTGGCTAGAGATGCTAACGGAAAAAGCATGACCCAG
>MDTD01023286.1_pt1 | contig 36061 bp, 26 predicted proteins | sample 811221 | NCBI WGS metagenome assembly MDTD01 (sample SAMN05326646, study PRJNA326480) | marine metagenome | isolation source: seawater | place: Pacific Ocean: South West | collected 2011
AGACTTCCAGTGCAATGGCGCGATGGGCGCGGCCAAGAAGGCCGGCAAGATCCCGCGCGACGTGGCCGCCGAGGTCGCCGCGGCGCTGAAGGAAAACGACATGGTCCTGTCGGCGGAAGTCGCCGGGCCGGGCTTCATCAATATCCGCGTCTCCGATGACGCCTTGGCCGCGCGGGCAGAGGCTGTGCGGGGCGAGAAGATGGCCGGCGCCGAAGGCGCGAGCGACCCGCAGGTCACCGTCATCGATTTCGGCGGCCCGAATGTCGCCAAGCCCATGCATGTCGGCCACCTCCGCTCTGCCGTGATCGGCGACACGCTGCGCCGCCTGCTGACCTTCCTTGGCGATCAGGTGACGGGCGATGTCCACCTCGGCGACTGGGGCCTGCAGATGGGCCACCTCGTTACCGAGCTTCAGGACGAACAGCCGGGCCTCATCTATTTCGATGCAGACTTTACCGGTCCGTACCCGGAAGAGCCGCCGGTCACGATCGACGATCTTGCCCGCATGTACCCGGCCGCCAGCGCCAAGGCGAAGGACGACCCGGCCCGGCTGGAGCGTAGCCAGAAGGCCGTCGCCGAACTTCAGGCCGGCCGCCCCGGCTACCGCGCGCTGCTGAAGCATTTCATCGACGTTTCGGTCGCCGCGCTGAAGATCGACTATGAATTCCTCAACGTCCATTTCGACCTCTGGAAGGGCGAAAGCGATGTCGATGATCTGATCCCGGACCTGGTCGAGCAGTTCAAGAAGGCTGGCCTTGCCGAGGAAGACGGCGGCGCCGTGATCGTCCGCATCGCGCGCGACAGTGACAAGAAAGAGATGCCGCCGGTCATGCTGATCAACAGCCGCGGCGGCACCGGCTATCACACGACCGACCTCGCCACGATCATGGACCGGATGGAGACCCTCCAGCCGACGCCGCAGCGTATGCTCTACGTGGTGGACCAGCGCCAGGCGCTCCACTTCGAACAGGTGTTCCGCGCGGCGGAAATGGTCGGCCTGATCGATGAAGGCCGCCTCGAACATATCGGCTTCGGCACGGTCAACGGCCCGGACGGCAAACCCTTCAAGACCCGCGAAGGCGGCGTCCTGCGGCTGGCCGATCTCAACGCCATGGCGCTGGAAGAAGCGCAGAAGAAAATCGCCGAGGCCGGCAAGCTGCCGGAGGACATGGGCGCGGAAGAACGCGAAGAGGTCGCCGCAAACGTCGCGCTCGCCGCGCTGCGCTTCTCGGACCTGATGAATACGCGGACCACGAACTATGTCTTCGACCTCGACAAGTTCACCAGCTTCGAAGGCAAGACCGGGCCGTACCTGCTGTACGCCGCCGTACGTGTGAAATCGCTGCTGCGCCGGGCCGAAGCCGACGGCAATGAAGCGGGCGACATCGCCATCGGCCACGACGCTGAGCGGGCGCTGGTCCTGCAGCTCGACAATTTTGCCTTCGCCTGCCTGCAGGCGCGCGAGAAGCGCATGCCGCATGTCCTGTGCGAACATCTCTACAATCTGGCGCAGGCCTTCAGCAGCTTCTATTCGGCCCTGCCGATTGCGTCGGAGAGCGACGCCACGCTGCGCGCCAGCCGTCTCGGCCTCGCCTCTGCCGTGCTGAAACAGCTGGAGACCGGGCTGGACCTTCTGGGCATTCGCGTGCCGGAGCGGATGTAGCGGCAGACGTAGCGGCGGGCACACGCTCAAGGCAACAGATCTGAATGAAGGCCACCGCCTGCAGCGCCGCGAGCAGCAGCGCGGGCAGGAACACGGTGTCGCTCGGCATCATCCGCCGGAAATTGCGCGGGTCCGGATCACCGTTGATCCAGAACAGTGCCGCCACAGCCGGAATGAGACACACGATGGCGGCATCGAGGGCCTGGTGCAATGTGCGCTGGTGCCGGTGGTCCGCCGCATGCCGGGGCAGCAACAGCGTGCCGAACGACCAGGCCGCATACCAGATCACGCCGCCTGTCAGCAGCCAGAGATTGGCGTGTAGTTTCGCGCGTTCGAGCAGGAAGGCGATATTGCCCGCCGGGTGGCGTTCCACCAGGAAACTGCCCAGCCACAGCCATGGGCCGCCGGCAAGGAAAGCGGCGGTCCAGCAGGCATGACGGGCAGGGGCACGCAGGCGGGTCATGGGTAGGCCGGGCAGTATGCGGCGCCGAGTATGGCGCCATGGCCGGGCTCCTGCACAAAGAGGGCGCAGCTTTCTCCCGGTTTCAGGACGGGCAGAGCATAATTGTCGGGCGTGCCGGAATACTGGCCCAGTTTTTCCATTCCCAGCGCAACATTGCGGCCATTCAGCTGGCGGCCCTTGTTCTCCCCGCCTCGCACTTTCGTCTCATGCTGCGTCAGCAGGCGGACGAAATATATATCCCCGCGGCCTTCGCCGGAGACCGACAAGGATCCGGGGCAGGTGGCAAGGCGCAGGGACGGGGCGGCGGTCCTGGCACGGGCGGCCTTCATGTCTCCGGCGCGGGAGCCGACGAATTCCGCCTTGCCACCCAGAACGGCTTGCGGCGTGTAGACCGAGGCCGTGCCGCGCAGGGCCTTGTTGTAGGCGCGTTGCCGGGCCGTGAAGTCAGGGGAGGAAAACGGGTCCTGCCAGCGCGAGCCGCCATATCGCAATTGGTCCCAGTAATCGACATGCCACTCAATGGTGACGAGGTCCGGGTCTTGGGCCAACCGGGCGAACAGCGCCTCGGCCGGCGGGCAGGAGGAACACCCCTGCGAGGTGAACAGTTCTGCGAGCTGGCGTCCCTGGGCTGTGTCTTGGGGCGTGCCTTGCGGTGGCTCGGATTTCGCCGGGGCGGCCATCAGGCTGAGGCTGGCGAGCACCGCCAGGGCGAGGATCGCGGACAAGGAAAGGGAACGGGACATCTGACGGCTCCGATTGCGGCAGATGCCGTTCTGCCACCACCCGGTGCGCCATTTGAAATCACAAGGGCTCACACTTCTGTGCGCGCAGGGCCCCGTCGTGATCCGGCATAGTCCGGTATGATCATGGCGTAGACGGATTTTGTGCAGCGGAAGTCACGCGCCACAAGCGTCACGCCCGATGGCTGCAAGTGGTGGGCCTATCCACCACCCTCGCCGCCTGATCCTGCCGCAGCCATTGCCGCGAAAACAAACTTATCCGACACTTCCGTCCCCGGACGTATACTCCGGCGCATGTCGCTCTTCCATCCTCCCGCAGGCTTCCCGCCGCATCTTGCGTATTTCTGGCCGCTCATCTGGTGCCAGGTGCTGCTGCTCCGCGCCGCGGTGCGGGCTGCCTATGGAAGAGGGGTCCAGTATCACTGGAGCGTGTCGCCCAATGGCCGCGTGTTCCTGACAAGCATCGACTGGCTGCCTTCCCAGAAGGCTGAACGCGCCTGGCTGGCGCCGGGCCAACAGTCCAGCAAGCGCCTCGCAGCGGCCTGCGATGGGACGGCCTTGCTGCCGGCCTATACCCGTTTGTGCCTTGAACCAGCGGACTCTACGACAGCTGCACCGCTGCGCGGCCTCTGTCCGTTTGCCGTTGCTGGAAACCTGCCCCTGCCGGAAACCTGACGCGCGGCCAGCCTCCGAAAACCTGTTCTCTGACGAAGCGCCTTCACGGGCGTCGCCCGCGCTTGCGGCGATGCAAGCTGTTGCCTCTGCGCCGCCTCTATCCCACCTATGGAGGGAGTTCAGCTTAAAAACAGGGAGGATGCGCGACATGGCCAGAAAGAAGGCCAAGGCGATACCGGGCCCGGACCAGCCCGCCAAGGACGGCACGGAGTGGGAACTTGCGTCCCAATGGGCGCAGGGCTGGAAATTCCTCAAATGGTCGGCCACCGCCTTTTTCGTGATCGCTTTCCTTGTGGTGATCGGGCAGGGCTTCCTGTTCTACCGCCTGTTCGACGACGTCCATCCGGTGCTGGGCTATGCCTATATCGTCATCCTTGCGCTGATGCTGGTCGTGCTGGTGGGCCGGCCGGTCATGGGCTTCCTGTCCATGCCGGTGGCGGCGAAACCGCCCTCCATCCCGATCGACCCGGATGCGCCAGCCCCGAAAGCCCTCGCCGCGCGCCTTCGCTATGACCTGAAATACCTGCTGATGCTGGTCGAGAACCCGCTGGTGCAGGAGGAACGCGGCGCGATCGAGGAAGGCATCTTGCGCGGCCAGGCCCTTCTGCAGCGTGCCCGCCAGGCCGGGCCGGAAGAGGCGCTGATGATCTCCGCCGATCTCGAGCATTTCGAGCGCGACCATATCGAGGCGCTCCTGAAGCCGCTCGACAAGAAGGTGGAGCAGCTGATCCATGCCGAAGCTGTCGGCGTCGGCATCGCCACCGCCGTGTCGATGAACGGCACCGTGGATGCCTTCATCGTGCTGTGGCGGAACGCGAATCTCGTGGCCAAGGTGGCCCGGGTTTATTTTGGGCGCCCGCACCTGTGGGGCAGCCTACGCATCCTGCGGGATGTTGCCGCCATCGTCGTGGTCGCCCGCGCGCTGGAGGATGTGACGGACCTGACCGGCGATGTCATCGGCAGCCTGCTGGGCCGGATGGGCGGCCTCGTCGCCGGGCCGGTCATGGATGGCGGGGTGAACGCGATGATGACGCTGAAGCTCGGCTATCTCGCCAAGCGCCGCTGCCGCAGCTTCAAAGGCTGGTCGGCCGGGCAGGCGAAATCCATCTCGGCCGAGGCGCTGAAGGATGTGAAGGAGGAATCGGGCTCGGTCATCGGCGACCTGCTGAAAGGCGTGGGTGGGCTCACCTCCACGGCCTCAAGGGCGACGGAGAAGGCGCTGGCCGGCTCGCGCAGTGCCTGGGGCCTGGTGCAGAGCTGGTTCGGCGGCAACAAACCGGCCGGGGCGGGGCCGGAGAGCTGATCCGGCCATTTCAGGGCGCCCGATTCTGAGGCAGGCCTGTGGATTGCGCATCTGGCAGGGCTGTGCGCGCTTGCTGGCGCCGGGAATCCACGCTAGCAGGAGCACAGTATAAGTCCCCCCCGGGAGAGAGCGGGTATCAAGCCCCGCCGCCGAAGGCGCAACCGCCCCGGAAACGCTCAGGCAAAAGGGCCGGGAGAGGACCAACACGCTGGAAAGAGGCGGGCCGTCTGGCGCCACCTCGCCGAAGGAGCAAGCCCGGAGTTCACGGGCGGAATCTCTCAGGCGCCGAGACAGCGGGGGCGACGGACATGCGGCCGAGGCCGCTGACGTCTCCTGTGATGAGGGCGCCATGAGCGACGCAACAACCGAAGACCTGAAGCGAACCCCGCTTTACGACCTGCACGTCAAATGTGAGGCGAAGCTGGTGCCGTTCGCCGGGTATGAAATGCCGGTCCAGTTCCCCGCCGGCGTGATGGAAGAACACAACTGGACCCGCCAGCATGCGGGCCTGTTCGATGTTTCCCATATGGGGCCTTGCTTCCTGACGCTGGAAGACGGCATTGGCGGCGGCGACGAAGCGCACGCGAAGATCGCGGCCATGGTCGAGGAACTGGTGCCGAGCGATATCACCAGCCTGAAGCCGGGCCAGGCGCGCCTCACAGTGCTGTTGAATGCGGATGGCGGCATCCTCGACGACCTGATCATCACCCGCCCGATCGGCGATGACGCGCAGGGCAGCCTCTACATCGTCGTCAATGGCGCCATGAAAGACCAGGACTGGGGCATCTTCGAAAAGGCGCTGGCCGGCCGTGCGGTGCTGACCCGGGCCGACGACCGCATCCTGTTCGCCCTTCAGGGGCCGGAAGCGGCTGACGTCATGAAGGATTTCTTCCCCGGCTGCGAAGAGCTCAAATTCATGCATCACATGCCGTTTGAACTGAACGGCACGCGCTGCATCGTTTCGCGCTGCGGCTATACCGGCGAAGACGGGTTTGAGGTTCTGGTGAAGCCGGAGGCGGGCATTCCGCTGGTCACGGAAATGCTGACCGATGAGCGGGTTAATCCCATCGGCCTCGGCGCGCGGGACTCGCTCCGCCTCGAAGCCGGCCTTTGCCTGTACGGGCATGACCTTGGCCCCGACACCTCGCCGATCGAAGCCGATCTTGGCTGGGTCATCCAGAAGCGCCGCCGCGAAGCGGGCGACTTCCCCGGCGCCGAGCGCATTCTCCGCGAGCGTAGCGAAGGCCCGTCCCGCAAGCGCGTCGGCATCAAGCCGCTGGAACGCGCCCCGGCTCGCGAAGGCACGGAAATATTCATCGGCGACGAGAAAGTCGGCGTGGTCACGTCCGGCGGATTCGGTCCGACGGTCGGCCATCCGGTCGCCATGGGCTATATTGCCACCGCCCACGCCGCACCGGGCACCGAAGTCCAGCTGATGGTGCGCGGCAAGGCGCGCCCGGCAGTTGTCGCCGATCTTCCCTTTGTTCCGCATAATTATAAGCGATAGGAGCCAGACCCCATGACCCGCTACACGCAACCGACGACCTTCTATACCGAAGACCATGAATGGGTGACGGTTCACAACGACCTCGCAACGGTCGGTATCACGCACTATGCCGAGAATGCTCTCGGCGACATCGTATTTGTCGAGCTTCCTGAAGTCGGCGCCGAGTTCGCGCCGGGCGACGACATGGCCGTCGTGGAAAGCGTCAAGGCCGCCTCCGACGTCTATGCCCCGATCCACGGCAAGGTCGTCGAAGTCAACGGCGCGCTCTCCGACAAGCCGGAAACGGTGAACGAGTCCCCGACGGAAAAAGGCTGGTTCTGCGTCCTGGAAATCAAGGACGGCGCCGAGATTGCCGGCCTGATGGATGAGGCAGCTTACAAGGCCTATTGCGAGAAGCTCTAGGCTTTTTCCAACACTTATGGAGTACGGGATGCGATATCTTCCCCTGACAGCGGACGACCGCGCCGAGATGCTGAAAACCATCGGTGCGAAATCGGTCGATGATTTTTATGCGGATGTTCCGGAGGCAGCCCGCCTGAACGGCACGGTCGAAGGCCTGCCGGACCATCAGGGGGAACTGGCCGTGGAGCGCCACATGTCGAACCTGGCGGCGAAGAACCGCGCGGCCTCGTCCGGCCCGTTCTTCGTCGGCGCCGGGGCCTACAAACACCATGTGCCGGCCACCGTGGACATGGTCATCCAGCGTTCCGAATTCCTGACGACTTACACGCCTTACCAGCCGGAAATTGCACAGGGCACACTGCAGACCCTGTTTGAATTCCAGACGCAAGTTGCGGCCCTCACTGCAATGGATGTGGCCAATGCCTCCATGTATGACGGCTCGACCGCCTGCGCCGAAGCCGCCGTGATGGCGACACGCGCGACGCGCCGGAAGAAGGTGGTTCTCTCCGGCGGCCTGCATCCGCACTATGCCGCCGCGACGAAACTGCTGTGCGAAGCGCAGGGCATCGAAGTGGTGCAGCTGGAACATGCGATTGATGGCGAACTGGCGCTGGCCGACGCTGTCGACGATGCCACGGCCTGTGTGATCGGCCAGTCGCCGAACACGTTCGGCACGGTGACGGATCTCTCGCCTGTGGCCGAAGCGGCGCACGGAAAAGGCGCGCTGCTGGTCTCCGTGTTCACCGAAGCGGTCTCGCTCGGCCTCGTCACGCCACCCGGTGAAATGGGCGCCGACATCGCGGTCGGCGAAGGCCAGTCCATCGGAAACGGCCTGAATTTTGGCGGGCCTTATGTGGGCCTGTTTGCCTGTACCCAGAAACTTGTGCGTCAGATGCCGGGCCGCCTGTGCGGCGAGACGGTCGACGCGGAAGGCAAGCGCGGTTTCGTGCTGACGCTTTCGACCCGCGAGCAGCATATCCGCCGCGACAAGGCGACCTCGAACATCTGCACCAATTCCGGCCTCTGCGCGCTGGCCTTCACGGCGCACATGACGCTGCTGGGCGGTAAAGGCATGGAACAGCTGGCTGTGCTGAACCATGAAGCCGCCTGCGACCTGGCCGACGCGCTGGCGGGCGTGCCCGGGGTCGAGATCCTCACGCCGCGCTTCTTCAACGAGTTCGCGTTCCGCACGCCCGTGAACGCCGAAGCCGTCCTCGCCATGCTGGACGAAGCCGGCATTGTCGGCGGCGTCCGTGCCAGCCGCCTGTTCCCGGGCGACCATCTGGGCGACGTCATCCTGTGCGCTGCGACCGAGTGCACGACACCGGAAGACATCGCCGCCTATGCCGCTGCCCTGAAGGAGATTGTGTGATGAGCACTACCTCCAAGGCAAATCATAAGAGCTACAAACTAGTTAGAGACTATGCTGAAAAGCTTGTCGGGGTTAATTCGAGCGCCGTATCCGAAGTCTATGACCACAATAGCAAAGTCTTAGGAATCCGACACGGGTCTCGTTGGATTTACCTGAATTGCGAAAATGCGGACAACATGTTCGTGTTTGATGCCGCCCTTTCAACAAAACTGCAGCCAAAACTGGAGCGAGTGGCTCGAATGAGGGTTCCCGCGCGTACCTACAAGTCCAGCTATAAAGGATTTCAAAACAAAGGAGATTTTCCGCCTGGAAAGTCTCATTCCGGTATCGCTTGGCACTTCGACCGTTGGCACGACCTTTTTGATATTCTCGAGGGGAAAGTTTGATGACCATGAACACACAGGGCCGTCCCACTGCGCCGGAGTCAGTCTCCATGTCCTCCATCGAAACCGTGTCCGGCTCGCGCGGCCTGTTGCAGCATGAAGACCTGCTGTTCGAGATCGGTACGCCGGAGACGACCGGCGTCGACCTGCCAGCCCCGAAAGGCACGAAGAACCGTCTCGGCGGCGTGGCGCGCAAGCAGCCGACCGGCCTGCCGGGCCTGTCCGAGCCGCAGGCGGTGCGCCACTATATGCGCCTCAGCCAGAAGAACTATGCCATCGACCTTGGCCTGTTCCCGCTGGGCAGCTGCACCATGAAGCACAATCCGCGTCTCAATGAGAAGGTCGCGCGCCTGCCGGGGTTTGGCGACATTCACCCGCTGCAGCCGCAGGCGACGGTGCAGGGCGCGCTGGAGCTGATCGACGAACTGGCGATGTGGCTGAAGACGCTGACCAATATGCCAGCCGTGGCGATGAGCCCGAAGGCCGGGGCGCATGGTGAGTTCTGCGGCATGATGGCGATCCGCCAGGCGCTGATCGCGCGCGGCGAAGGGGAGACGCGCAAGCGCGTTCTGGTGCCGGAGTCCGCTCACGGAACGAACCCTGCGACGGCTGCCCAATGCGGTTTCATCGTCGACGAGATCAAGGCCAACAAGCGTGGCCGGGTCGATATGGACGACCTGAAAGCGAAGCTGGAAAAGCCGGATGATATTGCCGGCATCATGCTGACCAACCCGAACACGTGCGGCCTGTTCGAAACCGACATCAAGGAAATCGCCGATCTCATCCATTCGGCCGGCGGCTATTTCTATTGCGATGGTGCGAACTTCAACGCGATTGTTGGGCGGGTCCGTCCAGGCGACCTCGGTGTCGATGCGATGCACATCAATCTGCACAAGACCTTCTCTACCCCGCATGGCGGTGGCGGCCCGGGCTCCGGCCCGACAGTCCTGTCCGAAGCGCTGGCGCCCTATGCGCCGGTGCCATTCGTGGTGAAGGATGCCGACGGCATGTACCGCCTCGTCGAGGACATCGAAGGCGATGCGTCTGAAAGCTTTGGCCGCATGGTCGCTTTCCATGGCCAGATGGGCATGTTCGTGCGGGCGTTGACCTATATTCTCAGCCACGGCGCGGATGGGCTGAAACAGGCCAGCGAAGATGCCGTGCTGAACGCGAATTACATTCAGGCGCGCCTGAAGAGCGTGATGACAGCGCCGTTCGAAGGCTACTGCATGCACGAGGCGCTGTTCTCGGATGCATTCACGGCCGAAGGTATCGAGACGATCGACATCGCCAAGGCGCTGATCGACGAGGGATACCATCCGATGACGATGTATTTCCCGCTCGTGGTGCATGGCGCGATGCTGATCGAGCCGACGGAGTCGGAATCGAAGGCGGAGCTGGACCGGTTCTGTGACGCACTGGAATCCATCGCCCGCCGCGCTGCGCAAGGGGATGAGGCGCTGAAAGGTGCGCCGTATCTTGCCCCGATGCAGCGTCTCGATGAGACGAAAGCGGCGCGCAAGCCGGTGCTGAAATGGGCAGAGCCTGAACTGGCCCCGCCGGTCGCAGCCGAATAGGCTTTCTGTTCAGGCCACTACGTTGTTCAGGCCGGGGCGGGTCGCGGCTCGCCCTGGCGGAACAACCTCTTGCGCAGGCGCCCGAACAGGATGGTCAGCGGTTGCTCGTAGAAGCGATAGCTGAGCGCCGATGCGGTGAGGGTGAGGATGAGCCCGGTGACCGCGAAGGTGATGTTGTCCAGAACACCTGGATGCCCCAGCCGGAAAAACGGGGCGAGGCTTTCGGATTGCCCGAGCAATCCGAAGACATTTCGCAAGGCGCTGAGCACGATCAGGTGGCTAAGATAAAGTGCGAATGACCAGTCACCGACCTGAACCGCACCATCGAGCAGGGATTTGAAGAAGGAGCGTATTCGCCGCAACTGGTCCGGCGCGCGCTGTCCCAGAAGCCAGCCGAACCAGATCACGATCGCCATGGCGATTGCCCCAACTGAAACAGTCAGGATCGTGGCGCCACGCCGGACCGCTTCCGGACTGTTCCTGTCGAACCCGGTGAGCTGAAACAGCGCGAGCGTGACAAGGGCGCCAATCAGTGCGGGGATCAGCCAGGCGTGCCGTTTGGTCATGTCGAGCCCGGCGCAACCATAAACGAGAAGGGCGCACGGCAGGCCAAACGAGATCACCCGGCCCCACTGCAGCAGGAAATCGATTCCAGCGCCCTCATAGCACAGCGCTGCCAACAGCCACAAAGTGGCGACCAGGGTCAGGAGGCCGCTGCGCCAGATCAGGCCTTTCGTCACCGCCAGGCCAACGGCCGCGCCCAGCGTGAACTCCAGTGTCATCGGGTGAACAGCCAGCGCCAAAAAGGTCGTCGCGGTTGGCTGCGAGTAGCCCAGCAGCGCGCCGCTGGCGACGATGACAGTCCAGATGGCCAGAAGGAGGGGCAGCCATTTGCGGGGCATCAGAAGGAACAGCGTGAAGACGAGGTAGAAATAGACTTCGTGGATAAGGGTCCAGCCCACGTTCAGCACCGGAAACGGTTCCTGCGGGACCAGGAGGAAAGACTTCACCAAGTATGGCACCATCGGATGCCCGAATGCCACCTTGTGCCAGCCCTCGCTTTGTCCGCTGACCCCATGGGCGGCCAGCATGTAGATCGTTATACATCCGGCAAATGCCCACCAAACCGGATAAATCCGGGTGATCCGGGCGAAGAGGAAAGAAGCGGCAGGCTTCAGGCCGGTCAGACCATCGCGTGTGACGAACACCATGATGAAACCGGAAATCACGAAAAACAGATCGACCCCGGCAAAGCCGTTCGTGAAAAGTCCACCGATCAGGGGCTGCTCGGTCAGGCCATTCGCGGCAATGCCTTTGATTTCGAGTGCCCGGGCGTGCAACATGACGACCAGCAGCGCCGCGACGCCGCGAAGCGCCTGGATGGACTGCAGTTTCATATCGGCCTCGCTGTCCGGCGCCCCCCGGCGGTCATTTTCTAAGCAGGGTGTAGCAACCGGGCAACGTGGTTGCCAGACTTTGGACACATGGAAGTGATTTTACTTGGCAATGAAATTGGTCTGAACCCATATCCTCTTCATGTCCTCTACCGAACCTCCCATGACTGACTCACCTGCCGACGTTATTCGCAAACCGATCGACTCGGCCCGCAAGCATGTTGGAGGCTTGTTCCGCCAGATGCTGGCCGTGGTGGGCCTCATGCATATTGCGGTTGCGATCCCGGTGGGCATGGCGACGCCCTTCCTGCCGATCGGCTTGCCGATCGCGATCATCGGCGTGATTCTGCTTGGACGGAACTCGACCTGGGGCCGCCGATGGATGGAAGGTGTCATGACGCGCCATCCCCGCGTGGAGCAGTTTGCTCCCAACTGGCTGATGCGGCTCGTCTTTGGCCGCGACAAACGGACCAACCTGAAAAGCCGCGCTGATTGATTGCTGTTGCACGGCTTGCAGCGCGCGCTGATCCACGCTCTATGGGGCGTGCACGAAACGGGAAGAACCGGGGCGAAGTATTATGACAAAATGGAACTGGGTGGCGCTCGCAGCGACGGCCATATTTCTTGCCGCATGCGGTGGCAGTGGTGAAAACGGCGAACCGGCGATCAAGCCGTTTACGCCGAATGAACCGTTCGATCCCGATCCTTACCCGTCGACCTACAAGGCCTATCCCAGCGCGCCTGTGTTGATCACCAACGCCACGATCCTGGATGGGGAAGGCGCGAAGATCGAAGAAGGCAGTCTGCTCCTGCAGGACGGAAAGGTTTCCGCTATTGGCGCAGACCTGGAGGCGCCGGAAGGCGCGACGGTCATCGACGCATCCGGCCGCTGGGTGACACCGGGTATCATCGACAATCACAGCCACCTCGGCGCGTATCCGTCTCCCTCCGTTTCTGCCCATCAGGATGGCAACGAAATTTCCGGGCCGGTCACCGCAGAAGTCTGGGTCGAGCATGGCATCTGGCCACAGGATCCGGGATTTGACCGGGCCCTGGCAGGCGGCGTGACCTCACTTCAGATTCTGCCAGGCAGCGCGAACCTGTTCGGCGGTCGTGGCATTACCCTGAAGAACGTCCCGGCGCGCACCGTGCAGGGCATGAAGTTTCCGGCTGCACCGTATACGCTGAAGATGGCCTGCGGGGAGAACCCGAAGCGTGTGTATGGCTATGGCAGCGGCACGATTCCGGGTGGCGCGCCATTTTCCCGGATGGGGAACATGGCTGGCTACAGGGCCGCGTGGATCAAGGCGGCCGAATACAAGCGCAAATGGGACAAGTATTCCGCCGAGGGCGGCGAGATGCCGGCTCGCGACCTGGAACTCGATACGCTGGCTGGCGTGCTGGCGGGTGAGATCCTGGTTCACATGCACTGCTACCGCGCCGACGAGATGGCGCAGATCATGGATCTGTCGAACGAGTTTGGCTACAAGGTCACCGCTTTCCACCACGCCGTGGAGAGCTACAAGATCGCCGACAAACTGGCTGACTATGGCGCCTGTTCGTCCATGTGGGCGGACTGGTGGGGCTTCAAGATGGAAGCCTATGACGGCATCCCTGAAAACATTCCGATGGTTCATAATGCCGGCGCCTGTGCGATTGTGCATTCCGACAGCGACATCGGCATTCAGCGCCTGAACCAGGAAGCCGCCAAGTCGTGGGCTGACGGCAAGCGCGTCGGCATAGATGTGCCGATCGAAGAGGCCTGGGAATGGCTCTCACTGAACCCGGCAAAGTCACTCGGTATTGATGCGCGGACTGGCTCCTTGAAGCCCGGCAAGATGGGCGATGTTGTGATCTGGTCCGGCAATCCGTTCAGCGTCTACACAAAGGCCGATCAGGTCTTTATCGATGGCGCCCTGATGTATGACCGTGCCGACGATTCCGTTCGTCCCGTCAGGGACTTTGAACTCGGCCAGCCTGGCGAAGGAGACATGAAATGATCCGCAAGCTGATGGCAAGCGCTGCAATTGCCGCCGTGGCCGTGCTCGGCGCCTCGGCACAAACCTATGTGGTCGAAGGCAAGAAAGTGTGGACCGGCACCGATGCCGGTACGATCGAAAATGGGGTCGTGGTTATCCGCAATGGCACGATCATGTCGGTCGGCCCTTCCACCACGACGAAACCAGTGGGCGCTGAAGTCATCAGTGCCGAATGGGTGACGCCCGGCCTCATCTCGGCTTATTCCCGGACGGGGATCATCGAGGTCGATGCGGAAGATTCGACCAATGATGCGATAGCTGCCCTGTCAGGATTTTCTGCTTCGCTGGATGCGTCCGATGGCTTCAATCCGGATGACACCGCTGTGGATGTCAGCCGGCTTGGCGGCGTGACGCGCGTTGCCGTCGTACCGCAGCCATCGACCAATCTGTTTGCCGGTCAGGGCTTTATTGCCGATACGAGCGGCGCGCAGGACACCGACATGACACCGAAGGCTTTCACCTTCATCACGCTCGGTGAAGGCGGGGCAGGGCTGGCTGGCGGATCGCGCCCGGCGGCCTGGGCCCAGCTGAGGGCTGCCTTCGACGACGCCCGTGCCTATCCCACCCGTTACATTGCGGGCGGTGAAGGGGATGTCTTGTCCCGCCGGGATGCAGAGGCCCTGGCGCCAGCCGCACGAGGACGCCAGCTGATCCTGATCGATGCGCGCAGCGCGACCGATCTGAATGCTGTGATGGACCTTGCGGAATCGAACCGGAACCTGAAATTTGCCATCATCGGCGCTGACGAAGGCTGGCGGGTGGCAGACCGGCTGGCGGAGCTGGATATTCCGGTCATTGTCGACGGGTTTGCAAACCTGCCCGCAAGCTTCTCTCAGCTTGCTGCGACGCAGGAAAATGCTGCACGGCTCGATGAAGCCGGGGTTCAGGTCGCAATCGTCAACCTTGATGACTCGACCCATCTGGCCCGCCTAATGACGCAAATTGCCGGCAATGCCGTGGCCAATGGCATGGACTGGGACGATGCCATGAAGGCACTGACCGTAACCCCTGCATCCATCTACGGATTGTCTGGCTACGGAATTCTGGCACCCGGTGCCCATGCCGATGTCGTCGCATGGGACGGTGATCCGCTGGAGGTGACCACAAACACCGATGCGGTCTTCATTGATGGGGAACCCCAGGAGATGACCTCGCGCCAGACAGAGCTGCGCGACCGTTACCTGTCGCTGGACAAGACTGATCGCCCCTATGCCTATGTGAAGCCATAGGGGCTGGAAGCATCAGCCGGCGCTTGCGCCTGCGTTCAGTGCATTGATCAGGTCCGCCGTGACCGTCCCCGTTACGGGCAGGTTGTTGGCGCGCTGATAATCACGGATCGCGGTGGCCGTTCCATCCCCCATGATGCCGTCTGGCGTGCCGGTCGCGTAACCAAGTGCGTTCAGGGCTTTCTGGATTGCCTGAACCTGCAGAGGGTTGCCCATATTCCACGACTGGGCCCCGAAGCGGCCATTGGCAATCGCGTTGGCCGGGGCAGGCTGCCAGGTTGCGGCGCGGCTGCGGGCCTGTGCGGCAGCTTCCGGTGAAACGCGTTCCATCAGTTCGGCGATCTTTGCCGGTGCGCCGCCGTCACCATTGCGGTTGGCGACGTCGAACCAGAACAGGGATTCGGTCAGGTTCGGGCTGATGCCGAGACCTTGCTCATAGAGGACGCCCAGATTGTACTGGCTGTCGACCACGCCATATTCGGCGCCCTTGCGGAACCATTCCACAGCGCCGGCATAGGTTTGCTCGCCACCTTCTCCTTCGGCCATGAAGACGGCCAGGTCGTGCATTGCTTTCACATTCCCGCCGGTTGCCGCTTTCTCGGTCCACTCCCGTGCAAGGGCAAGATCTTTCGGAACGCCGGTGCCGCGCTCGTGCAGCTTCGCGAGCGCATATTGCGCAATGGGGAGACCCTTCTGCGCGGCTTTGCGCATCAGTGCTGCGCCGTCGGCATAGTCCCCGGATGTCAGCTTTTCCTGAGCCAGTTGATACTGCGCGATATAGTTTCCGGATGCGGCAGCGGCCTGAACGGTCACGACGGGCGGGATTGGGGCATATTGCGCCTGAGCGGGCGGTGTTGCCGGTTCGCCGAACAGGTCTTCTTCGATGGCCGCTGCGGACTGGTCATCTGCATCGGCCGTATCATCGCTGGTCGCGAGCGAGGCGGCCGCGGCGTCATTGGCACCCGGATCAACATAGGTGCTGACCGGCGCTGACTGGACCGGCGCGTCCTGCTTGCCGCGAATGTAGAGGTAGCCGCCTGCAGCCACGCCTGCGACGGCAACAGCTGAAGCAGCCGCGATCAGGGGCAGGCGGCTGGAGCCGACAGACGTCATCCGGACCAAGGGGCGCCCGGAGTTGCCGGCGGTTTGCGTGCTGCCTTTGCCGAAGCTTGCCGCCATGGCGGCTTTGCGCGCGCGTGTCAGGTAATCGGCGGTGTCGGCGTCGAGCTGTTTATCAGCCTCTTCAGCAGCTTCCGCTTCACTGGCTTCCGGTTCCGCGGCCACGGCCACTTCTGCCTCATCCGCTGGCAGCTCGGCGGCGGGCAGGTCGATCGCCTCAAACTCTTCATCGTCGAAAATGTCGGATTCCCGTGCCTCGGTATGGGCTTCGTCGAGGCCTTCAAGCCCATCCAGCGCCTCCAGAGGGGTGACGAGTTCGTCTTCACTTTCCTCCGTAAACAGATCCGAAGTCTCGTCCAGTTCTGTTTCGCCGTCTGCTTCAGCCTCCAGGGTGGCGAAGCTCAGGCCTTCGACTGCGGCGCGGATAGCGTCGAAATCGTCTTCGAACGACTCTGCCGTTTCCGCCTGAATGTCATCATCAGGTTCGGAATCCCAGGACTCGAGACCCGCCTCAAATGTGTCAGCATCATCATCGGTGGCATGGTCTTCTTCGACCGGGCCTTCAGCGTAATTTTCTTCGGCTTCGAAAGCGACACCATCGTCGTCTTCCGGAACCTCCGGTTCCGCTCCGGGCAGGGCCGTGTCGGAGGCGTCGGCAGTCGGTGGCGTGTCTTCGGCTTCTGGAAGGGAGATCGCCGGCTCAATTTGTGAGCCCGGCTCATCTGCTTCGAAATCGGCAAAGGCCTCGAATGTGTCGAAGTCTTCAAAGCTGTCGAACTCGGATGGCGTGTCAAAGGCTTCGAACTGGCTGTCCGACAAGGGATTATCATCGATGTCAGCCAGGCTGGCGGGGATGCTGTCCAGTTCAACCGGCGCGCCGGGGGGCGGCGTATTTTCTTCCAGGCTTTCGAGACGGGCCGCCAACATGGCGATGGCCTTCTGCACCGGAGACACGGATTCATTGGCCTGCGACTGCATTTGTTCCAGACGCTCGGAGACGCCGGCAAGCGTGTCGGAAAGACGGGCATCCGCTTTCTTCCGGTTTTCGTCGACCTGTTCGGCCAACGCCTTGATCGCCTCGTTCTGGCGCGACTGGAGGCGATTATTGGCCGCGGCAACCTGATCGCCGATCTGCTCAATCGCTTCAGCGCTGCGGGATTCGCTGTCATTGACCCGTTGGGTCAGGTCTTCGGCCAGTTCATCGATCCGCTCACTGACCGTCTTGCCAAGACGCTCGATCTCTTCGCGCACGGCTTCGCCCGTGGCGGCATCACTGCGTTCTTCAACTTCGCGCAACCGGGTATCAAAGGTCTCGTTGAGCGTGCCCACCTGCGCAGAGACTTGCTCGATGGCGCTGGCCTGACGCTCTTCGTTGGCGTCCAGCCGCTTCTGCATGCCGCTGAGCGTTTCCTTCACCTCGGCGACGGCTTCCTCTCCGGACGTCGCTGCCGTGCGCGTGATTTCTTCCGCCAGCTCCTGGCGTACGGCATCAACCGTCTCGCGCACGGAGGACATCATGTCTTCGAAGCGGGCTTCAAATTCGGTCCGCAACTGGTCGGCGAGATCCGGGGCCATCTTGCTGGCGACGTCGCCGATCCGCTCATCGAGACTTGAGACCGTTGTTTCCAGATTCTTCAGCGCCGAGTCGGTCGTGGTTTCCGCACGCGTCAGCCGGTTCTGAATTTGGTCGAACCGCATATCCAGGGAATCGAGCGCGCCGGAGACATCGGTCTCAATGGCCTCCATGCGCGTTTCGGTTGCTTCCAGCCGTTCTGCCCGGTCGCTGACGGCCTCCAGGCGCTCCTGCACTTCCGTTTCGAGGCCGTCCATGCGTTCGGAAACCTGGCGCGCAACGCCGGCGGCACGAAGCGCGGCTTGTTCGACGCCCTGCTTGATTTGTTCGGCGGTGTCGGTCCGCGTGGTCTCGACCCGGGTTTCCATGGCCTCGACACGTTCGATGATGTCCATGAACCCGGATTCGACCCGGCCCTTTATCGCCTGGGTTTCCTGCTCGGCGAGTTCGCTCTCTTCATAGACATGGCTGGCCAGCTTGCCGAGGGCGCTTTCGAGCGCTTTCATGGCCTCAAGATTTTCCTGCTGGGAATCGTCTTCTTCCAGCCGGCGAACCTTTTGTTTCAGGGCATTGTGGGTTTCGCGCAGCTGGTCGATGACGCCTTCGACATGGCCTGCAATGGCAGCAGTTGTCTGCTGGGTGTCCTCCAGCCGGCCCACCAGGTCATGGATCGTGTCGTCCATGCTGGTGATTGCCATGGCCGAGCGGGCCTCGGTGGCTTCGATCCGGCGGGTCAGGCGCTCGAGTGCATCATCCGCCGAACCGGACCGCGGACGGCGGGCATCGGCCGGGCCGGGCACTTCATTCGGCTGGCGACCCTCAGCGGGGGCTTTCATCAGCCGGTCGAGGTATTCGCCCAGGGTCAGTCCTTCCGAGCGGGCGGCCTCTCTCGCGGCTTCGCGGGCGCGCTGGTCGATTCCCTTCGCCGCCCCTGTGCCTGACTGACTCATCCCCATACTCCTGACAGCCAATCCGCCCGCATCGGTTAACGAAACAGGCAGATTTGTTCATTTTCCCCATGTTTGATGGCAGGTGTCGTCTTAAGGGGAGGTTAAAGGTAAAGATTTCCGCTTAATCTGGTAACTGTAGGGTAATTTCCGGTTAATTGGCTTAGAAGGCCGGAATGGCGCAAAATTTATTCGGGGCTTACGTTGACGTTCGCGTAAGGTTTGATCTAAGTTGACCCTATGTCACACAAGCACCCCTCGATTTCCGCTGCAGATTCCCGCACCTACACAATCTCTGAACTCGCCCGGGAGTTCGGGGTAACGCCACGGGCCCTGCGTTTCTACGAAGACAAAGACATGCTGCACCCGGCGCGTGATGGCATGATGCGGGTCTATTCAAACCGGGACCGCGCACGGCTGACGATAATTGTCCGCCTCAAGCGCCTTGGATTGCCGCTGGCCGACATTCGCGAGATCCTTGATCTCTATGCGCTGAATGACGGCAAGCGGGCGCAGACGCGCATGATGCTGGAGAAGTTCCGCAAACAGGTGAAAGAGCTGGAAATCCAGCGTGAAGATATCGACACCGCGCTCGGAGAACTCCGCAAAGGCATCGTCTGGCTGGAGGGCCTGGTTGACCAGGTTGGCCCTACCGAAGAAGGCAAACGTCAAGCGGCCGCCTATGAGGCTGTGGCGCGTCGACAGCTTGATGAAGTCTGATCTGTAAGGCGGGTTTTCCGCCATATTAGAAAGACCTTTCCAGAAGGGCGCGCTACGAAAGTGGTAGACGCCCTTCACGCTTTAAAGGACCTGCAAATATGCCTCGTTACGACGCCCCAATCCGCGACATGCGCTTCATTCTTCAGGAAGTGCTTCAGATCCAGAATTATTCGAACCTGCCCGGTTTCGAGGAAGTGACACCCGATCTGGTCAATGCGATTCTTGAGGAAGGCGGCAAGTTCGCGAAGGAAGTGCTGTATCCGCTGAACGCCACTGGTGACCGTCAGGGCTGTGTCCGCAGCGACGATGCAAGCGTGAAAACGCCGGACGGCTTCCCGGATGCCTACAAGCAGCTGGTCGAAGGTGGCTGGCCGCTTCTCTCGGTGGATCCGGAAATGGGCGGGCAGGGCCTGCCGCATGTTGTGAACATTGCATGGACCGAGATGGTATCGTCGTCGAACATGGCATTCGGCATGTATCCGGGGCTCACCCATGGCGCATTTCAGGCGCTGATGGCCGGTGGGTCCGATGAGCTGAAAGCGAAGTACGGCCCGAAAATGGCGTCGGCCGAATGGGCCGGCACGATGAACCTGACCGAGCCGCAGTGCGGGACCGATCTGGGTTTGATCAAGACGAAAGCCGTGCCCCAGTCGGACGGCACCTACAAGATCACGGGCCAGAAGATCTGGATCTCCGGTGGTGAGCAGGACCTGACGGACAATATCATCCATCTCGTTCTGGCGCGCATTGAAGGCGCCCCGGAAGGGATCAAGGGCATCTCGCTGTTCCTGGTGCCGAAGTACATGGTGGGAGAAGACGGTTCCATTGGCGAACGCAATGACTGTTCCTGCGGTGGTCTCGAAGAAAAGATGGGCATCCACGGCAATGCGACGTGCGTGATGAATTATGATGGCGCGACCGGCTTCCTCGTTGGCGAGGAGCACAAGGGGATGCGCACCATGTTCGTGATGATGAACGAAGCGCGCCTCGGCGTCGGCCTGCAGGGCCTGTCACAGGCTGAACTGGCCTACCAGAACGCCGCTGACTTTGCGCGCGACCGCGTTCAGGGCCGCTCGCTGACCGGTGTGAAGTCGCCTGAACAGCCAGCTGATCCGATCATCGTGCACCCGGATGTGCGCCGCATGCTGTTGGACCAGAAGGCGTTCATCGAAGGGGCGCGTTGCTTCACTTACTGGACGGCGTTCCAGGCCGACCTGCAACACAAGTCGCCGGAAGATGAAGTGCGTGAAAAATCCTCCGACTACATGGCGCTACTGACCCCGGTGGTGAAAGCCTATCTGACCCACAAGGGCTATGAGTGCGCCAACTGGGCCCTGCAGCTGCATGGCGGTTCCGGATTTACCCGTGAATGGGGCATGGAGCAGATCGTCCGCGACTGCCGGATCACGACAATCTACGAAGGCACAAACGGCGTGCAGGCGCTGGACCTTGTTGGCCGCAAGCTGGCGGCCAATGGCGGACGCGCGGTCTTCTCCTTCTTCTCCGACATCGACGAATTCATTGCGGCGAATGAGGGCAATGAGGAGATGACGCTGTTCGTGGAGGGCTTGCAGAAGATCAAGGGCGAGCTGCAAGAAGGCACGATGTGGCTGATGCAGAATGGCATGTCGGACTTCAACAATGCCGGGGCATCCAGCCATGATTACCTGCACCTGTTCGGTCTGACAGCGCTGGCCTACATGTGGGCGCAGATGGCGAAGATTGCGCTGGAGAACAAGGGCAGCGAGCCTTACTACGAGCAGAAACTGGTGACCGGGCGCTACTTCGTTGAGCGCCTCTTGCCGGATGGCGCAGCTCATCTCGCAAAAGTGAAGACCGGCGCAGCGCCGCTGATGGATCTCGAAGTAGACGCCTTCTGAGGCGAATCTTTCCTGGTTTTGATTGTCTCGGGGTAATCGCGGGAGTGTGATACACTCCCGGCGGTGCCCTGCGGCAAAATTTTCCCTGAATTCCCATATGTCTAACGCTGGGGAAGGACTGGGAAAAAATGGGCCGGGCGGCTACATGTTTACGTGAACGTAAGCGGAAATTGCCCGCTTGCTCACTATATTCAGATGAAAGCCGGAGAACGACCATGCAACAGAGCCCGCTCAACGTACCCAAGCCCGCGTGGCGTCAGGATGAGGAGCTCGACATTTTCTCCGATGCGGTCGGCCAGTTCTTTGAAAAGGAATGCGCCCCGCACGTGCCGGAGTGGCGCAAGGCCGGGGTCGTGCCGAAGGATATCTGGAAGAAAGCTGGCGAGATGGGCCTGCTTGGCGCGTCGGTGCCGGAAGAATATGGCGGTGCAGGCGGTGACTTCCGCCACGAGGCCATCATCATCGAACAACAACAGTGGAAGGGCATCGACGGGTTCGGCATCACGCTGCACAACGCGATCATCGCCCCCTATATCACAGCCTACGGTACCGAAGAGCAGAAGCGCCGCTGGCTGCCAGGCATCTGTAATGGCGATATTGTCACGGCCATCGCAATGACGGAGCCGGGCGCGGGCTCCGACCTCCAGGGCATGAAGACGACCGCCAAACGCGATGGCGACGAGTATGTCATCAACGGTTCGAAGACCTTCATTTCCAACGGCCAGACCGCCAACCTGATCCTGCTTTGCGTCAAGACTGATCCGAGCCAGGGCGCCAAAGGCATTTCAATTGTTGGCGTTGAGACAGACAAGGTGGAAGGCTTCCGCCGGGGCCGGAACCTGGAGAAAGTCGGCCAGCATGCTGCCGACACATCCGAACTGTTCTTCGACGATGTGCGCGTGCCCGCCTCGAACCTCCTCGGTGAGGAAGAAGGCAAGGGCTTCATCCAGCTGATGCAGAAGCTGCCGCAGGAGCGCCACATCATCGGCCTTCAGGGCGTTGGCATGATTGAGCGCGCGATCCATGAGACCGTCGAGTACGTCAAGAACCGCAAAGCGTTCGGCGGTACGATCTTCGATTTCCAGAACACCCAGTTCAAGCTCGCCGAATGCAAGACCGAAGCGACTGTCGCAAAGGTCTTTGCTGATCACTGTACGGAGCTTCTTCTGAAAGAGGAGCTCGACGCTGCGACGGCCTCCATGTCGAAATACTGGATCAGCGACCTGCAGTGCAAGATCATCGACGAGTGTCTGCAACTGCACGGCGGCTTTGGTTACATGGACGAGTATCCCATCGCCCAGATGTATGCGGACGCCCGGGTGCAGCGTATTTATGGCGGAGCCAATGAAGTGATGAAAATGCTGATCGCGAGGACCCTCTAGCCTGACATGCCCGACAGCCACCTCATTCGTGATGTGTTTCCGACGCCCAGCCCGAGCTCGACGTCGCTTGGTTTCGAGCTTCTTGCGCTCGACATGAAAGAACTGACCACACGTGTGCGCTTCGAAGGCCGGCCAGAGTTCTGCAATCCGGCCGGTGTCATCCAGGGCGGCTATCTTGTCGCCATGATGGATGATACGATCGGCATGCTGGCGGGCATGAAAGCCGGCAAGACGAAACTGCCTTCGACGGTGGACCTGCATACGCATTTTCTCCGCCCTGTTCGCAAGGGCGCCATCGAAGTGGCCGCCCGCCTGCGCAATGTCGGCCGGGCAATGGTGTTTGCCGAAGCCGAGCTCTACGATTCCCGCGGCAAGGAAGCTGCCCGCTCCACCGCGAGTCTCACCCTGAACCCGGTCCTGAAGCCGGCGAAGGAGGGGTAAAATGACTGTGATGCAGAACTATGCCGAACTCCTGTTTACCGATGCGGTAAAGGCCTACCAGGAACAGGCGGGCATGCGTGAGACATACGAACGTATCTACAGCAATCGCCATCGAGGCCCATTGGACGAGGATACGATTGCGTTCCTGTCAGGTTCGACCAGCTTCTACATCGCCACCACCGGCAGCAACGGGTGGCCTTATATCCAGCATCGCGGCGGTCCTGCTGGCTTCGTGAAAATTCTCGGTCCGGACACGATCGGTTTTGCGGATTATCTCGGTAATCGGCAGTTCATCACGCGCGGCAACCTCGATGGGTCAGACCGGGTATCTCTTTTTTTCATGGACTATCCTCGCCGCGCCCGGTTGAAAATGCTCGGAGAAGCCCGGATGGTCGATGCCGCTTCAGATCCGGATTTGCAAGATGCTCTGGCTCAGGATGGGCAGGGGCCGGTTGAGCGCCTGATGACGATCAAGATCGTCGCGCGCGACTGGAACTGCCCGAAATATATCCTGCCGCGGTATACAGAAGAACAAGTCGCTCAGTTGATCGCCCCACGGCTCAACGAGTTGGTGGAGGAAAACCAACAGCTCAAGGCCCGGGTCGCTCAATTGGAAAGCGGGCAATCGCCTGCAACAAAGTCAGAATAACATCCCCTCCATCGAAAGGAGTCACTTCAAATGACTGAAGCCTATATCTACGACGCGGTCCGTACGCCGCGCGGCAAAGGCAAGAAAAGTGGTTCGTTGCACGAAATCACGTCGCTTAGCCTTGCCACGCAAGTGTTGCAGGCCATCCGTGAACGCAATGAACTCGACACGTCCAAGGTGGACGATGTGGTCCTTGGCTGTGTTTCGCCAGTGGGCGAGCAGGGGGCGGATATCGCCCGTGTGGCGGTGCTGAACGCCGACTATGCGGAAACGACTGCCGGCGTTCAGGTCGATCGCTTCTGTGCTTCGGGCCTTGAGGCTTGCAACATGGCCGCCTCGAAAGTGATGACCGGTGAAGCCGACATGGCAATCGGCGGCGGTGTCGAATCCATGAGCCGGGTCCCGATGGGCGCCTCCGGCGGTGCGTGGTCGACAGACCCGCAAGTCGCGCTGAAAACCTATTTCTCCCCTCAGGGAATTGGGGCTGACACGATTGCGACCAAGTACGGCTTTTCCCGCGATGACGTCGATGCCTTCGCCGTGGAAAGCCAGAAGCGTGCCGCGACGGCCTGGAAAGAAGGCCGGTTTGCCAAGTCCATCGTTCCGGTGAAAGACCAGATGGGCGGCATCCGCCTGGATCACGACGAGCACATGCGCCCGGATGCGGACATGCAATCGCTCGCCGGACTGAACCCGTCTTTTGCCGGTATGGGCGCCATGGGCTTCGACGAAGTCATCAAGCAGCGCTATCCGGAAGTGGAAAAGATCAATCACGTCCACCATGCGGGCAACTCGTCGGGTATTGTGGATGGTGCATCCGCTGTGCTCTTCGGCTCCAAGGAAATGGGCGAAGCCTTCGGCCTGAAGCCGCGTGCGCGCGTCAGAGCCATGGCGTCGATCGGGTCCGAACCGGGCATCATGCTGACCGGCCCGACCTATGTGACCCAGAAAGTGCTCAAGAAAGCCGGGATGAATCCGGAAGACATCGACCTGTACGAGCTGAACGAAGCGTTTGCGTCGGTTGTCCTGCTGATGATGCAAAACCTGAACATTCCGCACGAAAAGATGAACGTGAACGGCGGGGCGATCGCCATGGGACACCCACTGGGTGCCACCGGCGGCATGATCCTCGGCACAATGGTGGATGAGCTTGAGCGCTCGGGCAAGGAAACAGCCCTGATCACGCTCTGCGTCGGTGCCGGTATGGGCACGGCGACGATCATCGAGCGCGTTTAATCCTCACACAGAATAATCGGAATATAGTATCATGAAACTCGAGACATTTGGTTGGGACATCGACGCTGACGGCATTGCACATGCTGTTTTCGACGTGCCGGGCCGCAGCATGAATACGCTGACGGGCAAAGCTGTCGCCGACATCATCGCAATTGCTGAAGAAGTCGCCTCCAACGACGCGATCAAAGGCCTGGTTATCTCTTCAGGCAAGCCGAGCGGTTTCTGCGCCGGGGCAGACCTGGGCGAGATGGGCCAGCGCGCTGGCGGCGGCCAGAAGCAGGAACTCTCCGAAGCGGAACTCAAGAAGCAGCAATTCGACCAGGGCTTTGCCCTGAACGGTACGCTGCGCAAACTGGAAACCTGTGGCAAACCAGTGGCGGTTGCGCTCAACGGCCTCGCCCTCGGCGGTGGCCTCGAAGTGGCCCTCGCTTGTCACTACCGCGTTGCCGCGAATGACAATCCGAAGCTTCAGTTCGGGTTGCCGGAAGCCAAGATCGGCCTTCTGCCGGGCGCAGGCGGTACACAGCGCTTGCCGCGGCTGGTTGGCGTTCAGGCTGCCCTCCCGCTCATCCTTCAGGGGCAGAGCTTTGACGCTGAAAAGGCGCTTGCCATGGGCGTCGTGCAGGAAATCGCTCCTTCGTCCGAAACGGTGGACAAAGCCAAGGCGTGGGTGAAAGCTAATCCGACAGCCAAGGCGCCGTGGGACGAGAAGGGCTTCAAAGTGCCGGGCGGCGTGCCGCACAAATCTCCGGGTGCCGGTCAGGTCGCAACGATGTCCAACATGATGCTGGCGTCGAAAACCTATGGAAACTATCCGGCCCAGAAGAATATCCTGTCTTGTGTCTATGAAGGCATCCAGGTGCCGATTGATGCCGGCCTGCGTATTGAAACGCGCTACTTCATCAACACCCAGCAGCGCCCGGAAGCCAAGGCAATGATCCGTTCGCTGTTCCTGTCGATGCAGGAACTGTCGAAAGGGGCAAACCGCCCGGCAGGTCATCCGAAGACGGAATTCAAGAAGATCGCCGTTATTGGTGCGGGCCTGATGGGCGCAGGTATTGCCTACGTCCAGGCCAAAGCCGGCATCCCGACCGTTCTGGTCGACGTCTCGAAAGAGAACGCCGAGAAGGGCAAGGACTATTCCCGCCGCCTCGTCGACAAGGACGTGTCGCGCGGCAAGTCGACGAAAGAAAAGGGCGATGCCCTGCTCGACCTGATCACCACGACGGATTCCTATGATGACGTCAAAGGCGCCGATCTCGTGATCGAGGCCGTGTTCGAGAATGAAGAGCTGAAAGCCAAGATCACCGGGATGGCCGAAGCCGTTCTGGACGAGGATGCCGTCTTCGGTTCCAACACCTCGACCCTGCCGATCACCGGCCTCGCCAAGGCGTCGAAGCGTCCCGAGAATTTCATCGGCATTCACTTCTTCTCGCCGGTGGAACGTATGGGTCTGGTCGAGATCATCTCGGGCAAGGAAACCAGCGAAGCCACGCTCGCCAAGGCGATCGACTATGTGCTTGCCATCCGCAAGACGCCGATTGCCGTGAATGACAGCCGCGGCTTCTACACCTCGCGTTGCTTCGGCACCTATACGCGCGAAGGCATGGAAATGCTGGGTGAAGGCATCAAGCCGGCCATCATCGAGAATGTCGGCCGCCAGTGCGGCATGCCGATGGGCGCTCTCGAAGTGTCTGACTCTGTCGGTCTCGATACGGCTCTGAAAGTGACACGTGCCACGGCCGAAGCTGCAGGCGTCGACCTGCAGAGCGATGACCGGACCCAGTTCCTCGCATGGCTGGTCGAAGACCAGGGCCGTGTCGGCCGCAAGGCGGGCAAGGGCTTCTATGACTATAACGAGAAGGGCAAGCCGGAACGCCTCTGGCCCGACATCAACAAGATGATCGAAGTGAAGGTGGACGAATGCCCGCCGGATCTGAAGAAAGAGCTGACCAACCGCTTCCTCGTACGCCAGGCCATCGAAGTGGCGCGCTGCTTCGACGAAGGCGTCATCACTGATGCCCGCGATGCAGACATCGGCTCAATCCTCGCCTGGGGCTTTGCGCCGTTCACCGGCGGTTGTTGCTCCTATGTCGACCTGATCTGGGGCATCAAGGAATTCGTTGCAGAGGCTGACCGTCTCGCCGCCAAGTATGGCGAACGCTTCGAACCGCCGGCCGTCCTGCGCGACATGGCCGCCAAAGGCGAAGGCTTCTACGACCGCTTCCCGCCCGCCGGGTCGAAGGCGAAAGCAGCAGCCTAGGCGCAAGGGTTTCAGCCCAATAGAAAAGGCCGGAGCATTGCTCCGGCCTTTTTGTTGTTGCGGATGATTTCGCGACCTTACTTCCGGGCGCGGGCCCACCAGCCGGTGCGGCGGGGGGCGTCAGATTTCTTGGCTTTCGCCGGTTCTGGTTCCGGTGTTGGTTCCGGCTTGGCAGCGCTTTCGTCCATGTGGGCAATAACGGCTTCCGCCTCGACTTCCGCTTCCACCGAATCGACCGCTTCTGCCGCGACATCGGCGGGCATCACTTCAGGCTCCGGCTGCGTTTCAGGTTCAGCCTCCTGTTTGGTGGCAGGCGCTTCGGCTTCCGGCTGCTCGGCGGGGGCCGCTTCCGCAGCCGCCTCATCGGCAGGTGCTTCGGATTTGCGGGCGCGGGAACGGCGGGTGCGTTTTGGCTTGGGCTTGTCTTCAGCCTCGGCCTCTTCGTTCGCTTTCACGTCAGCAACAGCTTCCTCAGCGACCGATTCCGGCATGATTTCCGGCTCTGACGCTTCCAGCTGGGCTGCTGGTTCTTCGTCCAGCATGTCCGGTGCACTGGCGGCCAGGCCATCGAGATAAGCCCCGCCATCGGCCGGTGCATTTTCGTTCTGGTCTTCGGAGCCTTCGGCACGGTCCGTATTGCTGCGGCGCCGACGACGGCCACCGCGGCGACCGCGGCGGCGGCGCTTGCGCGGTGTTTCCGAATCTTCGTCGGACGAGGCGTCATTGCTGTCGTCGTCATCATCACCGGACTCTTCGTCGTCGTCCGCGCTTTCCTCATCGAGGGCGACAATGGGGGCATCGCCATCGACGACTTCCATACCGGTTTCACGATCGCCCTTGCTGCGGCGACGTCCGCCACGGCGGCGGCGCTTGCGGCGGGACTTTTTCTCGTCACCGTCTTCGTCGCTGTCGGCCTCGTTCTCGGAATCGTCTGTCTCGTCGTCGTCGATGCTTTCATCATCCGCATCCGACGGAGCCGGTTTGGACGGTTTCTGCAGTGAGCGAGGCTGTTTGCGTTTCTTCGGCTTGGCGTTCTGGTCGCGCTCAGCGTCAATCGTGAAATCGCCTGGCAGCATCTCCTCGGAGGAGTGAATAGAAACCGCAAAACCGGCCATCCGCTCGATCTCGATCAGCGCCTCGCGTTTGTTGTTCAGAATGTAGAGCGCAACATCCGTCGGGGCTTTCACCGAGATCGCCTTCAGACCGCCCGTTGCGGCGCGGGCCTCGATCGCGCGGATCAGCTGGAGAGCAGCCGACGGGATGGAGCGGCGGCGGCCAGTGCCGTTACAGGACGGGCAGGGATCGGAAGTTGCCTGCAGGACGCCCTGGCGGCGGCGCTGCCGGGAGATTTCCATCAGGCCAAACTGCGAGATCCGGCCATGCTGAACGCGGGCGCGGTCGACCTTCAGGTGTTCTTTCAGCTTCTTCTCGACGGCGCGGTTGTTCTTGTTCTCATCCATATCGATGAAGTCGATGACGATGAGGCCGGCGAGATCGCGCAGGCGCATCTGGCGGCAGGCTTCCTCGGCGGCTTCCAGGTTCGTGCGGGTTGCCGTCTGTTCGATGTTCCGTTCACGCGTGGCCTTGCCGGAGTTCACGTCGATCGCCACCAGCGCTTCGGTCTGGTTGATGACCAGATAGCCGCCGGATTTCAGCTGCACGACAGGAGAGTAGATCGAATCGAGCTGTTCCTCGACCGCTTCTGAAACGAAGAGTGGGTCCTCTTCCTTCCATTGCTGAACCTTCTTGGACTGGCTCGGCATGATCAGCTTGGCGAGATCTTTCGCTTCGCGATAGGCATCTTCGCCCTGAACAAGGACTTCCTCGATCTCCTTGTCGAACATGTCCCGCATCGCGCGGTGGACCAGTCCGCCTTCGGCATTGATCAACATGGGGGCTTCGGAGGTGAGCGTCTTCTCGACGATCGTCTCCCAGAGCTTTGAAAGATAATCGTAATCGCGTTTGATCTCGGCCTTGGTGCGTTTGGCGCCAGCCGTGCGCACGATCAGGCCCATGCCGTCCGGCACGTCCAGGTCGGAAACGATGGACTTCAGGCGCTTGCGGTCAGAGCTGTTGACGATCTTGCGGGAGATGCCGCCGCCACGGGGCGTATTCGGCATCAGGACCGAGTAGCGGCCTGCGAGGGAGAGATAAGTGGTCAGCGCCGCGCCCTTGGAGCCGCGCTCCTCCTTGACCACCTGCACCAGCATCACCTGCCGGCGGCGGATCACTTCCTGGATCTTGTAGCGTTTGGAGATTGACGTCCGGCTGGACTTGCGGGCCGGACGGCGGCTGGAAGACTTGGCGGGTTTCTTTTTCCGGCCGCCCTGGTCACCATTGTCTTCATCATCTTCGTCATCGGCCGAGGCTTCGTCAGCCTCATCGCCGTTTTCGGAATCGTCTTCTGCCGCGGCGTCCTCATCGTCGATATCTGAATCGTCGGAGTCGTCGCCGTTTTCGGCATCGGCGGAAGCTTCGTCGTCCTCATCGTCATCTTCGATGGCGGCGGCGGCCTCTTCGGCGGCTTCACGCAGCAAGGCTTCGCGGTCTTCAGCCGGAAGCTGGTAATAGTCGGGGTGGATCTCGCTGAAGGCGAGGAAGCCATGGCGATTACCGCCATACTCCACGAAGGCCGCCTGCAGCGACGGCTCAACCCGCGTTACCTTTGCCAGGTAAATGTTGCCGCGGAGTTGTTCGTTACCAGTTGTTTCGAAGTCGAAGTCGTCGACCTGCCCATTGTTGACGATCGCCACACGGGTCTCTTCCGGGTGGGCGGCGTCGATCAGCATGAGTTTGCTCATGTAGAGGAACCTTTTGATCCGGCGCTGCTGTAACGGGCGGTTTTCGCCTCAGGCAGTCTAGCTGGCCGGTCTGAATATTGAGGGAATGGGTGCTGGCACGTCCGCCTTGATGCCGTCTTGGCGGCATTGAAAAAGCGTCATTTAGGGCGGCACCCTGGTACATTTGCTCTGCTTTCCGGAGCGCGGCGCCCGCTGACCTGTGTTGGGTGAGCCGGGATCGCTGGCGCGTCATAAGGAAACTTGCGTTGTAGCACGGCAATCCGGCTACGCCCCGGATAGTGCCCAATTTTCCCGACTAAGAAAAGAGTCAAATAGTGAATTGGCTGCTGTTGCTGATTAGCTCCGGTCAATCGTGGGTTAATGTTCGGTTTGCTATGGAGGCTGTTCGTTCGGTCTATTTGTTGTGTTCTGGTGGCAAGCGTATCAACTTTATGTTGAATATTCGGTTTATTTTTCTGGCAATTGCCTTTTGTCTCGGGGCTTTTCAGGCCCGGGGTGAAGTGCGCGATGTACGCGTCGTGGGCAACGGCGCGCCAACCCGAATCACGATCTGGACCGACACGGCACAGGATCCGAGGGCTTATATGGTCGAAGGCGCCAGCGGGCGTTCGGTCGTGCTGCCCTTGCACGGGGCCACGACGGCGCGCTCAGGCAAAGGCATGGGCGGAGTCCCTGAGTGGGCTGTGAGCGGGTCTGAATTGCGTTTCAGCCTCGATCGGCCGCTGATGGTGACACGGGTTCTGACCCTCCCACCCACCGGCACGGCAACAGATCACCGGGTGATCATCGATCTCGACACCGTTTCTGGCGCCCGGTTCGCCAGCGTGGCCCGGCGCGATATGCGCCAGCTGGCCAAGGCTCTGACCGCCCTCAATGAGGCGGGCCAGCGCCGCGAGGTCGCGGCACTCAAGCCTGGCGTGGGCAACAAGAAATACGTGATCGTCGTCGATGCGGGCCATGGCGGGAAAGATCCCGGCGCCCTGGCCGTGACAGGCAAGAAAGAAAAAGACATCACGCTCGCGGCGGCGCTCCAGCTGAAAAAGCTGCTGGAGGCAGACCCGCGCTATGAGGTCCGCCTGACACGGGAAACCGATACATTCATTGAGCTGGAAGACCGTGTGACACTTGCCCGGAACTGGGGGGCAAACCTGTTCATCTCGCTGCACGCCGATGCGGCGGGCCGGTCAACCGTCTCCGGCGCGTCGGTCTATACGATTTCGGCACGGGGCGAATCCCGGATCGACAAGGAGGCCAGCAAGAATGACTGGCAGATCCCGATGGAGGATGGCACAGCCCAGTCGATCACCGGCATCCTGAAGGATCTGGTGAAGCGGGAGACCAAGACCCATTCGGCGGAATTTGCCGAATTGCTGTTGCCAGAGCTGCAGCAGGCCGGGCCTGTGCTGCGCGATACCCACAAGAATGCAGGCTTTTACGTGCTGCTGGCGCCGGATGTCCCGGCTGTCCTGCTGGAGCTTGGCTTTCTGACCAACCGGGAGGACGCCAACCGGCTGCAATCGCGATCTGGCCGCCAGAAATCCATGAATGCCGTCAAGCGCGGTATCGATCGTTTCTTCATTCAGCAGGAAAAGCTTCTGGCGGACCGTTCCGGCTGATCCTACGGGGAAATTCGCTTGCCGGGCCGGAAACGAACTGAGACACTTTCATGATGAGACGAACCGGGGCCGTTTCCGCATTCCTGCTGTCGCTGAGCTGCGCGGCATGTGCCTCCTATCCAGGGTTCGGCGCCTACGGCTTTTCTGTCGATTCTGCTCATGCGCCACCCGCTGACGCGGCGGCGCTGGGGGATTTCCTGGTTGCCCGCTATGCCGCGATGACCAATGACCCGCGGGAGGCAGCCCGCCGGTACGCCGCGTCGATTGATACCGCACCGGAATCCACTGGCATCGCGGAGCGCGCCGTTTATTCGGCCCTTGTGTCAGGTGATTACCCTCAGGCGGTGCAGCTTGCAAACAAGGCGCATGGCGTCGGGAATTTCGGCACGCTGGTCAGGCTGACGCTCGGCATCGAGGCCATGTCCGAAGGCAAGGATGCCGAGTCGGCTGCCTATTTGGCGGAAGACGGGTTCGGTCCGTTTAACCGGACTGTGGCACGCGGCGTATCCGCGTGGCGGATGCTTGACGCGGACGGGCCGGAGGCGGCTGAAACCTATCTCCGGGACACGCTGACCGGCGATCCGCGTCTCGATAGCGCTACCCTCTATATGATGGGCCTGATTCAGTTGTCGGCCCACAGTGATGCAGACGCGCTGGATACGTTTGAAACCTTGTGGAATTCCGGGGCACGGCTGGCGGTTGGCCTTGATGCGCATGCCCGTTTGCTGGCGGCGAACGGGGACCGCGCCCGCGCTCTGACCCTGTTGAATACTTTCCGTGAAGAGGTCGGTGAGAACTCAGCCCTGGAAAGCCTGCGCAAGGATATCCAGGCGGGCCGGGAGATTCAGGTCACGCGCCTCTCGTCCCGGCAAGGGGCCGCCCTGGCCGTATACGTTCCGGCAGCTGCCCTGATCACACGGACGGACGATGATGTTGCATCGGTCTATTTCGTGCTTGCCTTGGCCCTCGACCCGGATTTGCACGAGGCACGGAGCCTTTGGGCGCAGTCCCTCGAGAAAGCCGGCCGGGAAATCGAGGCGATTGCTGTTCTTGCGCAAATCCCTGAAACATCCCCCTATTATTCGCCAGCCCGCGGGCAGATCGCCTGGGCGCTCCTCGGGCTCGGCCGGGAAGATGAGGCCGTGCAGGTCGCCCGCCAGGCCTTGGCCCAGGCACCCGACCGGGGGCTTCGCGTCCAGCTGGCTGAAATCTACCGGGCGCAGGCGCAGTACCGGGAAGCGAACCGCCTGCTGACCGGAATTATCGAGGACGATGCCCTGAAGGGCCGCGAGGATTGGCGCCTCCTGTTTTCGCGCGGCGCGACCCGCCACGCGCTGGATGACTGGGACGGCGCAGAGGCGGACCTGAAGCGGGCGCTGCAGCTTCAGCCGCACAGCCCGCTGGTCCTGAACTATCTCGGCTATGCCTATGTCGATCAGGGGATTCATCTGGAGGAGGGGCTGAACCTGATCCGGACGGCGCTGACCTATGACCCGGATTCCGGTTTCATTACCGACAGTCTCGGCTGGGCCTACTACCGGCTCGGCCGGTATGAGCTCGCGATCTACTTCCTTGAAAAAGCAGTAGAATTGGAGCCTGCAGACGCAACCCTGAACGACCATCTGGGCGACGCCTACTGGCGCAGCGGGCGGAAGCTGGAGGCGAAGTTCCAGTGGGAGCGGTCGCTGAAGCTGGAACCGGCGGAAAAGGAGCGGGCCCGCATCGAGGTGAAGCTGCTGAAGGGGCCGGATGAGCCTGCCGTGGTCAAGGCAGAGTCCGAACAGCCCCTGCCAAACCGGCCTTAAATCAAATGAAAACAGACGACTACAGCGCGCTGGCCCCGGCCAAGGTGAACCTGTTCCTGCATGTCGGGCCGGTTCAGCCGAACGGCCGCCATCCGCTCGACTCGCTCGTCATGTTCGCCGGGGAGGCGGCCGCAGACCGGCTTTCCGTCATGACCAGTGATGACTTGTCCATGACCCTAACCGGACCCGGCATGACCAATCCGGATCATATCGGACCAGTGGATGACAATCTTGTGCTTCGCGCGGCCAGGGCGCTGCAGGCCGAAACCGGCTCCACGCAGGGCGCCGCATTTACCCTCGAAAAGCTCCTCCCCATCGCCGCCGGCATCGGAGGCGGCTCAGCCGACGCCGCCGCGGCGCTTCGCCTTCTGACAGACCTGTGGGGCACAGACACCGCCGCCGCCCACAAGATCGCTCCGGCGCTTGGCGGCGATGTCCCGGTCGCGCTGCAAGGCCACGCCGCGTTGATGCAGGGCGAGGGCGAACGGATCCGCCGGGCGCCGGACCTGCCGCGCGTGCCGGCCCTGCTGGTCAATCCGGGCCTTGCCTGTCCGACCGGGCCCGTCTTCCGCGCCTATGACGAAGCAGGCGGCGGAGCCGGCTTCCGCGAGTTCGGCGCCGTGCCGCCGTTCGAGCGTGTCTGGGATCTCGTCCACTGGCTGGGCAACCAGCGCAACGACCTCCAGGCCCCGGCCGTCGCCGCCGTGCCGGAGATCGCCGGTGTGCTGGACACGCTGGAGGCCTTGCCAGATGTCCTGCTGGCCCGCATGAGCGGATCGGGCGCGACCTGTTTCGCCCTGTTCGACACCGGAGACGCCGCCCGGCGCGCCGCTGCGCAGCTCAGCGCAGAGCGGCCGGGCTGGTGGATACGGGCAACCTCGCTGGGAGATGCGGCGTGAGCTGGGAAGCGATGACCTTCATTCGCCTGATGGGGCCGGTCCTGTTGTCGGCGGCCCTGTGCGGCATGATGTTCCTGATACGGATTGACGATGCACCGGATGGCGGGCGCAAGGTTCAGAAGGCGCCGGTGCCAAGTTCCGGCGGTGTCGCCATCCTCATCGCGCTGGGCGTTTCCGCGTGGCTGGCGAGCGAGGCCGGGCTGCTGTCCGATTACTGGCTGCACAATGGCACACAGACCGTTCTGGCCATCACGATGGCAGCGGGCGCCATCGGTTTTGTGGACGACAAATGGGGCATGAGCGCCTGGCTGAAACTCGTGCTGACGGCCACCCTGGCGATCAGTTTCGCCGTGCTCGACCCCGGCCTGCGCCTGGCCAGCCTGCCACTGCCGCTGGTCATGGCGGGGGTCGCCTTCTGGCTGCTGGTCACCATGAATGGCGTGAACTTCATGGACGGCTCCAACGGCCTCGCCATGGGGTCTTCCGCGATCATGCTGCTGGGGGCGGCGGGCGTGCTGTGGCGGGTGGACCCGTCCCAGCCCTTTCCCGGCCCGGCGCCGGACCTTGCCTTTCTCTGCGTGACCGCATCGCTCGCCATTCTCGGCTTTCTGGCGTGGAACCTGCCGGGCAAGCTCTATGCCGGGGATTCCGGGGCCTTCGGCATTGGTGCCTTGTTCGGCGGGGCGGGCATCATCGTCGGCGTCGTGTCGACCATCTGGACCGCCGCGATCCTGTTCCTGCCATTCCTGGTGGATGTGGTGCTGACCGTCCTGTGGCGCGCGAAGAACGGCCAGTCGGTCATGACGGCCCACCGCGACCATGCCTACCAGCTGTTCCTGCGCAGCGGCTGGAAACACATTCCCGTCGCCGTGCTCTGGTGGGTCTTTAGCTGGACCTGCGCGCTGGCGGCGATGAACGTGCCGGACGGCCTCGCGATGTTCGCCTTCTTTGGACTGACGGTTTTCGGCAGCGCCCTCTGGTTCCTCCAGCGCCTCACGCTCGGGCGCAGGCTCGCGGCGGAGGGGCTTTAGTTTCGAACAGTATGTGCGAACACAAAGTGACCCACCGAACAACCATTTCGTCAACGGCTCCGGCGCCACCGTTTATAAACCAACGTCGTTAGGCCAAAAACGCTAATTAGTACCCAAGATGTCTCGATGGCAAATGAAGCCAAATTGAAGTTTCGGCTCAACGAAACAAGTACGCCGAGCGATCCAATCAAATTCATGAGAAGGTAAATTACACTGCGTGCGCCAACTTTTTCAGTCTGCAGTAAGAAGTAAGCGAGCAAGACGATAGAAACGCCTACAATACCGATAGCGTCATGCAGCACTGAAACGCTCTCCGTAGTCAGGAAATTTCGCCGCATACATCCGGCCAATTCCCACGAGTTCGTCAGTGTGCTCGCCATCCATCGCAATATAGTAATTTAGCTGACTTTGAGGCAGCCACTCGATGCCAACGCGTTCGGGGTTGTTGGCATTGTAAATAACAACTTCTGTATAGAAAGCAAAATACTCCTGCGGAACCAGGTAGAATGTGACCTGTCCACTCTTGAAAGAGTGCAGCTTCCGGTAGCGGTCAATCACATCATAGGAAGACGGTACATCCGGAACGAAGTAGACATATTTCAGACCAGCATTGAGATTTGAACGCACGGCTTGAAAAATTTCGCCAGCCTGATCCAGATCATTGTGGAGTTTTCTCGTGAATACCCAAGTCTCACTCGATCCGACCTCAAGCGCACGAATGAATTTGTCATTTACGATCCATCCCATGTGCTGAGCGTTGATAAACTCTTTCATGTCGGCAATTCGGTCTTCAAACTCTTCTTTGCGCCCAATCCGAAAGAAGAGTGCGCTGACCAAAATGGATGAAAAAAGTAGGACCGCCACGCCCAGAGCGGACCAAACGAAAATACGAGAATTGAAATCAGATTGAACAGTGCTGTACACCAGCGCGACCACCATCGCCGCTGCGTAGTAG
>MDTD01194118.1_pt1 | contig 36046 bp, 28 predicted proteins | sample 811221 | NCBI WGS metagenome assembly MDTD01 (sample SAMN05326646, study PRJNA326480) | marine metagenome | isolation source: seawater | place: Pacific Ocean: South West | collected 2011
ATTCCAATTAACAGATTCCAATTAACAGATTCCAATTAACAGATTCCAATTAACAGATTCCAATTAACAGATTCCAATTAACAGAAAAGTTTTATGTTTCGCAAACTTCCATCCTCCCATAAAAAAACGCCCTCAGTGTGAGAGCGTGTTTTTATAAGATTTGGCAAGAAACAAACATTACAAATGCTTAGAAATCATCGCCTCGATGTTTTCTTTGGGATGATTGCCAACGATCTGCTCAACCTCTTGACCAGATTTGAACAAAATCATCGTGGGAATTCCACGAACTCCATACTTCGCTGGAGTGCTTGGATTTTGATCCACATTCACCTTCACAATTTTCATCTTCGATTCCATTTGCTCCGCCAATTCTTCCAATTTGGGACCTAGAGCTCGACAGGGGCCACACCACTCTGCCCAAAAGTCCACTAGGACAGGAGTCTCAGATTGAAGCACTTCCTTCTCAAAATCAGAGTCAGTAACCGGTTTCGTAAATGTTTGGGACATGGAGACCTCCTTTACACATGGTCCATGTAAAAAATTTGGCCATTCTCCCTTGGAAGTCAAGGCGAGCGCCATAATTTCCGATAAAGTTTGGTCATGACAAAACGCTTTAAAACCCTTTTAATTGAAGATGATAAATCCTTTGGCATAAGCCTGCAAAAAGCCTTGGAAAAAACAGGGACTGACGTGCAATTGTGTCACACCCCTGAATCCGCACAAACATTGTGCACTCATGGAGATTTCGACCTTATCATTGCCGACTGTATGCTTCCACGCATGAATGGCGTGGACCTCGTCGCACAGTTAAGGCGCGCAAGCAGCATTGAGTCAAAAGTCATTTTAATCACGGGCGTTTTTAAAGACAAAGGCTTTCTCACCGAGGCCAAGAGAAAAACTCAGGCCGAGAAAATTTTTTCAAAACCTTTTGATCTCAGTGAGTTCTGTGAATTTGTTGGATCTTTAAAGGAAGAACATAAAGAAGACAGTAACGCCCCCCTTTACTCCCCCCTCCTTCCCATCTATTGCACGGGAGAACCTGGAGCGCAACTCAATGGGTTCCTTGATAGATTAGATCATTTGGAAGGTCTTCACCTGCCCTTTTTGATTTCCACTCTCATGGCCACAAAAACTACTGGAAGCCTTTATGTGACCCTCCCATCAAAAGTGAAAGGCCGCATTGGCTTTGAAGAGGGCCATATCACCCAAGTTCAATTGGATCAGTCCAAGACTCTCATTGGTCATTTACTGATGGATTTGGGGTTCCTTGAACCTGAAGACTTAAAAGAAGCACTCGAAAACCAAAAAGACCTGCGCATCGGAGAAAAACTGATTGATCAGATGTCCATCAGTCCCCATGCCATTGATTTGGCTTTGGCCGAGCAAAAAGTGCTTCGCCTCAGTCAAATGGTCACACCTGGAGAGTTGGAATTGAAATTCGAATTTCAAGCTATCGAAAGCAGCGAAGAGCCGCCAATTACAGAGAAAAGAATTCGACAGCTTTTTCAAGAAATTGGTGAATCCAAATATGACCATGCCATTTTAGAAGAGTTTTTTGCTCCCTCACTTCACTTCAAAGTAAAAGTGCAAACTCCCACCTTTCAATCTTTTGCACAGTCCACTTTGTTTCAATGCCTTTCTCCACTAACACCTGGAGAAGCGTTGGTTCATTTGTTCTGCCGAGATATCCTTCCTCTCCCCCCAGAAAATAATGAGGAAAATTCCTACAAGGCCATTCGGGAGAAGTATGAATCTCTTCGAATGTCTTTAAAGAAGAAAAACCATTTCGAAGTACTTGGACTTTCTATAAAATCCCTCAACCGAGACATTGAACGAGCCTATTCCAATATTAAAAAGTCAATGAATCACAACCACGAACTTCTTGAAAGAGCCGATGCCTTAGACTGTTACAACGAGATCCTCCATCGGGTGGAATTGGCCTATAAAATCCTTTCCAATGATCTGACTCGCAGTGAATACAAGCAGTTCCTTGACGCTGAAGCCGCCCACCGCTTAATGAACAAATCGGGAGATCTCCAGGAAGCCATTTACCTTTTGGAATCCGGAGATTACGCGAGAGCTTTTCAAAAATTTCGCGCCCTCGACGAGGAAAAGCTCAATTTTCAAGAACTCAAATCTTACTTGATAGTTTCTCGCTCTAAAGCGAATCGCAGCATCGTCTTGGAGAGTGAGCTGAACAGTGTCTATCCAGAACACCGACAAAATGCTGCGTACATGCTAGCCAAGGCTTTCTTTTACAAAGGCGCCCAGAATTACGAGATGGCCATTCAATATTTCAAACGAGCGTTGATTTATGAGCCCAAATCAAAATTCGCAATGCGAGAGCTGGAGTCCTCAAAAAGACGTCTGGCAAAAAAGAAATCTAAAGCTGGGATTTTGGGCGGAGTGGTCGACACTCTTTTTTCAGGAAATTCAAAGAAAAAGGTCTCTTGAGCTTTTAAGAGCCCTTTTTAAACAAAGTCTTCACAAAATTTTTGCGATCCCTATCTACTTTAGGAGCGGACGAGATGAGCTTTTTCTCCGCTCTTAAAATTTGCTGAACCTTGGAAGGCTCAAAGGTTTCTTTCACGTCATTCTTCTGAGAGTTCAGATAGGCTTTGTAATCTTCCTCGCGACCTGCCGAGGAGGAACCAACATGAATCGACTCGTCCTCTTCTGGAGATCTTTCCAGGTAAATTTCATCATCCTCATTCGAATTTCGCTCCAAGGTCGTCGTGGAATCTTCCACTCCAGGAAGTTGTCCACGAAACTTCTGAAATTTTTCGAGCAAAGTGCTCACGTCCACCTGGCAACTTTGAGCCACAGCTTCTATCAATTGAGTGGGTTTCACCGGACTTGAAATCCTTTGAACATCTGCCCCCAACAACTTTGGTCCCTTAGATTGCGAGGTGAGAAAGATAACCTTTAAATCTGTCCGTTGTGACTGCACCATGGCAATGACCTTGGCCGAATCAAACTTTCGCCCTTCTTCGTTGAGGATCAACAGATTGGGGTGAAATCCCAGCAGGCGGTCCCTCAAAGATCGGGAATTTTGAAGTGCGTCCACGTCAAAACCCAGTTTTTTCAAAAGGATCTGAATGAACATCAATTCCGAATAGTCATCCAAAAGAAGCAATACTTTATTCACAATTCTAGGCTATCCCCCTCCCCCCAGCCAGAAAAGACCAGTTTTCCCACGAGTCCCTAGAGCACAGTCTGGACAGGACCCCGATAAAGGGCTATACACAGGGCTTTGAGGAAAGGTCCCTATGCAACAAAAAGAACGCACCGAAAAAATCCATCTTCCTAAACGTCACTTTCAAGTGGATTCCGCAAAACAAAAAGTTCTCATTGGAAGCGATCAGCCTTTGGCTTTGATCTCTGGACCTTGCGTGATTGACTCCAAAGAGCTGATCTTTGAAACCGCAAAATACATGACCGACTTGACCCAGAAGCTTGGGATTCCGCTGATCTTCAAAAGCTCTTACGAAAAAGACAACCGGGGCTCTGAAAAGAACTGGAAAGGACCCTTGGCTGAAGAAGGCTTGAAAATTTTGAAATCTGTTCGCGAGGAATTTGGAGTTCCCGTACTGACCGACGTTCATCGTGTGGAAGATGTGGAAGAAGTGGCCGAGTACGTGGATGTGCTTCAAATCCCTGCGTACATGTGCCAACAAACTTCATTGGCCATTGCTTGCGGAGAAACCGGACGCCCCATCAATGTGAAGAAAGGGCAATTTCTTGCTCCAGAAACCATGGCAGGAGTGGTCGGAAAGATTCACTCCACAGGAAACAAAAATGTGCTCCTCACTGAGCGTGGCGCCAGCTTTGGTTACAACCGTTTGGTCGCGGATATGCGCTCCATCCCCATCATGCAAGAGACTGGTGCTCCCGCATGTTTTGACGCCACCCACGTGATTCGACTTTATGGAATTTCCTCTGCAGACCCTGCGGGCGGAGAACCTCGCTTCGTCCCTCACTTGACCTTGGCCTCTGTGGCCGCGGGTGCGGACGCCTTGTTCTTGGAAACCCATCCTCGACCAATGACTGCAAAGTGTGATGCTGCATCTCAATTGAACATGGCTCACATGGAAGATCTGCTGAAAATGGCATTGGCCGTTCGTAAAGCCATTCAAAAACCCGAGAATGTGGGTGAAATCTCCGCTCCGACTTTGTAGAATTTGAGGCTGTGAGACTGAAGAACCTTACGGCCTACCGCTACATTTTCTTCGAAATGCTGCCTTCCTTCATCATCGGCGTGTTGGTGTTCTTAGGCATCTTGCTGATGTTTCAAGCTCTGCGGCTGACGGAATTTATTCTGATTCACGGCGTGGATGTTCGAACCATTGGCCGCATCACCTTGTATCTTTCAGTCAGCTTTTTACCCGTCATTCTCCCCATGAGTTTGCTGTTTAGCATTTTGCTCACCTACAGTCGGATGAGTCAGGACTCTGAAATTGTGGCCTTTCGAGCGTTGGGCGTAGGGCAACGCCAGCTTTTGATCCCCGCCTTACTGATTAGTCTTTTTGCCACAGTGATATCACTTCAAACCGCCCACAATGTGGGCCCTTGGGGAAACTACAATTTTGAAAGACTCATTCATGAATTAGGCACTCAGAAAGTAGGAGCGTCCATCAAGGCGGGAGTATTTTCCGAGGGCTTTTTTGATTTTGTTGTTTACGCCAATGATGTGGATACAAAAACAGGAAAGTTGGACCGAGTTTTTATTTATGACGAAAGGCAACCCGATTCACCTCTAACAATCATTTCTAAAACGGGCCGTGTGATTCAAGAAAAAACCCCGGAAGGTTGGAAGGCCTCACTGGAGCTTCAGGATGGAAAGATTCACCGCACCGTCAACAAGACTTACACTCAAATCAGTTTTGAAACCTACGAGGTAAAACTTTTTGATCCTCATGAAGCCAGCGATCGAAAAAAATCTCCGCCTTCCATGACCACGGTTGAAGTGGGAAAGAAACTAGATGATCCCAATTTAGATGAAGGCGAACGAAAAAAACTGAGCGTGGAGTATCACCGCCGCTGGTCATTACCTTTTGTCTGTTTGGTCTTTGGACTGATCGGAGTGGCCCTGGGAACCACCGCCAACCGAAGACATGCAAAGTCCTCGGGTTTCGTACTGTGTCTCATCGTCATTGTCACTTACTGGGTTTCCTACGTAATTGCTGAAGGTGTTGCGCGCAACGGACTTGTTCCAGCCTGGGTTTCTCTGTGGGCTGGAAATTTGGTCTTCTTCATTTTTGGTGTTAAGAAGTTTCGCTCCACCGAATAGGTTTCTAAGGCCACAAAAATCGTAGCCCTTCTTCCAAATCCCGTCCCTCCACCAAAAGTTGTGCGCCACTCTTTATCAACTCATTGTTTCCACCCCCTCGACCCTGCCAAGGGGAAAAAGGCAAACAGTAAATGTCCTTTCCCAGATCTCCCGCCTGCTTTGCCGTGACCATGCTTCCAGAGCGAGGACTGGCTTCCACCACAACCAAGGCTTCCCCCAGGGCAGCAATCAGGTGATTGCGTTGGTGGAAAAAGAATTTTCTCATCTCCTGCCGAGGGGGATAAGTACTCATCACCCCACCCAGATTTCCAACGAAATCTTGAATCCGAGGCTTTAAGCTGTCCGGATAACACTCAAGCAATCCCGACGGCAAAACACACAAAGTTCCATATATCAGATTTGAAATTTGATGGGCCCATTGATCCACTCCGCGGGCCCCGCCGCTAACAACAATCATCCGGTGGCGCCTCAAGATGGGTGGCAGATGATAGCTCATCCACTCCAAGGATTCGCGAGCCGGAGTTCGACTACCAACCACACTTAAACAGCGAGATTGATTCCAAATGGGCTCACCCAAGTACGATATAAAAAGAGGAGGCTTTAAAAGAGAACGAAATATCCGCGGATAGTTCTCTGAATAGAAGTCACAATACTTAAATTGACCACGATCTTGATCTTCTAAAAACTCAGACCACTTTGTCCTCCACGATATTTTTTCCAGATGGAGGCGCAACTCCGAGCGAAGCTGTTTGAAGATTTCATCAGCATCATGATCGATCAAATTTGATATTTGCAAAAGGTCTGTAGAATCAAACGAGGCACCAAAAAGCGAGGCATACAAAATTGAGGAGTGAGTCCATTTCATAAAATAGACCTCCTTGCAAAGTCATGATCCTGTAAAGCCCAGGTTCATTTTGCTAACAAAAAATATCTTAGACGGTTTTCGGATCAGAAACGATCCGAACCCAAACTTTGATCTCCAGTCCTTAACTCTTGAGAACCTCCCAGCACAACTGCTGTTGCAAAAGATCCTCGAACATCCACGACTTGAACTTGCCCCACCGGCGACTGAGTGTATTTGACCAACGGTTTTGGCGAGCGCCACTCTTTTTGCTTCACCTCTTGGATGACGAAAATATCCCCTTTTTCCACGCCATCTACCTGCCCCCGATTGAGGAATACCAAATTTCCAGTTCCATAGAGAAAGGAATTGCTATCGGAATGTCCGCCAATAATTCTTACGGGTACATCAGAAACACGGCCCGCCTTCATAAAATCAATACCTTCCAAACGCCCCGGCAACAGCTTTAACCCGTTCAATGGCAAACCGACAGTTTGATCAACAACAGCCCGAAAGTAGATGTATCCGGGTGAGGATTGATCCGGCGTCACCTCTTCCGTCAATGAAATCTGGGCCGCCATACGAAGCACCTGCCCCTTAACACTGCGATCCCCTCTTTGTTCGTAGACATTTCCTTGGGGATTCACAATGATATAGTGTTTTCCTGCAGAAGGCATTGCGTTGGCTTTGAACCTAACAATAATAGACTTTCCTCGAAGCATAAGCTCCGCATTTTTAAGTGTTTCAATCACTTCACCTTCAAAGTTCACTGGGGCATCCAAGATCAAACTCTGTATCATTGCCACTTGTTTAGGCTTTACCTGCTTGCGAGGAACAATTTCCACACCCCAGTTGTTAAAATCATCTGCCGGCTGATAAACACTGCTTTGCCAAGTCGGAAAACTTGGAGGAACATTTTGGAGGACCGGACGAAATCCTCGATCGCTTTTGATGTCCGTTTCTTCATTGAGCTCGGTCTTTTCTCGAGTGCCCATAGGTAAATTCTCGTCAACAGCAACCAAGGAGTTCTGCTCGGAAATTAAAAATGATGGTTCCGAATTTACACCACCCATTTTAAATTGAATTTCGTTTCCAGGTTCAATCAAGTGGGGATTTTCAATGCGAGAGTTGACGGCCCAAACCTTTGGCCAATAATTCCCATCCCCAAAAAAAATCTCACTGATCATCCAAAGATTATCACCAGGCTGAATCTTATAGGTTTCAGATCTAAGGGGAGACGTCATATCTTTCCATGCCTGCTGGTCGGTGGGTTTGGAATAGTAATTTAAATAGAGCTCATGAAGCCTTTCTTCTTGGGCTGTTTGAGCCCAAGCAGAGACTCCGAAGGATAAATAGGTTAGGGTTCCGCCCAGCACGCAACCCAAAATTTTTGTTTTCACTTGGGGAAACAAGTTCACCGGTCCTCCTTGACCTTTATCGATCCAGTCTCCTTTACTTTACTCTCAAGAGCCTTCTTTCTAAAGTGGCTCGTCGAGACTCTGGACTTCCGGGATAGTTTTTTTGCAGTCGCGACAGGACCGAATCCGCTTGTTTGGGGAGATTCAGCTTTTTATAGGTCATCGCCTTTGCAAAAAGTGCTTCACGGCGCTTGACGCTGAGAGGACGTTTGGATTCAAGCTCACTAAAGTCCTTGAGGGCTTCTGCAAAACGCCCCTTTTTTAAAGAAAGGTAGCCTCTAAGATAAACAGCTTGATCGGTGTAGAGGCTTCGAGGATATTTTTTGCGTAAAATCTCAGTTTGTTGAATCACATCATTCAGATCTTCTTTTTGATAAGACTTCGAAAGTTTGGTGAAAACCATTTGGTCCCCTTCAGGGAAAACCTTCGACAGACTGGGCTTCGCGCCGAAAGCCAATGAGCTTCCTAAAAATGCAACAACAATGATTCCTCGCGCAAAACTGACAGACCCTGACATGTTTCCTCCTTAAAGAACTTGTCTCGATCATATGACACCCTGTCCATATTGCAACATCCACAAATGTTAAGGTTTATCCACATTTCTCTGTGTATTTACCCAACCCTTGGACCTTGGGCGAGCCTCCGGCAGAGGATTTCAGCGAATTGCTCGACTCTTAATCACAGTTAAAACTTTGAAATTATTTTGTTTTTTTATTTTCCAAGAGATTTCTGTAGAGATCTTAACAGAAATCTTAAATCCGGTTTCAGGACACTTTGCAGCACTAGAGCAATTTGAATCCAGATTCCTGGCTTTTGCCTTTTGCAAAGGGTTTGATGCGCACTTTTCTGCTGGTTTTATTTACATTTTTTGCCCTGATCTTTGCCCAAAAGATCACCATTGCTGCAAAGCGTGCCCAAAACATTTGCGCCGAACATTTTCAGAAATTGCACCATGGCCCATGGAGATCGGCATTGATCTGTGGAACTTCCCTTCGCGGCGAGGAAGATTTTGAAAATCTAAAATCTTTGGGACTGATTCATTTGATGGTGGTCTCCGGAGCTCACCTGATGTTTTTGGACCGATGGCTCCGATGGCTTCTTCGCCCCTCCCTTCCAGGACATGTTTTTTTGAAACAAGGAGTGTTGTTTGTCTACGGATTTTTTGCTGGGCTTCAAGCTCCTCTACTCCGTTCATTTTTCTCAAACGGACCGGGAAAGAGCGTTTCGTTAAGACTGATTTTGGGAGGCCTTTTGACGTTTCTTTTTTTGCGTCAATGGACTTTGTCGCTCAGCCTCAGTTGGACAGCGACCCTCTTGGTGCAATGGCCCCATTCCAAGAAACTCCACGGAGGAATCCACAGCCTTCTTATTGCGCTAGGGCTTTGTCCTCTTTTACTTTCCTTAGGACGGCCATTCATCGGAGCGGCCCTCTTCCAACCATTATTTAGCATGTATTTTGGAGGGATCCTTTTTCCTATGACCTTTCTGGGAACCGTTCTTCCTCTGGAGCCGTTGCTCAATGCGATCTGGAAGATTTTCTTTTTCAGTTTGAAACTAGGGGAACAATTCCCCTTAAGCAAATCGATGAGTGAGAACTCCGTGGCTTGGAATGTGTTATACACTTTGATGCTTCAGTTTTTCTTTTGGCGGGCCGAGGTGAAATTACGCCGGAGAAACTCTTGGTGAAGTTTCCGCCACCACTGCTTTTTGTGATTTTGATTTTCTGTTCCCTGGAGCCTAAGGCCGATATATTGGTGTTTTGGGACGTGGGACAGGGGCAATGGACCACATGGATTCAAAAGCAAGAGTGTCACCATTTTGACATGGGTGGAGAGTTGTTTCCAAAACCGGTCTTTCACCGCTGTCGCTTCAAAAAGAACTTTCTAAACATCAGTCACTTCGACTGGGATCACATCTCGTTTATTTCAGATAGTCTTCGAAAGGGATTGCACCTGTGCCTGAGCTCCTCTCCAGATCTCCGGAAATTGAAATACAGATCTTTGAGAAAAAAGATTGCGATACTGAAGCTCTGTAATTCCCCCTCACAAAAAGTACAACCTGAGAGATCTTCGCCCCTCAAGAACAATCAAAGCATTGTCTACTTTATAAAGGATTTGATCGCGCTAACTGGAGATGCACCAAAGTCAGTGGAAGAGAAGATTTCACAAAAGAGGCTCAATAACATTCGGATTCTTGGAGTAGGCCATCATGGAAGCGCCACGTCCACATCGCCCCTGTTTTTGGGCCGGATGCCACGACTCAAGCTTGCGGTAGTGAGTGCTCGAAAGAGCAAGTATGGACATCCTCATGTTCGCACGTTAGCAACATTGAAAAAATTTAAGATTCCCGTTCTTCGCACTGAGGATTGGGGCAGCATTGTTGTGGAGTTTTGATCGAATTTTTCTAGAGGATTTCTCTTGAGAGATTTCTCATGTGCATAAGCTTTTATTTCTAAATCCAAACTTAATAGAAAAGGATCTCCAGCAAGCAGGATGCGATTTGCCCACAGGACAAATGCTGGAAGAACTCAAGGAAGAGTGTGTCTGGCTCTATGAAATTCGGACTTAGGAATAAAAGATTATGCACCGAAACAGACCTCAGTAAAATCACATCCTGTTTTCTTGAATTCGACGTCCGCAATTAAGTCGCTACTCCCTATTCTAAATTCCTTTCCGTCAGACGCGTCTAACCCTGGACTCACCTGCAATTGCTCTTTAGGAAAATTGCTACACGCTTGTGGAAGGGCTTTTTCTGTAAATCTTTGAATGTAGAAGATCTGAATGAAGAAGACGGCTTTCTTATCGAATTCCTTTTCCAAGAACGAAAATCCATAAATCCAGACCCGTCCATCCATGGACTCACAATCATTTTCCTTTTAGGAAAAGTGCATCCTGCTTGATTGAGGTCCTTCAATTTTATCAATTCCTTATTCTGGGATTTGAATTTTATAAATCCAGACGCGTCCATCCATGGACTCACAAGCCTTTTCCCTTCGGGAAAATCGCATCCTGCTTCCTTGAGGTCTGGCTTTATAAATTTCAAATCCCAGAATAAGAATTCTATCCAAATTTTCATTGTGCCTACTAAACGTTGCGGCAAGGTTGATGTTTTTTAGAAGTTTCATTTGACCTTCGTTTTTTCGAATTCTTTCACACAAATTTATTTTGTGAAATCACTTATAGAATCATTTTTAAAGCAATTCTCGGCGCGACTGTCCTCTTTAATTTTAAACTTCATCAACGGACATTCCCGACCCTTAAAAATCTTTTAGAAGTAAACCTCAGAGCTAAAATCCAAAAATAAAAACCCATGGTAGTGTTCTTTCAACAGAAAGAGGATCTATGAAAATTCACAATGAACTCCTTGAACTTCGCCAAAAGGAAAAACGAATCACTTCTGAAATCTTAAACAAGTTGCAACAAATGGAAGATAGTCGCGGTTATTTGGATATGGGATACAGCTCACTTTTTGATTATTTGGTCAGGGGTCTCAACTATTCTGAAGCCACCGCTTACCAACGCCAAGCTTGTGTTCGATTGGTCAAAGAAGTTCCAGAGATCAAACAAAAAATCGATCAGGGAAGCCTGACCCTTTCGGCCGTAACTACAGCTTTTAAACATCTTCGAAAGAAGTCGGCCGAGGAAAAAAGAGAAGTTTTAAAGTCCATGGAGAACAAATCTTCTCGTGAAGTAAAAGCCCTGTTTTTGGAACCCATGAAACCAATCAAAATTCTAAAGACCGAGTATGCGGACAAAGTTTATGTAAGGTTAGAATTGACCCATGAACAAAATCAGAAATTGGAAAAGTTGAAGGCCCTAAAGTCACACAAACACAATGTGGAAAGCCTATTGATGGATCTGATTGAAAAAGAACTTAAGCTTTATGAAAATTCCCAGAGGAAATTTTCAGAGCTCAATGAAAGCAAAGGGTTTGGTGCCCCCAGATCGAAGAATCCCAGGCAGATCTCTAAGCGCCTACGAAATGATGTGCTAAAGGATGCCAGTTTCAAATGCCAACATCCTGGTTGTGATTCCAATCATTTTTTACAGATCGATCACATCATTCCCGTCCGACGGGGAGGCGATCAAAGAAGAAGTAATCTTCAAGTCCTTTGTGCCAATCACAACCGTTGGAAAGGTTGATGTGAATCATCGCCGCAACGATTTCTAAGCGCTTGGAACTTGAGTGACCGTATCCTTTGCGACTTAATTGTCATCCATCTTTTGATGGGTCACGCTCAGTGTGTTCTGTTTCCAAGATCTAAGCTTCATAATTCCAGACCCGTCCATCCATGGACTCACAATCATTTTCCTTTCAGGAAAAGCGCATCCTGCTTGATTGAGGTCTGTCTTTATGGATTTTCGATCTTGGAAAATGAGTTCGTAAGAAAGCCTTCTCTCTGAAGCAGATCTTCTACATTCAAAGATTTATAGAAAAGGACCTCCAGCGAGCAGGATGCGTTTTGCCCACAGGACAAATGCTGGAAGAACTCAAGGAAGAGTGTGTCTGGCTCTATGAAGTTTGGATTTGGAATAAAAGCTGATGCACAGAAACAAGACTCAGGAAAAATTGAACACGAAATTTACTTGGACTTCACGGGACCAAAAGACTCATCCTTTAAGACAATTTCAAACACTTCAAAAGCGCCTTGAGACAATCTGTAATGAACATCAAATGCGCCCAAATCAAATCCATAAACACGGCCTTCATTAGAACTTTCACTCAATGCATTCTTAGTCTTTTGAAACGCTGGCCGTGGGTCCAAACTTAACACTTCGGAAATTTGCTCTCGAAGAGAGTCAAAGCTTTCAACACCGTATTGAGGCAAGGATGAAAGCAAACTTTTAAAATTTTCCCCAACTCCATCGGCAAATCTCACTTCGAATTTTTCGATGGGCTTTTGTGCCCATCCTAAGGAAGCCTCTTCAACAGAATCCGTGTAAGAGATGTAGGGCTTCACATCCAAAACTGGAGTGCCGTTCACCAAATCCCCTCCCTCCAAAGAAACCTCAACACCACCCTTGGCTTCAAAATTCCAAGCGAGCACCGGAAACACAGACATTCCAATGGGATTGGGCCGATGGGGTGAGCGCGAGGCCAAGCTTCCCATTTTTTGACTTCCTCCAAGTCGTGGTGGCCGGACTGTGGCCTTCCAATCTTTGGCCCCATGCTTGTGAAAGACAAAGATCACCCAAATGTGAGAAAACGCTTCCATCCCTTTCAAGGCCGTCTGAATTCGAAAATCATCCTTAAATTTGATTTTTGTAACTATGGAGGGCGTAAGGTTGGGCTGTCTGGGCACACCGAATTTGGAAGGAAAGGGCGAATGCACCTCTCCTATTTTTTGAAACACAAAGCTTTCCGAGGAAGAATCTAAAGACATGAATTTAACTCGACTTTAGCGAGGCACGACGGTGACGCCCACTTTCAGTGGCAAACCATCCAAATCCGAATTTTCCACAAAGCTTCCCACCGGATCTTTGTCTTCCGGGTGCAAAATCAACTCGTTGGAAAGAGTTTCCTTCACAATCATGTCCTTGTGAGCCTGAACGGCTTCCAGGACCTGAGCACCACAAGAAATCTCCAATCGGATACGATCATCCATTTGAAAATCTGCAGTTTTACGAGCCACTTGAATCTTACGCATCACTTCCCGCGCAAGACCTTCACGCTCTTGCTCCTCAGTCACCTCAGGATCCACTTCAATTGACACCACTTGGTGAGTAGAAACATTGTCCAGACCCGCTTTCGGTCCTCGACGGATCTCCACATCGGACATCTCGATGTCTTCTCCCTCAACTTTAAGAGTCTTTCCATTTTCCAGGTCAAAAATATCTTGAAGACTTAATTTTTGAATTCCCGCAGCCACGGATTTCATTTTAGGTCCTAAGCGCTTTCCAAGAACTGGAAAATTGGCCTTCGCGGTCACAGAAACATAGTCATCTTCATTGGAAACATATTCCACGTTGCGAAAGTTCAACTCATCGACAAAATAAGGCTCAAACTTTTTCAGTGTCTCAAGAACTTTTGGATCTCGATGAATGATCTTGATGTTCTTCAAAGGAATCTTCGCCTTCACGCTGATCTTTTCACGATGATTGCGTCCCAAAGCCACCAACACATCCATGGCTTGAACGGCCTTTTCAAGATCTTCCCTAAAAAGAGAAGTGTCTGCCTTTGGAAAATCCTCCAAATGAACACTTTCTTTCGGATTTTCCAGAACCTGAGAAAGGTTCTTATAAATCACTTCCGACAAAAAGGGTGCAAAAGGCGCCATCAGTCGGGACAAGGTCAGCAAGACTTCATACAGGGTTTCATAGGCATACTGCTTTTCCTGCGAAAGCCCCTCTTCCCAAAAGTGAGAACGATTGAATCGAATGTAGGTGTTGGTCAGCTCTTCAATAAATTGAAGGAGCTTGGGAACCACATTGTACAATCGGTAGGCGTTCATCTCTTGATCGGTGTTTTCGATCAAACCGTTCAAACGGGAAAGAACCCATTGATCCAAAAGGTTGGGAGATTCAGCGGCATTGCCCTTGGGAACAAATCCATCAATGTTCGCGTAATTCACAAAGAACGAATAGGAATTCCACCAGCGCAATAAAATTTTACGAACCACATCGTAAACGCCCTTTTCTGAAAACTTCAGTTCTTGAGCTTTCACCACCGGTGAATCAATCATGTACAAGCGAAGCGCATCCGCACCGTTCTTCTGAAGAAGCTCATTCGGATCTGGGTAGTTGCGAAGACTTTTGGACATCTTCCGTCCGTCTTCTGCCAAGACCATTCCGTTTACGACCACATTCTTAAATGGAGCTTGATTGAACAGTGCCGTTCCAATCACCGAAAGCGTGTAAAACCATCCGCGAGTTTGGTCCAAACCTTCTGCAATAAACTCTGCAGGGAACATTTCTTTAAACTGCTGTTGGTTGTCTTTGGGGTATCCCAACTGTGCGTAGGGCATGGACCCAGATTCAAACCAACAGTCCAAAACCCCTTCTACTCTTTTAAGAGGAGATTTTCCTGTGGGCGAGGGGATTTCAATGGAATCGATCACATCTATGTGAAGGTCATCGATTTTCCTTTCCGAAAGTTCTTCCAGTTCATCTTTGGAACCAATGCAAAGGATTTCTCCTTCGTCGTTGCGCCACAAAGGAAGAGGCGTTCCCCAAAAACGATTTCGAGAGATGGCCCAGTCTCTGGCATTTTCTAACCAGTTTCCAAAGCGACCGTCCCGCAAATGATCGGGCACCCAGGTTGTGGTTTTGTTGTTCTCGATGATTTGCTCTTTGATTTTTTCAACAGCCACAAACCAGCTGGACACCGCCCGATAAATCAACGGCGTGTCGGAGCGGTAACAGTAGGGATAACTGTGCTGAAGAGTGTCCTGCTTAAACAAACGTCCTGATTTTTTCAAATCTGCAATGATGGATTTATCCGCATCCTTCACTTTGAGATTGGCGTAAGGAGGAACTTCAGAAGTAAACACCCCATCGTCATCCACCGGATTGACCATGGGAACTCCGCCTTTTTGGCAGGCCAAGTAATCTTCCTCACCAAAGGCGGGAGCCATATGCACGATTCCCGTTCCACTTTCCACGGTCACATGGTCTGCAGCGATGACTCGAAAAGCCCCTTCGGACTCTAAGTTTTTAAAGAAATCAAATAAGGGTTCATACTTCAAACCAATGAGATCTTTGCCCTTGATCTGCTCAAGAACTTCCACCTCTTCCTTGGGCTTCTTAAAAACCGAAGGAAGCAAAGCTTCCGCCAAAATGTAAATTCGGCCCGAAGATATTTCTTTGGCTTTGACATAGTCTAAATCTTCACCCACAGCCAAAGCCAAGTTGGAGGGCAATGTCCACGGAGTCGTTGTCCAAGCCAGAAGGTGCACATTGTCTTCCCCTTGAACCGGAAAGCTCACTGTGATCGCCGGATCTTGAACCATTTTATAGTTCAAATTGGCTTCAAAGTTTGAAAGAGGTGTTGAGATTCCAACAGAGTATGGAACCACTTTGTAGCCTTCGTAAATCAAGCCCTTTTTATAGAGCTCTTTAAAAACCCACCACACACTCTGCATGAAACTGACATCCATGGTGAAGTAAGGATTTTCCATGTCCACCCAACGTCCCATGCGTCGAACCGTGGACTTCCACTCTTCTGAATAGCGCTTCACAATGCCCCGACAAGCGGCATTGTAATTGGCCACACCCATGGCCAGCACATCTTTTCGACTTTCAATTTTGTGAACTTTGTTGATTTCGTATTCCACAGGAAGGCCATGGCAGTCCCAGCCAAAACGGCGCGGAACTTTGTAGCCTTTCATGGTCCAAAAGCGGGGAACAATGTCTTTCAATGTTCCCGCTAGTAGATGTCCGTAATGGGGAAGGCCCGTCGCAAAGGGAGGGCCATCGTAAAAACTGTATGTCTTCGTCCCCTTCCCTGACTTTTCATCCACAAGCATGGATTTTTCAAAGATCTGATTCTTGTCCCAGAAATCTAAGATTTCTTCTTCCAACTGAGGAAGATTCACATCGGGACGAACCGGGTCATAAGTCATTTTGGAAGAGGAGTCTGCTTTCTTCATCAGTTTGGCTTGTAAGGCTTGTATTCCATGCCAAGATCACGAGCCACAGGCTCATAACAAACAGCACCATTGTACACATTAAGACCCTTCATCAAACAAGGATCTTTCGCAACAGCATCTTCCACACCCATTTGGGCAATGATCGACCCGTATTTGAAAGTTGCGCTGGTCAAAGCATAAGTGGAGGTTCTGGCCACCACACCTGGCATGTTGGGAACACAGTAGTGAATCACGCCGTCAATTTCAAAAGTGGGGTTTTGATGGCTGGTGGGTTTGCAAGTTTCAATACATCCCCCTTGATCCACGGCCACATCTACCACGACACTTCCTTGACCCATGCGAGTCACCATGTCTTTGGTGACCAAAGTGGGTGCTTTTGCTCCAGTGATCAAAACAGCTCCCACAAGCAAATCACTTTGCTCGACGGTCTGTTCGATGTTTTGCATGTTGGAATAAAGAGTATGAATGCGTCCTTGGAAAATGTGATCCAAATATTCCAAGCGGTTGCGGTTCACATCCAAGATGGTCACATCTGCACCAAGGCCCACGGCCATTTTTGCAGCGTTCACACCCACAACTCCACCGCCAATGATGGCCACTTTTCCACGGGCCACACCGGTCACTCCACCGAGCAAAATTCCTTTGCCGCCGTGGTCTTTTTGCAAATAGTAAGCTCCAATTTGTGTGGCCATGCGCCCTGCCACTTCACTCATTGGAGTTAAAAGCGGAAGAGACCCGTCAGGCATTTGAATGGTCTCATAAGCAACGGCTTTGACCTTTCGCTCACAAAGAACTTTGGTCAATTTGGGCTCGGCCGCCAAGTGAAGGTAGGTGTACATGATTTGATTTTCTTGCATCAAATCGTATTCATCCGGAAGGGGCTCCTTCACTTTGATGATCATTTGTGACTTTTCATAAACTTCTTTTTTGGTGTCGAGAATTTTTGCGCCCGCAGCTTCATACTGCTCGTTGGAAATCAAAGATCCCACGCCCGCATCTTTTTCCACATAGAGGGTATGGCCCTCAGCCACCAACTGCTGAACACCAGCTTCGGTCAATCCCACTCGGTTTTCACTGATTTTAATTTCTTTTGGTACACCTATGATCATGTTTCCCTCCAAAATATGAGGCTCTTTTTCTAGCTCGGCGGACGATTGGGGTCAATGGGAAGCTCGGGGCTGGCGCTTCCAAGTTCGGTGTATTGGACACTCTCAGTGGAGTGAGCCAGTTTTTTGACCATTTTGTTCATCAAATCATGGCCTGCTTTGTACAAAACCAGATGTCCCAGCAAGGGAGCTCCCAAGGTCATCAGATCTCCCAAAGCGTCCAAAATTTTATGCCGCACGAACTCGTCCGGGTATCTCAAACCTTCGGGGTTCATAATTCCGGTGTCATCCAAAACAATGGCGTTCTCCAGGCTGGCTCCACGAGCCAAACCTTTTGCTCGAAGAACTTCTGCATCTTTCAAAAATCCAAAAGTGCGGGCCCCAGCAATTTCTCGAGCGAAGGTCTTTTCATTGATTTCAATTTCCAGTTCTTGTTTGCCAATGCTTGGATGAGTAAAATCGATGGTCGCACTGACTTTCAGTCCGTTGTAAGGAAACACGTAGACGTGCTTTTCCTCATTGCCTTCCATAATGGGCTTGGTCACATAGATGTACTTTCGAACCTGATCTTGATCCACAAACCCCGCCGCCAAAATTTTTTCGGCGAAGTCTCTGGCACTGCCATCACAAATGGGAATTTCCGGTCCGTCCAACTCAATGGTTAAGTTATCAATGCGATAGGCGGCCACACTGGAAAGACAGTGTTCAATGGTGGCCACTTGAAAATCTTTGCCCCCCAAAGTGGTGGCCAGTTGCGTGGCCTGCACATTGTCCGCACTGACTTTAATGGCCGGTGATCCGGAAAGATCTTTGCGTACAAAATGAATGCCTGAACCTTCAGGAGCTGGTCGAAAAACCAGTTTGGCTGGCTTTCCAGAATGCAGTCCAATTCCGGCCACAGTTACAGGCTTTCGCAGAGTTCTTTGGTAGAGCATAGGACTAAAGGTCCCTTAAAACCGAAGGTTTTTCAACTGAAAGCCGATAGGTTCTTGAGATGTCTGCGAAAACAACAGTAAATTCTACAGCAAGAAAAGGCCCCTCCTGGCTGCTGTGCCTGGCTTTCGCCGCACTGGCATTCGGTCCAGCTTTGGGCTGCAGTAGCACGCCTTACATGATTCCAGATGGAGACGGAAACTCCACCGCACCTGGCGCAGCCTTCACCGCAGATGGAATGAATTTTCGAAAAGAAATGCCTGACCGTAGGGATTTCCAGCCCTGGGAATTTTACTACAAGCACTGCGCAAGCACGGGCGATGATGGCTATCTTTCCAAAACCGCCTACTCCTGCTCGGACCCTTTTTAAGAATCTGCCTTATAGCCTAAGCTTTCCAAATGGAGTTTTGAAGTTTCCGTGATCACCCGGCCTCGGGGCGTTTTTTGGACCAATCCCTCTTGGATCAAAAAGGGCTCGTAAACTTCTTCCAAGGTGTCGGATTCTTCACTGAGCGCCGATGCCAAAGTTTCGATTCCCACCGGACCGCCGCCAAATTTTTCGTAAATAAACCACAAAAATTTGCGGTCCATTTCATCCAATCCCAACTGGTCCACTTCCAATTGATCCAGCGCAAATTTAGCAAGTTTTGAATCAATGGAACCATCTCCGTGAACTTGCGCGTAATCTCTGACCCGCTTAAGCAATCGGTTGGCAATTCTTGGAGTTCCCCGGCTGCGACGGGCAATTTCCATGGCTCCATCTTCCGACATGTCCACTCCCAAAATTCCACTGGAGCGCGTGAGAATGTGAACCAAAGATTCTTTGGTGTAAAAATTCAAACGCTCTACAATTCCAAAGCGGTCTCGAAAAGGTGCTTTTAAAAGCCAGGCCCGGGTGGTGGCTCCGACTAAAGTAAATGGAGCCAATTGAAATCTCATGCTGCGCGCGCCAAGACCTTCCCCGGTGACAATGTCCAAAAAGAAATCTTCCATGGCCGAGTACAAATACTCTTCCACATCCCGACTCAAACGGTGAATCTCGTCAATAAAGAAAATAGAACCGGGTTTCAAGCTGGTAAGGATCGCTGCAAGATCTCCTTTGCGATGAAGTGCGGGACCGGACGTGGAGCGAAAATCCACTCCCAAATCATTGGCCAGAATGTGCGCCAAGGTGGTCTTTCCTAAGCCCGGAGGTCCACACAGCAAACAATGGTCTAAAGTTTCTTCGCGCTTCTTCGCTGCTTTGACAAAGACCTGAAGCTTTTCTTTGACCTTTTCCTGTCCTGGGAATTCATCAAATCCCAGCGGACGTAAAGATTGATCCGAGTTTTTTTCTTCTCCTTGAGGATCCCCATCTAAAATGCGATCGAATTCCATCTTTCTCCTCCCCTCAATTGGTCAAAGCCTGTAGGCCTGTGCGTACGCCCTGATCCAAATCGGTCTTTGGATCCATTTGATCGACGACCTTTTCCACATCGCCCAATCGAAATCCCAAATTGACCAGAGCCGAAATAATTTGTGGTCGGTCTTTGAAAGAGCTTTCGCCAGAAGTCAGATCGGCCAAAACCAATTTACCTTTTAAACTGAGAATGATCTGTTCCGCGGTTTTTTTGCCAATCTTTGGAAGGCTGGCCAAGGCCTTTGCATTGGAGTCTTCAATCCAACCGTAAATCATTTCAGGCCGTGCGCCGCTTAAAATTTGAACCGCAGATTTCGGCCCCACGCCGTTCACTTTAATGAGTGATAAAAAAATTTGTTTTTCCAAAACACTGGAAAAACCAAAAAGTTGGAGAGCGTCTTCGCGCACATGGGTGTGCACGTGCATTTGCACCTTGTCCCCCAGAGCACAGTCACTCAAAGTGTTCAAAGACGCATGCAGTTCATAACCCACGCCTCCCACTTTCACGGTCAAAGTAGAGTCCTCGAGAAATAAAACTTCGCCTTCCAAAAAAGAAATCACAATTCCCCCTCAAGCTGTTTGAGTCTCAAACGCTTTTCGTACTCAAAAGATCCGGAAATGGCCAAAGAGAGCGCATCACTCACGTCCATTTCTTTGTCTTGAAAATCAATTTTGAGCCATTGCCCCACCATCTGCCGAACCTGTTCTTTGGAGGCGGAACCACTGCCCGTTAAAATCTTTTTGACCTCTCGTGCCGAAATTTCAAAAATTTGACCACCACCTTGATAAAGCGCCATCAAGGCCACGCCCCGAGCATGCCCAAGTTTAAATGCAGAATCCACATTTTTGCCAAGAAAGACGCGCTCAACCACAACCACATCGGGCTGATAGCTGTGTGACAAATCCTTTAGAGCTTCAAAAAGATAAATCAGTCTTTTCTCAAGAGTGGCTTTGGGCGCGCGAATCACTTGATGATGTTGATGGATCAATTGTGAACCTTGCACATCCACCACACCCACGCCGGTGATGTGACTGCCCGGATCCAATCCTAAAATTCGAATGGAAGATTTAGAAATTTTCAATGAAATGACTCTTTATGCACTTTCCCCCTGAACCCAAAAACCATTATTAAAGAGGCCATCCCTTGAAGTCCATTGAAAATTCCCCTTTCCAGTGGAAGAATGAGCCATGAGTGAAATCCACCCTGATCTGATTGAAAAGTACCAACTGCTTCTGGAGAAAGATCCAAAGTCTCAAGTGTTTGCTCCACTCAGTGAAGCCTATCGAAAAATGGGTTTGTTGGAGGAAGCCTTTCGAATCAGCTCAAGAGGTGTGCAATTTCATCCTCGCTTTGCAGGTGGACACATAGCGTTAGCAAATGTGCTGATGGAAAAAAAGCAATTCGAAAACGCTGCGGAGGCTTTAGAACGTGCCGTAGACCTGTCGCCTGAAAATATTTTGGCCTTTTACAAATTGGGTGAATGTTATTTGCGACTGCGCAAAGGCAAAGAAGCCCTAAAAGCTTTTAAAATGGTTCTGCTCTTTTCCCCTCACAATGAGCGGGCTCAGAAAGCCGTCCAAAAATTGGAAACACTCACTGCAGATGAATTTGATGACGACGTCTTTCAAATGAATCCGTTGAAACAATTGAATCCAAGTGCCCAGGTGAACGCAGGAAGCGCAGAAAACATTGAGGTCCTTCGACCCTCCACAGATTCCGAAAGACAGGCCCAGGCCCGAGATTTGGAACGTCAATTGTCCTTGATGGAGGCTTATTTGGTCCGCGGTCAAAGGGACGAAGCCCAAACTTTGGGTGAAACTTTACTTTCAAAATTTCCGAACAACGAATCCATCTTGAAAAGACTTCGAGCTTTACGAGAAAGCGATTCCCCTGTTAGAACCACGGAACCCGAAGTTTCTTCGGAAAATAAAAGTTTAAAAAGAGTGGACTGGATTCGGGACGAAAAGATAAAACTCTTGGAAGGTCTACTGGCCCGTGTTCGCCAGAATCACGGCCCCAATTTCAAAAATGAAGTGGAAAGGAATTTTTGAATGTACGATCTCAGTGATTTTAAAAAAGGTCTTAAAGTTTTATTGGATGGCGAACCTTTCACCATCGTTGATTTTCAGCACGTGAAACCGGGAAAGGGAAACCAGTTCACTCGCACCAAATTGAAGAATTTGATCACTGGAAGCAACTTGGAAAGAACTTTCCGCTCGGGCGAAAAGTTTGGCGTTCCTGATGTGGCTTACAAAGACATGAACTTTCTTTACAAAGATGACACCGGTTACCACTTTATGGATCAAACCAGTTTCGAACAGATGTCCCTGAATGAAGAATTGATTGGCGACAACAAAAACTACTTGATTGAAAATCTTGAAGTTCAAATCTGCCTTTTCAATGACCGCGCCGTGGGTGTGGACCTGCCAAAGTCCGTGAACTTGAAAGTGGCACAAACGGATCCGGGCTTCAAAGGAAACACCGTCACCAACACTTACAAACCGGCCACCTTGGAAACTGGATATGTGGTGCAAGTTCCCCTTCATATCAACGAAGGCGATGTACTTAAAATCAACACGGCAGACGGGGCCTACGTCGAGCGGTCCAGCATCGGCTAAGAGTCTGAAAAGTCCCCTGTTCGACCTGTCAAAATTCACAGGCCTAACGCATGAGGTTAGGCCTCGCTCCCCTAAAGATTCAAGAGTGATAATAAGGGTTTAAGCCCATAGGGAGCGCGTTTTGGTTGCAGAACTTCGAATTCGAGAAATTTTGGAAAGCCCCTCCTCAATTTCCGACAAAATTTATGTCCTCGTTGAAGAGGCAAAATCCAAAGGCAATCAATTTGCCGAAGTTCTTCCCTATCTTAAATTTTTATACAATTCCGGCCACCATCAAGAGCTGGCCAGTTTGATTGCCGGGCTGATTGAAAACAAAAATCAAATCTCTTGGTCTTTGCTCTTGTCTATTTTGAGCCGATCCCAAATGAATCTTCCAACCAATTTAATTTCCAGCATAGAAAAAGGCATTAAACGACAGAATGCGGATGGGGAGATTTGGTCTGTGGAATCCTTGGACTTTCACTTTCAAAATTTTCCCGAAATTCGGCGCAGCTTTGTTGAAAATAAAAAAAATGCTTTTCATGGACGCCGCGAAGAGCTGATTGAGAAATTTGAATTTCTAAAAAATCAACGCTTGGATTTAGAGGCCCGCCAAGTGTTGCGCGGTTTGATTGAATCTTTTCCGGATGATCCCACCATAAAGGACTTGGAAAGCAATTTTTTAGAACTTCAGGCTCGTGAAATGCTCTCTAATGTGGACCTTTCCCATGAAGAGACCAAAACTTACATTCCACGGTTCTCCGAGGAAGAAAAAAAGTTTTTGCACCAACTGAGAGACCATGCCCTCAACGACCAAGCCTCCTCTCCTAAAAACTTGGTGGAAGTGGCCTATTTCCTGATGTTTATTGAAGATTTTGAGTCCGCTCTGAAATTGATAAACTTCAAATCTGAGTTGAGTTTCAATGAGTACTGGCTCAAGGCCGAACTTTTAAAACTGGGACGTCGATTTGTTGAAGCTTTGGAGTGGGCCGATGAAATTTTAAAACTTTTTTCCGGTGAACCTGAGACATTGGTGGCCTGCTTGTATTTCAAAGCAGAAGTTTTTTCAGAGATGAAGCAAAACTCCAAAGCTCTTGAAATTTTGGAAAGCATTTCCAAGGTCCGCCCCGGATACCGCAGCAGCAGTCACATGATTCAAAGACTTCGCAACAAGGGATCTTTTGAATGAAGTCCAAATACCTGACACTCATTTTAGTTTCTCTTTTGGTGTCAGGTCTTGCCTTTGCTTACATCGTTTACCTTCCTAAAATTGAAGCCTTTGCTTTGAAAGAGGTCAATCAAGCCGCCAGCAACAGCAACGTGGTGGACCTCAAAGCTGAAGCATTAAGCATCAATCCTTTTTTGTTGAAAGCTTCCATCAATGATTTGCAAATCAATCCCAAAGGGGACTTAAAAAAAACTTTAAGTTCGCTCACCTTGAAGCGAGTCGCTGCTCGAATCAGCTTTCTGGGACTTTTGCGTGGACAGGTGCGATTGGCGAAGGTTGAAGCTTCGCAGGCTCGCGCACAACTGATCATTGATACCACGGCCAAGTCTTCCAAACCCATTGAGATTCCCTTAAAACAAATCTTTCGCCTGCCGATTGATGAAATTCAATTGGAAGACATCACTTTGCTTGGAAGAATTGATCCTCAAAAAACGGTTTTCAAGTTGGAGGACTTTTCGCTAAAACTCGAAAACCGCTATAACTCTTTGTGGATTGATTTGAGTGCACCCTCTGCCTTCATGAAGCCTGCCGGTCCATTTAACCCCATTCAGTTTCAAGTGGATGCTCGAGGACTGGTGGAAGAAGATCAAATTCGCTTAACCGCATTGAAAGTCAAAAGAAACGACTCCTACTTGATCAGCTCAGGATTTTTTTGGGGAGACATTTCAAAAGCAAAGATCACCTCCAGCGAAATGGCTTCGAAACTTTTGGTGAATCTTTCTTCACTTAAAGATTGGGTGGCCGCTTTTCAGCCCGAAAGAAAAATTCCTTACATGGAAGGGATTGCTAATCTTTCCTCGACTTCGGGCTTTAAAGACAAAGTTCCATATTTAAACTTGAAGCTTGATGGAGAAGGCATTGTCTTTGATCGCTACAACATCGGCAATGTTCGTATGAATGGAACTTTGGAGAAATCCGCCATCAAGAGTCTGGAAGGAGAAATTCAAAACTCCAGTGGCAAATTGCTCTTACAAAACTTTTCCATGAATTTGGATGGCGACTATGACCTCAAAGTGAAAGCCTCCCCAAATGTGGAAGTCAGCCAATTTCTTCACAGCATTGGTCTTCCTAAAATTCCATTAAAAGCTCAGCTTTCAGGCACTGTTCAATGCGAAGGAAAGCTCAAAGAAAAGCTGCTCTTGAATTGTGAGCAAGCACAGGCTCAGGTCCGGGGATTTCATCTGTTTGCACCAAAAGACCGAAAGACCATCGTCAAATTTCAAAAGGCGGAAGCCACGGGATCCTTCACCGTCACCGACAAAGAAGTGACCTACAAGGCCCAGCTCAAAATGGGTGAACAGTCCAAAGGTCAGAGCGAAGGAACCATTGGATACAAAGAGGGTTTTGTCATTTCCTACAGTACCGAAGAGTTTCACTTTTCAGATTTGGAAAGTCTTTCGGATTTAAAGCTTTCTGGAGTGGGAAAGATCGAAGGGGAAACCCGCGGAAACTCTGACTCCGCCACCATGACTTTAAAAGGCAGCTTCGAAGATTTTTGGTTGGATGATTACGCCCTGGGAAAAATCAATTCCCGAGTCATCTACGACAAAGGATTTTTACATTTTAAAGAAACCAATGGGCTCTATGGGAACACCCGCTACTCCGGACATCTTTCTCTCAATCTTCCCGAGTCTCAGATTTATGTTTATCTTAAGTCTCCCTATTTGGAGCTTCATGATGTGAAGGGCATACTGCAAAAACGGCTTCCCATCCCCGTGGATGTGGCTGGAACTGGAAACGCGGAATTTAAAGGCTATGGCCCCCTAGACATCACCAAAATGAACTACGAAGTGAACGCGGATGTGTTTCGAGGATCTGTGGCCGGAGAAAGTTTTGAATCCATCAATGCGAAACTTCGTGCCCGAGAGGGAGTTCTTTCCACTGAAGATTTAAAAATCAAAAAAGGATCCGGCCTGATCAGCTTTTCAGGAACCTTGACGCCCTCATGGACCATCAATATGACCGCCGCTGCCAGAGACCTGAGGTTGGAGCAGTCTGATCGATTTGCGGAGTTGGGTCTAGACATTCAAGGTGGATGCAACATCAACACCCGTGTCACTGGAGACCTTAAAAATCCAACCGTGGAACTCAGTGGCCAAACCATGAACATGCATGCAGGAAATTTTCCTGTGGATGATTCCAACTTCTCAATGATTTTCAAAGACAAGTCTTTGTCTGGAAATGCGAATCTTTTGGGGAGTAAGATTCAAACCAGTTTTATCTTTCCCCTCACTGAAGAAGGGGAATTTTCGTTAAAGGCGAACACCAAAGATCTCAACATTTCGGCGCTCTTTGAGGCGGTTTCAAAAGCCCGTCAAACCTACGACTTTGAAACGAAAGCTTCTTTTGATGTGGATCTTTACGCCAAACAAGGGGGTTTCTGGAAAAGCACTGGTTTGATTGACATTGGAAACTTTAGCATCCGCCGAGGCGGAGAAAGCTTGACCTCGGATGGGCCGATGAAAGTGATCATGACCCAAGGGGTGATGAACACTGAAAACTTTGGATTGAGTGGAGAAAACAGCTATTTAAAATTGGAAGTTCGCTCATCCACCAAAGATCGAATCAATGGAAGACTGAATGGAAAATTGGATTTAAATATTTTGAGTCCCTTTGTCACCTTTGCCAGTGAAATTCGCGGAATCCTAAGCCTCAACACAAGTTTCCTAGGAAGTGTAAATGATCTGAACGTTTCAGGATCGGCTTATTTGGACCAGGGGTATATCAAGGCAAATGCCTTTCCTCACCCCTTTTCGGAAATTCGGGCGGACATGCTCTTTAATCAAAAAAGTCTTTTTATCAATTCCTTTCAAGGCTCCGTGGCCGACGGAAAAATTAACGGCAGTGGTCGGGCTCAATACGAAAGCCCTCAATCCATTCCTGTTCAAATCGATGGCCACATGAAAGAGGTGTCGATCAATTTTCCAGAGGGTTATTTCACCAAAGGCTCTGCCCAGTTTTCTTTGTCGGGTCAAAAATTTCCTTATCTTTTTAAAATTGACTACAATGTGGAACACGCAAACATTGTCTCGGAATTTGGTGGTGGTTCGAAAGACGCTGAAGTTCGAAAAAGTCCTTACCTGCCTCCCTCCATTGCGAAGGCCACCAACGAACCTTTTCGCATGGATTTGAACCTGAACTTCTTGTCGCCCATTAAAATTTCAAACTCTCTCTTGGATGCCTCCATCAAAGGAGATTTACGCATCGAAGGAGACGCACAGGCTTTGGTTTTCTCAGGAGGCTTGACGCCCATTCCTGGAGGCACGGTTTTCTTTCGAGACGTGCCCTTTGAAATTACGACCGGATACATTCAGTACGACAACGTGGCTCCTGACAATGCCAAGCTTTATCTGGCCGCAACTGCACGCGTGGGCGAAGTGACCGCCTCCCAAGACAAGCGACAGGTCGAGCGACAATTTGATGTAACAATGATTGTTCAAGGACGGGCCAACAACCCCCAACTTCTGCTGAGCAGCCAACCTCCCCTCCCTCAAAAGGACATTGTCTCTCTTTTGGCTTTGGGTTTGACTCAAGAAGCCTTGGATAACTCCCGCACCAGCGGATTGCAAGTGACCTCCACATCCACGACGGCCTTGGGAGCTGCCTTGCTTCAGAAACCGGTGGGCAAAAAATTAAAAGACAATTTTGGGGTGGACATGAAAGTGACCAGCTCACAATCTTCTCCGGATGTTGCTTCTGCGGCAAAAGTCACATTCACCAAACAATGGACCCCGAAACTGAGCATTTCCGCTTCAGGAACCATCAAAGCCAATCCTGAAAGCAGTGTCAAAATGGAATATGAAATGAAACGCGGACTTTCCGTGATTGGTTTTTGGGAAGGTAAGGACCAAGGGGCCAACTTGAACGAAGATTCAAAGGAAACCGACAATTCTGTCATTGGTTTAGACTTGGAGTATCGGGTACAATTTAAATGATTTTGCGAAGGTTTATTTTTATTTGTTTGTTGGTGTCTTTTGCCTCTTCGGCAAATGGGAAGGTTATCTTTGAAAACCTTCCGATGAACATTCAACAGAAACTTCGCGCCACCTACCCTCAAATTGAATCTGGAAAGCTAACCCAAAGCACGGTGGACCAAATCCTCAGAGACATTGCTGTACAACCCGAGCTTGAGAATGTGGTTGCCGAAAAAAGTGATTTTGGCGAGTGGACGATTCGCGTAATCCTCAAACGTGTGGTGGGCGAAATCCTCTTTACCGGCAATGAAAATCTATCGACCTCTGTTTTAAAAGAGGTCCTCAAGATTGAAAAGGCTCAAAAATTCAATCGAAGCCTGGCCATTCAATCCGGCGAGAACCTAAAGCAGATATATGGAGAACATGGATTTTTCAACACCCATGTGGAAATGAATTTGGAGCAAAAGCCCAACGGCCAAGTGGATGTTCATTTCAACATCAAAGAGAATGCTCCGTGCCGCGTGAAGAAAATCAATATTTTTTCAGACAATTTGGATGTGAAGGAACAAATTGAATACGTCACAAAAGAATATTTAAAAAAGAACCTGACTCAAGAACTCCTGGATCAAATGGTTCGAAAAATTCAAACCAGTCTCAGAGAAAAATACTACCTGACGGCCACCATTAAAGATCCAAAGATCACTTACCAAGACGATAAAACCTCGGCCATTTTCTTTATTGAGATTAAAAATCCCATCAAATGGCAATTCAATATTGAAGGGAATAAAAAGAAAAACCTTTCGGAGCTCTATAAAGCGCTGAACCTCACGGCCGGCGAAAGAAAGAGCATGGACCCGGTCAGTGAATCCATCGACCGTTTGCGCCGCTACTATTTGGAGGAAGGCTTTCCACATGTAAAGATCGACAGCCGCGTTACCAAGTTTGACACCAGTTTTATTCACCGAGTTTACCTCGAGGTGGATGAAGGTCCTCGAGTGAGCATTGAACGATTTAAAATTGAAGGCCGCATCTCCCGCCCCAAAATGTATTACATCAAATTCATTGAAGACCACAGCAGTGAAATTTTAGGGCGTGGATATTACAACCGGGATTCTTTGGACAAAGGCTTGGACAATCTTGTGGTTCACTTGAAAAACCAAGGTTTTCTCAAGGCAAAAATTCAGAGCCTTCGCGTGGAGTTTTCCGAAGACAAGAGCAAAGCCACTGTGATTTTAAACATGGACGAGGGTGCCTTGACTCAAATTCGCTCCATCACCTTCGAGGGCAATGCCTTCTTTAGCTCAAGGGAGCTGATCGAAGTCTTTGGTTTGGAAACTCGCTCTCCTTTAAAGTTGAATGAGTTGGAGCAAGGAATTGAAAAGATCAAAAGTTTTTATTTGCGCCAAGGTTTTATGGAAATGAAGCTTTTGAATGAAGACGAAACCTTGGTCTCTTACAATGACAAAGGCACCTTGGCCGAAATTAATTTTAGACTTTACGAAGGTCCGCGAATTCGAGTGGCTGACATTGTCCTTGAGGGAAACACTTTCACCAAATCCTATGTGATACGCCAGGAAGCCGGTATTGAAGTGGGCGAAGTTCTGACACCACAAAAATTGGAAGAAACCACCGATCGCTTAAATCGCTTAGGAATCTTCTCTCGAGTGGAAGTTCGAACTCTGGAAGAGGGAACCTCCATTGCCGATCGCACTTTAGTTATTTCCGTTGCAGAAAGAGATCCGGGAGTTTTTCGAATTGGTGCCGGGGTCAATAGCGAACGGAACCTCACCGCCCGAGGTTTCATCGGCATGGGATACAGCAACCTTTGGGGAACGGCCCGTGCCGTCAGTGGCCGGGTTGAAACCAATTACAACTTGGCCCAAATCAATTATCCTGAGTACGAAGTTTCCGTAGGATATTTGGAGCCCTTTCTTTTGAACACCCGAAACCGCGGAAGGGTCAACTTCTCTCGATCGGAGCGAGTCTTCAATTACAGTTCCACATCTGGACTCACGAGCATCACACAAAGTGACCGGGCCGAGTTCAATTTGGAACGTCAGTTCACCAAACATGTGCGTGGCAGTTGGACTCTGTGGAGCATTGACCGCCGTAAAGATTTTGAAAAGGAGGGGCGTTGCATTGATCCCGTGGATCCTTTTAGCCAGTGTCCTTCTACGGTTCAGCAAATCGCTAAAATTGGACCGTTGATTGATTTGGATTATCGGGACAATCCCTTTCTCCCCACCAAAGGTCATTTTACCCGGGCCACTTTGGAATACTCTCACAAATTTTTGGGAAGCACTGAGGGCATTCACTTTTACAAAACCGATGCGCAGCATTCCAGATATTTGAGATTGGGCGATTCTAAAGTGATTTGGGCCAACTCTGTACGTGGCGGTTACATCAAGAGTTTTGCCGAAGGGGATGGAGCTGGTGTGCCTGCAAACCAGGCCTTTTTCTTAGGAGGAGTGTTTACCGTTCGGGGGTTTGATACTTCCACGGACAACAACCGAATTCCGCCCATTGAAATTAAAAAGTCCACAAGTATTATTGTAAACGACGATTCCTATTACGGATTGATTAAGAGTGAATTGCGATTTCCCATTTCTGGTGAGCATGGCGGAGTGATTTTTTATGATGGTGGAATCGTAGGGATCACCAATATGCATTTTGACCGCCCTTACAGAGACTCTGTAGGTTTTGGATACCGCTACAACACCCCTGTCGGACCCGTCAGTATTGATTTGGCCTTTAAGATCAATCCCCGCTTGGAAGAGAATGTAAAAGAGGAACCCTTCCGCGTGCATTTCTCCATCGGCACATTTTAATTTGGCATAGAAAACTTAGACCCTTTCCATTGGTTGTGTTGGGCACAAAGCACTTGAAGGTTGCTTTGCCGTTGATCTCCCCCAATTTTCACAGGAAAAATGTGGTCGACTTGTAGAAAATGTTTCGACTCGCATCCCGGAAACTGGCATTTGTAGCCAGCTTTCTTTAACACATAATTTCTCAAGCGGTTGGAAATTTGGCGGGGATTCTTGGAACTCGAACGCTTGAATTTGATGTTCTCATAGCTTTTCAATTCTTTGTCGATCCATTCGACCAAAAGGCCCTCTAGATCCCATTTGTGAGATTTCAATGCTTTTAAACGTTCCAGTCTATTGTTTTGCTCATGGGTTAATTCCAACCTCAGGCAAACTTTGTCCGAATACTCAGACTTTTTAACTTTGAGAGGCTTCATTGGTTCTAAAAACATTCGTTTTACATCTCTTGTGGATTTGTTTTCTAGTTTCTTAAGTGTGCTTCGTTTTTCATCAAGGGGTTTGCGGCGAAGGTGTTTGTACGCAGTGGATACGGCGGTCAAGCTTAAAATTCCATTGTCTATTTTTTGTTTGATTTCTGGAATTTCACGGGCAAGGCGTACGCACGCCTGTCTTTGGTAGGCCGTGGCCTCCGAGTAACCGAGTCCACGGACTAAGTAATCAAAAAGAGAAGAGTACCCAGACTTTAAATAGCCTTTGCAGTTTTCCATTTCTTGAAGCTTATCTAGGATTTTGGAAGTGATTCGCTTTTCCGTTTTTCGAAGTTCAAGCAATTCGAGGTGAAGATTCATGACATTTCCTTTTTGTTTTCAGAGAACATATCACAAGATTTATTTTTTGATTTTTAAGTCCTAAATTGGTCTTCACAGTCTACTTACAAAAAGGGCGAGGTCCTTGCCGAAACCTTTCGAAAATGCCTGTAGAAAGGCGTTTAGAGACGATTTTGGCCCTTCGGAAAATCTTTTTGTTTTAATTTTGAATGTGAGGTTTTACCTCTTAAACCCTGTCAAAATATATTTTTAAAAAAGTAAATCTGATGCTGCAATGCTTAGTGAGCGCTCGGAAATTTTGATGTCATTCCTCCACGTGAATCACTGAGTTCAAAAAGATTTATGAAGTCCCAGCGGGAGGACACACAACCAGGTCAGACTGGCATGACTGTTTAGAGAATCTCATAAGATAAATATTTAATCTCATTGCGAAGTCTCTTGGAACTTTTCTTCAATCCAGAGATCCTAAAAAGCAGACGCGCCCATCCATGGGCTCACATGTCTTTGTTCTTCGGACAAAGCACATCCTGTTTCCTTGAGGTCTAATTTTTAGGATCTCTGGATTGAAAAAAAATTCGAGATCATCCGCAGGATGTCGTTGAATCCTTTATCAAGAAATGATCCTTGAATTAAACGAGAGTTCAAAGGCATCCATTGCTTGCGGCTCGAAAATAGATCCATAAAACGAACCCCACCCCCGGAAATTCCTTCCTAGACTGGATTTGACCATCGACTAAATTCTTATCGATAAAAATAACTTTCATACTGCCCGGCTCACACATCGCTTAATCTAAAGATCCAGTTCCAGGATGGAACTGGACTTATCATTCCAAGGAGGGAACACCCATGATTCGCACCTGTATCACTTTGTTGATTTTTCTATCAACAACGGCATTGGCGAATGACTACTCCGCCAAAGTCATTTACGGAGAAGACAACCGCCTCGACATGTACCAAGTTCAAGATCCCATGATGATCTCGCTGGCTCACTCCACTGTCGCACTGATGAGACCCAGCGATCTTCGTGAAGAAGGCGCCATCACTCACATCGCAGACAGCCCCATTGGACGTGCCTACGGTCTATGTACAGATGAGCCCTTTTACGATCAAAACTCTGCCGCATTTTGCTCGGGATTTCTTGTGGCACCAGATACCATGGTGACCGCGGGACATTGCATTTCCTCTCAAAGTGCATGCAGCAACACTCGCTTTGTCTTTGGCTTTGAACGTGGAGTGGCCGGAATTCGCGCCACCTCGGTTCCCTCATCAAATGTTTACACATGTAAGACTCTGATCCACTCTGTGCAAAATTCCGGTGGCGAAGACTTCGCCGTTGTAAAATTGGACCGCCCTGTGGTGAATCACGAACCTCTCAATCTAAGTCCTGAAACAGCCGTTCCTGGAACTGGACTCACCGTAATTGGACATCCCTCTGGACTTCCAACAAAAGTTTCTGGCGGTGCAAATGTGCGCCGAGTTTTGGACCAACATTTGGTTGCAAACCTCGACACCTATGGTGGCAATTCAGGTTCCGCTGTGTTCAACACCGAAACCGGTGCTGTGGAAGGAATTTTGGTTCGTGGCGAAAGAGACTACGTCTACGAAAATGGATGTCGCCGCTCAAACCGATGCGCTGATGATGGCTGTCGCGGCGAAGACGTCACTTTGATCAAACAGGTAAAACCTTATCTTGAGCAATGAGCCAATTGGCCCAAAGCACATTTGCCTTGAATCAAATCTGTACTGACAGAAAATAAACTTGGACCCACGGCGCTCCCATAATTGGAGGGCGCCCGGGTGTCAGAGCCTCGAGACCCTGAACCACTGCGACCTACCGAACCGCTTCCGTAAGAAGATCGACTGGACCTTCGCGAACGGTAGCTGTCCCAGGAAGACTCTGTATCTGGATTGGCTTCACCACTGGAAACAAATCCCATCGATCCTCCGCCACCCCCAACGGAAGCAATGCTTACACCTGAAGTGGTCGCTTGATTTCCTGTTGCGGTTTCGTTGGTGCTTCCTTCAGAAGATGCATATTGGTTGGGAAGAATTGGATCTTCAAGTCCCCCGCCCCCAGGCACAGTGGATCCTCCACCAGAGGTGTAGGTGGGATTGGAAAACATCGGATCTGTTGGACAAGAGTTCTTTGCATTTTGAATGGTTTGCGGATCGTGTTGAAGCATGCAAAGCGCAGGATTGGAATCACAGGCCGCAGATTTGTTGGCTTCCAATTGCAAACAGCTGGGACAGTTTTCACGTCCAGAGCTGGCACAATATTCAGTGGCTTGGCTTTTAAAGCAAAATTGCGATCCCATTCCTTCGCCCTTGATGTCTTTGTCTTCTTTGCTGGCAATGATCACTCCTGATTCGGAAGTGTTCACGTTTTGAATCAAGTCGGGGTTAGAGCTACTTGCTGTTGTCGAGGTCGAACAGTAGCGTCCGGTAAATTGCTTACACACCGCAGATGTGGAATCGGTTTTACATTGCTCAAGGAAATAGTCGTTGCAATCGCTGTAGGCCACAGCGCCATTAGCTTTACAGTTTACAGTTCCATCGGCAGAAAAAAGCGCTTCGTCTTTTTTGTCTTTCTTTTTCATCATCATCATGGCCAAACCTGCACCCAAGGCCGCGCCGAGCAGACCGGCGCCCATACCGCCCATTCCACCGCTGCTGTCATTGTTTCCAGGTTGACTTCCACTTTGAGCGGCCTGTTGAGATTGGCCTGCTTGGTCCGCACTTTTGTAGGCTTCGTTGGCAGACTTTCGCAATTCTTCTTCGACCTTTGCGATTTCTTGCTCACACTGATTTTTTTCCTGTTCGATCTGAGCCCGCTCACTTTCTTTTTTGTTATCGCCATTTTCATCTTCTGCACTTCCAGGGTCACAGGCCTTTTGACACTGCTCTCTCAGCTTTGCAACTTCATCAGCGGTCGCCGTACTGTGATTTCCGGAAGCATTTCCAAAGTTCTTTAAAGTTCCACTTTCTCTTTCGATCTGATTGGACCCCGCAACACTCTGCCCCACAGCCTTGGCTGCCACTCCTTGTTGGGCCGCCGCAGCCTGGCCCATTCCCCGGGCCTGGTCTTGCAGTTTCTTCGAGTCCTGTTTGCACTGGGATGGTTTTACAGCAAACCCATAGGGTGAATAAAGAAATGTCAAAAGGGTTAACGAGCAAACCCCTTGTTTGAAAAATGTGTTCTTCATATATAGACCCCTTACAAAAGCTTTTCGGCTTTTCCCTATTATGCCTTAAGGACTGAGCCCTCCCTCCCTAAAAAATGAGTCTTTTTAAAACGCTTTTGCCGCACCCAACTGATTTCAAGAACTTAAAAGAATGTGTCTCAAAATGACTCACTCATTCTGAGACAGTTTCCATTTGCTGCCCCCATCGATCTTTCGTATGAATGAAACCTATGGAAAGATTGATTCCTCTTCTGGGCCTTTTGGTATTCACCTCCATTGCCTATTTGCTGTCTTCCCACCGCGAGCGTGTGAACTGGCGCTTGGTGATCTGGGGCTTTGGATTGCAGTTTTCCCTCTGCATTTTGGTCTTGGGCATTCCCGCCTTGGGAATCGACGGTCCTTTGCGATTTTTATTTGAGTGGACCAGCTTAGCCATCAATGCGGTTTTGAATTACACCTTAGAAGGTTCCAAATTTTTATTTGGAGATATGATGGACACCAAAAAATCCGGCTACATTTTGGCTCTTCAAGTGCTTCCCACCATAGTCTTTATGGCTTCGCTGATGTCTGTGCTTTATCACCTGCGCATCATGCAATGGGTGATTCGCGGTACCGCTTGGGTGATGCAAAAATCCATGAAGACATCCGGAGCAGAAACTCTTTCTGCGGCCTCCAATATTTTTGTAGGTCAAACCGAAGCCCCCTTGGTGATCAAACCTTTTGTGGAAAAGATGACCCGCTCGGAACTTTTCTGTGTGATGTCGGGAGGAATGGCCACTGTGGCTGGAGGAGTACTGGCAGCTTACGTGGGGCTTCTTCGCGATCGCATTCCAGACATTGCGGGACACTTGCTCACAGCCAGTGTACTGAGTGCACCTGCGGCTTTGTTGTTTGCAAAGATTTTGATTCCTGAAACCGAAGTCAGCGAAACCGCCACCGGACTTCCCAAGTCAGCCAACAAGTCTTGCCATGCCAATGTGATTGATGCGGCGGCATCAGGGGCGTCCGATGGACTTCAGCTAGCGCTGAATGTGGGCGCCATGCTTTTGGCCTTTATTGCGTTGATTGCATTGGTCAATGGAGTGCTGGGTTTGGTTTCTCCGGATCTCACTTTGCAGATGATTTTGGGTTATGGATTTTCTCCGTTGGCGTGGTTGATGGGAATTCCCTACAGCGAGATCTTTACCGCAGGGTCTTTGCTGGGAGAAAAAGTTGTTTTGAATGAGTTTTTTGCCTATGTGCATTTGGCAGAAATCTCTTCACAGTTTTCTGAGCGCTCGATCACACTTTTAAGTTATGCCCTTTGTGGATTTGCGAACTTTTCTTCCATTGCCATTCAATTGGGGGGCATTGGCGGCATCGCGCCCAGCCGCCGCCAAGACATTGCCATGCTGGGAATGAGATCCATTGTGGCCGGAAGCTTGGCCTGTTTTTCCACGGCCTGCGTGGTTAGCTTCTTTTTGTGAGGCACAGGTTTCGGGCAAACAAAGAATCCCTTGAATCTTTTTGAACAGTGAATTCTTCAATTCTTATTTCTATTTAATATCTATGGAGGAGGACCTCCAGCAAGCAGGATGCGTTTTGCCGAAAGGCAAATGCCGGTAGAACCCAAGGAAGGGTGTGTCCATCTCCAAAGATATTAAATAGAAATAAGAATTGAGGACTTCGTTGCTCGTATTTTGGGAGTTGCAAGGGTTATGGACATTCAAGTTTGTAGTGCCTAGAAAAGTTTGCGTCATAGAGATGGGGTGGAAACTTCTGAAGAGAATTCCTAACGCGACTCCTCCTGAAACAGTTCTTAAGAACTGTTCGAAAATTTTGGACAACTTGAAGAAAAACAAGAACCCATTTCAAACATCCAATTTCGAGGAGTGAGAGCGAAGGCGCTTACGGAAACTCCGGCAGGAGTGAAGCTCTAGTTTCAAGAGAAGTTGCTGCCAAAATTGAGTTCCGCTGGC